>Ga0097691_1001618_pt1 | contig 16215 bp, 11 predicted proteins | sample NGESurdeep072012_8_FD_72858 | JGI IMG/M metagenome (GOLD analysis project Ga0097691, IMG submission 72858) | Arctic peat soil microbial communities from Barrow, Alaska - NGEE Surface sample 210-1 deep-072012 | ecosystem: Environmental > Terrestrial > Soil > Wetlands > Peat ... | reverse complement strand
TCCCCATGTGGGTGCTGATCTCCCGGTTCGGCGACTCCCACGATCTTGCGGCGCGCGCTGACGCGTCAGGCCGCTTCGTGCTCTACACCGTGCTTGGCTCCACGCTGATGCTGGTGGGCATCCTTGCCCTCGTGCAGTCTGCAGGCACCGGAAACCTGGACCAGCTCGCGCGTGCCCACGGAGCGGGCATGCAGCCGCACACGCAGGTCGTCATCGCGGCGCTGCTGCTGGTGGGGCTCGGCATCAAGATTCCCCTGTTTCCGCTCCACACGTGGCTCCCGCCGGCACACACGACCGCGCCCACCGCTGGCTCTGTCCTGCTGGCGGCCGTCCTTCTGAAGATGGGCACGTACGGTGTCGTGCGGCTGGTCATTGCCCCCCTTCCCATCGGATTCGGCACCCTCGCACCGGCATTCGGGGCCCTTGGCGTCGTCGGCATCCTCTGGGGAGGTCTGGCGTGTCTGGTCGAGAACGACCTCAAGCGGCTCATCGCCTATTCCTCCGTTGCGCACATGGGCTTCGTGGTTCTGGGGTTGTCCAGCGGGACGACCGTAGGGCTGCAGGCGGCGTTGTTCGCCAACGTTGCCCACGGCGTCGTGTCGGCCCTTCTCTTCTTCCTCGTCGGCGGTCTCAAGGAACGCTGGGGATCCGCGGACCTGGCCACGGCACGCGCCGCACTGCGCGAGGTCTCGCCGCGTCTGGGCATCTCTCTCGTCGTCGGCTTCGCGGCGTCGCTCGGGCTTCCGGGGCTGGTCGGCTTCTGGGGCGAGTTCCTGGCCATGTACTCCGCGTGGTCGCCGGCTCCAGACCGTCCGCAGCTCTTCATGCGTGTTCTCGCCGCAGTGGCGGTGACCGGCACCGCCATCGCTGCCGGCTACTCCCTGAGGGTGCTGCGACTGATCTGGTCGGGTGATCGCACCTCGCCAGCCCATCCGGATGCCCACGGAGGCGAGTGGTCGGTTCTGGCAGTCCTGGTGGCCACTGTTCTCGTGCTCGGTGTTGCCCCCCAGATCGTGTTGAACTCGACTATCAAGGACGTTGCCGCCATCACTGCTGAGGTATCCCGATGAGCCAGGGCGTCGTCAGCGTCAACGTTGGGGTGTTGCTGCCCGTGCTTGCGCCGGCGGTCGGTGCCGCCGTCATCCTCGTGGCCGACGTTGTCCTCCAGCACCTGCGCCGGGCGCACTACGTGGTCGCGTTGGCCAGCCTCGTCGTGGGCGCGGTGGCCACGTTCGCCGGTCTGGGAACGGCTGCCGGGGCTGCCCGTCAGACCCTGTGCCTTCCGGGCGGTGGTCAGTGCATGTATGCCGGAGACTCCGTCGCCTCGGCCCTTCAGCTGGCGGCGCTGCTCGCGGCCGCCGTGACCTTGCTGCTGAGCTGGCCCGATGACAGGAAACAGTCGACCGGCGGCACGGCAGTGATGGTCAGTCTCGTCCTGTCAGCGACTGCAGGGGCGACTGCCGTAGCAGGTGCGCGTGACCTCGGTTCGTGGCTGGTCGCCATCGAGCTCGCAACTCTTCCGACGGTGGCGCTGGTGGCTCTTCGTGGCGCCCGCTCCGCGATCTCCGGGGCGGTCGCCCTGCTGACCACGTCGTTGGTCTCCTTCGGACTGCTCGCGCTGGCGGCAGGCCTGTGGTTCACCGCGACCTCAAGCGGATTCATCACGCCCGCAGCCGCACTCACCGTGGTCGATGATCCGGCCCGACGGCCTATCCTCGTCCTGGCTGTCGTTCTCTTCGTCGCCGGGATCGGCTTCAAGCTCTCCCTCGTGCCATTCCATGCGTGGACCCCTGAGGCCTACGACGGAGCCCCGCTGCCGATCGCGGCATTCCTCGCGGGCGTCTCCAAGATCGCTGCGCTCGCCGCCCTGCTCGTCGTGATCCGGGCTGTCGCCCCGCTGGGTGCTCCTGTGCTGACCTCCATCGCCCTCGTCGCGGCAGCGAGCATGACTTTGGGCAACATCATGGCGATGCGCCAGAACGGCGTCGTGCGCCTGCTGGCCTGGTCCACGGTTGCCCAGGCCGGCTGGGTCGTGATGCCTTTGGCCACCGTCAACTCGGCGGCCGTCCGCGCGTCAGGGGCGTACCTGTTGGCCTACGTCGTTGCGACCCTTCTGGCGTTCGCCGTCGTCGCCGCCCTGGTCCAGACCAGGGGAGCGGAACGCGCGCGAGACCTCTCGGCATACCGCGGTCTCATGCGCGACCATCCCGTACTGGGCGCCGCGCTCGGGCTGGCCCTGCTGTCGCTGGCCGGGTTGCCGCCGGGCGTCCTTGGGCTCGTGGCCAAGGTCACCGCACTTCGTCCGGTCGTCGGCAGCGAGCTCTGGTTGCTGGCCGTGATTGCTGCAGCCAACGCCGTCCTGGGCGTCGCGGTCTACGTGCGCTGGCTTCGTGCCCTGCTGGCGACACCCGACGAGCAGCCGAACGGGGCCGCTGCAGGGGCTGGGCGAGGCGTTAAGGCGCATCCTGCGACGTTGGTCGCCGTCGGTTTCGCGGCCGTGTCGCTGGTGCTGACCAGCATCAGCCCCCAGCTGATCCTGGGGATGATGGGCTCCTGACGCAGGGTTGACCATGCTGCGCCGCCGCTGTCCGCCGGGCCGGCAATCCGGAACACCGGGATGGGCAGCCGCGTTGGGAAGGGTATGCACAACCATTACAACGGGCTGAAGACCACGCTTCTTCTCAGCGGCATCTTCGCCCTTTTGCTTGCTCTCGGCTCTCTGGTCAGCAGCGGCAGGTACATCTGGGTCTTCGCCCTGTTCGGGCTCGCCATGACCGCGTATGGCTACTGGAACAGTGACAAGATCGCGATCAGGGCCATGCGCGCCCGACCTGTCAGCGAGACCGAGGCTCCGGCCATGTACCGCATCGTGCGCGAGCTCTCTACGGCTGCGAACAAGCCCATGCCCCGTTTGTTCATCTCGCCCACCGAAGCGCCCAATGCCTTTGCTACCGGACGCAACCCGGCCAACGCGGCGGTCTGCTGCACCGAGGGGATCCTTGCTCTGCTGGACGAGCGCGAGCTACGCGGGGTCCTCGGCCACGAGCTCATGCACGTCTACAACCGCGACATCCTGACGTCCTCGGTGGCCGCAGCCATTGCCGGCGTCATCACCAGCGTTGCCCAGATGTTCATGTTCATGGGCATGTTCGGCGGCGGCGGTAACAACAACAGCGACAACCGCTCCAACCCCATGGGCATGTTGCTCATGGCCTTGCTCGCGCCCCTGGCCGCCACGACGATCCAGCTGGCGATCACCCGCACCCGTGAGTACGACGCCGACGAGGATGGCGCCAAGCTCACCGGCGACCCGATGGCACTCGCGTCCGCGCTGCGCAAGCTGGAGAGGGGAACGGCCGCCGCGCCCCTGGCCCCTCAACGTGACCTCGTCAACGCCAGTCACATGATGATCGCCAACCCGTTCCGCGCCCAGGATGTCTCTCGGCTCTTTGCGACCCACCCGCCGATGGCAGAGCGCATAGCCCGTCTGGAGGCCATGGCCACCGGGTTCCGCGGCTACTGACCTCCACGACTGCCGGTGGCCCGGCTCTGGCAGAGTGTCCAACATGGCCAGCCTGACCCGTGCGGAAGCCGGGGCGCGATCCGCCCTCCTTGACGTCACCAGCTACGAGGTCGCGCTCGATCTGGACCGGGGCGCCACAACCTTCGAGTCCTCGAGCAGGGTGCGCTTTCGGTGCGCGGAACCGGGGGGATCCACGTTTCTGGACATCAAACCTCATCTGCTTCATCGGGTGACGCTCAACGGTGTGGAGATTGACCCCCCCGGCTTCGACGGGGAGCGGATCGTTCTCGCCGGCCTCGCCGCTGAGAACGAGGTTGTCGTGACGGCGACGATGACGTACAGCAACGACGGCCAGGGCCTGCACCGCGCGGCCGACCCGGCAGATGACCGGCACTATGTCTACGGGCACTCCTTCCTGGACGCCGCGCCGCGGGTCTTTGCCTGCTTCGACCAGCCAGATCTCAAGGCTCCCTACGACGTCACTGTCACCGCCCCAGAGGAGTGGATCGTCCTTGGCAACGGTGCCGCCACGCGCGCCGGCGAGGGGAGATGGACCATGGCGACCACCAAGCCGTTGGCAACCTATTTCTTCACCATCTGCGCCGGACCCTACGTATCGGCCCTGGCTGAGCACGACGGCATCCCGCTCGGCCTACACGCCCGGGCGTCGTTGGGCGAGCCGCTGAAACGCCAGGCCGAGCAGATGTTTTCCATTACCCGGGCATCGCTCGACTACTACCACTCCTTGTTCGGCATCCGTTATCCGTTCGGGGAGTACCACCAGGTGTTCGTCCCCGAGTTCAACGCCGGCGCGATGGAGAACCCTGGCTGCGTGACATTGCGTGACCAGTACGTGTTCCGCGGGGCCGCGACCCATGACGAGGTGCTGACCCGGTCCAACACCATCTCTCACGAGATGGCTCACATGTGGTTCGGCGACCTGGTGACAATGCGATGGTGGGACGACTTGTGGCTGAACGAGTCGTTCGCTGAGTACATGTCCACCCGAACCCTTTATGAAACAACAGAGTTCACGGACGCGTGGGTTGACGCCTCGATGGCCCGCAGGCCGTGGGGCTATGCCGCAGAGCGGATGCCGTCGACCCATCCTGTTGCTGGTTCGCCCGCACCTGATGCCCAGTCGGCTCTCCAGAACTTCGACGGCATCTCCTACGCCAAAGGGGCCGCTACGCTGCGACAGCTGATCGCCCACATCGGCGATCTCGCGTTCATCGCAGGGATTGGCGACTACTTGCGTTCGCACGCTTACGGCAACGCCGCGCTCGCGGACTTCCTCGGGGCGATGGAGCGGGCCAGCGGCAAGGACCTCCAGGAATGGTCCAGCGCCTGGCTGCGCACCGCGGGGCTCGACGCAATCTCCGTGGACCTGGCCGCAGAGGATGGCTCGATCACCTCGGCGAAGGTGCGCCGGATCCCGCCCGTGGCCCATCCTGCCGATCGCCCCCACACCCTCGATGTCGCCGGATTCTCAAACGGCACAGAGGTATTCCGGGTTCTTGCGAGGGTGGACCACGAGGAGACCACCTTGTCGGAGCTCAAGGGACGGGCGAAGGCTGACATCGTCATCCCCAACGCGGCGGACCTGACCTGGGCCAACATCAAGCTCGACCCAGCCACACTCGCCGCCGCGCAGACTGAGCTGTCGGCGGTGCCGGAGGCTCAGGCTCGAGCCGTGGTCTGGACCGCGGTGATGGACGGGGTCGCGTTGGGCGAGATCGACCCGCGATACATGCTCGCCCTCCTTGCGACATCCTGGGCCAGGGAGAGCAACCAGTCCATCATCAACCGGGTGGGTCTGCAGATGTCCCAGCGGATCATTCCGCAGTTCATCATCGAGCACGAGCAGGAGGGCGCCTTCGCCGTCCTGGCCGAGGCGGCAGAGTCCATGCTGGCCCAGTCAGAGCCGGGCTCGTCAAGGGCGCTGCTCGCAGCGCGTCACGTGGCGACGACGTCTGCAGACGAAGACCAGCTGCACCGGTGGGCCTCGGGTGAAGACCTGCCCGAGGGCCGCGCTGAGGACTCGGACTTCCGGTGGGTTGTGCTGGGCAACCTGGCTCGACGCGGCGCCATCGGACCAGCCGGGATCGACGCCGCACTCGAGCAGGACCACACCATGCAGGGGAGCCTGAAAGCGTTGCAGGCCAAGGCGTCCGCGCCCGATACCTCGGCCAAGGTCTGGGCATGGGAGCAGCTCACGGGAGACCACGGTAGATCCAACTACGAGCTCAACGCGCTCGCTGCAGGCTTTTGGCACGCCAGCGACCAGGACGTTCTCCGGCCATACGTCGCGCGCTACTTCAGTGATGTGCCGGCAATGTCGGGGCGAGTCGGCCAGGACGCGCTGGCCAGCATCGCCGCGTTGGCCTATCCGAGCCGTGTGGTCGAAGCGTCCACATCGGAGCAGTCCGCGGCCGCTCTGCGGCGTAGTGACCTGACGGCTTCCGTGCGTCGAGCCATGGTGGACGCCGACTCCCAGCTGCGTGAGGCGCTGGCCTCGAGGGCAGCCTTCGGGTGAGGGAACGGAGCGTGCGGGGATGGCATACCCGAACACGCGCCCCGACCAAAGATGGAGCCGGGCTCAGCGATAGTTCGTGAACTGCAAAGCGACCTCCAGGTCGGCGCTGCGCAGCATCGCCATGACGGCCTGAAGGTCGTCCTTGGACTTGCTGGACACGCGCAGCTCGTCCCCCTGGATGAGTGGCTTGACGGTCTTGCCGAACTCGTCCCTGATCAGCTTTGAGATCTTCTTGGCATGCTCCTGGCTGATGCCGTCCTTGAGCGAGGCTTCGAGGCGGTACTCCTTGCCGGACAGCTGCGGATCCTTGTCGCCAAGATCGAGTGCCTTGAGCGAGACGTTGCGCCTGATCAGCTTGGTCTGAAAGACGTCGAGAACGGCCAGCACGCGCTCGGCGGAATTGGCCTTGATCAGGATGTTCTCGCCGCTCCACTCGATGGAGGCCCCAACGTTCTTGAAGTCGTATCGCTGGGAGACCTCCTTCTGGGTCTGCGTCAAGGCGTTGCTGACCTCCTGCTTGTCGACCTTGCTCACGACGTCGAACGATGCGTCGGCCATCTCGGCTCCTTCGGGTGTGACGTGGGGTGCCCCCAGCAGGGAGCGAGGGGAAGTTGTATCGATTGGCGTGCTCTGGTTTTTCGCTTGGTGGCGCGCCCGATTGGACGCAGACCGTGGTTCAGTTGCTATCCTTCCATCCGCACGAAGGCAGGTTGCCCGAGCGGCCAATGGGAGTGGACTGTAAATCCATCGCGTGAGCTTCGAAGGTTCGAATCCTTCACCTGCCACCGAGTGCGTGAGAGGGCCTCTGACCTGCGGAAACGTGGTCGGAGGCCCCTTCTCATATACCGGGCAGGGGTATCGAAAACGGCCCTGTTTTGGCGGTCATCAGGTTCTGGTGCCGCGGGCCTGTGACCTGCGCAAACGCGTAATCCGGATCGGGCGGGTTCGAGGTTTGTGGGGAATGCGCACGCAAGTTGGGGTTTACACCACCGTGCTGGCCGGACTGCCGGCGCGCTGACCTGCGGGTATGGCAGGGGTGGGGGTATGAAATCGCGATGGAAACCAACACCATCGCGCTTGACAACAGTGGCGTGACGAGGCGGTTGGGTCCGACAGAAACCAATGGGCCTTTCCGGTCCTCGACGCTGGCTTGTGGGCTCGCCGTAGGACGTGCCTGAGCGGGAATCTTCACCGGACGGGTCCTACAGGACGTTCATGCGCTGACGCTGCTGCGGATCTGCATCTTGGCGTCCGTCGTTCCGCCATCGGGATGGTGGACGGTCGACAAGATACGACCTCACATAGCCGATGAGGGTGTCGGCTGGGCACTGTCACATAGTCGATCCCGTGGCACACCGGTACAAGCAGAATCCATCTCCCACCGGCATCTGATCGATGGGCAACTGGTCCCTGTCCAGGAGGCGGTCGGGGCAACGGAGACCTGTAGTTGGCGCTTTCGCTTGAGAGTCGCATCCGATTGAGACTCCTCTACCGAACGACCCTCATGACCACCGGCTTCACGAAAGATGGCGGGATTACACCTCCAGGGTGGCGATACCTGTAAGCGCTGGAGACGCAGGATCAGCCGCCCTGGTCTGAACAGCAGGACCGCCACTCGGACTACCGTCAGACCACCAGAGAGCGCGTCTGAAGTGTCGCGGCATCCGTGCCCGCCGCTGTCGTTGCCTTGATGTCGGGGCGGCCGAACCCCACGGTTCGGCCGCCCCTTTCGGATCGGACAGCTATTCGGGCGTTAGCCGCCCAGTGCCGCCACGAGATCCGGCAGTATCGGGGTGCCGAGCCCGGTCACGTTGTCGTATCTATCGGTGGTCCGCAGCGAGGTGTCGGCTCCCTCGATCACGTCACCGGAGGCGCTCGGCACCGAGTTGATGGTGCGCAGAGTGGTCAGCAGCGTGGTGGGGTCAACCTCGACATTGCGCAGCACCGCAGTAGGTGCTTCGGGCGCCTTGACGTCCACCAGGCCGCTGCGCGCCGTCGTGTACAACGCTGGGTTGACGAAGCCGACGGGGCCCAGAACCTTGGTTGCCCGCGCTTGATCGGCCAAGGCGAGAACCCCCGCGAACAGCGGAGACGCGAGACTCGTGCCGCCGATCCTCCGTTCGCAGTACTCCAACTGCTGAGCCGAGAGCTTCGTGCAGCCGTCGTCCACGAGCGCGTCTCCGCTGATCGCATAGGTTTCGCCGTAGAGCATGCCGGTGTTCGGGTCTGCGAGCATCGACACATCTGGGGTGACCCGATGTGGCGTGGAGTACGTGTACGTCGAGCCTGACGCGGTGGCTGCCTTCGTTGCCAGAGGTGTTGGAACTACACCCGACTGGTAGTCCGGCTGAGCGAAGAGGCGACTGATGCCACCGCCTGAGCCGTACTGGTAGGTCGGCGGCCAGGGCGACCAGGCGGAGCCGGTCAACGTTTGGTACCCGTCGGTTGTCGTGGCGCCCACCAGGTTGCTCTTGTAGGTGCCCCAACCAAACTCTTGCTTGGCCCCGTCAGCGTTGTTCAGCAACAGGCTGGTGCCGCCGACCGAGGTGACGTACGGGCTCGTCGAGGGCCACGAGCCCTGCGCCAGACCGGTGATCGCCGCTACGTCGCCGTTGTCACCAGAGGAGAACAGCACACTGATCCCCGTGGCGGCCGCTTGCTCGAACGCCAACTCGTCGGCATTGACATGCCCGAACTGCGCCGGGTCACCGTAGATGCCCCAGCTGTTGGTGATGATGTCCGCGCGGTGGTTGTCGATCATGTCGATCAACGCGTGGTCCAGCGGTGCGTTGGAGTTGTTGCCACCCGCAAAGACGAGGGTCGCCTCGGGCGCAATCGAGTGCACGGCGTCGACGTCGAGGCTCTCCTCGCCGTACCAGCCCTGCGGGTCAAACCGGTTCTCAGGGAAGTTGTAGACGCCCGGGGTCACATACTGCTCGATGGTCGTCAGCGGCAGCCCATAGTTGTTCGAGTACGCGTCCAGATCCTGCTGGATCGTGGGCGACGCGAACGCGTCCGTGATGCCCACCCGCACGCCTGCGCCAGTAAGCAGCGATTGATGCCAGTCGGCCGGCAGGCCATAGGCGAGACGGACCTGCTTCGGCGTGTAGCCACACGGCAACCATGGGATGCTCGAGCCGTACTGGTTCGCGGCCGGGGACACCGTGCCAGTCACATCGCCCGCGTAGGTAGAGCACGGCCCCGGAGTGGAGTAGCCCTGTCCCGGAGGTGCTTGCTTGCCCTCGCGCCCGGTATTGCTTGGCGTCAGCAGCAGTTCACTGTCGTCCAGGCCACCGACGAAAAGCACCTTGCCCGCCAACGACGACGGGATCGTTGGCGCCTCGGCGTTCGCCCGCAGGAGCCGACCTTGGTAGCTGTATAGGCTCTGCGTCACGCCGAAGGCCGCCGCCGCCTGAGCGACGCTTCCGGTCGCATCGACGTACGCGCCGTTGGCCGGCACATAGGTGACCTTGAGTCCCTTCGCGTCCAAGAAAGACTTCACGGCCGACACATCAGCGGCGGCCGGGGCGAAGGCGGTACGGAACTGCGCGGAGGTGAGGAACTTGTGGTAGCTGGGGCTGCGTTTGTCATAGAGGTCACGCACCAGCTTGGCCAACCCTGACGGGTTGCTGCCGGCCAGATAGACACTCACGGTAAGCCGGCCGCTGCCATTGGCCGCACCGTGCCTCGCCGCAGCAGCGGCGTATGACGGGACGTTGCCCGGCACCGTCGAGGAGGTCGCGGCACTGACGTTTGGAGCTGCAGCCAGCGCAGTGACCGTTGCGGTGGCGACGGCGGCGGCTAGCGAGACATGGGATAGACGCGAGAGCATCAAAGGTCCCCTTCCTGGAAAAGGCTGATAGAAGATCGCATCACCCAACCACACGAAAGATCATGCGGATAGCCCCCCAGCTGTTCACGGACGGGCAGCGTTGTCCGGTCTCCCTGGGTTCGTACGGCGCACAGGGCTCGCCGGAGATGAACGGCTGGCAGTGCGGATCAGCGAGCGCCTTCTCAAACTCCGACGACAGAACCGGGCGTGGGGATGAACGTCACGCCCGTCCTGGTTCCCCGGGATTTCGCGGGCAATTCTTAGGTTGAAAGCCGAAAGGCGGGAGCGCGCGGCCAAGCAGGCCCTATCGGTATGAGGTGCATTGTGCGCGTCGGGCTGTTCAATAGCGGCGACCCGTACCTCTGGGCGGCGCGCGGATCCAGGGTCGGCTGGTGTGAGTCGGCTTCCGGGACCTGCCCCGCCCCTGGACCCTGCACGAAAGGCCCATCTCGCACGCACTCTCATGGCCGCGTACAGGTCGCGTTTCAGTCGCAGTTGGGGATGGCGAGTTCAATCGGTCGTCGCAACACCGTTCTGATCTTGAGGTGTTGTGCATGTGGTCGAAGAAGGAACTGATCGATAAGCAGGCGCGGTTCTGGGTGTTGATGGCCGGTGGTGCGACGTTGACCGGGGCCAGTGAGGCTGTCGGTGTGAGTAGAGCAACTGGCCGTAAATGGCGACAGGCGACCGGTGGTCGGATCCCGCGGAGAATCCCGGAACCGTCGGGCCGGTACCTGTCCTTGGAGGAACGCCTACAGATCGCCGACCTGCATCTCGGCGGGGCCGGCGTTCGGGCGATCGCCGTGGGGGTCGGCCGCTCGCCTGCGACGGTCAGTCGTGAGCTGCGCCGCAACGGCTCGGCCGCGACGCCTCGACGTAGGGCGAAGTACGCGCCCTACGCGGCACAGAAGCAGGCCGAGCTGCGGGGTCGCCGGCCTAAGGCCAGCAAGTTCGACCATCTCGAGCTGGCGGACGTGGTGCAATCGAAGCTGTGTGTGAGGTGGAGCCCTGAGCAGATCAGCCTCCACCTCGCCGACAGGTTTGCTGACGGGCGGAGATGCGGGTGTGTCCCGAGACGATCTACCAGGCGCTGTACGTCCAGGGCCGCGGTCATCTGCGCGCTGACCTGCACCGACACCTGCGGACCGGCCGTGCGGTCCGGCGCCCGAGAGGATCCTCGGTCACCAAGCGGGGCAAGATCCCGAACATGATCTTGATCAGCGAGCGACCGGCCGAGGTCGCCGACCGCGCCGTTCCTGGACATTGGGAGGGGGATTTGATCGTGGGGTCGAACTGCCGCTCGGCCATCGCCACCTTGGTGGAACGGCAGACCCGGTACGTGATGCTGGTCCACCTTCCCGATGACCACAGCGCCACAGCCGTGCGTGATGGCCTGTTGGCGACCATCAAGACGCTTCCGGAGCATCTGCGTAAGTCGCTGACCTGGGACCAAGGCACCGAGCTGACCAGGCACGCCGAGATCACCTTGGCCACGAAGATGGACATCTACTTCTGTGACCCCCACTCGCCCTGGCAGCGAGGTTCCAACGAGAACACGAATGGGTTGTTGCGCCAGTACTTTCCCAAGGGCACCGACCTTTCCGTGCACTCACCTGCGCGGCTGCTTGAGGTCGCGACCGAGCTCAACGGCAGACCTCGCAAGACACTGGGCGGGATCACACCCGCAGAAGCCATGCAGCGTCTACTGTTTGACCCAGAAATGCCCATCGTTGCGACGACCGCCTGAATTCGCCGATCCTCGACCGGTCACGGGGCTTTGTTGCTCGCGATAGTTGCATGCGCCCGCTCCGGCACATCGGGGTCACTCGATTCAGGTAACTGGGCGCACTACCTTGGGACGAAGTCCGATCCTCCGAAAGGTGATCACCATGGCCAAGCTGATCTTCTCAGCGATCACGTCGCTCGACGGGTATATAGAGGACGAAGATGGCAACTTCGACTGGGGGGCGCCTGACGAGGAGGTGCACAGCTTCGTCAATGACCTGGAACGACCGGTTGGCACCTACCTCTACGGGCGCCGGATGTACGAGACGATGGTCTACTGGGAGACTGTGCAGGCTCTTGCCGACGAGCCGCCCTGCGTACGGGACTTCACGGAGTTATGGCAGGCAGCCGACAAGATCGTGTACTCCAAGTCGCTGGAAACCGTGTCAAGCGCCAAAACGCGCATAGAGCGCAAGTTCGACCCGAGGGTGATCCAAGAGATGAAATCCTCCCAGGAACGAGACATCACCGTGGGCGGCCCCAACCTGGCAGCGCAGGCTTTCAAGGCTGGGCTCGTCGACGAATGCCAGCTTTTCCTGACGCCCATTGTCGTGGGAGGTGGCAAACCATCACTGCCCATCAACGTCCGCCTTGACCTCGAACTGCTCAGCGAGCGCCGTTTCCGCAGCGGCGTTGTATTCCTCCACTACCGCACCTCGATGGCTGACTCAGAGCATCCCTGAACGCCGGGGTGGGGCGACTATTGATCTCTCCTTCAGCTCAGCTCGCGGCCGAGGAAGGCCGCGACTCGGTCCGCCGCTGGGCGCTCGTCGCCGCAGGGCTGCTCCTCACCGAATGGACGACCATCACCGCGGAGCCCAGGGCGGCTCATCATCTGCTTCGAGAACGCGAGTACGTATTCCGCCAGTTCCGGGTCGAGGTCGGTCGGCTGTCCGGTCACGATGGCGAGGTCCCAGGCGTGGGCGAGAAGGTCACTTGTCCGCAACTCGATGAATGCGGTGCCGGGAAGTTCTCCGATGGGCAACTGGTAGGTGCGGGTAAGGGCCTGGGGCGCAGCGAAGGTCTCCTGCGCCGCCTTGGCAGAGGCGCGGTGGGCGGCGTGGAGGTCTTCGGGGAGTGGCGCCACTTGGCCACCGGCTCGCGCTACGACTCGCTGGTTGCCCGCCATGACATGGTCGATGAGGGCCTTCACATCCCATTCAGGACACGGCGTGGGTGACGACAGCTGATCGGATGTCACGTTGACAAACACATGGGCGAACGTGTCCTGCGCCCGCTGGTGGGCGACCAGTGGGTCCATGCCGATGGACCATACAGTGCATACCGTCGCAACGGTCGGTCCTCGAGGTAACCGAGGCACCGGAGGTGACTCCCGCAGATCTGGCCATCGCGTACCAGAGTCGCCCAATAAGGCGCTGGTCTCGGACGGCCAACGCGACCCCGGCCTCGTGAACGCTTCTTCCCAGTCTAATTGCCGGAATTGCTGCCTCTCGCGAGCAGAACCGCCGCTCACCTCGCCGGCCACCGAAGCCCTAAACGATTCCCGCAAGCCGAACGGCAACTGGTGATCAGCAGTTGCCCACGGCGAGCAGCCGCGGATCTGTCACAGGTCAGGCAGGCAGGTGCCTTTCCCGAGCGCCGCTAGGCCGGTAAGGTCCCCGGCGCCGAAGTCAGTCACACCGGTGTGGATTTGGGGATTCATCAGTTGATTGACAGCGGTGACATTGCCCAGTCCCACGAGGTTTCCGAGTTCGTGCAGCACGACGGCCCGTACGACCTGGTGGCCGTCAGCGCGTTGCAGGATGCCGGCTATCTGACCGACATCCAGTTCCATTGAGCCGGTGACGTAGGCGTTTGGCCCGTTGGGGAGACCAACAGAGGAGCTGCCGCCTTCACCTGTCACGTCAGCGGCAAAGTCGGGATTCGTCTTTGGGGTGACCCAGGAGATGAGGACAGGTGCCCAGCGATCCCCATACCTCTGGGGCTGGAAGGGCGGGCGTTGACGCGAGGGAGCCTCGGAGGTTGCGCGGTCGAAAACGAAACGCAGACCGGTAACCGTCGAGACTCGCAAGATCGCGTCACCGACTATATGGTCGCCACCTGCAGGTTCCCCCTGTTGTCGAATCACGTAGTGGATCGGACGGCACGGGTCATAGGCCACCGGAGTTGTCCCATCCGCCTGGTGGGCGAGAAACCGGTACGAGGCGTTGGCAGCGACCAGGGGGGCTGGCACGCCCAGAGGGTGATCGGATTCCCCAACCCCCGCCGTCGGCCAGTTCGCCGGACGCGATGTCAACGCGTCACTGTCTCTTGGCTTCAGGGTGCCGCCGGCCTTCAACCACGCAGCGGCACCGACGATGGACAGGACAACGAACGCCCAGATGAAACCCTTAGACCACCGCCGCCGTAGGTGACGCCGGGACTGCTCGGTTTGGCCCGAACGGTAGGCCCCCCGCCGTGGCACTTCGTGTTGCGAAGGACGGCCCTGCGCCTCATCAATGACCCACTGAGGCACTCGACCGGAGCGGGAACGAGGCACATCATCGAGCGGCCTCTTTGATCCAAAGCCATCCTTCGTGTCAGGCCTTGTCCCTCTCGCAGCGCCGCGAGGACTTGCGGGTCGTGCGAATGGTCTTCCGTCTGGTTGGGGAGGATTGTCTGCACGTGGCGGTGGTCGAGGCGCTGGGGGTGGCGGTGGTCGAGGGTCAGTGGAGCCAGACGCTGTCGTCTTCGCACCCTGACGCAGCGTGGCGTCGTACCGTGCCCTTTGAGGGGGGTCCTTGAGGGTGTCGTAGGCCTCGTTCACGAGGTCCAGAAGGGCCGCCGATCCACCCATGTCCGGGTGGGCCTGGCGAAGAAGTCGCCGGTATGCGGTCTTCAGCTCCAGCGCAGAAGCGGTCGCCGACACCCCGAGGATCTCGTAGTGCGTGCGGATGCCTCTCAACTTGCCCCCTCCCGGGTCGATATCGGCAACCTGAACCGAGCTCGGGAACTGACCGGACCACTGCGTCTCGGAGCGCCACTAAGACCGTAGTTGGCTCACGCAGTGGGAGTCTGCCGAATCGTATAGAACCGACCGAATGGACTACTTGGACAACCGGTTCGATGTCGACGTCTGCCGTCCCGACAGCTGGCCTGCGGGCACGCGCGGAAGCTGCGCCGACCTGACACAATCATCGCTTTCCTCGTTCCGTAGCGGGATGGCTATCCGCGCGCGGGCGGCGGTATGGGAGGAGGTGCATCGGGTCTCGCGTAACGAACGTAGGCAGTTCAGCCTCATCGTTCGTCGACAGCAGGGTGCTCGTCCTGCCGCCGAAATTACTGCACGTCTATCTCACCTTGCTGCCGATCTCAGACCGCGATCACTTCGAAGACCGGGTGCCGGTCGGCTTCCGCCGCGAACTCGGCGGCGGACGCGTCAGGACGTGCCGCGAAGTACGGACGCGTGACCTTCGCCAGTGACACATAGCGCTTGAGCACCGCGCCGGCCTCGTCCGGCGAGACCTCCTGGACGGTGTACTCCACGCCATGCCCCCGACGGGTCAAGGTCACCCGCCCGGCCGCGCGCGCGTTGCGCACCCACCCCACATCGCCATACGGAGCGACCAACCATCGCCGCCCTTGATCCCCGTCGACGAGCGTAACCGGGTTGCTGCGCGGTATCCCGCTCTTGCGGCCCCGAACGGTCAGCAGATAGGTACCAGGCGTCACGCCGAGCCGGATCAGGGGACGCATCAGGCGATCGTTGATGCGCCGCGCCGTGGTCATGTGGAAGGAGCGGACATCTGACATGGCACTCACCTCTCGCGGTTACCACCGACGCTAGGTCGCTGCACGGGGCGAACACCAGAGCCGAACGTCCCTCACTTCACGTCGCCTCTCACCGTTCACGGCCGATCAGCCGGTCTCCTGTCAGGACGAAGGCCAATCGGCACCCTGCACCAAGTCACCGTGAAGGTGGGTCGGGGCCCTGGGCGCAAGCAGCGCTTCAGTGGCATCCTGCTTGGTGAGTGGGGCCACTGCACCAGCAGCAAGGTCGAGGTGTTCGGGGTCTCTAGTGGTGTGTCTGCGAAATAGTCTGGTAGTCTTTGGTCATGCCAGTGATGACTGCACCGGCGTTGCCGGTGACCCAGATGCAGTGGGTTGAGTTGAGGCGGATGGCGGCGTCGTCGACGTTGCCGCACCGCCGGGTGGTGCAGGCGAAGGCGTTGTTGTGGGCCGCCGACGGTGTGCCGAATCAGGAGATCGCTCGCCGTTGCGAGGTCGATTCTGACGCGGTGCGGCGCTGGAGGAGCCGGTTCGCAGTCACCGGCGTGGACGGGGTTGGGGTGATCGCGAAAGGCCGGGGCCGCAAGCCGGGTCTGCCGGAGGGGATGGTGGCCGAGATCGTGCGGGTCACCTGTCAGGAGAGACCTGATGACACCTCGACGCACTGGACCACCCGGTCGTTGGCCGAGAAGTTCGGGGTCGGTAAGGACGCCATCGCCAGAGTCTGGGCCGATCACAGCCTCAAGCCCTGGCGGGTGGACACCTTCAAGGTGTCGAACGACCCGTGCTTTGAAGAGAAGCTGGTTGACG
>Ga0097691_1001617_pt1 | contig 16236 bp, 26 predicted proteins | sample NGESurdeep072012_8_FD_72858 | JGI IMG/M metagenome (GOLD analysis project Ga0097691, IMG submission 72858) | Arctic peat soil microbial communities from Barrow, Alaska - NGEE Surface sample 210-1 deep-072012 | ecosystem: Environmental > Terrestrial > Soil > Wetlands > Peat ... | reverse complement strand
CAGGACGATTTCGTGGACGATATGTCGAGTGCCGCCGAACGGCTCGCGCCCGCGTTCTCCCTCGACGACGCGCCGGAAGCGGAGCCAGCCACGGTGATTAACGCAGTGGGACGGCTCATTGAGCAATGGGCTTATGCGGACGGCGTGCTGCAAGATCAGATCGGCGAAGGCCGCGACGGCGATTTCCTTCGCGTCTGGCGCAGGAACGGCGGTCGGTCAATCGCGATCAATCGCAAGACCGGAACCGTTTGGAAGTTGCTGCCGGGACATTCCGGCAAGAGCGCAGCCGATTGGGCGAAGATCGCGAACGTGCAAATGCTCGCGGGCAGCGAACTGGTCGTACTATTGAGGGAAGACGAATCGTGAAAACGTACACTACAAAACGATGCCATCACGGCAGACAAATCGTTAAGGTGCGGGCTGGCGAGCAGCCGGGCATTGGCCCGATGATTGCGCTCGGCTACGACTTGTCGGAACGCCAAGACCTGTTCAACCATTCGCCGGGCGGATTCGAGTGGGGATATTTGGGCAGCGGCCCCGCGCAACTGGCGCTCGCGTTGTTGGCCGACCATTTCGGCGTCAAGCCCGGCCAGACCCGCACGCCGGAAGGCGACCGAGCGATCCATCTGCATCAGGCATTCAAATCCCTCATCGTGGCGGTCCTGCCGCATGAGGGTTGGACGCTGACTAGCGCCGGGATCGAATCGGCGGTCAGGAACATCGAGGCCGACGTAGTAAAAAACAAGGAAGGATAACCGATGTTGACAATGGCAAACATAAAGAGCAAGGTGCGTGTCATGGCGAAAAGGAACCCCAACTCTGATTACGATCCGTCGCGCAAGGTCGTTTTTCATTTGATCCCGGCCCTGCGGGAAGCACTGGACGCCCGCGACGCGAGGGCCAATCACAGTCTGGTCGCGCAACGCGATCTGGCGCGCTACTACGTTCTGCTCGCGAGAGAAATGGCGCATCTGAAGATCGAGAAAGAAGACTTGCAGACCATCGCCAAGGCGCTGCGCGGGCGCACGCTCGACGCGAACGACGCCGACCTGCTTTGGGGCGCGGTCGCCGACTACAATTCAAATCTGGCAAGGCGACTGCGCGAACTGACGCCCGGTCAGGCAATGAGTCTGGTGGACGCGGCAGAGCGATTCCAGCTTGGCCGTGCGTCCGGCCTTGGACCGGCGAAGTCGGCGGAAGCAGCACTGGAACAGGCACCGGAAAGCTGACGGCCCGACGAATGGCTGACGACGATGCGTACTATCGCCTCAAGCGGGCGCTGTTTCACTTGATGCACAAAGACCATCCACTGATACCGGCAAAATGCCACGGCTGTCGGGAAGCTGCGCTGTTTCTGACCGTGGCCGGATACGACGGCGACAAAGACTACCCGGTCGGCGTCGCATTCGACGTGCCGCGATGAACGACGAAGCGCCTGATTTTGACGTGGCGGAATCCGCGCCGGAGTTCGACGTTGCCGCGACCATGCGGGCAGCGCCGAACTTCGACTGCCCGCGATGCGGCAGGGCGACCGGCGAAGCGAGCGGCATCTGTCTGGATTGCCAGAAACAGTTGACGCCGGAATTGGCGGACGGCTGGAAAGCGGGCGAGCATATTAAGGCCAGCCATCGCGCGATCATTCTCGGCTACTGCGTCGATCACGCCCGGCATATCATGCAGGGCAAATCTCTTGGCCGCGAGCAGGGCACGGGAGAAGTCGCGCGATTCTGTGAGCGGCTGATCTATCGACCCGTCGCCATGTTTTCGGCGAAGGAACTGGACGCGATTATCGACGAAGCCGTCGCCAAGGCGAGCGGGTTTCTCGAATGATGTTTGCACTCTTGAGCAGCACGGTCGCGCGCCGACTGGCCGCGCTCGGATGGACGCAGGGCGATATCGGTTATTGCCGCTGGCGGGCGGGATGGGGGCCAGCGTTCCCGATGGTGATGGAATTTGCTTATCTTCAGCGGCATTCGAGGGCAGCCGCCTAAAGAACGAAGCCATGAAGCAACTTGCACTTTACTATTCGGGGCTTTTCATTACAAATTTTACGAATGCGCAACTCGCGACCGACCAGCTTATCCGGCTGCGAAAAGCTGCAATCGCGCGCGGCAGGCCGGGGGAAGCCCGAAACTGGCACCTGCGCATCCTGCGGAATAGTTGCTGGATAGAATATGACCCAATTGGGGCCGCAGAGCCGTCAGGAGCCGCGATTATCGCTCGGCACACAACTGGCCGGAATAGCGGCTGCGTGAGCTAGGGCGGCGGCTGGCCGCTTGAGGCATGGGGGATTTGGGGGTATGAGACTGAACCGGACGCAGGTCGAGGCATTCTACAAGACGCGGGCGCAGCAGAGGGCCAGATTGAACCGCAACCCTGAACTGACGCAGCGGCAGGTCGAGGAAGCGATGGAACAGTTTGATCGCAATTTTGTGGCTCGGCTTCAGGCCCGGCCAAAGAGGCAACAAGCATGAAGACTTCCGAAGGATTCAAGGCCAGCGGGTCAGGCGCAGAGAGTTTTGGCGGCGGGTTCGCGGCGGCGCTCCAATGGGTCAAGGAGCACGCAGCCGGTTCCCACGAGTTGAAGTGGGCTGTGACAGTCACGCTCGGCGAGCCGGAGCCGGATCACGCGCGGCGCGACCCCGGCACGGGCGATATGTTCGACGACGCGACGCGGGCGGCGGCAGCCAAGGATGCGAAGGGAGATGTGGAAATCGTCGGACGCCCGGCGCTCGACGACAAACGCTACGAAGTCGTCTGCCCCGAATGCAACGGCAGCAAGGAAACTCTCGACGAAAAGGACGGCCTGACGCAGACCTGCAAAACGTGCGGCGGGGTCGGCGTGGTCAAGGCCAGCGTCATCGGCGACGTTGCCCCGACCGAGCCGAAGGCCGACGACGGCAAGCAGCCGGAGCAGCCGGAGCAGCCGGACGGGGGCGAACTGAACTAGAGTTCGATTCTCGCGCATGGGCCGAAAACTTCATATCGCCAAGAATCTCGCGCTGCCGCTCGACGCCGTGACTGGCACTTTCGTCATCTGCGGCATTCGAGGATCGGGCAAGAGCACGACTGCGGTCGATATGGCCGAAGAAATGCTCAAGGCCAAGCAGCAGATCGTCGTGCTCGATCCCAAGGATGACTGGTGGGGGTTGCAGTCGAGCGCATCGGGCGGTGACAAGGGCTTCCCGATCACGATCCTTGGCGGCTCGCACAAGAACGCGCCGCTCGAATCTACCAGCGGCAAGCTGGTCGCCGACCTGATCGTCGAGGAACATCTGTCGTGCATTCTCTCGATGAAGCATTTCAGTGATGGCGAACGGTTCCGGTTCGCCTACGATCTGGCGCTGCGTCTGTATCAGACCTGTAAAGAGCCGACGCACCTGTTCATTGACGAAGCCGACCAGTTCGCGCCGCAGGAAAAGAACGTGCGGTCTGAACGTGGCTTCAACATTTCGGAAGCTGCGATGCTCGGTCTGGTGCGACGGCTGATCAAGCAGGGCCGCACGGGCGGCATCGGCGTCACCCTGATCACGCAGTCTCCGGCCACGCTCGACAAGCGCGTGATGAACATGGCCGAGACGATGATCCTGATGCGGACCATCGGCAAGCAGGATCGCGAGCAGGTCGGGGCTTGGGTCAGCGCGTGGGCCGAATCCGAAGAACAGCACGCCGCGACCATGAAGGCGATGGTCACGTTCAAGACCGGCGAAGGGCTGTTCTGGTCGCCGTCGTGGCTCGGCATCTACAAGATCGCGCACTTCCGCGCTGCCGAGACGTTCGATTCACGCTCGACGCCGAAGGTTGGGGAGCGCCGGGTCGAGCCGAAGATATTGGCCCCGGTCGATCTGAGGCGGCTGACGAAGCGCATGGCCGAGACTATCGAGCGCGACAAAGCGAACGATCCGACCCAACTGCGCAAGCAGATCGTCGAGTTGAAGGCGGATGCCGAGCGATGGCGTGATGCGGTCAAAAAGGGGCAGGCATTGCAGGGCGAAGCCCGTAAGGCTATCGCAGCACCCAAGCCGAAGGATACCGGCCTATCCAAAGAGGAACGCAAGCTGGTCGCGGCGGACAAGGCGTGGCATGAGTGGCGCGAGAAGATCATCCTGAAGGCGCTCGAAGCTATTAGCTCGAATGCGCTTGACGTGATCGGCATCCGGCAGAAACTCGCGAAGGAACTGGTCGAGTCCGAAAAGGCTGCCGCCGAGCGGGTCACGGCAGTAAAACAGATCGCGGCCAAGGCGAGCACGCTAACGACCCCGCAAGAGGCGCGGGAAATCGGCGCAGCGCACTTGGCCGCGCAATTCGACGCTGCCGCGCACAGCAACGGCGCAGCCGGTTCGGTCAGCGGACAGGCTGGCCCGAAAACGATCCTGACAGTCCTTGCGCAGCGGAATCGCGCGATGGCGGTCGGAGAGATTATGCGGTGGGCCGACTACACCGAACGTACCGTACAGACCTATTTGAGTTTCCTACGCGGCGAAGGATTGATCGACGGTACGGGGCACACCGGCATCCGCATCACGGAAGCCGGACTGAGGGCGGTCGGCGAAGTGCCTGCACTACCGACCGGGGATGAACTGCGGCGACACTATCTCGCGACGCTCGACGGCGGCCCGTCGAAAGTGCTTGAAGCGGTCTGCCGTAGCATCACGAAGATCGGCGACCTGATGGAAGCGACCGGCTACACGGAACGCACGCTGCAAACCTATTTGAGCGACCTGCGCCAGCGGCGGTTGATCAGCGGGACCGGGCACACGGGAGTCAAAGCCAGCGAGGATTTGTATGGATAGCGCCCTGACGGAGTTGGTAAAAGACCTGCGACGCTGCGCGAATGATTCCGACTATGACGGCGCGGACGCTATGACCAAGGCCGCCGACGTGATCGAGGCGATGATGGAAGCATCCGAGCAGGCCGTCACACACAATGAAATCGGCGTTAGTTCAATTTACGGAATGAAATCTGGAAAAGGATTGGTGTGCATAACATGGGAGAGGCAAAAGGCTCAACTGACGCCGGACGAAGCGCGGGCGCACGGGCGAAAAATCCTAGAGGCAAGCGAGGCGGCGGAAACGGACGGGTTCCTGATAGCGTTTCTGACGGAGAAAACGGGGCTACCGCTGGAAGCGGCGGCGCGGATACTGGTGGAGTTCAGGCGGCATCGCGAGCGGAGCCGGTCGTCATCCACGCCCGCCATGTGACCGGGGTCAAGAAGTTCAAAAAGATAATGTCGCTGCTCGCCAAGCAGGCCGTGAAGGATGGCGACGTTCCGAAAGACAGGTCCGTCACGATCATCCTGACGATTCGCGATGACTGAAGACAGCGTGCGGCACGTCCCTACGGCTGACGAACTGATCGAGCGCGCGAAGGAACTGCCGAGCGCGGACGACCCGATCATCATCATCGCGCGCGGGCAGGCCGTCCCGTGGGGGCGAACCGGCTCGCGCGTGATCCAGCCGAGAGGCGGCGGCAAGCCGTTCGCGACCAAGTTCACGCCGAAGAAAACCAGAAATTTTCAAGCGTATGTCCAGTATCTTGCGAACGAGGCGCGAAAGTCGCGAGGCCGCTTTGAGGGGCCGGTCGCGCTGGCGGTGTTCGTCGAAATCGAGCCGCCGAAAAGCTGGTCGGTCCTGAAGGTCAGCAAGGCGCTGAACGGGGAAGTCCTGCCGACCGGCAGGCCGGACGCCGACAACGTGCTGAAGTCCTGTCTGGACGCCTGCAACAAAATCCTGTTTCGCGATGATTCGTTTGTGGTGGATACGAGCGCGCGCAAGCGGTACGGGCGCGAGCACAAGGCCGTGATAATCGTCCGGCCCGTCAAGGGCGAGACGGCGCAGCGGTGAAACCTATTTCGCGGGAAATGCGCGACGCGCTGAAGTACACGATCCGTATCCCGCAAATCCCAAGCGCACCTAAGCATCTGCGCGAGGATCACGGGCGGCGCTTCCTGCTCTTGCGATGGGCTAACTTTGTGGCCGGATACTACGGCGTCCCGGTCTATCTGGTCGGCTCGGCGCTTCGCGACGACAACCCCGATCCGCGCGATTGGGATATTCGGATTCGGCTCGGCAACGAAGCCTTCAAACTTGCCTTCGGCGATCCGCACGATTACAACGCCCGACTCGATAGCGGCTTTTGGGGCAAGGTGAATTGGCACTGGTCAAGGGAATGCGTGAAGCGCGCCGACGAGGGCCAACGGCACACGCATCTGTTTATCGACTTCCAGATCGAGACTGCTAAGGGATGGCGCAAGAGCGCGGGCAAACCGCGCCTGCGATTAGATCACCGGCTTACTCAAGCTGCCGCCGCGTGTTCGTAAAATTAGTCCTGATGCTCGGCGCGAGACTTGTTTTCGGCGTCGGTTTCCCGCGCGATCTTGCCGACAAATTCCTGCTTGATTGCGCCGTTGTGGGTCATCACCACGGACGCGCCGCCGCCGCGCTCGCTGGCTTTGACGTGGCGCGAGTACGCCGTGCTCGCCTGCATGAAGTTGTTCCCGGCGTAAACCTTGCCCGCTTCGCTGTCGGTCACTTCAAAGATCGCCTTCATCGCTGCTCCTTCAGGCCGCTTCCGCGTAGCCGTGGTCGCCGTCCGCTGGCGCTTCCATATCGCCCTGCGGGTCAGCCGCCTTAACCATCGTATCGACCGCCGTCGCGATCACGCCGTCTTCGCGCTTCGCTTCCGCGTGCGCGACCATCGCAGCCTGACCCTCGACCACCGTTTTGCATCTTGCGCATTTGAACATCATAACCTTTTCTCCCTACACCCTTAATATAACCACGATTCAGGAATCTGCAAGGTGGCGGGGGCTGCCGGACAAGGGTTGTGCCAGTTCGCTTTTACTTCGATGCGCTGCCGCCCTGCCTAAACCTTGGGCGCTCGGCAGACCGGGCCAGAACCGGATTCCCCAACATCTAAGGCCGAATACTTTTTCTTCAATGCTTTCCTATACGATTCGGCGCAAGGCCGTGAACCGCCGAATAACCCCCGTGTTGTCAAAGGTTTCCATAGGTTGACATTCGCCAACTGAGCCTTATATTGAGTGTGGAGAGAGTGAGGAACCGAGAGAAAACGGAACCCGCAGAAACGGCGAAAACGCCAGCCAAAGAGTCGCGGCTGGCCGGGGAAGCGGGAGTCAGGGAGTGAGGGGTGTCACACAGTCGCCTGACAAAAACACGGGAATTGGAGAGGGTCGTAAATCACTAGATGCCTAGAACTGAGGCACCACGACCGGGCTTCAAAAGGTATCGGAGAAAAACTCCGGTGCTAGGTGTCGCTGCCTCAACGGCACTGGAAGTTGGATTCGGAATGGTACGTCGCGCGCAAGAACGCCCGCCCTGTGGTCGGGATGAGCAGCGCCATCGCGTCGAGTCTGGTTTCAATCTCCGATTTTTTGAACCATTGCGCCCCGATGAAGCGGCGACAGTGAATGACAAACTTGACTGGTTCTAAACGGTTTCGGGCGCGACCAAGCGGTCGCGGGCTACCAGTACATGATCGGCAATCGAAAGGATTGTCGGTTCCCGGCTTCGCAGACTAGCGGCTGCTAGATTGGCAGATCACGGGTGCCTGCCATCTATCCGTTCACACTGTTTCCGTGATGGTCTTTTACGAAGCTGGCCGCTTGAGCCAGCCAAAAAGTTTCGACGATGATCGGCGGACGCTGACAGGCTTGCTACGGCTTGGCAGGAACGATGCGATCAAGGAGAGGCACGCTGCAAGGCACGCGATAGGAAAGCGCACTACACAGGCGCTTGAGAGACTATAAGACCCCGTGAAGTCGGGGCGTGGGCCACTACGATCCCTTGCGGGTTTCACCGTGCCGCACGACCCAAGCGTCGGGTAGCGCGCCAGCGCCCGAAAACAGCTTCCCTTCGTCGTCGAGAGTTTGCGGGCAAGGCCCGCGCAGGCAGGTCAGGGCCGGGTGCGCCTAGGCGTTTGCGTTCCCTCGTGGAACGTCACCCGGCTCTTGGCCGCGCCTGCAAAGTTTTGATGGGCTGATCGGCGGACGGATTCAGAGCAGTTCGCCCGAAAACAGCGATCCCTTTGGCCCATCATCATTATTTCGGCACTGACACGGGCGTCAGCATCTTGCGCAAAGATTGGGACCGTTCAACTCGGTCTGCCGGAGCCAGCTTTGATTGTTCCAACGTGGGTGAGGGGCAAGCCGCCTGCCTGTTAAGCAGGACGACGCAGGTTCGAGTCCTGCCGTTGGAGCCAGTTTCGACGATGTTGCGTCCGATAGCTACGGCGCAGAAGTGGTGTTGTCTGGCGGCTTACTCCCAGTCCGCCTAAGCGGGAAGGTTACTCGCGGACAACGCCCAAAAGTTTAGTTCGACGATGCGGCGGCGACGCCTGCAAGCCCCCTGATGCGCGCAACGGTCACGGGCAAGGCGATAAAGCCCTGCGGTTGAAGATTCCGCGTCGTCGAGCAAGGTTCGGAATCATGTTTAGATTAAACGACAGGGAGCGATGATTATGGACAAAGCAAAGAAAGTTACCCCGTTGGAATTGAAGGTCATGGGCGGAATCGTCAAGAGCGAGTACAACAGCGACGGGCCGGACGCTTCGGCCCCGGTCTGGTCGTGGTCGGTCGCATACAACTGCGGCCCCGGCGTGTCGAAGAAATCGGTGCCGGGCGCGATCGCCAGTCTGGTCAAGAAAGGTTGGGCGGTCTGCGATGCGGGCGAGACTCGAAAGGACGATTGCGTGGCGCTGACCACCGAGGGATACGCGCTGCTCGCGGTGAGCGGTCTGGCGCTCCCGGTCTTGCGTCCAAAGTACGTCACGCACGCCCTGATAATTAAGTCGCTGCACGATGCGATACTCGAATGCACCTGCGGCGGCTGGCATTACGTCAAGACAGGTGCGATGACGAAAGCGGAAGCGGAAGCCGAACACAACAAGCACGCGCCGTTGGAATGTCACGGCGAGACGAAACAAACAGCGGCGTAGGCCGCGAAGGAAGGTGAGTTTGTGAAGCATCTACCAGTCAAGATCGTGGACGGAAAGTATGTCGAGATTCCGGTCGGCGAGTATCTGGCCGCTTTCGATCTGCCAGTGAAGGCAAAGGCGCTCGATACTCACAAGCACGACGACCGACCGTCCTACCTGCGACTCGCGGTAGCAATCGTCGAGCGGCAGCATGACCTTCTGCGCTTTAACAAGGCGCACGCGGCGGCTGCCTGAAACGCGGAGTGAGCGCGGCCCGCAGGCCGCGCGGAACGCGACGCGCCGGTTCACAATGTCCGGCGAAAGGATGGTGATGCGTATGTGGACAAATGTCACGGTCAGGATTCCGCTTCCGAAGTATCACACGGGCACGAACGTCAAGGTGCTTCACCCTGACACGCGCGAAGTCACAGGCCACGGCCACGTCGTTCAACTCGATCATTTCGAGAGCGGCGAGTTTTGGTATCAGGTCGAGGCCGACCACGGCGCACGCGCCTTCGTGCCGGAATCTGTGCTGGAATATCGACTATAAGGCAGGTGGACAAATGAAGGGATTCTATGAAACGAAAGCGGCGGCGGAAGTCGCCGTTGCTCGCAAGCGGAAACCGTCGAACTGGATGGCGTGGCAGAACCTTGCGGGCAAGTGGATCGTGGTGCTTGATCCAGCGGCGCGCAAGTTGTCGCTTGACGCGGCGTGCTGGTCGAGCGTGTTCGAGAAAAAGATTCGGGAAAAGATCGAAGACCCATCCAAGCATCGGGACATTCCCGAAGACTGAACGCAGAGCGGGCCGGAGTGATCCGGCCTAATGCGGCAGCGCAGTTCGCAAGCCTGCGCATTCAAGGAAGGTGAGATATATGGGTTATTGCTATCAGGGTCGGAAACTGTGTTGTGATTTCTGCGGACACGCCGGAGCACGCAAGGTGCCGTGCCCGTTCGGTTACTGCCAAGCGGATGCGGTCTGTAACCTGCCCGCCTGCAAGACGGCGCGCAAAGACAAGATGGGCAGAGCGGCGCATAGAGCGCGTGGCTGCGAGCAGCGGCACGCGGCCTTCGTGGAAGACGAAACGCTCACGGCTGCGATGATCGAAGCCGACCTGCCGGTGCGGTGCGCTGCGCTGAATCAGGACGGCCACGGCGTTCAAGTGTTGTTCAGAACCAAGGACGGCAGTTGCGTCGGGCGCTACATGAGCGCGGAAGTTTACCGCGCGCTGCCGGGAATGGAAGCGTACACGATGCTCGACTACGAAAACATCGCCGGGCATCCGCTGGAAGTTGCGCCGGGTGATTTTGACGGCCCTACGACGAAACAAGTTGCATGACGCAGAGGGCGCGGCCCGATTATGGGCCGCGTAATGCGGGAGCCGCTGATCCCAACTTCGGCGGAATCGTGGTTAGATTCCACGATAGAGGGAATCAATATGTCAATTATTGCAGTGAAGTTTGGCGACGGCACCATCGAGCAGAAAGATGCGAGCTATGTTTCGCGGCGGGCTGACGGCGTGTTGTGCGCCCTGCGGCTGGACAAGCCGGAGAACGGCGGCGCGACGATCCTTGAGCCGTGCGAAGTCGTGGACGCGAACGTCTGCGACGCGCGCAAACCCAAGGCGCAGCGCGGCGCGAAAAAGGCGGCGGCGGAAATCGAGCGCCGGATCGACGTAGCCTATCGGGCGACCTGTTCCGGCATCCAGATTAACATTATGGACATTCCGAAAGTGTTCGTGGTGGGCAGGAAGGCTATCGCGTTCGGCGCAGACGACGGAATGCTGCGCGCGGCGATTCGCGCATACGTCGAGACGATCCGAAAGAATTGACCGCGCGGGTTCCGGTTTCCGGTTCCTCACTCTCTCCCCAAGTTTGCCGATTCCCGAATCGTGCTTACATTAGAATAGGAAGGTGATAACGACGCTGCCGGAGAATCCGCCGAAGTGGCTGGTCGAGCAGAACAAACGCGACAGCAAGAACCGCGTGCGCCCGCAGTGGATGCGCGAGGGCATCGGCTGCGAGTTCGGGGCCGAGATAGCCCTGACCGAGCCTGACCGGGGAGAAATAGAATGAGACTACGCAAGGAACTGGCGAGCACGACGAATCCGACCGTGGCGAACCGCATCATCCGCCGATGTTTCGACTGGTGCGAAAGCTGCGGGCGTCGTCGCAAACACTATGCAACACACGGCGCGCGCAAGGCTCGCAAACGCTGGAATCGTGGGCGGCTATCGCAGATTGCGAAAGGCGCAGGGTTGGCGAAGGTTGACATTTGGTAACTCGGCCTTATATTACTGTTGGAAGGCAAGAAGATGGAAACCAACGGCGAAATCACCACCTACGAAATTCCAGAGTCCAATATGTACCGGCTCCGCGACCTTTGGGCGCGCATGGGAAAACGCGCGGCCAAGCTAGGCGTCGCGGCCCCTGTCCTGCACGTCGGCGAAATCGTCGAGCGCCGGACGCGCGAGAACGAAGACGCGCCCCTGCGAGTTTTCCGATTCTATCCAGTCACGATTGAAGGCGAAGCCCCCAAGCTGGCGGGCTGGACTTTCGTCGCGACCATTCAGCATTTGGGCGAGCACGGGAACGTCGTGCGGACGCTGCCCGGCCAGACCTGCCCGGTCGAGTACCGGACGGGCGATCAGAAATGCGACCAGTGCCACGTCGCGCGCAACCGGACTGACACTTACGTCGTGCGCCATGACGACGGGCGGCTGGCGCAGGTCGGCTCGACCTGCATACAGGATTTCCTTGGCGGGCTGTCGCCGGAGCAGGCGGTCGGAATCGCGAGTTTCTACGCGATGGCGGCTGGCTACTGCGAAGACGCGGAAGGCGAAGAACGCGAGTATCGCGGCCATCGCGTCGAGCCGCGCTACGACCTGCTTGGCGTGCTCGAAGTCGCGGCCACGATGATCCGGCTGGAAGGCTGGACTTCAGCGGCGCGGGAAAAGGCGACTGGCGGCGCGGCGCAGGCGACCCGCTCGCTGGTTTCGCACTACCTGTTCACGCGGATTCACAATGATGACGACGCCAAATTCATGCGCGAACACGCGCCGGGCGACGCGGATAAGGCGCGCGCAAAGCGGGCGCTGGATTGGGCGGAAGGGATTACGGAGCAGGATGACGCCGGGCTGTCCGACTACCTGCACAACGTCGCGGTTTTGGTCAAGGTCGGGTCGGTCGATTATCGCGGCCTTGGGCTGGCGACTTCGATTGTGCCGACTGCCGAACGGGCGATGGGTCAGGAACAGGAACAGGCGAAAGCCAGCGCGGAATCCAATTACTTCGGCGAAGTCGGCAAGCGGGCCGACTACACGATGAACGTGCTTTTTGTGACGGAACGGGAAACCGATTACGGCACGACCACGATAGTCAAGATGGTTGACGATGCCGGGAACCGGGCAGTCTGGTTTGCGAGCAACGGGCCGGACTTGGCTGTCGGCGACAAGGTTCGCATCAAGGCGACCGTGAAGAAACATTCTGAATACAGGGGCGTGAAGGAAACCGCACTGACGCGGTGCAAGGTGCTCGAAAAGCTGGTTGACGGAACGGTAGCGCCAGCGGGCGCGGGGCCGGTCGAATACGAAGTGAGGGCAGCATAATGGAAGTGGAATTGAACACGCTGGCGGACTTCAAGCGATTCCTTGCGACGAAAGGCGCGACGATTCAGCTAATCCGGCACGACTTCCATAATCCGCAACCGGGCATTCGCGGCGCGAAGTTTAATTTCAATCCGCGCACGGTTGAGAAACTACAGACCAATTCGGTCAAATTTAGCGGCGGATCGTGGCTGAACCTTTCTCCTGCGTCACACTTCCGGTTCGACGGCACCGATATGGTGACGGTATCGCTGACCGATGAAGCGGAGCACAACGGGCCAGTTCCGTTCACCTTCAAGAACATCATGGTCTATAAGTGCTCGGTCGCGGTCGCGCCTGCGAACATCTGCGAAGATTGCCAGAATGGGGTACACCACGGCCTAGACCTTTCACGACGCGAGATTTATGGGCCGTGCAAGTGCGACTGCAACCGACTCGACTTCCGAGCACTGGCGGCGGCGGTTTCCGAAGCCCCGGCGACAACGGAGTCGCCGACAGCCTGAATCATGGTTATATTTGAATCAGGAAGGTGACGAATATGGCAACTGAAAAACAAGCGACTGACGTGTTGGTCGAAAACCACGGGACGATTTTCATGTTCCGACCGCAGACCGAAGCCGCGAAAGCGTGGGTCAAGGAAAACGTGCAGGCCGAACAGTGGCTCGGCAACGGATTCGCCGTCGAGCCTCGCTACGCCCGCGATCTGGCGGCTGGAATGCTAAGCGCCGGGCTGGTGGTGAAGTAATGGACTTCCGGCAGAAAGCGCGAGCGCGACTGGCGACAACCCTACCGCGCGTCCCGCACGGGCGCAAGCAATACGGCTTCAATGGGCTGGCCGGTTGCGTCGAGCAGCGCAAGGCGCGCGAAAATGGCCGACTGGTCGGTATCTATCACAATGAGCAGGCAGGCTTCGACGACGAAATGCCGTGGTCAACCGTGTGCGAAGAACACGGCCAGATCATTGCGCACAAGACGCTGAAACTGGCACGCTGGCACGCATCGAATCCGACCGGATGGTGCGAGCACTGCACGCCCGCGATACCGGACGACGGTGCGCGAGTTCTGCGCGATCCCGAAACACGCCGTACCGGACTGCGGAAGGATTAGGAAAGAATGAAACGTGACGACTTGGCGCTGGAACTGGCGATGCGCCTGCATGATGTGCCGACCTTCACGCACGTCCAGCGGGTTGCCGCGCGCACAGAGCGGGCCTTCGCGGAGCAACAGCTCGCGCATCCGTCAATGGCTGCGCAGTACGTTGACCGGGCGCGCGTGGCGTTCCTGTCTGTGGCTTACCTGCACGATGCGGTCGAAGACACGCCGATGACGGTCGAAGTGGTCGAGGCGCTTTTCGGCAAGGAAATCGGCGACGCGGTTGATGCGATCAGCCGAGACTTCGGCGAGACTTATACCGAGTACGTCGAACGGGTAAAAACGAATCCGATAGCGCGGATCGTGAAGCTGGCCGACATTGAAGACCACCTTGACCCGGCGCAGGCCGCGACTCTGCGGCCATCACTGGAAAAGCGATACCTGAAGGCGCGCGAAGCCCTGAAACTCGACTAGGACGCGCGCCGGGCGCGCTGGCGTCGTGGGGGCTGGTTGCCGTTGCCGCCTGTCAATGCGTCCACGCTGAACTTGCGGCTGCGCAACAGCAGGGCGTACTTGTACGGGACCGCCCGTTTTTGCAGCCAGCGTTCAATCGTCCTGCTCGAAACATGAACTTTAGCGGCGAGCGCGGGGCGACCGCCGTGAACTTCGACCAGTTGTGCGACTATGTTGTTTCCAGCATCCATCAATAATTCACCTTGCCCTTGCCCACGGTCAGCGGTTGTCGGTGTCGGTCATCTGACCGCCGAAGCAGCTTGACAAACTTCGCCCGACAATGCAACATGGTGCCCAATCTCATTTATTCCGCGCAGGGGAACCCAAATGGCCGAAGCACCAAAGACCGACAAAGAGAAACCCACCAGTGCCATCGCGACGCAAGCCGCGAGCCAGCTACCCGCCAACCTGAGCGTCCCTGTTGGAAAACCGGCGACGCTCAAGGCGCTGCTCGACAAGGCAAAAGTCGGATGGGGCGACGTGGCGAAAAAGTACCTGACGCCCGAACGCCTGTATCGAATCTCGCTGATCGCATTCTCGCGCAACCCGAAGCTGTATCAATGCACGGGCCAGTCGGTGCTTGGCGCGCTGATGGACGCGGCGCGATGGGAGTTAGAACCGGGCGGGACTGATGGCGACGGCTATCTGGTGCCATTCGAGAATCGTAAAGCGGGCGTGCTCGAAGCGGTGTTTATTCCCGGCTATCAGGGCTTGTGCAAGGTGCTGGTGCGCGGCGGCGGCGTCGAAGACATTATGCCGCACGCCGTCTATGAGAAAGACGATTTTGAACTGTTCTACGATGCGAGCGGCCCGAACTTCCGGCACCGCCCCTATGGTACGAAGCCGACTGAAACCGGCGACGCGGGCAAGCTGTTTGGCGTCTATTCGCTGGCGCTCCTGCCCAACGGGCGGTCGTCCGTCCACTTTATGACGGTTGCGCAAATCGACGCGCATAAAAAGAAATTCTCGAAAAGCTGGAAGAACGCCGATTCGGCGTGGCAGACTTCCGAACTGCCGATGCAGATGAAGACTGTCATTCGCGGTCACTACAAGTTTCTGCCGAAGGCCAGCGCGCAGGTGACGGAAGTGGTCGAGCGGATCGCGTCGCATGAAGACGTGGGGGAAATCGATCTGGACGCGCTGAATGCAGCCAGTGGGCAGGGACAGATCGAAACCGGGGCCGGGGCTGGCGCGGGGGCTGGCGGCGGCGCTGGCGGCGGCGATGGCGGCGGCGATGGCGGCGCACCGGGCAACGGCGAGGCACAGGGCGCTAACGCGGGCGGTCATCAACAGCCGGGCGACGATGATGGCGGCGGCTTGGGCGATCAAGTGCCTGCCGTCGAGGATCGCACGATCAATCTGGACGAACAGACCAAGTTGGCCGCATTGATGCAGGCCACGGGCAAGACCAAGGCGCAGGTCTGGCCGCTGGCGAAAAAGGCGCAGCCCGAAGCGACCAACTGGCGGGAACTAAAACTCGCGACCTACTTGAAGTTGGTCGAACAGTTGACTCCGAGCGATGCTGCCGCCTGATCTTACCTTCGATGCAGCGCCCCATACCTATCGGCATCAGGGCATCATCGTTCCGAGTGTCACGCAGATACTTGATATCACGGGATTCACGCGGGCGTGGAGTGCAATCACCCAAGAGGATCGCGAAATGTATTTCGCGCGTGGACACTGGACGCATCGCGTTGCGGAGTTGCTGCCGAATGGCGATCTTGACCGCAGCACGGATTGGTTCGTCGAGCACGCGGACGTGTGGGCCGGATACGTCGGGGCTATCGACGGCTTCTATGCCGCAGGCGATTATGAGCCGGTTGCGACCGAAGTCCGGCTTTACCATCCGATACTGCGCTACGCGGGATCGCCGGACGGCCTTGGCTTGTGGCACGGCAAGCCCTGCGTGCTCGATTTCAAGAACGGCGTCACGGCCAGCCTGCGACCCATTCAATGTTACATCGAAGCGCAGACAGCGGCCTATCGGCTGGCGCTGCCGTGGCTGGTCAACTATCCGTACAAGGATCGCCCGCACCTGCGGGTCGCCATCGAACTGCACGGCGATGGCACTTGGAAGCCCGTGCAACTGATTC
>Ga0097691_1001616_pt1 | contig 16237 bp, 13 predicted proteins | sample NGESurdeep072012_8_FD_72858 | JGI IMG/M metagenome (GOLD analysis project Ga0097691, IMG submission 72858) | Arctic peat soil microbial communities from Barrow, Alaska - NGEE Surface sample 210-1 deep-072012 | ecosystem: Environmental > Terrestrial > Soil > Wetlands > Peat ... | reverse complement strand
TCCGAGTCCTTCGCGGGCCACTTGTCAGTACAACCCCTCGATCGAGCGGGAACTCGACGGTGCCCGGCGCCACGCCTCATCTGCTTCCTGATTGAAGGCAGACCGCAGCACCGTGATGAACGCACTCTTCTGCCGCTGTGGGCGTGCGATCGTGCCGAGTTGAGTGCGTTCAGCGATCCACCATAGGTTGACACAACTATTCGCATAAGCGAAGATATGTGCATGGAGATGACGGTGGCCCAGGTGGCGCGGCAGCACGCTCGCACCGACCGTTTCGTGCAGCAAGCGCTCCGATCGGGTGCGCTCCCCGGTCATCGAGTCCTCGGCCGGACCACCAGCGTGGACGACGTCGCGGTGCAGGCTTGGTCACGAGCTCTGGGACGGGGGCGACGGTGGACTGACCAGGTGCGTGAGGCTGCCCTCGACCTGTTGTCCACGGGGCGCACGGATCGGCTCTCGGCCTCGGAGCGGTCTCGGCTCCGCTCGCGGCTCAGGGGAATGTCGGCCACCGATATGGCTCACGCTGCTGGTGGCCTGGGGGCGTGGGCTCGATATCGCGGCAAGTCTCCGATCGGCCTGGTCAGGATCGGTCCTTCGGCAGCGGACCCTGGTGAGCTCGGCATCGTCCCGGGCGAGGGATGGCTCACCTTCGTGCAAACCGACGATCTCGACCGGTTCGAGATAGACCAAGACGTGATCCTTGACGCGGACGGCAATGTCGGTGTCGTCGAGCGCTCGACGGTTGACGATCGCGTGGCCCGGATTCTGTTGGACACCTACCTGTTGGGTGACGCTCGCCAATCGGCGGCTGCGGCCGCAGAACTGCAGCGGAGAGCCGCGTGAGCCAAGACGTCTTCGAGCGCGTCGAGGAGATAGCCAACAATCTCTTGCCCGATCGGTGGATGCTCATCGGTGGGCTCATGGTGCACGCGCATGCGCAACTGGCCGGCATCCAGCACGCGCGCCCCACCGACGACGCTGATCTGGTCGTTGAGGTACGGGCCGGTAGCTATGCGGAGGCTGCCGCAGTTCTACAGCGGCTGGGTTACGTTCAGCACGAGTCCTTAGACCGCCACGCCCCCTTCCACCGATTCACCCGCGGACGCGAACACGTTGACCTGATGGGTCCGGAGGACAAGCCGGTCCGTTTCCTGGGTCGTGACGTCCTCGCGGTGCCTGGCTCTCGCTCGGCGCTCAACCGGACCATCGCCTACGAGACCGCCGGTGGCGTGGCGATCCGCATCCCTGACGTGGAGTCTGCCCTGTCACTGAAGGGCGCAGCCTTCCGCAGCTCCGGCCCCAACAGAGTCCGCCACCTCCAAGATGCGGTGACCCTCTTCGCCTGCCTGGACACCGCACAGACAAACATCTCCAAGTCGATGAAGAAGAACATCAACAACCTGATCTCCGCGATGGACAATGCTGAAGCATGGAGCTTCGCCGACCCCACGAACCGACGACGGGCCATTCGAGCGATCCGCGCCGTCCAACACGATTGGGAGCCTCCCGCGTTCGTCCTCCCTCGACGACCCGGCAGGGGTCCAATGACCGGCGAGCGAGAGCGCTGACATGCGCTGATGGCGCACGGTCGAGAGGTGTCCGGATCCCACTGAGGCAAGATGCTCTCCATGCTCACGACCATGCCTATCCCAGACAGCGACGACACTCTGGAGCTTGCACTCACCGACGACGGTCTCGGCTACGCGGCCAGCATCACGAGGCGGGGAACTGACGGCTCGGTCAGATGGACAGCAATCCCGCCGGAGGTTGCGCCGCAGGACGCTGGACGACCGTTCGATTGGAAGGCCCGCGTGTGATCGCGAACTCCTGGTCCTGCTCCTTGGTTCAACTCGACCTCGAAACCGGAAGCGAGAATGCCCGGACGTTCACCCAGTGGTCGAGCTGAACGTCCGCTATTGCCGCAGAGAGCGCACGTTTGAGTCGCAGTTGGGGTCGGCAGTCAGCTGGACGTTGCCCCGGCGCGGTCTGGCACTAGGTCAGCGACTTTGCGAACCAGTGTTCGGCGTAGCGGCCATGGTTGAAAGCGGGCACCTCCTCGTAGCCGAGGGCCGCATACAGCCGGCGGGCTTCGACGAGGTCGTGGCGGGTATCCAGACGCAGCGCTGACAGGCCATGCTCGCGAGCGAGGTGTTCCAGCTCGCCCATGAGTCGGGCGCCGAGCCCGCGGCCTCGGGCTGCTGGAGCAACGAAGACACGTTTCACCTCTCCGACCCTCTCTGGCAGCCAGCGGAGGCCCGCGCAACCCAGGACCAGGTCGCGCTGACGGGCAACGAGGAACAGGCCGTACGGCGGCTCTAGGTCGATACTGGGGTCCTCCTGCAGTGCGGCATCGATCTCTTCGTCTGTCGCCGGCCGGCCGTAGTAGCTGCTGGCGACGTCGTCGACGTAGGTCCGCAGGACTTGCCTTGCAGCCGAGGTATTTGGCGCCACGACTTCGATGCGCACCGGTTCGGCCGAGAGGTTCACACCCTCAGTCTTGCCTACGATCTTGCCCACCGCGTGTGGCGAGTGCCCTCGCCATCCGCCATCGGGACGGCGGACGGTTGATGGAATACGACCGGACATGCCGCGGTGAGTGTGTCCTGGTCCGGTGAGGGATCGTCCTGCGGACACCCGGGCTCGGCTCAGATGCGTTCGGTCCGGATGTCCACGGTGGTCCCCTCGGGAACCTTGATTTCGGTCGGTTCGCGGGTGCGCGCCCTCGTGCGGCTTCTCGCGGACCCCCCGCTCCTCGGGACCATGGGCTCTGTTCCCCGCGCCCATGGCGGGTGTAGGGCCAGACTGGCGGTGAGGGAGACCAGCGAGGGCATGAACCTACCCGGGATCTTCGGAGGTCGCCCGGCGCGATCCAGTGGATCGTCATCAGATGAGGGGAGAGGGTCATGACATGACCGATTCCGCGGGCTCCGGCCCTTCTGATCGCTCCCCGTCCGGGGTCATCCCGACCGTCCCCGAGGCCTTCGACCGGCTCGACATGTCGCTTCTCGAGGCGATGATGACCCAGCGGGCGGTGCGGCGCGTGCTCCCCGATCCCGTCGACGACGCCATCGTGTTGAAGTGCATCGAGTTGGGCCTTCGCGCCCCGACGGGTTCGAATAGCCAGAACTGGGAGTTCGTCGTCGTCAAGGACCAGAAGGTCAAAGAGCAGCTGGCGGCGCGCTATCGCGAGTCTTGGTCGGTGTACGGCAGCCTCGGGGGGCGGGCGGCGGGCGGCGACGAGTCGATGTTGAAGATCCTGCGTGCGGTGCAATGGCAGGTCGACCACTTCGCCGAGATCCCCGTGTTGGTCGTGCCTTGCCTGCGCGCGGGCGTGCGCGCAGGACACGTGCCGTACCTGCCCACGCCGCACTGGGCCGCGTCGTCGTTCTTCGGCTCCATCTACCCGAGCGTGCAGAACCTATTGCTGGCGGCGCGGGCTATGGGGTTAGGCGCGTCGCTCATCACCTTGCCGTTGTGGAGCGTGACCTCGGCCCGGATGATCCTCGGCCTGCCGCTGTCGGTCACGCCATGCTGCGTGGTGCCGTTGGGTTGGCCGCGGGGCCGCTACGGGCCCACGACCCGCAAACCGGTCGAGCAGGTGGTGCATCTCGACACGTACGGCAACCGAGCATGGCTGGACACCTGACGCTTCTCGGGCCCAACGCGACGGCCCTTCTGTTACGCCGTTGTCGACGGCCCGGAGGGGAGCGCTGTTCATGATGGGTCGGTCGTTGAGTCTGATGGAGCTGGGCCGACTGGAGGAGCAGGTCGCCCCCACCAGACGGAGTCACTAACTCTTCATCGGTTCTTCACGAATCGATCAACCTGGCGGGCGGGCAAACGCAGGCAACCCTGTCGCCCAAGCCCGACCGCGATGGGTGTGCGTTCTTGTCCGGTGCGCCATCTCCTTGCGGACATGCTTGGCCCGTCCTTGAACGAGCGGCAAAGTCGATGGGATTTCTTGACTGATTGCAACCTTGACTAAGTGCATACCTTGACCAGGTGCATACCTTGGTGGGCATGATGGATGCAGATCGACGGCGCCCTCTGAACCGATGTGGCGAATCGGTCTAGGTCCCGGCCGGTGGTCCCCCCCGCCGACCGGGGCCGTCTGTTTTGTCTAGACCCATTCCCGGCAAAACACCATGGGTAGGTCAGGGCGGCGTGGCGCTTGGTGACATGGTTGCTTTCGGCCGCGCCCTGTCAGAGGCCCTCCGGCGCGTCCTCTCGGTCTGCGGATGGTGCTTCCACGGGGATCCCCACGGGCTGGCCGTAGGCGGATCCGCTTGCGGTTCAGCGAGGGACTGACGTTCGGCGCCAGAATCGTGGTGCAGACGCGTTAGTCAGCGTTCCGCTATCGGGACGGTGGACGGTCGACACAGAGACGACCGGTAGCCGATGAGCGGGTGCCTCATCACCGCTCGATGCGGCGGCCGACGACTCGCCGTCAGGGTCAAGGCCAAACTGCATAGAGGCCATCCGTAAAGGTGAGGCGGCCAGGCTAGGCAACGGCTACACATCGTCCAATGCGTACGGGGGCCAACAGCAAGACATCTTCGTACCACTCGGGCTGGACAATGAATGCCGTACGGTGCGCGTATGCAAATCAAGCTCTCGAAGACTTGGACGGTCGGAAGCCCTCTTCCGGAGGGGGTTGGCGGCTTCGGTCGCGTCTTCGACGTTACCGATTCGGAAGGTAAGCCGTTCGTCGCAAAACTCGTGCCGAAGGCTGAGGGCGCCCAGCGTGAGCTTCTCTTCGGAGACTCGATAGCCGCCTCGGGCTATCAGAACGTCATCCCGGTCCTCGACAGCGGAGAGCACAACGAAGAGTTGGTCATCATCATGCCGAAGGCCAGTCAGTCACTTCGTCAGCATCTCGAGGCGGCTCCCGGGCCGTTGCAGCTCAGCGAGGCTATCCGGATACTTCAAGACATCGCGACGGCGCTCGTTGACCTCGACGGCAACATCGTGCACCGAGACCTCAAACCGGAGAACGTGTTGTTGCTGGATGACAGATGGTGCCTCACAGACTTTGGTATCTCTCGGTACGCCGAGGCGACGACGGCCGCGGATACCCGCAAATTCAGCCTGACCGAACAGTATGCAGCCCCAGAACAGTGGCGGATGGAGCACGCAACCGGCGCTGCGGACGTTTACGCTTTCGGAGTCATTGCCTATGAGCTCTTGGCTGGGCAGAGGCCATTCTCTGGTCCCGACTACCGCAGCCAGCACCTGTACGAGACGCCGCCTCCGCTGACGGCGGGCACGCCGCGCCTTCGCTCTCTGATAGAGGAGTGCATGTGGAAACCGGCAAACCTTCGGCCCAGACCGGCCAACCTGTTGGCAAGGCTAGAGACGGCCACGGTTCAGCCTGCAGCCCAGGGATCGTCTCGCCTGGCTCAAGCCAACCAAGAGGAAAGTGAGCGGTTGGCCCGCGACCACGCAGAGGCCGCTCAGACTCAGCAGGAGACCGAGAACAAGGTTGCGATCTTCAAAGTGGCCGAGCAGTCGTTCAACTCACTGGCGGAACCCATGCTCGCTGCTATCGAAGCGGATGCACCACTTGCGTCGATAGAGCGGAATGCCGGGCATGGCACCATGCATTTCGTGGCTAAGTTGCGGGCAGGCAAGATCGGGCTCACCAAACCCACAAAGGTCGAGGCTTGGAACGGGCCGTTCACCGTTATCTCCGAGGCAGCAGTTACCGTCACCACTGAACGCAGCCAAGGGGGTTACGAGGGTAGGAGTCACTCGCTGTGGTTCTGCGACGCTCACGAGGAGGGTCGGTTTGGGTGGTATGAGACCGCGTTCATGCAGAGTCCTTTATTAGGCTCAGCCTCTTCGATAGAGCCATTCTCTGCAGATCCTGGATCTGTGGCGGTCGCATTTTCCGCCGTTATGGGCACAAAGCAGTTGGCATGGCCAGTTGAAGAACTTGATCGTTCGAACCCCACCGAATTCATTGACAGGTGGATCGGTTGGTTCGCTGACGCCGCTATCGGGGAACTTCACCACCCCTCAACGATGCCTGAGAAGCCAACCGGTGGATCGTGGCGCCACTCGTAGTCTGTCTCGTGGCGTGCTGGATCACCTCAAAATGACCGAGGTGCCTTCAGGTCCAGAGATCTCACTCACATAGCCGCGATGGGTGTGCGTTCTTGTCCGGTGAGGGATCGGCTTGCGAAGATGGTCGACCGGTCTCCGTCCCGCAGACCACACCGATGCGGGCACCTTCCGGTGATAGGCAAATCCCTGCTCATCGTCGACGCATCTCTTTCGGCTATCGGGACTCACTCTCATAGCCGATGAGCGGACGCCTTCACTTCGCCATTCGCTGTCCCGGGCAGCGGTGACTCCGCCCTCGTGACCAGGCGAGCCTGGGTTCAATCCCCAAGGTCGCGCCAGCCCCTGCATGTGCCGTCTACACCTAGCCGAAGGCCAGCTCTACGTCGTCCGAGGACGGCTCGTGAGGCCGCAGGTCTTCGAGATGTGCGCCCACTTCTGTCTTCGCATCGCCGGTCATGGCCACGACGGCAGGGTCGATGCGCATCACGCAGTACCCCGCCACCGCGCCGGCTCCGAACCCCGGAGCGAAGATCCTTACTGGCGTCTTGATGACGCCGTCGCGGACCGCGTCGTGGATGGCCAGCGGGATGCTCGCCGAGGAGGCGTTGCCAACCGACTCGATGTTGAAGTAAAGCCTGTCGGAAGTCAGCCCTGCGTGCAGAGCGAGGTTGGTCACCATCGGCTTGTTGGCTTGGTGGGGCACGATGAGGTCGATGCTCGCCAGGAGCGAGCCTTTCACGCCATCCGGGTCCGGAAGCACCTTGAGCTCGCCAATCATCTGTTCGAGGTAGCGGCCGGCCAGGGCCTTGACGTCCGGACCGTACACGGTGATGTTGTTGTCGAAAGCGGGGTTGGGCCAGATGATCGAGTTCACCTGGCTCGCTGGACCGCTCGCGTAGGTCTGCATGAACTCGATGTCCGGAGCCCCACCCTCCGGGGCGACCCCGATCACGAAGGCAGCCGCACCGTCACCGAAGATCATGCGGGACGGGCGAACGTTGCCGATCTTGTCCGAGAACTTTTCGACGCACACGACGAGCACAGGGCGCTGGACCTCCTGGAGGATCCGCGTCGCATCCGAGAGGCCGTAGGACATCCCGGCACACGCGGCGATGATGTCGCAGGATGCGTGGGTCTGGAAGATTCCGAGCTGGCCGGAGATCCAGGTTGCGACGGAGGGAATGATACGGCTGCTCGTGCAGGTGCAGACCAGGACCGCCCCGATGTCCTCCGGCCCGCGGCCCGAGTGGGCCAGCGCAGACTTTGCGGCTTCGAGCGCGATCTCTTCCATGCTGCGCGAGCTGTAGCGCCGTTGCTGGATGCCCGTCTTGTCAAAGATCTCGTCCGCCGTCATCGGCGACCAGTTATATGCCGCGTTGCGGATCAGGTCCTCGTTGCTGCAGATGACCTCACCATGGACGACGGCCAGCGCCTCGATCTTGGGCATCACCGAGAACTGGCTCCGCACGTTGACCGGCGCGTAGGGAAGCACCGGCTGGGTCGCCTCCCTGGCCTTCGAGCCGGACGCTGGCACCAACCCGCCCTCGAGTCGGCGCAAGAAGTGGCGCACCTCTTGGTCGCGCGGGTGAAGAACCACGACGAAGTCGTCGTCCTTCAGCTGGCCGACCTCGACAAGCTCAGCGTTGGAGCGGTCCCAGGGGTACTGGTTGTGCAGCACCATGGCCCAGCGGCTCAGGGCCTCGAGCTCGGGCACCTTCTCGGAGCAGTCCATGATCTCGGTGAAGTCGTAGACCGGGAAGTCGGGGTCATAGCCGGGCAGCCGGAAGGTGAGGTTCGTCGGATCGGAGAGGATCTCCGCGACGGTGGGCTTGATCGTGGGCAGATCGGTCGCATGGTGCCGCCTGTGCCCGAAAACGTCGAAGAGCGTCGTGAAGATACGGTCCTCCACGTCTCTGTCCCAGGTTGTCGGAAGTGCCGCGTATGCGGTCTGTACAGCGGCGATCTTGCGGTCACCGTCTTCCCAGAGGGTCACGATCGGCAAGAAGACGTCGGGGCGGGTGCGGGGCACATCCACCCAGCGTGTGGGCCGCTTCTCATACAGCGTTGTGGTGAACCGGTTCGTCCAGAAGAGGTTCAGGGCGACGTCACGCATCAACTCGTACCGGCTGGAGTAGGCGCCCTGCTCCACCCGGCGCAGGATCTCAGTGCCCGATGGCGCTTTCACCTCGAAGTCGCGTCTGATCACGCTTTCGAGCTGCTCGAGACTGTGCATGACGGACACGTCCAGCTCGGGGATGAAGTTGGAGGGAAAGACGATGCGATCATGACGGTTGACGACGAATGGCTGCATGGCACGTCCTTTGCGTTGAGACAACGAGATGGTTCATGTGGGCGGGTCAGGATGCCGACGGCGAGGGGGTGTCAGACGCGGTTCGGCTGAGACCCCGCTCGATGGCGCCGATCAAGTAGGGCCGGAGCTCTCGCGCCGGAATGATCGTGTGGACCGAGCCGACCGCCCGCGCCCGTTCGATGTTGTGGATCTGTTCGAACTCGTCGGCTACCTCACCGAGCTTCTCGGAGCGTACGTCGGCGCGCAAGCCGGCCAGCTCGACCCGCAGGCGGGGGCGTTCGAGCTCGTCGGCCTCGGCCACGGCGGCTTCCATTGCCTTGACCCGGGGATCCTGGGACGTGCGGGCATTCACATCACGGGTGAACACCACGGCCGCGGCCGGCGCACCACCGATCACCGATGAGAACGAACCCTCCACGGCGATGACCTCCATGCCGCTGTTCAGAACGCTGGAGAAGACCACGAAGGAGCCCCCGTGAAAGCGCGAGATGACGCAGAAGACGATCGGGCCTTTGAAGTTGACGATGGCCCGGCCGATCTCGGCGCCGTACTCAAGCTGCATCATGCGCAGCGACTCAGGCGAACCGTCGAACCCAGACAGGTTCGCCAGCACCACCAGAGGGCGATTGCCGCTGGCTGCGTTGATGGCCCGGGCGGTCTTCTTGGATGATCTCGGGAACAGGGTTCCGGCTGTCCACTGGTCCGGACCGTCGGCGGGGAGCCAACCCCGCCGAGGAATCGGCCGAGACTCGATGCCCAGCATCTCGATCGGATAGCCGCCGAGGTGGGCGTCCATGACGACCGTCGTGTCGGCGTCGGCCATGCCTGCCCAGCGCTCGAGCACGGCGTGGTCCTGGTCGACCACCGCACGCATGACAGTGCGGATGTCGAACGGCTTCTTACGCTCCTTGTTGACCTCGGCGGAGAAGATGTCACCCACGGTCGTGAAGTCGCTGCACGGATGGACGTGCGGGTAGCTGCGCACATCACGGTCGTGTGGGTCGCTGCTGGCCGCTCGACGTCCGATGTGTTCCCCGGGCGCGATATAGGTGTGGTCGTAGTGTGCGAACAGCGTTTCGCACGCCGCACTCAGGTTGGGGGCCCAGTACTGCGCCTGTCCGTTCGGTCCCATGACGCGGTCGTATCCACCGATACCGAAGTTGTCCTCGGCTGACACTCCGCCCGAGTAGTCCAACGAGTGCTTGCCGGTCAGGACCATTGCGCTGTCCGGCGTCATGACCAGGATGCCCTTGGTGTGCAGGAGCATGGTTGCCTCAGCGTTCCAGTACGGCTGGGCCCCGACGTTGATCCCGGCCACGACCACGTTCACCTCGCCGCCCGCCTGGGTGAAGGTGATCAACCGTCGCAGAGCCCGGGCCACCCAGTCCATGTTCTCGGTGCCGCTGTCCATCGAGATCATGGCCCCGGAGGACAGGGCGAACCATTCGACCGGCACCGCCATCTCCTCGGCGAGGTCGAGGGCGGCCATGATCCGCGCGCACTCGGCCTCGGCCACCGATCCCAGCGACTTGGTGGGGTCACCGAACAGAGCGACACGCACCATGCCTTCGGGGTAGCGGGCGTTGGGTGTCGATACCAGGCCGGCGACGATTCCCGCGCTGTTGCGCCCCCGAGGCCGATCAACCGGTATGAGCCGACCGGCTTCGTCCAGGTCGTGCTCGACGAAGCTGCCACCGATCCCGGTGAGCATGGGGACGATCTCGTAGGGGTAGACGGTGCCACGGGCACGCGAGCGCCGTACCTTCTGGGTGTACTCTTCCAGCGGTGCCATCGGCTCCTTCGAGGGCTTACCTACGGTGACGCCGACACCGGCCCCGGGTCGGTAGGAGAAGACCAGCGCAACCTCTTCAGGTTCGGCGTCCGGTTGGGGCCGCTGTCGAACCCGCATCGTGATCTTTTCCAGTCCGGCGCCCACCGTCATGGGTGCCGACGCGCTGGCGAAGTCGATCAGCTCTTCCAGAGGCGCGTCGATCGGAGGCCATACATACAGAACGATGCGGTTGGCGTCGAGTCGACGTGTCGTCCCGCGTGCCGCCTGTGCGGACCGCATGCTCTCCAGGCAGGCGGCGAGCTTGCGCTCGACGGCGGGGAATGCGACGACCTGGCCTGCCGCATCCCGCAGCGGCGTGACGTCATGGATCTCGGCGAATGCAACGAGTCGCTCATCGGCGGGGTTGTCCCGAGCGACGCAGTGGAAGAGGTACGTGTGCTCGGTCGCAGGAAGCCGCGTGCCGGTGAAGTTCTTCAACCGCCACAGGTCAAACCGCTGGCCAATCATCGGGTGCATACCGCGGATGACGCGCTCCTCCTGCAAGCGCCCCTGCGATGGGCGGAACGTGAACTCCACATGTGCCCCGGCGTGATCGCACACGGTGACCGTCACGCGTCGCCCCATGACCAGGACCGGCACATCGGACAGAGAGTCCGCCAGCGTCGAGGCGACCGCGTCCGGGTCGGCTGACATGTCGCCCGAGGAGAGGTAGAGATCGACGACCAGGTTCGTCGGATCGGCGACCTGCGCGGCCACACGAGCAACGCTGAGGAGGGAAGCGGTCAGCTCGGACAGGTCACCCATGGTCGATATGAGGTGGAGACGCTTGCCGCCCAGCTCAAACGCGCCAGTGACGAACTGTCGACCGTCGAGCTGGAAGGCGCGGACCTCTTCCAGCCGGCGGATCTTGTAGTAACGCCGGGTGAGCACCTCGATCATTGGCTCCAACCCGGAGGTGTTGCCTGCGATGCGTTCGGCCAGGAGTCGAATCAGGGGCTCGGGGCCTGCCGTCAAGACCTCGATCCGTTCCGCGTAGTCGGCCGCGCCCGGGTTGTCGTCGAGGTACTGCAGATGTGCGCGGACTTCGGCGTAGACCTGCTCTCGGGCGGCCTGGATGACGGGGTTGTCGAAGAACCGGAACCGGATGCTTCGGGCGAGGTCGCCGACCGTGGGGTAGCGCAGCTGGGTGGCGACGATCAGCCTGTCGAGGACCTCCCTCATCTCGTCGCGGGCAGGACCGGTCGACGCCTCTGGCTCGTCCAACCATCGCTGGAGCAGTGCGGCGACCACCGGAGTCTGGTCGGCCGCTCCCTGCTGGGCCAGGAACACCCGGTAGACCGCCTCCTCCAGCTCGGGACTCCTGTCCAGATCTGCGACCCCGTAGTGGCGAAGTGCTCGCGACAACCTCATCCGGAACGCATCCGGGAGACGCTCCTGCTCGACGTCGAGGGAGTGCAGGTAGGTGTGGAAGTGCTCCTGTGGACTGTGGACGCGCTCTTCCGAGTCTTCCTCGGCACTCGTGGGCCGGTTACGAGACAGCTCGCACAAGTCTGCGAAGGTGATGAGCAGCGCAAGCTCATCACGCCTCAGCTCGGCATCCTGCGCGAGCCCGCTGCGCAGCTCGCCGTACTCGGCGATGAGTCCCCGAGCCCGTTTCGCGCTCACGTCATAGCCGGTGATCATGGCCCGCAGCGCTTCGAGGAGCTCATGCGCCCGCGTCGGTGCGTCCGGCGCAGCCGAGATGTCGGACGTCGGCGTGAAGCTGACAGCTGGGGCGTCCGAGACAGCGAGCTCTGCGACGTGGCGATCGAGGCGCACCAGCGGCGCCCCCGCATCCACCTGCGAGTTGACGCGGGCCAGGACCTCTCGCACCCGCCCGGAACGAGGAGCTCGCACCGCGGTCTGCAGCTTCATGCTTTCGAGTACGGCGATCGTCGCTCCGGCCTCGACGTCCTCGCCAGCCGTGACGAGGACCGCAACCACCACCGCTGGCGCCGGCGCGCGAACGAACCCGGACTGGTCGCCTGCGATCCGATGGCTGACGCCGTCAACCTCGACCAGGTAACCGGCGGGGCCGAACACCGAGACGATCTGAAAGGTTGCCTCTCCGAGCTGGAGCCGGCTCTCGAAGGCACTCTGGCGGTCGACGTCGACATCGATGAGTGCCCCGTCCACCTCCATCCGGTATCGGCGTGGACCGACCTGAGCAACGACGACGCGATGGGTTTGCCCCCGATAGCGGAGCTCGATCGTGCGTCCGATGGCGTGCAGGGCCCGTGGTCGCCCACCGCGGGCTGAGCTGAGGAAGCCGCGTCGCTCAACTGCTTCCTCGGCGTCGTACTCATCGATGGCAACGCTGAGCAGGGCGACGTCAGCGTGGCGAGCTGGTGCCGACGTCGTGGAGTCGCCCACGCGGTCCACCCAGCCCGTGTCGGCCTCACCGGACACGACCTCTGGACGGGCCAGCAGGTCGAGCAAGAAAGACTTGTTGGTCGTGCCGCCCCGCAGGACGACTGTGGTCTCGCGGACGGCACAACGCAAGCGGGACAAAGCCACCGGGCGGTCCTGCCCCCAGGCAATGATCTTGGCGACCATTGAGTCGTAGCCAGGGGGGATCACGTCACCGGAGGCAATCCCGGTGTCAACACGGATGCCGGGACCGGACGGCAGATTGAGCAGCACCACGGTGCCAGGGGCGGGCGCAAAGCCCTGCTCGGCGTCCTCCACGTTGAGACGGGCCTCGATTGCGTGTCCCAGGTGCGGCGGTGCGTCCCCGACCAGGCGGCGGCCGTCAGACATGAGCAGCTGCAGCTTGACCAGGTCGAGCCCGGTGGCGGCCTCCGTGACCGGATGGTCACTCTGCAGCCGGGCGTTGACGCCCACGAAGACGAAAGCCTCTTCGGCTGGCTGGTAGATGAACTCGACGGTCCCCGCCCCGCGATACCCGGCTGCATGCATGAGGGCGGCCGCCGCAGTGCGGAGCCTGGCCTCTTGCTCGGCGCCCAGCGCGGGAGAACGAGACTCCTCGACCAGCTTCCAGTTGTTGCGCCGCTGGATGGAGCAGTCACGGACCCCAGGGGCCCAGACCGTGCCGTGCGCGTCGGCCATGACCTGCACCTCGACGTTGCGACCACCGCCGACCAGGCCCTCCATGAAGACGACCGGATCGCCGAACGTGTTCTCGGCCTCGGTCTGCGCGCGTTCGAAGGCGACCTCCAGCTCATCGACCGATTGCACGGCCCAGATGCCCCGACCGCCCCGGCCGCTCCTGGCCTTGATCACGAGCGGGTAACCGATGGTGTCGCCTTGCTGGATTGCGTCCGCCGGGCTCGACACCGGTCCACCGCTCCACGGGGCTACCGGAACCCCGGTCTTCTCGGCCAGCAACCTGGCCTCGATCCTGTCGCAGAGCTGTCGCATGGCACGAGCTGGTGGGCCGATGAAAACCAGGCCCAACCGCTCGCATAGCTCGGCGAAGGCCGGGTCTTCGGCCACGAAGCCCCAGCCCACCCACACCGCGTCGGCCCGGCTGACCCTCAGTGCCCGCTCGAGCTCCTCGAGGTCGAGATAAGGGCCGTTCGGCGAAGAGACGTCGCGCAGGCAGACCGACTCGTCGGCCGCACGCACGAAGAGTGCCCGCTGCTCAGCCTCGGTATGAAGGGCGATGACCTTGATGCCGTAGCCGTGTTCCTCGTCCAGCTCCCGCACAGCTCTGATGAGCCGGACCGCAGGCTCACCCCTGTTCACCACCGCAATCCGAGTGAACATGTGTGAGGCTCCTTCGATCAGCAGCGATCCTTGCTCGTCAGGCCATTGAACTCTCTCTTCCCGGAAGCGCGAACGGAACCTGCGGATCACACTTGACTCATGTCGGCGCGTGTCGTGGTGCCGCCGGTCTCGATGGTTTCGAGGCGCTGGCGCCCGATCCGGGATGCCCTCGCCAGCTGATCCTCGGTGGCGTCCAGGCTCCGGCGCATGGCCCGGACCGTGCTGGCGAAGACGTTACATCGGAATGTGTCCAATGTCTCTAGCCCCTCGGCTGATCTCTTGTCGACGGCCTTGCCTGGTGGCAGCATCGGACCTGAAATGGCAACAGACGTGCTGGTACCCGGCTGCGAACTGCCCCCGTGGCCCCGCAAGTCCAGCGCGTACACCCGGTTCGCGGGGGCCAGCGCCTCGACCACGGCGTTCCAGTCGCTGCTGTCCTCGCCCAGCGCGTGCAGCAGCAGGACCACAGGCAGGCCAGCCTCTCCCGCGGTCCTGTAAGTCAGGTCGATGCCGTCGACGTCGACGCTGGTCAGCCCCGTCACAGCGGCAACGCTACGACAACCTCGACGTCCCACAGGACGATCGGCCAGCGGGACAGGTGGCCACCGCTCACCGGCGGCTCGGGTCGTCCCGTAGCCGATGAGCGGGCGTCCTCGTTGCGAATGTGCGGGTGATCATGGTGAGTGCCGTCACGGGCCAGTCGGCGACGTGCCTACCTCTGGAACCGCGGTCTTTTTCGTTATACGCTATACGCGTGGCGAGCGAAGAGCAGATTCAGCAGTGGGCCGACGAGGCCGAAGCGGGATACGACGTCGACGTTCTCAAGCGTCGGGGCCGCGGGCGCCCTGGTCGCGGGGCTGAACCGATGCAGGTCGTGGCGGTCCGGCTGACCGCCGAGGAGCTCGACGCTCTCGACGCCGCGGCAGCCAAGAACGACATGAGCAGGTCCGAGGCGATCCGGGCCGCGCTGGTCCGCTTCGCTGCGTGAAGGTCCACCGGAGCGCGCTCAAGCACGGCATCTCGTCGAAGGATGCGATCCAGGCAGCAGAGTGGTCGCTGTGGATCGAGCCCCTCGACGAGGACGGCCCTCCCCACCGAGAGTTGCGCCTGGGCTTCGACACCGGAGCCCGCCTGTTGGAGACAGTGGTACTCGCCCTCGAGAACGGCGACGAGATGGTCATCCACGCGATGCCGGCTCGCAAGAAGTACCTCGACCTACTGCCGTAATGACCGAGATCGGCACCCGGACCCCGTCGGCGCTCCCGACCGCGACTTACGCTTCTGCCGCGATGGGCGCGCATCCTTGTTCGGTGAGGGATCCTTAGCGGGACACCTGAGGTCCAGCCTCGCCTCATCTGAACGCACTCCTTTGGCGCGAGTTATGCGTTCGCCGCCGACGCGCACTGAGCGTCCGGATGAATCGCCCCTTGCAGACCCGCAGCCGCCTCGCCGAGCCTCGACATCGTGAAGCTCAGTCGGCGAGCCGCTGGCTCACGCGGGGAACATCTGTGGAGCTCTCGTAGCCAAGAGGTAGGTGTGCATCTGACCCTCATGTCGCGGCGCGGCCGCCCCGGGCAGCGAGGGTTCACGACGCCAGTAGAGCTGACGGATGCCGCGATCAGAATGCTGCTGGGCCAAGCTCCGCGCTTCCTCAAGCGTGAAGAGCCAAACCGTGTCTGTGTCGAGCGCGGCGAGCGCGATCAATTGAGCAGGACAGTGATGCGGGAAGTACCAGCTTCGAGATAGCGGGCCACGCCCGCCTGATGGCTTTGGACCGAGGTTGGCTTTCACCTGCACAGTGCGGGCCGACTGGTCACCAGGGGCGTAGACCACAAGATCGACCCCAGCATCCGTGGTCAGCCGCGCACTGTCTATCCCGAGCTTGACGAGTTGGTACTGCACCAACAACTCGCCGGCAGCGCCGATGTGCTGGGTGTTCATGTCCGGAGGCTAGCCCCGCAACGCCACAAGTCCCAAGACCTGCCATGAGCGGATCGGCAACGGGCACAGGTGATCAGAGACTGTCCTCGGCCGCCGGACCTAAGGTCCGCACGCCGATCGTCCCGCGGGTCGACCTCGTCGCTCACGCCAGGAAGAGAGCGGTCCTGATGTACTACGGCTCCTGCTACAGGAATGGTGCCGATGCAGAACTTCGAATCCTGGGATGTGTCTCATCGACTGCTAGCCGTTGGCGGCACCACAGCTCAGGACAGGGCGGCGAGTAGTTGCGCCTTCGGCTTGTTCGACATCCCGACCAGTCCCCGGGCGCGGGCCTCGGCCCGGAGCCGGACGAGGCTCCA
>Ga0097691_1001615_pt1 | contig 16249 bp, 13 predicted proteins | sample NGESurdeep072012_8_FD_72858 | JGI IMG/M metagenome (GOLD analysis project Ga0097691, IMG submission 72858) | Arctic peat soil microbial communities from Barrow, Alaska - NGEE Surface sample 210-1 deep-072012 | ecosystem: Environmental > Terrestrial > Soil > Wetlands > Peat ... | reverse complement strand
GATCTCGCGCGGTTGATGATAGAACCCCGGCGTCGCCGGGAGAACCACCGCCCCGGCGCGCGTCACCCGCAGCATGTTCTGCAGATGAATGGCGCTCAACGGCGTTTCCCTCGGCACGAGCACCAGTCTTCTGCGCTCCTTGAGCGCTACATCCGCCGCGCGCTCGATCAGTGAGCGCGACGCGCCGATACTGATCGCCGCCAGGGTCCCCATCGAACAGGGACAGATCACCATGCCGGCACTAAGCGCCGACCCCGAGGCAGGCGCCGCGCCGCGGTCATCGTTGCTGAAAGGCGTAATCCACTCGTCCCACGCCGCAGCCCCAATCTTCATACGCAGATCGTCAATCGACTGAATGCTGGTTTCGGTCTTGAGCAGCCGCATTCCATGCGACGATACGATGAGCGAAACCGGACGGGACGCCGCCGCAAGCTGCTGCAGCAGCCGTACGCCATAGGCAGCTCCGGATGCCCCGGTAACGCCGACGATAAGGGGCGGAGTGGCGGTCATGCGCTCAACCTCTCGCCGAGAACGAACGCAAAAAACAGAATGCTGATCACACCGTTCATCGTGAAGAAAGCGGCGTCGAGCCGCCCAAGTTCTCCCGGCTTTACCAGCGAGTGTTCATACAGAAGGAGAGTAGTCGCGATGATCACACCTGCCGCATAGATCCATCCTGCCCCGACGGCAAGGCCGACACCGGCCAACGCCAGTACAGTGCACAGGTGAAGCACGCGCGCGACGTTCAGCGCCCCCCTCTCGCCGAGCGATGCCGGCAGAGAGTGAAGTCCGTGTGCGCAATCGAAATCAATGTCCTGGAGCGCGTAAAGAATGTCGAACCCTCCCACCCAGGTGGCGACCGCAACTGCAAGCAGCACGAGCATCCACCAGGGACTGCTCCACTGCCCCGTCGTCGCGAGATATCCACCAACGGGCGCAATGGAAAGTCCGACGCCGAGTACGAGATGGCAGAATCGGGTGAACCGCTTGGTGTAGCTGTAAAAAAGCACCCACGCGAGGGCGAGCGGCGAGAGAGCGAGGCAGAGCGGATTGAGTCGCCACGCCGCAAACACAAACGCAAGGCAGGCGATGACTACCGCCGTTCCCGCTCCCGCCACCGAGAGCGCGCCGGAGGGAATCTCCCTCGATTTCGTGCGCGGGTTGAGCGCGTCGACGTCGCGATCGACGATGCGGTTGAAAGCCATCGCCGCGAATCGCGCCGAAGTGAATGCGAGAACCACCCAGAGAACTTTCTGAACCGTAACGGGAGCGATGTAGCTCGCCAGCGTCACGCCGACGAGCGCGAACGGGAGCGCGAACACTGTGTGCGGCAGCTTCACCAGGTTCACATAGCGCACTACCCTGGACACGCCGCGAAATGTCTGACCCTCCATTGCCGGCGTTGCCATCAGCGCGCCAGTCCGAGCCGGCCCCACATTGCGTCAACGCGCTTCTTCGTCGCCTCGTCCATTTCGATGAGCTTCGGCCAGTTGCGGGTAAAGCCCTCTTCCGGCCATTTGCGCGTTGCATCGATTCCCATCTTCGAGCCGTATGTGAACGCCCTGCTCGAATGGTCGAGCACGTCCATCGGCCCCATCGAGAAGCGCACGTCCCGCTCGGGGTCGATGTTGTTGAGCGCCACCCACCACGCTTCCTTCTCGTTCTGCACGTTCACTTCCCTGTCCACTATCACCAGGACCTTGGCAAGCGACATCAGGCCCTGGCCCCACATTGCGTTCATCACCTTGTACGCCTGCCCGGGATACTGCTTGTCTATCGACACGAACACGAGGTTGTGAAATATCCCCTCGGGCGGCATATGATAATCCACGATCTCTGGGATGGTCAGCTTGAGCAGCGGAAGGAAAATCCGCTCGGTGGCATGGCCGAGATAGTAATCCTCCATCGGCGGCTTGCCGACTATCGTCGTCGCGTACACCGGTGACTTTCGCATCGTCACGGCGGTGACGTGAACCAGCGGATAGAGATCGGCTTCGGAATAGAATCCCGTGTGGTCGCCGAACGGTCCTTCGACCACCAGCACTTCGGCTGGATCGATGTAGCCCTCGATGACGAATTCCGCTTCCGCCGGCACTTCCAGGTCGCACGTCAGCGCCTTTGCCAGCACCACCGGCTCGCGTCTCAGGAACCCTGCGAAAATGAACTCGTCGACGGTTGGCGGCAGCGGTGCGGAAGCGGAGTAAACCGAGGCCGGATCGGCGCCGATCGCGATGCACACCGGCATCCTTTTTCCGGCTGCCGCCATCTCCCGCCAGTGGGCTGCTCCGACTTTGTGGCGCTGCCAGTGCATCGCCAGCGTGTCCGGCCCCAGCACCTGCACCCGGTACATCCCCACATTCCGGATGTCTCGCTTTGGGTCGCGCGAGATCACCATCGGCAGCGTGATGTACGGCCCGCCGTCTTCAGGCCAGCAGGTGATGATGGGGAGCTTGCGCAAATCGATCTGCTCGCCTTTCCACACGATCTCCTGACTCGGCGGTCTACCACCTTTGACCCGTGGCGGAAATTTCGCGATCTCCATGAGCCGAGGGAGAAGGGAGAGCTTGGCGACGAGCCCCTCCGGAACTTTGAGCGAGAGAAGCTTCTCGATGCGTGCGCCAATCTCGTCGAGCCCGGAAACGCCGAGGGCCAGGCACATGCGCGTCATCGAGCCGAACAGATTGATCGCCACCGGATATGCGGAGCGCGTTCCATCGTCCAGAGTGACGTTCTCGAACAAAAGGGCCCGCCCTCCGCCTGGGCGTTTCATCACCCTGTCGGCGATCTCACACAGCTCGAGCTTTGCCGCGACGGGATGGGAGATACGCGCCAGCTCTCCCGCCTCGTCTATCGCGTCGATGAACTGCGAAAGATTGTCGATGCTCACTTTGTCATCCGGTTGTCGCGCTCTGCCATTTCGCCAGCCTCCCCAACGTGAATCGCCACGATGCCGAACGTGAGCGGGCGCCAGCGCACGCCGGAGAAGCCCGCCGAAGTCAGGCGGCCGGCCAGCTCCTCTCCAACTGGAAAGTTCGCCACTGAGCGCGGAAGATACGTGTACGCTGTCGGGTGCCCGCTGATAAGCCGTCCGACCATCGGCAGGACGTTCCGGAAGTAGAGCTGGTAGCCGGCATTCACAATTGGCGAACGCGGCGTGGAGAACTCCAGAATCACGAAGCGGCCACCGGGGGAGAGCACCCGCCGCACCTCGGCCACGCCGGCATCGAGTCCCGCGACATTCCGGATGCCAAACGCAACGATGGCTCCGGCAATGGAGCCGGAGGCAAAAGGCAGCTCGAGCGCATCAGCGGTGACCGGCGCGACCGGCGACGTTCCGATCTTGACGCGGCCGGCCCGCAGCATCGGCTCGGCGAAATCGGCGCCGATCACGGAGCCGCGGAACCCGCTTGTTCGAGCGAGAGCGACGCTGATGTCGAGCGTTCCCGCGCAGAGATCGAGATAGGTGCCCGTCGGATTGCGCGAAATCCCGAGCTCGGCGATGGCTTTGCGCCGCCAGCCTCGATCGATGTTTGCACTCAGGACGTGATTGAGAAGGTCATACCGGGGCGCGATCTCGGAGAAGATCTGCCTCACGTAGGCACGCTTCTCCGCGCCGCCGGCCGCCGCCCTGATGGCGGTGGCGTCGTCAGTTGCTGTCGCCATTGGGTGAAAGGTGACGGGCGCCCGCCACAGGGGCAAGCTAACTTTGTCAGCGCAATGGCCACCACTTCCGGACCACCGCGTGATGAGATCGCGAAGCTCTCCGACGTCGAAGTCGTTGCGCTCGCCCAGCAAGGGAAGGAAGTCGCCTACCGCGAGCTCCTGGCTCGATACGAGCGGCCCGTCTTTTCGCTGATTTTTCGCATGGTCCGCGACCGTGAGACCGCCGAGGACCTGTCGCAGGAGACCTTCATCAAGGTCCTCAACAACATTGATCGCTACAGTCCGGACTTCAAATTCTCGAGCTGGCTGTTCAAGATCGCCAACAATCTCACGATCGATCACCTTCGCCGACGGCGCCTCGACACGATCAGCATCGAGGGAGCCCCTGATGCCGTGACGGCTGAGAGCGCCCGGGCAACGTCGATCACGATAGCGTCAGGGAATGAGTCTCCCTTGGCCGAGCTGGAGTCTAGAGAGCTCGGCGCGTCCATCGAGCGGGCGATCGCCCAGCTCCGGCCCGAATACCGGGCCTGCATCATGCTCAGGCACGTGGAGGACAGGTCCTACGAGGAGATCGCCGAGATCGTAAAGCTGCCCCTGGGAACCGTAAAAACCTACATCCACCGTGCGAGGCACGAGCTCCGCGCCGCACTCGACGACGTCAGATGAAATACCCGCTAACAATTCGTGCCAAAACCGTGAAACCCATCCCTTCCCCGAGCCGTAGGCCCTCTGTGAGGTTCTTTTGAGAGACGAACGGACACCAGACGATTTCGTCAAGATCGAGCAGGCGCTGAAGCGTCTCCCGTACTTTGACCCCTCCCCCGGCTTCGCGGACAGGGTCATGGCACGGGTGACGCGTTTTCAGCCTCTTGCCGCCCCGGGTTCCATCGAGCCGGTGAGGCGAGTGCCCATGCCCGAGCTCGCGCCGCAGCGGGACGACGTGGTCCACTACCTCAGGCGTCCCCTTCCCGTTCGCATCGCGGCAATGGCTCTGGTCGGGTCGGCCGCTGTGACGATGTCCGTCATCATTCTCATCGCGGCGATGCGGCCAGACCTGTTCGTGTTCGTCGCCCAGATCTTTGGTGGACAGGCCTTCGGCTTCCTTGCCGCCCTTGGCAACGAAGTGGCCGGCTCGGTGCTCGGAGATGCCGGCCTGAGCTACGTCCAGGCAGCGTCGGTCGCCGGTGCCGCTACTATAGGTACGTTCGTACTGGGCGCAGCCGGAGCTACCGCCCTACTGCGGGCGGCAGCGTCCCCAACCCGCAAGGCCGCATAGATGCACATTCTCATGATGTGGCTTCTTGCCCCCGGACATCACCACGGCGCGTGGAGCCAGATTGGCCTGGCGATCAGCTGGCTGCTCGTGGTGTTGGTGATTGGATTCGCCGTCATCAGCGTCGCGGGCGACAAGATCGAGATTGTCGTCAACACAATCCGCGACGGCGTCGGCAAGTCCATCGGCAGCGGCCTGCTCGGCCACCTAGCGATTCTTCCCGGCGCGGTCGCCGTGGTTGTGCTGCTGGCAGTGACGCTCATCGGCGTGCTGATCATCCCGCTTGGCCTCGTGGCCTACATTCTGGCCGTCGCGGGGATAGCGATGTTCGGGTTCATCGCTGTCGCTCTCCTGACGGGGGCGGCGCTGACGGGTGGAAAATCCCGCGACGAGACTCCGCGCGGGGCGATGCTCCGGGCATTCGTCACGGGCACCTGCGCCTACCTCGGCCTTTGGATAATCGCCGCCGCATTTGCCTGGATGCCGTTGATTGGAGCGCTTCTCCGGTCGCTGGCGGCTGGCGCTACGTTCGTCGCGGTGACGGCTGGATTTGGGGCCGTGCTGAGATCCTACTGGCGAGGGGACTTCTCCAAGAGAGCAGCGACGGGCTGAAGAACCGCCACAGCAAAGCTTCAACTTCCAGGATGGTACTCTCTCTGGGTGTGCCCCTTGAGCTGAGACCGGTAGAAGTACACGTCACGCAAACCGCCGGTGCTGTACCTCGATGCCTGGTCGTTGAAGTGAGGCGACGAGGGGTTGCCGCTTTCACCTCCGGCAGTTATTGCCTTCGCGCGGACGCTGTCGCCGAACTCGACCACCGCAACGAAGCTGTTGCCGCTGGTGCCGTACCATTTCTTCGTTCCCGGGTACACGCGGGCCGCGAACGACGCGAGCGACCCCCACCTGGCGGACGTGAACCCCACTGGGATGCTCGGTGCAGAGTCGTTGAACGGCTGGAGGATGTCACCGGTCAAGCGCTGAAACCGGTTGATGTCACCCCATGGAGTCTTCCACGTGCCGAAATCTGCGGCGAGCTTGTCGGAAGCTGCCGCCAGCGCGTCGAGCCGTTGATTTTCCGATGCCGGGCCGGCGATGTAGTCGTTGACCGGCACGCGCGCTTTCGCGGCAGCGGCACCGACGCGACGTGCCATCTCCTCGCCCCAGAAAACCGCGAGGCTTGTTGGCACCGAGGTCGCCGACCATCGGTAGTCCCAGCTCCGCAACATGGAGATCTGTTCCGACAGCTTTCCCTTGAGCGGATCTCCGGCGCCGAGCCCATCGTACGTCCTGACAAGCGGCGGGATCATATTCTCAAACGCGGTGAGGTAGCTGTCGTACGCCGCCGAGATGAGCGAGTTGAGCGTGAAGTCCTTTCTGCCTGACAACACTCTGATGGCGTGGCGTCCGCGATCCGATTCGACCCCGGTTTCCACGTAGGCGGGAAAGTTCTCGCGTTTCGGGCTGCTGGCGCCGGCCGCCGACCACGGCCAGTTGTTCGAGTTGTACAGCCACCCGCTGGCGGGATTGAGGAGGTGCGGGGTCTCATCTATGGAAAGAAGACGGCCCCACTCCGTCGCCGGGTTGCTGCCGTCCACCGGCTTGGTCCAGTCAAACCGGGGGTCGCGCCGCGGAATGAAATTGCCGTGAAAATACGCGATGTCGCCGTCAGCGTCGGCAAAGACCGTGTTGTTGGATGAGTTGGTGTGGAGCTCCATCGTCTGCCGGAACTCCTTGTAGCTGCGCGCCTTGGTGCGGAGGTACGACTGCGTCAGCGCTTTCACCGGCTCCTGCATCATGCGGACGGTGACCCATTTTCCGTCGACGCTCCGGACGACCGGTCCGTGATGAGTGCGATAGACGATGAACTCCTTCTGCGCCATCCCATTCGCCGTACGATAGGGCACAATGATCTTCGTCGTCGTCACGGGTCGATCTTCCGTTCCATACCGGTAAAAGAAACGATCGCCTTTCTTGACGACCGCCTCTAGATACTCGTCGAGATCGTCCACGCCGCTGGAGGTATGCATCCAGCCCACGCGATTGTTGAACCCCTGGTAGACGAAGAACTGACCCCACGTTGCCGCGCCATACACGTTCAGACCTTCGTCGCTCACCGCCTGCACTTCCGCGCGAAAGAAGAACGTCGTGTGCGGATTGATCAGAAAAAGCGCGTGGTGTGCCAATGTGTTGGACGGAGCGATGGCGATTCCGTTCGAGCCACCTGGCTCTACCTCCGTGCTCGGCTCCCCCGACGCCACGATGACACCTGGGAGTTTCCCATAGAAAGTTGCCAGCTCTCTCAAACTCACCGTTTCGATGTCTCCACCGATGCTGCCTTCGCTGAAGGTGAGCGCCATCCACGGCTCGAAATGCGCGATCACCCTCGGTTTGACCTGGGGGTTCTTGTAGAGGTAATAGTTCAAGCCATCGGCCCACGCGATCATCAACGTCCTGAGCCAGCCCGGACTTGTCGCATACTTCGCTTTCATCGAGTCGGGATCGATGAAGATCTTCATCCGCAGATCCTGATAAATCGCCGCCTCGCCCTCGGTTTCGGCCAGACGCCCCATCGCGTTGATGTAGTTGGTCTCAACCCGATTGAAGTCGTCTTCGGCCTGCGCGTACATGAGGCCGAACACGGCGTCTGCGTCCGTCTTTCCAAAGACGTGGGCGATTCCCCAGTCGTCGCGAACGATGGTGACGTTTCGGGCCTGTCGCTCCCAATTCGCGACATCGCGTGATGGCGCCTGCGCCGAGGCAGTGGCGGCGGACAAGGCTGTGATGATGATTACGAGCTTATTCATCGGGTAGCCGGTAGCGGTTAGCGGTTAGCCGTGCCAATGCCGATTCTCTGAGCATGATCACTCCATCAGGATAGGGTCCTTTGGGGAATCAGGCCGCCTGGGTGGCGTACATAGCGGCAACCCGCTCGGCCGTCTTCGTGAGCGCAACCGCGGGGGGCGACTCCGGCTCGCCCACAACAATAGGCATTCCGACGTCTGCGCCGGCGAGCACCGGCGGATAAAGCGGAATCTGGCCGAGGAGCGGAACCGCCAGCTCGGCCGCCAGCCGTGCGCCGCCGCCGCTGCCGAAGATCGCCGTACGCTCTCCGCAATGGGCGCATTCCAGCCAGCTCATGTTCTCGATTACGCCGAGCACGGGAACGTCAACACGCTGGAACATCTTCGCTCCGCGAAGCGCATCGCCGATCGCGACTTCCTGCGGCGTCGTCACGATAATCGCGCCGGCCACGCGCGTTGCCTGGACGAGCGAGAGCTGCGCGTCGCCGGTTCCGGGCGGCATGTCCACCAGAAAGAAATCGAGCTCACCCCACGCAACGTCACGCACGAACTGGGTGATGATCTTCATGATGATCGGGCCACGCCATATTGCGGGCTGGTCGCGCTCGATCAGGAAGCCGAGGCTCATGACTTTCACGCCGTGCGCTTCGAGGGGGATGATCTTCTCGTTTTCCACCGCCGGCTGGCGATCGACGCCCATCATCCGGGGGATGTTCGGGCCGTAGATGTCGGCGTCCATCAGACCGACGCGGGAACCCTGCTTCGCGAGCGCAATCGCGAGGTTGCTGGCAACAGTGGATTTCCCCACTCCCCCCTTGCCGCTTGAGATCGCGATGATGTTGCCGAGGTTTGGATACGTGACCGGCGTCGGGGCGGGAACGGCAGCGCGCTGCGACGACGGCTCCTGGCCCATCACCGGAAGTGCGCGCGATTTGGGCTTCGGCTCGGCCTGTTCCTGCACCACCCCCGCCTGCGATACGTCTTTCACGTCGACCCGTACATCGCTCACCCCCTCGACCTGCTGCACGACCTGTCGCGCGTCGCGCACGATGGCCGCGTCATCACTCGGCGAGAGGAGGATGGTGAATCGGACCTTGCCGTCTGTCGTCGTCGCAACGTCGCGCACCATCTCGGCTTCGAGGACGTTGATGCCGAGGCGATTGTTGCGAACTGTTGAGAGCGCGGCGTTCACGCGCTCCTGGAGGTTGGCCGTCATTGCGTTGCCACGCGAACTTCGCGGATTTCCGGGACGCGCATCTTGAGGTGGGCCTCGATGGCCGGCATGAACGTCGCGGGCGACAGCTCACAGTCCGGACAGTTCCCATCGATGCGCAGCACCAGCCGCCCCGCCAGCTCGGAATACTCGGCGATCTCTATCTGGCAGTGCTCGATCCTCAGAAGAGGTCCGACTTCAGCAAGCACCATCGCGATGCTTGCCTCGACTATCTCAGCGCTGCGGGTGCGATTTCGGCGAAGGACACTCATACCGTCAAGATAGGCCGTAGCGCTGCGACAAACCAGTCGCAGCACACGGGAGCTAATCCCTTGCCCGACAGTGGTTTCGATAGCAGTTTGCACATAGGTCCTCCCTCTATGGTAAGCGCATGAAATACGCAGAAGTCCGGAACTACGTCGGGGGCCGATTCGTGATCGGCGAGCATCGGTTCCAGGATGTTTACAACCCCGGCGACGGGTCCGTCATTTCCAGGGTCCCGCTCTCGTCACGGGAAGATCTGGACGCTGCCGTCGCCGCTGCCCAGGCCGCGTTCCCGGCCTGGTCGGCGACGCCGATCAAGGAGCGGGTCCAGGTTTTCTATCGGTACCGCGCACTGCTCGAGCGTGACATCGAGCGCCTCACCGCTCTCATAACCGAAGAGAATGGAAAGGTTTACGCCGAGGCCAAGGCCGAAGTCCTCAAGTCCATGGAGTTGACCGAGTTCGCCTGCTCGCTGCCGCAGATCGCGGCGGGTGAGGTGCTGGAGGTGAGCCGAGGCGTGGAATGCCGGATCGAGCGCTTCCCGCTCGGCGTGGTGGCGTCCATTACGCCGTTCAATTTTCCGAACATGGTGCCGAACTGGACGATCCCCAACGCCATCGCGCTCGGCAACTGCATGATCCTCAAGCCGTCGGAGCTGGTTCCGCTGAGCAGCATGCGCATCGCCGAATTGTTGCGTGAGGCCGACCTGCCGGAAGGGGTCTTCCAGGTCGTGAACGGCGGGAAGGACATCGTCGAAGCCATCTGCGACCATTCGGGCATCGAAGCGGTCAGCTTCGTGGGCTCCACCAAGGTTGCCAAGCTCGTCTATCGCCGCGGTTCGGCGAATCTCAAGCGCGTGCTGGCCCTGGGCGGGGCAAAGAATCACCTGATCGTGATGCCCGATGCCGACCTGGAGATGACGTCATCCAACGTCGTCGCGTCCATGTCCGGCTGCGCGGGCCAGCGATGCATGGCGGCGTCGGTGATGCTCGCCGTATCAGAGACCGATCACATCATTCAGCGGATGATCGACTACGCCCGCCAGGTCGTTCCCGGTGAGAATCTTGGTCCTGTCATTTCGGCCGAAGCGCGCGACCGCATCGAGAAGTACATCACTGAGGCGGAGGAAGCGGGCGCAACGGTTCTGGTCGACGGCCGCAAAACCGTTGTGAAGGACAGGGAGAACGGTTATTACGTCGGTCCGACAATCATCGACTACGTCACTCCTGACATGCGGATCGCGCAGGAGGAAGTGTTCGGGCCGGTGCTGGTCATCATCCGGACGAAAGACCTGGATGGCGCCCTCGCGGTGGAGAATGCGTCGCCGTACGGCAATGCGGCGTCCGTGTTCACCGAGAATGGCGGCACAGCGCGGTATGTGATGGAGCACGCGAACGCCGGAATGGTCGGAGTGAATGTCGGCGTTCCCGTTCCGCGTGAGCCGTTCTCATTTGGCGGATGGAACGAGTCGCGTTTTGGTGTTGGCGACATCACTGGGCGCGGTTCGATTGAATTCTGGACGCGATCGAAGAAGATGACCACGAAATGGAACCGCGAGCACGGCACTAACTGGATGTCCTGACGCTTCGCATCGGCGAAGCGATTTCCCGGAGGTAATGATGGCTGTTGATTGCTCGGTGGACTTCACTGGAATTCATTTCGAGAACCCCTTCATGCTCTCGTCGGCTCCGCCGACAGAATCGGAGAGCAACATCATGCGGGCGTTCGACGCCGGCTGGGGGGGAGTCGTCACCAAGACCATCGGCTTGCATCCGGTGGTGAACGTGTACGGCGCGAAAGCGAAATTCATGCGGACGTCGCCGGAAACAGCCACGGTGTCGATGAAGAAAACGCCCAACGCGGCGCTGCACTCGTCGTGGAACTGGGAGCTGATATCCGACAAGCCAATTGACTGGTGGGTGCCGCGCATCCGGCGGATCAAGGACGCTCACCCGACCAAGGCCCTGATCGCATCGATCATGGCCGGTTCCGGCAACGACAAAGAGCTCGGCAACTGGCAGACGCTCGCCAAGGCGTGCCAGGAAGCGGGTGCCGATGGGCTCGAGCTCAACTTCTCGTGCCCTCACATGGACCGTAAGGACATGGGCTCCAACATCGGCAAGGATCAGGGTCTGTGCTCGGTGGTCACCGAGGCGGTGAAGGAAGTCGCTAAAGTGCCTGTCTGGTGCAAGCTCACTCCGGCGACTGCCGATATTGTCGTCGAAGCAGCGGCATGCTTCCGTGGTGGCGCCGACGCGATCGTGTCGTCGAACACGTTCCCGTCGCTTCCACTGATCGATCCCGAGACGCTCGACTTCGAGATCAACGTCGACGGTTTCGTGTCGAGCGGCGGACTCGGCGGCCCGGCAATCCTGCCACTGGCGCTCGCGAAGATGGCGCAGCTCACCAAGGCGTTCCCCGACAAGAGCTTCTCCGGAATCGGCGGCATTACCGACTTCTCGCAGGCATTGAGCTACTTCCTGCTCGGTTGCGGTACGGTTCAGGTGTGCACTGCGGCGATGCTCGACCACGCCATCGGGCCGAACGTCATCAAGAAGCTCAACCAGCAGTATCGCGAGTTTCTCGAGAAGCACGAGGCGAGTGACGGCTGGCATTCGCTGGAGGATTTCCGCGGACTGCGCCGCGACCGTGTGGTGCTTCAGTCTGACATTCGTCGTCCGAATCCTTCGGATTACGCCGGTGGATACGACGTAGTCGAAGGCTACGCCGCGCCGGACTCCGCGCAAGCAACCGCGTAACAACTCACAAGCCCTGCCCCTATGACCGCCACAATTTCGTCTGTCGAAACGCTCAATGCGCTGGAGATGCCTCCGACTGATCACCATCCGCGCCCGTACCACGGGCCCTCTCGGGCCGAGTCGCTGGCGATGCGGAAGCAGTACTGCAATCCGGCGATCACGGCGCTGTACAAGGAGCCCCTCATGATCGTCGAGGGGCACATGCAGTATCTCTACGACGAGACCGGCCGGCGCTATCTGGACATGTTCGCGGGCATCGTCACGGTTTCCTGTGGGCACTGTCATCCCAAGGTGACGGCGAAGATCAAAGAACAGGTTGACACGCTGCAACACGCGACGACCATCTATCTGCACCCGAATCTTCCGGCGATGGCGAAGAAGCTTGCGTCGAAGATGCCCGCGGGGCTCGACGTCACCTACTTCGTCAACAGCGGCAGCGAGGCGAACGATCTCGCGATCCAGATGGCGCGGCTTTACACCGGCAACCCCGAAGTGATCGCCGTTCGGAATTCGTATCACGGAGCGTCGCCCGGAACGAACAACCTCACTTCGCACAGTACGTGGAAGTATCCGGTGAATGTCGCGAGCGGGGTGCATCACACAGTTTGTCCGGATCCTTATCGCAGCCCGTTCAGCGGGACGCCGGAGGAGATCGCGTCGAAGAGTGTGGCAGACTTGAGGGACCTGATTCGCTTCGGCACGTCGGGAGCGATTGCGGCGTTCATCATGGAGCCCATTCAGGGAGTGGGGGGCGCCACTCACGGTGCGCCCAACTATCTCAAGGAAGCGTACGCCGTCATTCGTGAGCACGGTGGGCTTTGCATCGCCGACGAAGTGCAGACAGGCTTCGGCCGGACGGGCGATCACTACTGGGGATTCCAGAACTTTGACGTCGTTCCGGATATGGTAGTGATGGCGAAAGGCATCGGAAATGGAGTGCCGCTTGCTGCCGTCACGACACGCTCGGAGATCGCGCAAGCGCTCACGCAGCGCTCGCATTTCAACACGTTCGGCGGTAATCCCGTGTGCATGGCGGCGGGTCTTGCTGTGCTGGACGTGATTGACGAGGACGGGCTTCAGGAGAACTCCCGCGTCGTGGGTGCGCGTCTCAAGTCGGGGCTCAAGCGGTTGATGTCCGAACATCGGCTGATTGGCGATGTCCGCGGCATGGGACTGATGCTTGGCGTGGAGCTGGTGCGCGACCGCGTAACGAAAGAGCCGGCGAAAGCGGAGACGCTCCAGATTCTGGAGGAGGCACGCTCGATGGGACTGCTCATTGGCAAGGGCGGCATCGACGGCAATGTAATTCGGATAAAGCCGCCAATGTGCATCACCGCCGACGATGCCGATTATGCTCTGGAAGTGATCCACCGTGCCCTTCACACTCTCGAGTCCACCTGACCATGAAATTCGATACGATCGTTCGCGGCGGTAATGTTGTCACGCCGACTGACACCACTGTCACCGATATTGGCATAGTTGGCGAAAAGATCGCCGCAATAGACTTTGGTCTGGTTGCCGATGCGGACACCAGGGTGATTGACGCGACTGACCATCACGTGATTCCCGGCGTGCTCGACGTCCACGTCCATCTCGAGCTTCCCTTCTGCGGCACCGTCTCGTCCGACGACTATCGCACCGGTACTCGAGCGGGCGCCCGTGGCGGCGTGACGACGCTGATTGACTTTGCGATTCCCTACGCCGGCGACTCGCTCGCGATGGCGGCCGACAACTGGATGAAGAAGGCCGAGGGGAAGGCGCTGATCGATTACACGTTTCACATCTGCATCACGCGGTGGAACGAGCACAAGGATCAGATCAAGGGGATGGTGGACCGCGGGTTCACCACCTTCAAGGAGTTCATGATCTACGAGTCCGAGGGTTGGCAGTCGGACGACCGCGCGTTGTTCGGGACGCTCGAGAAGATGAAGGAGTACGGGACGATGCTGCTCGTGCATGCGGAGTCAGCGCGTGTGCTCGACGAGCTCATCGCGCGGCATCACACGCCTGAGCTGATGAAGAAGTATGGCGCGCAGCTCCATGCGATGACGCGCCCCAACTTCATCGAGGCCGAGGCGATTCAGAGAGTGGTGATGTGGTCGGAGGTGACGGGTGGACAGTTGTACATCGTCCACATGTCAACCGCTGAGGGGACGGAGATAGTGAAGGCGGCGCAGGCACGTGGAGTGCCAGTGATTGCCGAGACATGTGCGCAGTATCTCGTGTTGAACGATGACGTCTTCGCTGATAAGGATGGTCATTTGTTCGCTTGTTGCCCGCAGCTCAAGAAGCCGGCGGACTCGGCGCGTTTGTGGGAGGGGTTGAAGGATGGCGAGGTGTCGGTGATCTCGACGGACACGTGCACCTTCACGCGCGAGCAGAAGGCGATGTGGGCGGGTGACTGGACTAAGATCCCGATGGGGATGCCGGGGCTCGAGACGCTGCTGCCGGTGGCCTACACGCATGGTGTGCTCGACAAGAAGATCTCACTGGAAGAGATGTGTCAGAAGCTGAGCACGAATCCGGCGAAGATCATGGGATTGTATCCGAGGAAGGGGGCGATCGAGATCGGGAGCGATGCGGATCTGGCGATCATTCATCCGAATCGCGCTCACAAGATCGCGCCGTCGCAGATGGAGACCAACGCCGACTGGTCGCCCTATGAGGGATGGGAGCTGTCTGGGTTCGCGCGCACGACCCTGTCGCGGGGCGAGGTGATCGTGGACGATTACAAAGTGGTTGGAAAGGCCGGCCGCGGACGGTGGCTGCCGAGGTCGTACGCCGGCCTGGCCGGCTCGAACGCCGAGCCGCGAATGAGCCGGTTGTCGCGCGGTCCGCTGTCGCCGCTGCGGGCGGCGTTGATCGAGTCGCTCGTGTCGCAATGACGGCGGGAAGTCCACCCGCCGCCCCTGGCCCCTCGTCCCCCGGGGTAAACTCCGCGAACGGGGCGAACCCCGACTCTGAGTTCGTAACTACCACCGAGGATCTCTCCCACAGCCCGCTCTGGAACCGCGACCTCGCGCCGACATCGCCGGCCCGCCGCACCTGGTCCACGTATAACATCGCCGCCTTGTGGATCGGGATGAGCGTGGTGATCACGACCTACACGCTCGCGTCGGGGATGATGACGCAGGGGATGACCTGGTGGCAGGCGATGGTCACCATATTGCTCGGCAACACGATCGTCCTCATCCCGATGATCCTGAACGCGCACGCCGGGACGAAATACGGAATCTCTTTTCCCGTGCTCTGCCGCGCGTCGTTCGGCGTGATGGGTGCGAACGTCCCCGCCCTGCTCCGCGCCGTCGTTGCGTGCGGATGGTTCGGCATTCAAACGTGGATCGCGGCGCTCGCGCTCAACACCCTGTTCACGGCGGCGTGGCCCGGATGGGCGTCGGTGCCCGGTGGAATCGCGATTGCCTTCGCCCTCTTCTGGCTGTTGCAGGTCGCGATCATCGCGCGCGGCATCGAAGCAATCAAGATGCTCGGCAGCTATGCGGCGCCGGTGCTGATCACGGGGAGCACAGTGCTCCTCTTCTGGGGAATACGCCATGGCGGCGGGCTCGGCCACATCCTCGCGGAATCGGCGCGCCTACAGGGCGTAAACGTGTATGGCGTCTCGTTCTGGTCGATCTTTCCCCCCGCACTGACCGCGAGCGTCGGCTACTGGGCGACGCTTAGCCTGAACATCCCGGACTTCACTCGCTACGCACGCAGCCAGAAGTCGCAGGCGATGGGTCAGGCACTCGGCCTGCCGACGACGATGACCGCCTTCGCATTCATCGGCGTGGCCGTGACAAGCGCGACGATCGTCATCTTCGGCAAGGCCGAATGGGATCCCGTCGTGCTGGTGACGAAGATCGGCAGCACGCCGGTGATCATCTTCGCGGCGCTCGTCGTGCTCGCCGCCCAGTTGCACACCAACATGGCGGCGAACGTCGTGTCGCCGTCGAATGATTTCTCGAATCTGAATCCGCGGAAGATCAGCTACGTCACCGGAGGATTGATCACCGCGGTGGTCGGTATTCTCATGATGCCGTGGAAGCTCTACTCGGATGCCGGCGCCTACATTTTCACCTGGCTCGTCGGCTACTCGAGCCTGATGGGTGCGTTGGGCGGCATTCTCATTGCCGACTACTGGGTGCTGCGCAAGCAGCGGCTTTCCCTGCCGGATCTGTTTCGCGAAAACGGGTTGTATTCGTATCGTAACGGAGTGAACCCGAATGCAATGATCGCACTCGTCGTCGCCGTGGCGCCCGTGGTGCCCGGGTTC
>Ga0097691_1001614_pt1 | contig 16251 bp, 9 predicted proteins | sample NGESurdeep072012_8_FD_72858 | JGI IMG/M metagenome (GOLD analysis project Ga0097691, IMG submission 72858) | Arctic peat soil microbial communities from Barrow, Alaska - NGEE Surface sample 210-1 deep-072012 | ecosystem: Environmental > Terrestrial > Soil > Wetlands > Peat ... | reverse complement strand
CCTCGCGTGCATCCTCGCCTCGCCTGCGCACGCGCAGGAGACACCCACCGAGCGGGAAGCCGCCCGCGCGATGCTCGATAAGATGGCAGCGCTCGAGCAATCGCTCGACGTGCCGGGACTCGTCGCGCGTCTCACGGGCCCCAACGCCGAGCGCGATCGAGTCGTGGCGCGCGCGAAAGAATTGATGGACAAGGAACTGCTCGCGATGGCCGACGACATCGCGACCCATCCGGAAATCGGCTTTCAGGAAAAGCGATCGATCCAGAAGCTGACCGACTATCTCAAGCAGCACGACTTCGACGTGCAGATCGGCGTCGCCGGGCTCGACACCGCGTTCGTGGCCAAGTACACACGCAACAACGGCGCGCCGACCCTCGGCATCATCGTCGAGTACGACGCGCTGCGCGGCACGAAAGGTGCCTTTCACGGCGATCAGCACAGTGCGCAGGGGCCGGTCGGGATCGCCGCCGCCGTGGCGATCGCCGAGTTTCTGACGCGCACGCACACCGCGGGCAGCGTCGTCGTCTACGGGACGCCCGGCGAGGAGATGATGCCGCCGAACGCGAAGACCGTGATGCAGGAGGCGGGCGTGTTCAAGGGCGCCGACGTGATCGTGAGAAGCCACTCGTCGAGCACCACGGGGAGGCCGGCGGCCGGCTTTGGCACCTGCTGCATGAATATCGACGGCGTGAAGTACACCTTCAGCGGCGCGCCAGCGCACCAGTTGACGTCGTGGAACGGCCGGAATGCGCTCGAAGGCGTCATCCATCTGTTCGAGAACATCGACAGCGTGCGCAGCTCGATTCGGCCGGAGGCGCGGATTCAAGGCGTGATCACCGAAGGCGGCGCGGCGCCCAACGTCACCCCCGATCGCACCGCGGCCGACTTCTACATCCGCTATCCCGACGAGGTGTACCTCGAGCAGGTCACCGAGTTCGTGGACAACGCGGCGAAGGCCGCGGCGCTCTCGACCGGCACGAAGGTCAAGATCGATCACTACGGCAAGGCCCGCGACGGGATCGGCAGCGCGACGCTCGCCGAGGTCGGCTTCGCGTACATGAAGAAGTTCGGCGCCACCAACGCGCAGGCCGTGCCCGGCAAGCCGCAGGGATATGAGGAGACGGGCAGCGTGTCGCGCGACATCCCCGGCCTCGGCTTCCAGGCGCAGTCCTCGACCGCGCCCAACCACACCTACGAAATGGACGCGGAGAATCTCACCGAGATCGGCCACAAGGGGTTTACCATTGACGCCGAAGCGATGACGGCGCTGCTCGTTGATTTTGCCACGCACGCCGACTACCGCGCGGCAGTGAAGAAGGAATTCGACGGGATCAAGGTGCTCTTTGGCGAGTATCAAACGGCGCTCAAGCAGGTCTACACCGTTCCCGCCGTGTCGGATCCGAAGTAGCCAGACAACGCGCAGGCAGGACAGGCAGGAACGCCGGGACCTAGGGCAGGCGGCGCCACTCCTGTTCGGCCCGCGCCCGCGTAGCCGGGTAACGGAGCGCGACCTCCAGCGCACGCCGCGCACCGTCGCGATCGCCGCTGTCCGCCAGCGCCATCCCAAGATACAAATACGGTTCCGGAGAAAATTCCGACGGCGACATCCGATCGAGCGCGGCGGTCGCGCGCCGATACTCCTCGATCGCCTGGGCGAGCTGATGCCGGCTGAAATACAGGTTGCCGAGGTTCACCTGCGCTTCCACCTTGCGCGGGAGGTACTGAATCGCGGCCTCGTACGCGCGCACCGCGTCATCGTCCTGCCCTTGCGCCTTGAGCGCATTGGCGAGGTTGTACCACGCGTTTCCCGAGGTGGGACGGATCGCCAGGGCCTGGCGATAGTGCGCGATGGCCTCGTCTGTGCGGCCGGCGGCGCGCAGGGCCTGGCCGTAGTTGAGGTGGGCGACATATCCGGGGTGCCCCGAATCGAGCGCGTGGGCCCACAGCCCGATCGAGTCGTGCCATGCGGTGGCCTGCCGCCAGGTGAGCACGGCCGATGCCACCAGGAACGCGCCGAGAGCCAGTCGCGCGGCGCGGATCACGAGAGGCGATCGGAGCGCGAGCAAACCGCCCGCCAGAAGAGCACTGAACGCGAGGCAGCTGAGATAGGAGTAGCGGTCCGCCACAAGCTGCGGGCCGCTTTGCGCGAACCCGAGCACCGGTGCAACGGTTGCCGCGTAGGCGATCAGCGCCACCGTGACCGGCGCGATCTTCCGCGCGAACCAGACCGTCACGACGGTAGCGGCGGCGACGACACAGGCACAGACGATGTACGACGCGGGCACGGCGGCGAGCGGTGGCGGCAATTCGTACAGTGCGGCGAGCCCGCTCGGCCACAGCGTCTTGAGCGGGTAGAAGCAGAGACCGTACGCCGCCTGCAGCATCCTCGCGTGGATGCTCCACTGCGCGGTCGACAGCATCGTGTCGGGCGCCGCATGCTGCGCGGTCCACGCGAGCGCGCCCGCGCCGACGCCGAGCAAGGCGAACGGCATCTTCTGCAGCCAGACCGGACGGTAGCGCGGATCGGTCAGGGCCGTTCGGCTGAACGGGATGCGGTCGAGTGGGTACCAGTCGAGCGCGACGAGCGTGACGAAGAACGTCATGCCCCAGGCCTTCGCCAGCAACGACAGCACCAGACTCACACACGACACGAGGTACCAGGTCAGCGAGCGCAGCTGGATGCGTCCGACATCGACGCTGCGGATGTACGCGAACAGCGCCAACAGCCAGAAGACGAGGCTGATCGGATCGCGCCGCTCGGCAATCCACGCCACCGATTCGACCCGCAGCGGATGAATGGACCAGAAGAGGGCGCCGAGCGCGGCGGACGCTCGCACGAGGGCGCCGCTCGCCGACGCCGTGGCCGATACGCGTGTCAGCAGCTCGACGAGCAGGAAGTACAGGAGCACTGCGCCCGCCGTATGCCACAGCAGACTGTCAAGATGGTAGGCGAGCGGACTGGTGCCCGCGACGGCGTGGTCGACGGCCAGCGACATCCATGAGAGCGGCTGATAGTGTCCCATGTAAGTGGTCGACCACATCCACTCGAGCGACGAAATCCATGGGAGCCGGAGATAGGGATTGTGGAGCACGAGCCGGTCGTCGTCGTAGTTGACGAATCCCGCGGCGAGCACCGGCAGGAACGCGACGAATGTCAGCGTCGCCACGGTGACCGGGAAGAGCCACGCGAGCGGCGAGTGCGTGCGCGATGGCGGCACTCGGGAAGGAGATCGACGGGATGACACGCGGATGACGACGCGATTGTACTATCCGCGTCGAATGGGGAGGGTGGCCGCGAATGTTCGATTCTTTACAAGTCCCCTTGTTTCTGCGAATATCTGTCTCCATTCAAAGTTAGACTGTTAGACTCTTCCCGCTGCGGAGGCCGGAAGAGTTGTTGTCCGTAGGAGGGCCAGCATGATTTCCAGTAGAACAGGCGCGTTCGTGGCGGCTCTCGCGCTGTCGTTCGGCGTCGCGACTGCCAGCGCACAGATCAGTCCGGCACACATCACCGGCACCGTGAAGGACGCCCAGGGGGCGGTTCTGCCCGGTGTCACCGTCACGGCGGCATCGCCCGCGATGCTCGGCAAGCAGACGGTCGTTACGGAGGCGAACGGCGACTATCGGTTCCCGAACCTCTCCGCAGGCACGTACGCCCTGACGTTCGAACTGCAGGCGTTCAAGACATTCAGGCGCGAGAACATCGTCCTGTCGATGGGCCAGACACTGAGCATCGACGCCACGCTGCAGATCGCGACGTTGCAGGAGACCGTGACGGTCGTCAGCGAAGCGCCGGTGGTGGACACGCAATCCACCTCGGTCGGCTACGTGCAGACGACCGCGCAGTTGATTGGCGTGCCGAGCTCGACCGACCTCTGGGGTGCGCTCACTCAGACCCCCGGCATCCGCATGGGCGGTGTCGACGTGGGCGGCAGCCACAAGAGCCAGCAGTCGAACTACGAGGCGTACGGCGTGCGGAACCAGGCGCGCGTCGTCAACGACGGCGTGGACACGACCGAAGGAAGCGGCGGCGCCGGCTTCTATCAGGACTACTTCGCGCAGAACGAGGTGGCGGTCAGCGCCGCAGGCGGCGACGTGACGATGAACACGCCGGGCGCGGCCATCGTCGCCTCGGTCAAGAGCGGCGGGAACAGGTTCTCGGGGTTGGAGAACCTCGCCTACGAGCCGGGCAAGTGGGTCGGCAACAACATCGACAGTGCGGGCACGGCACGCGGGTTCACCGGCCAGCCGAACCTCCAGTTCTGGGAAACCCACCTCGACCTGGGCGGGCCGATCATGGTCGAAAAGGCGTGGTTCTACGCGTCGTACAACCACTTCAAGATCAACAAAGCGATCTCGGGCGTCAACCAGGCGGTCGCGACCGACCTCGGCCTCTTCAACAACTTCACGACGAAGGAAACCTACAAGTTGAGCAGCAAGGACACACTGCTTGGCTACTATCAGTTCGGCCGCAAGGAGAAGCCGCTCCGCGGCCTCTCGGCGACGACGCCGCCCGAGTCGGCGCTGGCGCAGAACAGCCCGAGCTGGGTGTACAACGGACGCTGGCAGCGCACCTGGTCGAACCGGTTGTTCTCGGAGCTCAACGTCGGCAACTTCGGCTACGACTGGCCGATGGCGCCGAACATCGACTACAAGACGAAAGCGCCGCACCACGACAACGGCACCGGCGTCGACTCGGGTGCCGGCTGGGTCAACGCCGGCGTGTGCAGCCCCGGGTGCGGTCCCGGCGAGATCGCGCGCTCGAAGCCGCAGGTCTTCTTCAACACGACCTACTATCTGCCATCATCGGCGGGCAGCCACGATCTGAAGTTCGGATTCGAGTTCCTCAACGACCGGTCGCTGAGCGTCGGGAACGGGGCGTCGGGTCCGATTCTGTATCTCGACCAGAACGGCGCGCCGAACACGGTGCGCATCACCGACTTCGGCGACCCGAGCGCGTTCGGCACCGGCTGGACGCAATCGGCCAACTACGACCGCCGTTTGGCCGGCTACGTCCAGGACCGCTTCGCGTCGACCAAGCGCGTGACGCTGACGCTCGGCCTTCGCTACGACTACCAGCGGCCGTACTACGCCAACTCCATCCGCAATCCGCTGATTACCTCCGTCTGGGCGCCGACGACGATTCCCGGCGCGTCGCTCATCACCCGAAACACGTTTGCGCCGCGCGTCGGCGTGAGCTGGGATCCGAAGGGCGACAGCAAGTCGGTGGTCAAAGCTTTCTGGGGACGTTTCTACTACAACTTCGCCGACGTGCTGGGGGCAGCGAATCCGGGCAGCCCGAACTACAAGGAGTTCCGCTGGGCCGATCTGAACGGCAACGGCATCTGGGACGGCCCGCAGGAGTTCCTGTCGTCCATCCCGACCGCGTCGGCGGGCGGAGCGACGACGACGGTCGATCCCAACCTGAAACTGCCGTACGCCGACGAGATCGAAGCGTCGTTCGACCGGCAGTTCTGGGGCGAGGCATCGGCGCGCGTCGCCTACGTGCGCAAGATGGTGCGGAACGACTTCGCCAACCTCAACGTCGCGCGCATCGGTCAGTACACCGTGCCGGTGACAGTGCCGGTGACCATGCGATCGATCGACGGCGGCGTCGCGGGGGTGCAGAACTTCACGGTGAACGACATCCCGGCGCCCATCACGCCGCGCAACGTGATCATGAATATCCCCGATTCCTTGGGTGGCGGCGACTACACCTACAACACATTCCAAGCCGCGTTGACGAAGCGGTTCGCGAGGGGCCTGTTCCTGAACGCCAGCTTCGACTACCAGTTGCGCGACGACCTGCGCGGTGGTGGATTCGGCGGAACATTCACCAACGGCACCACCGATCCGCTGAACTCGGATCCGATCGGCGTCGGGCCGTTCCTGAACGCCAACCCGAGCGTGTCGAACCGGCAGCAGACGAAGACCTGGGCCGCCCACCTGCAGGCGCGCTACGTCTTCAAGTACGACATCGGTGCGGCCGTCAACTACAGCGCCCAGAGTGGCTGGCCGTATGCGCGCGCCATCACCGTCACGCTTCCGAACGCCGGCTCGACGACGTTCTTCGCCGAGAACCTCTCGAACAACCGGTCTGACACGATTCAACTGATGGCGCTGCGCGTCGACAAAGCGATCAAGGTCCAGGCGGTGAAGTTCACGATCATGCTCGACCTGTTCAACGTGCTGGATACGAACGCCGTCACCAATTTCAACCTGCTGAACGGCGCAAACTACAACAAGATTACTGCCACGGTCGATCCGCGGACGGCGCAGTTCGGCGTGCGCATCGAATTCTGATCTCCTGACGAGTTGGCCCCTCCGGGCCGTATAATTTGGCCGGCGTGCTTTTGGCACGCCGGCCTTTTTTTGTCGTGGCGCATACCAAACACAAGCGGCCGCCCGCCCTCCCGCGCCCGCGCGTCGAGCGGACGCCGACGCGTCCCCTCGTTGCGGTCGTGTTCGTCGTCACCGTTGTCGCGGCGACGCTCGAACGATGGTGGTTCGGACGCGCGTGGAACGAGGCCGGATCGCTCTGGAGCACGTTCTACTACGGCGATGCGTCGCGTTTGGTGGACTACGCCGTCGCGATCCTGCAGGGCAGAAGTTTCGACAACGGCATCCCGTTTCATCCGCCGGGATGGCCGCTGCTGCTCGCCGGATTCCTCAAGGTCACGGGCGCTGAGAAGGGCGCCGACGTGGTCGTGCCAGTCGCGGCGGTGAAGCTCTTCATCGCGAGTCTCAGCGGTCTGACCGTGGGGTGCGCCGCGCTGCTGGCCGGCGAGATGGTCGGCCTCGAGGCGATGCTCGCCGTCGCCCTCCTCGGCACCTTCCACTTCGGGCACATCGTGGAGGGGACCGTTGCCAATTCGGAAGCGCTCTACGGGCTGCTCCTGGTCCTCGCCCTGTGGACGGCGTGGCGATGGCTCCGGCACGAGAGCGGCCACCGGATCCTGTGGGCCGCGCTGGCGGGAGCGATTGGCGGCTGTGCGTTGCTCGTACGGGCCGAGTTCCTGGCGTGCGCGGTCGTGCTCGTCGTGATGGCGTGGTGGATCGACGGCGCTCGCCTCAAAGGCTCGCGCTACGGAATCGCGGCGTTCGTTCTCGCCTGCGGCGTCGTCCTGGCCCCGACGACGATCTGGCATTGGCGAACGCTGTCGGCCTTCAACGCCTCGCACGTCGGCCGCGTCGCTGGCCCGCTGCCACGCTTCGCGCCGGTCACGTCGTACGGGCCCTTCAACTTCGCCATCGCGAACCACGAATTCGCCGACGGCGGACCGAATCGTGATCACCCCCTGCTCGACCAGTGCAGCCAGGCGATCGACTCGCGCCTGTCGAGCGGCGAACTGGATCTCTCGTGCCCCGCCGTGTACGACCTGTACGTCCACGGGTATGCGATCGGCGCGCGGTGGCTGTTGACGGACCCCGCGGCGGCGCTGACGCTGCTGACGTCGAAGGTGGAGATGATGGCCGGGTTCCTGTCCCATGGCTATCTGATCGATGATGTCGGTCCGGACGTCGACGGGACGAGGCGGCGCGTGGATCTCGTCGATCCGCAGCGCTGGTGGCTCCTTCCCATTCATCTGGCGTTGCTGGCTGGTGGCTTCGCCGTGCTGCGGCGTCAATCGGTCGCGCTTGCCGTCCTCGCTTCCGCGCTGGCCGCGCTCGTCGGATCGACCGTGCTGTTCTACGGCTACGTGCGGCTCGGCGTGGCGTATCTCCCAGTGATCTGGGTCTTCCAGGGCGCCGCCCTGAGCGCGGCGGTTCGAGGCGTGGCCAGACGGCAGGGTGACCGGCGGCTCGCCGCCGCCGCCGGCGCCATCGGCCTGCTGCTGCTCGCCTACGATGGGGCGCACGTCCGGACTCCGCGACCGCTGGCGTTGGACGGCAAACGCACGCCGACAGGCGCGCTGAATCAGGACGAGGCCATCGAAATCAGGCGTCCAGCCGGCTCTTAGTCCGTCCGAGTCAGCCGAAGAGGCGCTGCCGGCATGCCGCGCGCACGCCGGCAGCATTGCCTCTGAATCGCGTCAGGCGATCGACGCCAGCTCGTATAGGTACTCGACATGCGAGAGCACGGCTCCGTCGATCCCCTGGATCTTCGGGTTCGTCGAGTTGATCACGTAGTACTCGTCGGGCGCGTGGGCTCCATTGCCGTGGCCGAGGCCAAACTGGACGGCGGGCAGCCTGAGCGGATCGCCGGTGAAGACGTACCCCGGCCAGGAGCCGGCGGTGCGAGGCCACAGAATCGGATCGATGCCCGCACGACGATAGACCGAGGTCTCCGCGCGGACGACAACGGAGTTGGCTGGCGTGCTGGTGGGATCGTAGCCACCAGTCATGTTCACTTCGATGTCACCGAAACCGTGCTTGGCCAGGTGCGCCTTCAGCGCCGCGAGCGAGCCCTTCGCCGTCATGTCCGGCACGAGCCGCATGTCGATCTTCGCGACCGCCCGGTGCGGCAGAATCGTCTTGCCGCCCGGCCCGGTGTACCCGGCCACGAGCCCTTCGATGTTCACGGTGGGCTTCGAGACGAGGAGTTCCAGCGACTCGAGATAGCTCACATCGTGCACCCATCGCTGGACGCCGAGCTGCTGCTTCGTCATCGCCTCGCTCTGCCGCTGCGACGCTTCGTGCACCATCTCCTTTTCGGTCGCCGAGATCGGCCGCGCCGTGTCCGCGTACCCTTCAATGGCGGGCGTGTGGCCATCAGGCCCGACCAACGTGTTCAACGCCTGGACGAGGTGCCACGCCGGGCTCTCCACGCGCGCTTCGTTGCTGGAGTGAAGGTCCAGCTTCGGACCGCGTCCCCAGCGCTCGCCGGTCGACACGAGTTCGAGTTCGACGACGCCCTTGGCGCCGAGGCTCATCGTCACGGTGCCATCGAGCGCCTGCGACGCTGAGGGCACCAGCACGCCGACGCACTTGCGCAGCGCGGCCAGGACCTCTGGGCGCTGCACGACCTGCGGAAAGTGCGGCGAACCGATTTCCTCTTCGCTCTCGCCCACGAACACCAGGTTCACGGGCAGCTTGCGCCCCGCGCTCCGAAGTGCGTGAATCGCGGCAAGAAATGCCCACTGCGGTCCCTTCGAGTTGGTGGCGCCGCGGCCGACCACGACCTTCCCGAGTCCCGGCTTGTCGACCAGGGCGGCATCCCACGGCGGCGACGACCATTCGGACGGATCCACCTGCTTGACGTCGTACATGAAGTACACGCCGAGAGTCTTGGGCGCCCCCGCGTCGAGCGTGGCGAAGACCCCAGGATGACGATCGGTGGGGATCTTCGTGACCTGCGCGAATCCTGCGTCGCGCAGCAGCCCCATCATCAGGTCGCAGCCCTCCGCGATGCCCCGATCTTCTGCCGCGATGGTGGGCTGATGGATCCACTCCTGGAGCCGGTGGACGAACTCGTCATGATGCTTCGCGATCTCGGCTTGGATCGCCTTGACATCGGGGACGTCGGCCCCACTCGCCCGCCGCGTGAAGGCGAGCGCGGCCGCTCCCGCGGCGCCCTGGAGGAACACACGCCGATCGATCCTGCTCCAAGTCTGATCGTGGAACGAAGACATGGCTAGCTCCTTTGCAGTTGGTTCGCACCTGAGGCGGATGAGTATCGTCCCCGCGGAAGCGCCGGTCAAGCGGCGCACTCTCGGCCAGCTCAGCGGAGTTGTGGGACATTACGGGCGCAACTCGTCACCTACGGATTATCATGGCACTGACCATGTCCCGGGGGCGTTTCTCCGTTGTCACTGTCGCTCTTCTGCTGACACTCGTCTGGTCGGCACGTACCCGCACGCAGCCCGGTCGACCGGCCACCGTCCCGCCGGCAGCAGGCCCCACGTTTGTCGGGGCGCAAGCCTGCGCGCCGTGTCATCGCGAGAAGTACGACACGTGGAAGAACGGCCGGCACAGCAAGATGCTGCAGCCCGCGACGGCGGCGAGCGTCGAAGGCGATTTCGCGGTCAAAAACGTCACCCTGCACGGAAGCCCGTATCGGCTGCGGGTCGCGAATGGGCAGTACTTCATCACCGAGTCCTACCTCACGGGCAAGGAGCAGGAGCACCGCGTCGAGTACACGCTGGGCAGCCGCCGCATCCAGCACTACCTGACGACCATCGAGAACGGCCGGATGATCATTCTGCCGCCGAGTTGGGACGTGCAGCGGCATCAGTGGTTCGACAACATGGAGATTGTCCGGCCGGACGAAGACGACCAGAAGCCCGTGCAGCAATGGAACAAGAACTGCTTCGGGTGCCACGTCAGCGAGCAGGAGAACCACTACGATCCGGCGACGCGGACCTATGCGACTCGCTGGACGGATTTCGGCACATCGTGCGAGCGCTGCCACGGCCCCGGGAGCGTTCACGTTCAGACGTACACGGCCACGAAGGCCCCCGCGGCTGTCACGGACCGCGCGATCGTCCGGCCGACGCGGCTCGATCCGAACACGAGCAGCATGGTGTGCGCGCAGTGCCACACGCTGCGCGCCATCATCGCCCCCGGTTTCACAGCTGGCGCGAATTATTACGACTACTTCCTGCCGTTGCTCGAATACGGACTGCGGAAGAAGCAGGATCCCGCGTACTGGGCCGACGGCCGTCCGCGCCGGTTCTCGAACGACGCGATTGGGCTCTGGCAAAGCCAGTGCTTCCTGCGTGGTGGTGTGACGTGCACGAACTGTCACCGCGATCCCCACCAGCCCGACATCGACAGGAACGCACAGCTGGCGTCAAGCAACAACGTGCTCTGCACGCGCTGCCACCAGGAAGTCGGCGCGGGGCTGACGGCGCACACCCGCCATCGCGCTGACAGCGCCGGCAGCTCGTGCGTCGAATGCCACATGCCGAAGACCGTGATGGCCATCAAGTCGACGATGCGCGATCACACAATCAGCGTGCCGGCCCCGGAGAACACCGTCGCATTCGGCATCCCCAACGCCTGTACCGAGTGCCACAAGGACAAGAAGGCAGCCTGGGCTGTTGAGACGCTCAAGCAGTGGTGGCCGCAGGGGCGCCGTGCGAAGCTGGTTGACCGGGCCCAGACGTTCACCGCGGCCCGCGCCGGTCGACCCGAGGCGCTGGATCGATTGATCGCGATTGCCGCCGACGACACACAAGGTCCGCTCATCCAGGCCAATGCGGCGGGGTATCTTGGCAGCTACCCGGATCAACGCGCGGTGGCCGCCCTTCTCGCCGCCGCGAAGGCCGGTCACCCGGCGATTCGCGCGGCGGCTATCTCGAGCCTGGGACGACTCGACATAGCCGTTTCCCGGGCGACCCTTGTCGCCGCGCTGGATGACCCGCGGCGCGCGGTGCGCATCCCGGCGTTCATCGCGCTGTTCAACCGTGGCGGGGGGCCGTTCAGCCCGGCAGAAGACGTGAGCGTTCGGCGTGTGAGCGCAGAGTTCGCGGCGCGGGCGCGCCTGGACCAGGACGACGCGGACACTCAGGGCGACCTCGGGTTGGCCAAGCTGATCCTGGGAGAGTTCGACCTCGCCGCAGAAGCGCTGCAGATCAGCATCGGACTAAAGCCGGATCGGCCGTCCTCGAAGTTCTTCCTGGCCCTGGCGCGCCTTGGCCAGCGGCGCGTCGACGAGGCACGCGCATTGTTGCTGCAGGTGGCGCCGTCCGATCCATCGTACCGGGCGGCGCAAGAGCGCCTGAAGCAACTCGAATCGCGACGGTGAGGCCTGTCCTTCACCCCGCTAACGCCGCATCAGCAGCCGATCGATCAGGGTCGTGATTCTAGCGCGCCGCCGAAGCGGGGTGCTTGACCACCTGGCCGGCCTTGACGACGGCCCGCACGCGCTGGACCGCGGTGATGTCGGTCAGCGGATTCCCCTCGAGCGCGATGAGCGTCCCCTCCTTGCCGATCGCGATCGCGCCGAGCGCGTCGAGGCCGAGGAGCGCCGCGCTGTTGGTCGTCGCGGTGACGAGCGCCTCCTGCGGCGTCATCCCGTACTTCACGTCGGTGACGAGCTCGCTCGGCAGCCCGGCCGGCCGATCCGGCTGGTAGAAGTCGTCCGAGCCGGCCGCCATCGTCACGCCAGAGGCGAGCGCCAGTTTGAAGCTGGCGAAGTGCTTTGCCGCCAGCTCCTTGCCCTTGCGGATCATGTGCTCGGGGAAGCGCGCATCGGTCATCCGGACGATGCTGTCCACGACGTTGACGGTCGGCACGAGGTAGATGTGGTGCGCCTTCATGAAGTCGATCGCGTCCTGGTCCAGATCCGATCCGTGCTCGATCGAATCGACGCCGGCGTGCAGCGCATCGAGGATCGTCTTCAGATTCTCGGCGTGCGCGGCCACCTTGAGGCCGGCCATGTGCGCCTGCTCGACGATCACCCGCATCTCCTCGGGCGACACCTGCTCGGCAAACGGCGAGTCGAGCGGCGACGCCACGCCGCCCGACGCGAGGATCTTGATCACGCGCGCCCCGTACTTGATCTGCAGGTGCACGGCCTTCTCCGCGTCGTCGGGCGAGTTGATGAAGCCGTTCATCGGCGTGTAGTAGTCGGCGAGCGGCAGGCTCGGCGGCAGCGGGATGAAGTCGCCGTGGCCGCCGGGCGTCGAGATCGCGTGAGCGGCGGGGACGATGTGCGGACCGGGAATCGTACCTTCGTCGATCGCCGCCGCGATCGCCACGTCGACGAACCCCTGGCCGCCGACCGTCCGCATGCCGACGACGCCAGACTCGAGAGCGAAGGCGACGGCCTTCGACGCGCGCAGCGTGGCCAGCGGATCCGACACGGTCTGGCTGGTGAGCGGACCGGTCCACAGATGCGAGTGCGCGTCCACGAGGCCCGGCATGACGGTGTACGCCCGGAGGTCCAGCTCCTCGGCGCCTGGGGGAATCGCGAGGCCGGCGCCGACGCCGGTGATGGTTCCGTCGGTGATGACGATCGTCGCATCGTGCAGCGGCGGCCGGGCGGCGTCGGTGATAAGGGTGCCGCAGCGGACGGCGAGCACGTGCGGCGCGCCTGAGGCCGCCACGGGCGGAACGAGGAGCGCGACGGACAGCAGAGCGATGAGGGGTCGGGTCATGGGAGGTTCTCTGGAAAACTCAGCCGCCATTGTATGCGGAGGCACTCGCATGGAACTGAATGTTGTCGCGGCTGGCCCGACGCGCACGATCGTTTGCTCGACCCGTCGGAGGGCTCCGCACGGCAGAGGCGAAGCCCCTGCGGCGCGCTGACCACGGCGCCCGCCATCCTGAGTCTCCTCTTTACTTTTTCACTTCGCCACCGAGCCGGGCGCCCAGCCCTCCCAGCAGATCGATCGGCAGTGGGAACACGATCGTCGTGTTCTTCTCGGTGCCGATCTCGACCAGCGTCTGCAGATACCGCAGCGTGATCGCCGCCGGCTCACGGTTCAAGACGGCAGCCGCTTCGGCCAGTTTGGCGGCCGCTTGGAATTCACCTTCTGCCGCGATAATCTTGGCTCGTCGCTCGCGCTCCGCCTCCGCCTGGGCCGCAATCGCCCGCTGCATCTCCTGCGGCAGGTCGACTTGTTTGACCTGGACCTGCGTGACCTTGACGCCCCACGCCTCCGTTTGCTCGTCGAGAATCGTTTGGAGTCGTACATTCAGCTTCTCCCGTTGCGCCAGGAGATCATCCAACTCCACTTCACCCAGCACCGAGCGCAGTCCGGTCTGTGCCGCTTGCTCGACGGCGTACCGAAAGTTCTCGACCTCAATGATCGCTTTGGTGGCGCTGATGACCCGGAAATAGACCACGGCGTTCACTTTCAGCGAGACGTTGTCGCGAGTGATGACGTCCTGAGACGGGACATCCCACGTGACGACACGCAGCGAGACCTTGACGATCTTATCGATCGGCCAGAGGATGAGGACGAGGCCCGGGCCCTTTTCCTTCTTGAGGACCCGGCCCAAGCGGAACACCACCGCCCGCTCGTACTCCCGCATGATGTTCAGGCAGTTGAAGAGCCAGACCAGGACGATGAAGATCGGGATCGCAATCGGCAGCAGCACGTCGCTCGTCATGGTGGGTGTCTCCGCAAGACTTCAGTAGCGCCTACCCGAACAATACATCATTCAACGCATGCAGATCTCAAGAGCGTCCTATCCGACAATTCAGCCGAACCATGCACGAACCAGCGGGAGTGGCCACGGAGGTCCAACTCCGCACGCGCCAGGCTCTGGAGAGAGATGGGCGGCGGCGGTCACACGCGCGCTTCATACTTTCCGGACCGTCAGCGTCAGGCCGTCCATACTCGTAACGCAGACCGAACTGCCATCGGCGATGGGTTCCGTCGCGATCGCCGTCCAGATCTCACCGTGCGTCGCCACACGTCCGGTCCCTCCGCGCTCGATGGCCGTGAGCGCGAGTCCGACCTCGCCGATCATCCGCGCGACGCCCGTGACGGGGCGCTGCCGCTGGGAGGCGACCGCAAGCCGTGCGAGAAAGACAGCAATGCCAGCCACCCCGAGCACGATCGGGAGCACGAGCCGGAGGCTCACCTGCAGCTCCGGTACGGACGAATCCGTCAGAATCATCGAGCCGAAGAGGAGGCTCGTGAGCCCGCCGGCGGTCAGCAGGCCGTAGCTCGCGATCTTGACTTCGAGCATCAGCAGCGACAACCCGAAGAGGATCAACAACAGGCCCGCATAGTTCACTGGGAGAATCTGCAGGGCGAAGAACGCCAGCAAGAGACAGAGTCCGCCCGCGACGCCTGGCAGCACCGCGCCGGGACTCCACAGTTCGATGGTGAGTCCGAGCGTCCCGAGGCTCAAGAGCATGAAGGCGACATTGGGATGCGCGACGGCGCTCAGCAGACGCTGCCGCCAGTTCATCTCGATTGGCACGACACGAGCGCCTGCGGTCCTCAAGACCACTGCCGTGCCGTCGAAGCGCGTCACGGGTCGGCCGTCCAGCTGTCGCAGCAGCTCAGGGACATCCACGGCGACGAGATCGATCAGCGGCGGCGAGGCCGTGAGCGCTTCCTCCTCGGTGAACGCCCGGCTGTCCGTCACCGCTTGCTCCGCGAGCTTCACGTTTCGATGTCGCCGATTCGCCAGCGTCCGGGCGAAGGCCGCGACATCCTCCGCCATTTTCTTCGCCATCGTCTGGTCCATGTGATCGCCGTTCCCCACCACCGGATGCGCCGCGCCGATGTGCGTGCCGGGCGCCATCGCGGCCACATCCGCGGCGATCGTGAGCAGGAACCCGGCCGACGCGGCCCGTGCGCCGGAAGGCCCGATGAAGATCGCGATCGGCGTCTTGGCGGCGAGCATGTGTGTGACGATGTCGCGGGTGGAATCGACTAAGCCACCCGGCGTGCGCAACGTGAAGACGACCAATGTGACGCCGGCACGATCGGCGCGGTCCATCGTCTCGATCATGTATGCCGCGGACACGGGATGGATGATGCTGTCGACGTCCGCCGCATAGACGACCGGAGGAGAGGTCGTGTCGCGGGACGACGCAGCCGCCAGCCCCGAGGCCGCGACCGCCACGATAACAGCGAACCTCCGAACGGGCCGAGCAGTCATATGCCGAAAAGATGTCTGAGTGGCTGTGAGTATGGGGGGAAAGCGCGAATTTCGCAACGGGCGCTTCGACCCGCGTCCGTCGGTCTTTTCTTTAGACTCTTCACGAAGGGACCGTCACGGTTCGTCAGGCAAGAAGAGCGCGCGGCACGGCCGGAGGGCGAGTGTCCACGGTGCACATCAGCCCGTCACGACGAGCCGGTGGCTTCCGTGCGACCGGAAACGAAGCTGTCGAGCCATCGTGCCGCATCTCGAAGGTCGCCGCTGCTCACAATGTTGTACCACTCGAAGACGGCGCGGGTCTTGTGGCCCGTCAGCTGCATGGCCACCCGCTCCGGAACGCCGGCCCGCACGAGGTTACGAACGGCGGTCCGGCGGAAGTCGTGCGGGATGCGCCCGGGGCAACCGGCGGCCACGCGGGCCTTCCGCCACGCCTTGTTAAACCCGCTTCGGTAATCCGCTTTCCAGCCTCACGACGGACGCCTCACTCGTCCTGGTCGCAAGGCCCGTGCGTGCTCAGAGATTCAGCTCGGCCTTCATCATCTGCTCGGCTTCATCGTGGTGCACGGTGAAGCCGACCTTCTCGGCAACCTGCTGCATCTCGCGATTCTCCATCGCGATCGTCGCCACCATGCGCGAGAGGCCCTCATCACGCCCGATCCGAACCAAGCGACGCAACAGTTCTGTTCCAAGCCCCTGCCTCTGCCGAGCGTCGATGACCACCAGCGCAAAGTCGCCGTCGTG
>Ga0097691_1001613_pt1 | contig 16252 bp, 14 predicted proteins | sample NGESurdeep072012_8_FD_72858 | JGI IMG/M metagenome (GOLD analysis project Ga0097691, IMG submission 72858) | Arctic peat soil microbial communities from Barrow, Alaska - NGEE Surface sample 210-1 deep-072012 | ecosystem: Environmental > Terrestrial > Soil > Wetlands > Peat ... | reverse complement strand
GACCTTCGGCTGCAGCACGCTCATCTTCTTCATCGAGACCAGCTGTTTGTGCGTGAGCGGATACAGGAGGACCTTGATGACGACCGTGATGAGAAGAATGGCGACGCCCCAGTTTCCGACGACCTTGTGGATTGCCTTGAGGCCCCAGAGAAGCGGCTTCACGACGATCGCATACCACCCGTAGTCGATGAGGCGGTCCATACCGGGGCGCGTCTTCTCGAGGACGTCGAGCTCCTTCGGTCCGAGAAAGACATCCGTCGCGACGGCGTTCGGCGCCGACAGGACGACTTCGCTCTCGGCGTCGGCCACCGCGGGCTTGCCTTCGGCCGAGGGCGGCCCAGCGAGAGCCACGGGCCGGAGGGTCACGGCCGCAGTCCCCGACGGGAGAAATGCGACGAGGAAGTAATTGTCTTCGATCCCCGCGGCAACGAGGCCGGCTCCCTTGGGCAGGGGCTCCTTGAGAGAGTCCTTGGCCTTGCGGTCGACCGAGGCCGACGCGGAGAGCGTGACGGTCGCCCCCGGCTTCGTGTAGCGGCTCGCGAGCTCCTCCTGGGACGGATTGCCGATTCCAGGCCCGAGGACGAGCCCGACCGCGGCGCCGGGCGCGCCTTCGCGCTCGGCCTTCACGGCGACGACGTACGAATCCCGGAAGACGTAGGTGCGGACGAGCCCTTCTCCGCTCGCCTCGCGGTATCGGAAGCGCACCGAGGTCACGCCATTCCCGGTCTCGCGCTCCACGGCGAAGTGCGCCTTCTGGGCCCGCGCCAGGAAGGAATCCGCCGGATCGAGCGTGAGCGTCGCGCCCGGAAACGGCGGCCCCTGCCGCACGAGGTCGAGCGCTTTTCCGGCGCCGTCCCGGTGATGCGTCAGGACGAACGACTTCAGGGCTCCCCCCTCGTTCGAAAGGCGCGCCGTGTACAGCGGGCTGCGCACTTCGACCAGCTCCTCGGCGCCCGCGGACACCGGAACCACTCTCTCGCGGGCCGCTTGGGCCGCCGGCGCGGGCACAGAGGTCTGCGTCGCCGGGGCGGCCGTCGTCGCGCTCGGCGCCGCCGCAGGCGCGGTCGCAGCTGGCCGCGCGGCGGGCGCGGATGGCTTCGGTGGCGGGAATAGAACCGTCCAGCCGATGAGGACGGCGGCCGAGAGCGCGAAAGCGAGAACGAGACGCTTCGTTTCCAAGGGATCTCCTCTGATTCAGGGAACCGGGTCAGGGCCGCCCGCGTGGAATGGGTGGCAGCGGGCGAGTCGCCGCGCCCCCAACGCGAGGCCCCGCCAAACGCCGTGGCGCGCGACCGCCTCGCGCGCGTACTCCGAGCACGTGGGGGTAAACCGGCACGCCGGCGGGAGCAGGGGCGACACGAAGCGTTTGTAGGCGCCAAGAATCCCCGCGAGGGCGCGGGCGGGCGCGATCGAAAGCGTATTCATTTCGCCACGTCCGCCGCGGCGCGCGTGAGAAGCGCCGTCACCTCCGAAGAGAGGGCCGCGAAGGGAGAGCGGGTCGCCTGCTCCGAGATGTTCACGATGAGGTCCACGCTGACCTCGGGCGCGGTCGCGGCCCAGCGTCGGAAGATCTCGCGCACGCGGCGGCGGGCGCGGTTTCGAACCACCGCTCCGCCCGCCTTGCGCGTCGCCGTGAGGCCGAGCCGGAGCCCGCCCTCGGCCCGGGGCCTCGCGAAGACGACGACGAGGCGGCCGTGCTGTTTGGCGCCGTCCTCATACGCTGCGCGAAAATCCCGGCGCGCCCCGACGCGGCACGTCCGCGGGAACGCTTCGCCCCTCGGACGGCGGGAGGCGTTGTTGGCCCGTGCGTGCATGGCTACGGCCGGACGCTGCATCCGCCTCTTCGGTGAGGAAAGACGCGGATACCCGGGTGCCGCCTCCGCTCAGGCGGAGACGCGCTTGCGCCCTTTCGCCCGCCGGCGGGCGAGAACGGCCCGGCCCGCCTTGGTCCTCATCCGGACCAGAAACCCATGGGTCCTGCTCCGGTGGCGATTGTTGGGCTGGAACGTGCGTTTGCTCTTGGCCATGGTGCGCGGGCCCTCCGACGGGGGAACGGGATTCTCCGGGCTTCTGTCGATCCTGTCAACCGCAAGACCCTTTTCCGCCCGGAAGGGCGCTGATACCATCCCCGTCCCCCGCAAACCCGGTTTTGCACAGCGGTGGAGATCCTGTGGAAAAGCAGACGACCTGGGCCAAGATCCTGGAGCACCTGAAAACGCGCGTGGACGAGCGCGAGTTCGACTCGTGGTTCCGGGACTCGCGGCAGAAGTCCGAGTCGGCCGAGACCATCTTCGTTCAGGTGCGCACCCCCCTCTTCGTGGATTACATCCCCGAGGCATATGCCCGGCAGATCGCCGAGGCCGCCCGCCTCGCGGGCGCCGGCAACCGGGAAATCCGCTTTGGCGCGGACGGGGAGTACCGGTCCGCGGTCAACCCGCAGAAGGTTCCCACGGAGCCCCGTCGCCGGGCTGGCGGCCTGAATCCCGCGTACACGTTCGAGCACTTCGTGACGGGCGAGTCCAACCGTCTCGCCCACGCCGCCGCCCTGCGCGTGGCGGACCAGACGTCGCGGCAATACAACCCTCTTTTCATCTGCGGCGGAACGGGGCTCGGCAAGACGCACCTCATGCAGGCCATCGGGCACCGCCGCCTCTCGCGCCGACCGGGCGAAAAGGTGATCTACCTGACCTCCGAGAACTTCGTGAACGAGGTCGTGCTTGGCGTACGGTTCAACAAGATGGAGAGCCTGCGGCAGCGCTTCCGGGCCGCCGACATCCTCCTGCTCGACGACGTGCAGTTCGTCGTCGGGAAAGAGGCCTCGGAGAACGAGCTCTTTCACACGTTCAACGCGCTGTACGACGAAGGCAACCAGATCGTCTTTTCCTCCGATGTGCCGCCGCGCGAGATTCCCGGCCTGACGGACCGCCTGAAAAGCCGGTTCGAGGGCGGCCTCATCGTGGACATTCAGCTTCCCGACTTCGAGACGAAGGTCGCGATCCTCCGCCAGAAGGCCGAGGCGAGCCAGGTCGTCCTCGAGGACGACGTCGCCTTCTTCCTCGCCGGCAAGATCAAGTCGTCGATTCGCGAGCTGGAGGGGTACTTCAACCGTGTCGTCGCGTTCGCCTCCCTGAAGGGCGAGGCGATCTCTCTCGATCTCGGTCGGGAAGCGCTGCGGGACGTCTTTCGCACGGAAGAACACGCGACGACGCCCGCCGACATCCTGAAGCTCGTCGGCGCGCACTATGGCCTCAAGCCTGCCGAGCTCCGTGCGCGCACGAAGCGTGGACCCATCGTCTTTGCGCGGCAGGTGGCGATGTACGTCCTCAAGGAAACGACCGGGCTCTCCCTGCCTGAGATCGGTCGCCTGTTCTCCGACAAACACCACACGACGGCGCTTCACTCCATCCGGAAGATCGCGGCCCTGCGAGAAGAAGATCCCGAGTTGGACCGCCTTCTTGCCGGTTTTCTGGCGCAGTTTCGCTGAGATTTCCACCTCTTTTTCCTCTCCCCGAGGTCGCGGCGCCCGGCGGCGACGGAAAAGTCCCGGAGGGCCGTTTTGGAGAACCTTCTTTACACAAATGAACTGCGAGAGATTCACAGAGAAATAGCCTTTTAACTGATTGAAATTACATCATTTAGTTAAACAATGCACTTTTTGGACCTGCCTACGTCTTCTACTACTTTCGAGAACCTGTAAATGATAGGATTCAAGATCTAAGGAGACGTCGTGGAGCTGACACTTCCGGCCTCGATCCTGGCCCGCGAACTGAGTCTGATTCAGGGAGTCGTCGAGAAGCGGACGACGCATCAAATTCTCACGAACGTCCTGCTCGAGGCCAAGGGCGAGACGCTCACGCTCACGGCAACGGACCTCGATACGACGCTCGTGTCCGAGATCACCGCGGTGGCGTTGAAGAGCACCGGCTCGGTCACGGCGCCCGCGCGGCGCCTGTACGACGTCGTACGCGAGCTGCCGCCGAACGCAGACGTGAAGCTCAAGGTGCTTGAGAACAACCACGTTTCTCTCGAGTGCAAGGAGCCGAAGCTCAGAATCCGCCTGAACGGTCTTCCCGCCGGGGATTATCCGACCCGGCCCGAGCCCGCGGGAGGTCCCACGCTCACGCTCTCGTTCGGCGCCCTGCGCCGGATGGTCGACAAGGTGCGGTTCGCCGTCTCCACCGAGGAGATGAGGCTTCAGCTCCAGGGCGCGCTTCTCAAAACGAAGGGAGGAAGCGTCGAGATGGTCGCCACGGACGGCCACCGGCTGGCGCTCGTGGAAGTTGACGGCGCGCAGGCCGAAGCCGGTTTCGAGCCGGTCCTTGTCTCCAAGAAGATTCTCGACGAGCTTGGAAAGCTCGACGCCGGCGACGACGCACCCGTCACAATAGTGCGCGGCACGAACCACCTCGGCTTCTCGGTGGGCAGCCGGAGGCTTTTTTCGAAGCTCGACGAGCGGCGCTTCCCGGACTACGAGAAGGTCATCAGCAAGGAGAACGACAAGAAAGCGGTCGTGCCCCGCGAGGAGCTTCTGGGGGCCGTCCGGAGGATCGCCCTCCTGTCGGGCGACCGGATGAAGGCGGTGAGCATCGCCTTTCAGAAGGACGTCCTCGTCGTCTCGTCGGAAAGCCAGGAAGTGGGCGACGGGTCCCAGGAAATCGCCATCGCATACGACCACGCTCCGGTCACGCTCCGCCTCAACGCGCGCTACCTCGAACAATTTCTCGAAGCGGCCGAAACGAAGGATGTTCACCTCTTCGTGAAAGACGAGCAGGCGCAGTGCCAGGGCCGCCCCGCGGAACCCCTGGGGGGCATCCGAAGCTATCTCTATGTCGTGATGCCGATGAGGATGTAGTCGGCCGCGTGGAGATTCTTTCTCTCTCTACCGAGGGGTTCCGGAACCTGGCAAACGGCCGGGTGGAGCTGCACCCGCGCGTGAACCTCATCGTCGGGGACAACGGGCAGGGCAAGACGAACCTCCTAGAGGCGCTCGCGCTCGTCTCGGGCCGGCCCTCGTTCCGGACGCACAACCTGGCCGAGACGCGGCAGCACTTCGCCGCCCGGACCGTCGTCTCGGTTCGGCTGAGGGACGAAGGCGGCGACCCGAGGAACGTCACGACGCTCGGGTTCGTCCACGCAAGCGGGGAGCGCGAGCAATACCGGGACGGCAAGCGCGTCACGCGGCTGACCGCGGCCCGCAGCCTCCCGGCGGTGTTCCTGACGGCGCGCGACCTGTCGCGCCTTTCGGGGCCCCCGGCGGAGCGCCGCCGGGCGCTGGACCGGGCCGCTCTCGCCCTGAGGCCCGAGCATGCGCACGCGCTGCTGGCGTACGAACGTGCCCGCGCGGCCAAGACGCGGCTGCTCTCGCTCGGCGCGCGGTTCGACGCGGACGAGCTCGCCGTTTACGAGACCGCGCTCGTGGAGGCAGGCGGGCTCGTGGCGGTCGCGCGCCGCGAGGCCCGCGCGAGCCTCGAACGGGAAATCGCCCGCCACGCGGACGACCTCGGGTCCCCGTTTCGCAACATCTCGCTCGAGCTCGTGAGCGACCTGCCGGCGAGCGGCGACGCGCGAGAGATGGGGGGCGCCCTCGAAGCTCTCCTGCGCGGACGGAAGAGCGAAGAGCGGGGCGCCCGGCGGTGTCTCGTCGGACCGCATCGGGACGACGTCGTCCTCATGGCTGATGGCGTGCCGATGGCGAGCCGGGCGTCCTCGGGCGAGACGCGGACCTTTCTGCTCGCGTGGACGCTCGCGGAGATGTCCCTGCTCGCGAGCGGCGAAGGGCGGGCTCCACTCCTCGGTTTCGACGACTTCGATTCCGAATGGGACCCGCGTGCTCTCGGCGCGTTTGCCGAGGCGCTGCCGGAGGAGGGCCAGGTGTGTCTGACGTCGGCCCGGCCCGAGGCCGTGCGCGGCCTCCCGCTCCCCGCGGGGTCGATCTACCGGATGGCCGCGGGGAGGCTCGCCCGCGAGGGAATCCTGGGGGCCGGGCGGAGCCCCGAAAACCGCGCGGCGGCGGGGGGTCCGAGGTGAGCGAGCGCCGCGAGGGCCCGGCCGTGGCCGAGACGGTTCCTCCGCTTCAGCCCACGCACGCGGGCGCCGAGGACTACGGCACGAGCTCGATCAAGCTCCTCAAGGGGCTCGAGGCCGTGCGCAAGCGGCCCGGGATGTACATCGGGAACACCGACGACATCTCGGGCCTTCACCACATGGTCACCGAGCTCGTGGACAACGCGATCGACGAGGCCCAAGCCGGGTACTGCGACACGATCTCCGTCGTCGTCCACGCGGACGACTCGGTCACCGTCGAAGACAACGGGCGCGGGATCCCCGTCGGGCCCCATCCGGTGCTCGGGCGCGAGACGCTGGAGATCATCCTGACGGACCTCCACTCGGGCGGCAAGTTCGACAACAACGCGTACAAGGTCTCGGGCGGCCTCCATGGCGTGGGGCTTTCCGTCGTCAACGCGCTGGCGGGTTCGCTCGAGGTCGAGATCAAAAGGGAAGGTAAGGTCTTCCAGCAGAACTACGCCAAAGGCGTCCCGCTCGAGCCGATCCGCGAGGTTGGCAAGACGGCCAAGACCGGCACGAAGATCACGTTCCGGGCCGACCCCGAGGTTTTCTCCGTCACGAGCTACAACTTCGACGTGCTCTCGCAGCGGCTGAGGGAGCTCGCGTTCCTGAACTCCGGCGTCGCGATCGACATCCTCGACGAGCGCGACCCGAAGGGCGAGAAAAAGCACCAGTTCCGGTACGACGGCGGCATCCGCTCGTTCGTCGAGCACCTCAACAAGAACAAGCAGCCGCTCCACGAATCGGTCATCACGTTCTCCGACGTGAAGGATCCGAGCGGCAACGCCGCCGTGGACGCGAAAAAAGAGCGCCTGGACGTCGCGCTCCAGTGGAACGAGGGCTACACCGAGCAGATCTTCTGCTTCACGAACACGATCTCGAACAAGGACGGCGGCACGCACCTCGAAGGCCTGAAGACGGCGCTCACCCGCGCGATCCAGAAGTACGCCGAAGGCGCCGGCCTCACGAAGAACCTCAAGGACACGACGCTCTCGGGCGACGACTGCCGCGAAGGGCTCACGGCCGTCGTGTCGCTGAAGATCCGCGACCCGAAGTTCTCCTCGCAGACGAAGGAGAAGCTCGTTTCGCAGGAAGCGAAGACCTGGACGCAAACGGTCACCTACGAGAAGCTCTCGAGCTTCTTCGAGGAGAATCCGAAGGTCGCGCGCCGCATCGTGGAGAAGATCGTGGACGCGGCGCGGGCGCGCGAGGCCGCCCGCAAGGCGCGCGAGCTCGTGAGGCGCAAGGGCGCGCTCGACGGAGCGGGGCTTCCCGGAAAGCTCGCGGACTGCCAGGAAGGGGATCCCGCGCTTTCGGAGATCTTCATCGTGGAGGGCGACTCGGCCGGCGGCTCGGCCAAGCAGGGACGCGACCGGCGCACGCAGGCGATCCTCCCGCTCAAGGGCAAGATCCTGAACGTCGAGAAGGCGCGCTTCGACAAGATGCTCGCCTTCGCCGAGATCCGCTCGCTCATCCTCGCTCTCGGCGCGGGCATCGGAGAAGACTTCGATTCCGACAAGATCCGGTACCACAAGATCGTCCTCATGACGGACGCCGACGTGGACGGCAGCCACATCAGGACGCTCCTTCTCACGTTTTTCTTCCGGCAGATGCGGACGGCGATCGAGCGCGGCTACCTCTACATCGCGCAGCCGCCGCTCTTCCGGGCCGTCGAGGGTAAAAAGGAAGTCTTTCTGAAGGACGAGAAGGAATACGCCCGCTTTCTCCTCGCCCGCATTGGAGACGACCGCGCGCTCACGGCCGAACCCTCCGAACGCACGGTCTCGGGGGGCGCGCTCATGGCGCTCGTGACGGGCCTGCAGGACTGGCGCGCGCTCGTCTCGCGCCTCGCGGTCCGGGGCTTCCCGGAAGCGCTCGTGAGGACGCTCGTCAAGCAGAAGCTCACCGAGCCCGGTGCCCTGAAGGACCGCGCGCGTCTCGAGCGCGGCGCGCATGAGTTCGCGGCCGTCGTCGAGTCCTTCGCGATCGTGAAGGACGAAGAGCACGACGGCTTCGCCGTGCACGTGAGGCAGGCCGTGAACGGGGTCACGAAGACGGGAATCGTGGACGCGGCCTTCCTCTCGGGGTACGAGATGAAGCGCGCCGTCGACCTCGCGGCCACGCTGGATGGGTTCCTCGATGGCCCGTACCGCCTCCGGACGAACGGGAACGGCGACGAGCGGGTCCTCGCGACGCTCGGCGAGGCCGTCGACGCCGTCCTCGAGAGCGCGAAGAAAGGCCTCACGATCAACCGCTACAAGGGCCTCGGCGAGATGAACCCCGAGACGCTCTGGGAGACGACGATGAACCCGGCGACGCGCCGGCTCCTCCAGGTCCGCGTGGAGGACGCCGTCGAGGCCGACTCGATCTTCACGATCCTCATGGGCGACGCCGTCGAGCCGCGGCGCGAGTTCATCGAGAAGAATGCGTTGAACGTGGCGAATCTGGACATTTGAGTTGTTTGTCGAGGACACACCCGAGGTTCTCGCGTGAGTGACGACGCCGTGAAGCCGCCCGCGCCCCCCGCCCCGCCCGGGGTGGTGGGCGGGGGGGGCGGGGCGGGGGGCGAGAAGATCCCCGTCTCGATCGAGGAGGAGATCCGGCGGAGCTATCTCGATTACGCGATGTCCGTCATCGTCGGGCGCGCGCTGCCCGACGTGCGCGACGGCCTCAAGCCCGTCCACCGCCGCGTACTTTTCGGCATGTGGGAACAGGGCAACCGCCACAACCGGCCTTACCGCAAGTCCGCCCGCATCGTGGGCGACGTCCTCGGCAAGTACCACCCGCACGGAGATCTTCCTGTCTACGACTCGGTCGTGCGGATGGCGCAGGACTTCTCCATGAGCGAGCCGCTCGTGGACGGACAGGGCAACTTCGGCTCGGTGGACGGCGACGCGCCGGCGGCCATGCGCTACACCGAGATCCGGCTCACGCGCCTCGCCGAAGAAATGCTCGGCGACGACATCGACAAGGAGACCGTCGACTGGACGCTGAACTACGACGGCTCGCTCCAGGAGCCGACCGTCCTGCCCTCGAAGTTCCCGAACCTCCTCGTGAACGGCTCCGAGGGCATCGCCGTCGGCATGGCGACGAAGATCGCGCCGCACAACCTCGCCGAGGCCTGCGCCGCCGCGATCGTTCTCCTGGACGACCCGAAGGCCGATCTCGCCCGGCTCGTCGAGGTGATGAGTGGCCCCGACTTTCCGACGGGCGGAATCATTCTCGGCCGGCAGGGCATCGTGGACGCCTACAAGACGGGCCGCGGCATCCTGCAGGTGCGCGGGCGCACCCTGATCGAGAAGACGAAGAAGGGCGACCGCGAGTCGATCGTCGTCACCCAGCTCCCGTTCCAGGTCAACAAGGCGCGCCTCATCGAGCAGATCGCGGGTCTCGTCAACGACAAGAGGATCGAGGGCATCTCGGCGATCCGCGACGAGTCCGACCGGGACGGCATGCGGATGGTCGTGGACGTGAAGCGCGACGCCATCGCGCAGGTCGTCCTGAACCAGCTCCTCGCGGCGACCCCGCTGCAGTCCTCGTTCGGGATCAACGCGCTCGCGATCGTGGACGGGCAGCCGCGCGTCCTGCCGCTCAAGGACCTGCTCCGGCACTTCCTCGACCACCGCCGCCAGGTCGTCGTGCGCCGTACGCTCCACGACCTCAAGAAGGCCGAGGAGCGCGCGCACCTGCTCCTCGGCCTCGCGATCGCGCTCGCGAACCTGGACCAGGTCATCGCGATCATCCGAAAAAGTGTGGACCCCGAGGAGGCCAAAACGCGCCTCACGCGGGAGATCTCGATCCCGAAAGCCGCGCTGGAGAATTTCCTCGGCGCCCTGAGCCTCGACGCCTCCGCCTCCGCCTCCGCGCGGAGCGACGACGGCCTGCTGCGCCTCGACGCGACGCAGGCGCAGGCGATTCTCGACATGCGCCTCCAGCGCCTCACGGGCCTCGAGCGCGAGAAGATCATCGCAGAGTTCCGGGAGATTCTCGCGGCGATCGCGGACCTGAAGGACATTCTCGCGAAAAGCGAACGCGTCTCGGCGATCATCCGCGCCGAGCTTTCGGGAATCCGCGAGACGTACGGCCGCCCGCGGCGCACAGAGATCGTCGCCGAGGCGGGCGACCTCGCCGCCGAGGACCTCATCGCCGAGGAGGAGGTCGTCCTCACGATCAGCCGGGGCGGTTACGCGAAGAGGACGCCACTCTCGATCTACCACGCGCAGAAACGCGGCGGCAAGGGCCGGATGGGGGCGCAGACGAAGGAAGAGGACGTCGTCGAGCACCTGTTCGTCGGCTCCACGCACGACTACCTCCTCGCGTTCACGAACAAGGGGCGGGTCCACTGGGTGAAGCTCTACGACGTGCCCTCCGGCGGGCCCGCGACGCGCGGGAAGGCGCTCGTGAACCTCCTCGCGCTCGGGGAGGGGGAGCGCGTGGCCGCGATGGCGACGACGCGCACGTTTCCCGACGACCTGTATCTCCTTTTCGCGACGAAGCGCGGCCTCGTCAAGAAGACCGTGCTCTCGGCCTACGGGAACCCGCGCGAGAAGGGCATCATCGCGATCAAGCTGGAGGACGACGACGAGCTGCTCTCGGCGCAGATCACGGACGGCACGCGGCAGGTGTTCCTCGGCACGCGCCTCGGCATGGGGATCAAGTTTTCCGAGACCGACGCGCGGCCCATGGGGCGTGGCACGACGGGCGTCAAGGGGATCGAGCTGAAGGGGGACGACGTCGTCGTCGAGATGGACCTCGTCGAGGAGACGGGCACGCTCTTCGCGGTCACCGAGAAAGGCTTCGGCAAGCGGACGGACGTCGCCAAGTATCGTCACCAGACACGCGGCGGCTCGGGCGTCATCAACGTGAGGGTCACGGAGAAGAACGGACCGGTCGTCGGAATCTCGTCCGTGACGGAAGGGGACCATCTCCTCATCATCACGGAGCAGGGCATCCTCATCCGCCTTGCGGTCGCCGACGTGAGGGAGACGGGCCGCGCGGCGATGGGCGTCAAGCTCATCGACCTTGCCGAAGGGGACCGGGTCGTCGCCATGGCGAAGCTGGCCGAACGCGACGAGGAGTCCGAGAACGGCACGGCCGGCCCGACCACACCCGCGCCCGCCGCCTGACGAACCTCGGACGAGTACACTCCCTGGCTTCCATGCGTTTCTTCCTCGACACAGCCGACCCCGAAGAGGCCCGCCGTGTGCGCGACTGGGGCTTTTTGGACGGGATCCTCCTCAGGCCCGAGTCCGCCGAGATGAGCGGACGCGACGCGCGGCGCGTCCTCGCCGACCTCGCGCAGGTGGGGGACGGGCCGGTGATCGCGACCCTCGCCGCCGGCGACCCGAAGGCGATGTACAAAGAGGCCCGCGAGCTCCACAAGCACGGAAAGAACGTCGTCCTGCGCGTGCCGATGACGCGCGAAGGCCTCCGCGTCGTGCGGCTCCTCGGCGACGAGCAGATCGCCACGGACGTGGGTCTCGTCTTCACGGCCACGCAGGCCCTTCTCGCCGCGCGGGCGGGCAGCGCGTACGTCTCGCCCTCTGTCGGCGAGCTGGACGACGCCGGCCAGATCGGAATGGACGTCGTCGAGTCCATCGTGCGCATCTTTGACAACTACGGGCTCGAAACGCAGATCTGCGTGCAGGGCATCCAGAACCCCGTACACGTCCTCGACGCGGCGGCCCTGGGCGCGGACGTCGCGACGCTGCCCTTCGCGGTCCTCGACAGGCTCTTCGAGCATCCGTTGACGGCGCGCGGCGTGGCGTCTCTGAGAAGCCCGCAATCCGACGGCCCGAGGCGGATCCATTGATCTCCCGTGAGCGCGCCGTGGACCTCTCGCACCGGATGGTCGAGCGTCTCGCCAGGACGCCAGGCGTCGTGCTGGCGGGGGAGCGCGAATACCTGAGGAACCACATCCTCCGGGCGATCCTCTCGTGGGACAAGGAGAACGAGCGCCTCTCGGGCGAGACGGAGAAGAAGCTCCTGGCAAGGGCGCGGCGCGTCGTCGAGGGCTCGCGCGAGTGGGATCTGCTTTTCGCCGAGGAAATGGAGCGCGCCTATGCCGCGCTGCTCTCCCGCGGCGAATGAGCGCGGTCGGAATCCGTTTGCTCTTGGTTGGCCTCGGCACGGCGCCGGTTTGACCTTGGCCTAGGCCAAGGTCAACATCGCGGCATGGCGAGGAACGCGCTCGACTCCGCCGCGCCCGTGCGCGTACCGCTCTACCGGACGATTGCGGACGCCATCATCCGCGACATCCGCCGCGGCCGGCACCTCGAGGGGGAGCGCCTGCCGGCGTCGCGCGACCTCGCGCGGGTGCTTGAAGTGAACCGGGCGACCGTGCACCAGGCCCTGCAGCTACTCAAGCGCGAGGGCTGGATCGAGACGAACAAAGGCGGGGGAACGCGGGTCGCGCGCCGCTCCAGCGCTTTTCCCGTGCTCGGCCCCGCGCCCGCGTGGGACCGCATCGCGTCGTCGCTTCTCACCCGCATTCTTTCCGAGCCTCCGGCCACGGAGCCGGTCTCGGTGCCGTACGACCTTTCGCGCCTCGCGCCGGACGAGCGGGACTTCCCGGCGGCTGCCTTCGCGGCGCTTCTCGCCGACGTGGCGCGCGACGGCTCGCTCCTCGCGTATGGCTCCCCGTTCGGCTACCGCCCGCTCCGCGAGACGCTCGCCGAGCGCCTCATGAAGCGCGGCATCCCGGCCGACCCGGACGCGCTCCTCATCGTGAACGGGGCGCAGCAGGGGCTCGACCTCATCACGCGTGCGCTGGTGGATCCGGGCGACCCGGTCGTCGTCGAGACGCCGTCGTACGCGGGGGCGCTTTCGCTCTTCCGGGCGCACCGGGCACGGCTCGTGGGCGTGCCGCTGGACGGCGCAGGTCTCGCACTGGCCGCGTTCGAGCGCGCGCTCCTCGAAAAACCGAAGTTCGCCTACACGATTCCGGATTTTCAGAACCCCACGGGTCTCCTTTTTTCTCCTGCCCGCCGCGCGGAGATCGTCGAGCGCGCGGCCGCGGCGGGCGTCCTCCTCGTCGAGGACGCGTTCGACGCCGACCTTCTCGTCGAGGGCGCGCTGCCGCAGCCGCTCGCCGCGCTCGCGCCCGCGCACGTGGTCCACCTCGGCACGATCTCCAAGGCGCTCTTCCCGGGCGTGCGGGTCGGGTGGATCTCCGGGCCGAAGGAATTCGTCCATCGGCTCGCGGCGCTCAAGCGCGTCGGAGAGCTGACGTCGCCGCCAGTCCTGCAGGCCGCCCTGAACCTCTTTCTCGTCAGGGGCGACTACGACCGGCATCTTGCGAAGATGAGGGGCCGCCTGAAACACCGCCTCGCGCTCGCCCACCGCACGCTCGTGAACCGGTTTCCGATCGGGACGCGGGTCGAGCGGCCCTCCGGAGGCTACGTGCTCTGGGCCGAGCTTCCGCCCGGCGTGTCGGGCCGCGCTCTCGCCGCGGCGGCACGCGAGAAGGGAGTCCTTCTCTCGGCGGGCGCGGAGTTTATGGCCGACCAGTCCGACGTATCCGCGATCCGGATCTCGGTCGCGCGCGGATCTGCTTCAGACCTCGAGAAAGCCCTCGAGATCGCGGGCGCGGCGGCGCGCGACCTCGCCCGGCAGGCCGCGCGCCGGCAAAAGACTCCCGCGCGCGAAATCCGCGAAGCGGCGCAGGCCGCCGAGGCGGCGCTCATCCAGATTTGAGGAAGAAGGAAAGGGTTCTCAACATGACGTCCATCAGCAGATTCCAGCTCACCTCACCCTTTGCGTCGGACGAGTTCCGCGTCAAAGTCGGTCTCGCCGAGATGCTCAAGGGCGGCGTCATCATGGACGTCGTCGATGCCGAGCAGGCGAAGCTCGCCGAGGACGCCGGTGCCGCCGCGGTCATGGCGCTCGAGCGCGTCCCGGCCGACATCCGCCGCGAAGGCGGGGTCGCGCGCATGTCTCCCGTCTCGAAGATCCGCGAGATCGAGTCGACCGTGTCGATCCCCGTGATGGCGAAATGCCGCATCGGCCACCTCGCCGAAGCGAGGATCCTCGAATCCCTTGAGGTGGATTTCATCGACGAGTCCGAGGTGCTCACGCCGGCCGACGGCGAGAACCACGTCTACAAGCACGACTTCAAGGTGCCTTTCGTGTGCGGCTGCCGGAATCTCGGCGAGGCGCTCCGGCGCATCGGCGAGGGAGCGGCGATGATCCGGACGAAGGGCGAGGCCGGCACGGGCGACATCGTCCACGCGGTGAAGCACCTCCGCGAAGTCACGCGGCAGATCAAGGCGCTCACGCTCCTCACGAAGGACGAATGGATGGCCGCGGCGAAGAATCTTGGGGCTCCCTTCGAGCTCGTCGCGTGGGTCGCCACCTACGGGCGCCTCCCCGTTCCGAACTTCGCCGCCGGCGGCATCGCCACGCCCGCGGACGCGGCGCTCTGCCGCATGCTTGGCGCCGAAGCGGTGTTCGTGGGCTCGGGCATCTTCAAGTCGTCCGATCCGGCGAAGCGCGCGCGCGCCATCGTCGAGGCGACGACGCATTTCCAGGACCCGGCGCGGATCGTGAAGGCGTCCGAGGACCTCGGCGAGGGCATGAAGGGCATCGAGGCCGCGAAGCTCACCGAGGCCGAGCAGCTCCAGACCCGCGGCTGGTAAGCGGTGATCGGGGTCCTCGCTCTCCAGGGCGATTTCGAGGCGCATGTCGACGCGCTCCGGCGGGCGGGTGTCGCCGCGCGGGAGGTCCGCGGGGCGGACGAGATCCTGAAATCGCGGGGCCTCGTCCTCCCCGGCGGCGAGTCGACGACGTTCCGAAAGTTGATGGACGGGACGGGAATCGAGGACGCGATCCGGACCGTCGCGCGCCGCGGCGACCCCGTTCTCGGCACCTGTGCGGGAGCCATCCTCCTCGCGCGCGACGTGGAAGGGCCGCCCGCACAGGGGCTCGGCCTTCTGCCGATGACGGTCGTGCGCAACGCGTACGGACGGCAGCTCGACTCGTCCATCGTGCGACTCACGGACGTCGCGCCGGGAGCCCTCGGCGAAGAGCCGCTCGAGGCGGTCTTCATCCGCGCTCCGAGGATCTCCGCGGTCGATCCGTCCGTCGAAGTGCTCGCCCGGCGCGACGGAGATCCCGTGCTCGTGCGCAAGGGCAACGTCACGGCCGCCACGTTCCATCCGGAGCTGACGGACGACCGCCGCGTCTTCGACCTCTTTCTCTCCGGGCGGTCTCACGCGTGAGAAAATTGCCTCCTTGAGCGCGCGCGCCGCCACGATCGACGCTCCCACCGACCTCCTCGTGGAGGACCGGGGCGGCGTGAGGATCCTTGCGATGGGCCGAGGCAAGGCGAACGCCATTTCGACGGAGTTCGCCGCCGCCCTGCACGGTGCCGCGCTCAGGGCACAGGAGGACCCGGCTGTCCGCGGCGTCGTCCTGACGTCCCGCTCGCCGAAGATCTTCTGCGGCGGGTTCGACCTGAGGCTGCTGGCGCGGGCCGGCCCGGAGGATTTCGCCCGGTTCGTGCGCGTGTTCGACGCGCTTTTTTTCGACCTGTTCCTTCTCGGCAAGCCGCTCGTCGCGGCGCTGACGGGGCACGCGGTCGCCGGCGGCGCCCTTCTGGCGGCCACCGCGGACTTCCGTTTCGCGGCCGAAGGGCCCGGCACGATCGGCTTGCCGGGGGTGCGGCTCGGGATCCACATGCCGCGCCACTGCATGGAAGCGGTGCGCAGCACGGTCGGCGAGCAGACGCTCACGCGCTGGGCGCTCCTCGGAGAGACGATGCCGTTCGGCGAGGCGCACGAGCTCGGCGCAATCGACAGGATCGTTCCCAAGGACCGGCTCCTCGAGGAGGCGGTGAACTTCGCGGAGCAGCTCGGCGGCGCTTCGAGCGAGGTGTACACGGCGATCAAGCGCGACCTCAGGAGCACGGCGTACGAGAAGGCGCAGGACGTGCTCCCCGAGGGGCGAAAGGCCTTCGTCGACTCGTGGTTCTCCGAGATCGGCCAGCGCGGCCTCGCCTCCGTACTTCATCGCGGTTCCTGACCGCGGGCTCCTCGATGACTGACTCCAGGGACGCGGCGGGCCTCGACGCGGTTCTCGAGGCGCTCTCTTTCGAGAGGCGGGCGAAGGACGCCCGCGCGTTCGAGGATCTCTTCCTGCGCTTCCAGCGCCGGTTCGCGTGCGAGACGCTCACGCGCCACCAGGGAGA
>Ga0097691_1001612_pt1 | contig 16255 bp, 21 predicted proteins | sample NGESurdeep072012_8_FD_72858 | JGI IMG/M metagenome (GOLD analysis project Ga0097691, IMG submission 72858) | Arctic peat soil microbial communities from Barrow, Alaska - NGEE Surface sample 210-1 deep-072012 | ecosystem: Environmental > Terrestrial > Soil > Wetlands > Peat ... | reverse complement strand
GATTCCCGCGCTAGCCGGTCACACACCCCGCGAATGCGCGCACGACCCCACCCGCCGCCCCGACCTGATCCGACTGCTCGACTCCTTCCCGGAGGACACCGGCCAACCCGGTACCATGAGCCCGGCGCGCCTACGCGCCGCCCTGGGCCTGAGCTGACGCGTCCGGCGCCGACCGCCTCGCCCCGGATGGGACGATCTGTAGCCGCCGGTTGTGACCGTAGGCGGATCCTGACCCGGTCGGCGCGCCGGGTTGAGAGAATGTTCATCATGAGGACAGATGGACAGCGGGTGATCGGGATGCTTGGCGGAATGAGCTGGGAGTCCAGCGCCCAGTACTACCGGTTGGCCAACGAGCTCGTGCGTGAGCGATTGGGTGGTTTGCACTCGGCTCGATGCCTGCTGGCCTCAGTGGACTTCGCGGACATCGAGACGCTGCAGGTGGCCGGGCGGTGGGAAGAGGCTGGGCAGCTGCTTGCCGAGGCGGCCAAGGGCCTCGAGGCCGGCGGGGCGGATGTGCTTTTGCTGTGCACGAACACGATGCACAAGGTCGCCGACCAGGTACAGGCCGCCGTCAACATCCCGCTGCTGCACCTGGCTGACGTCACCGCGCACGCGGTCACCAAGTCCGGGCTGAGCACCGTGGGACTGCTCGGCACCGCGTTCACTATGGAGCAGGACTTCTACCGAGACCGGCTCGCCAGCCATGGGCTCACCGTGCTCACCCCGCCCGCGGCCGACCGGGCCGAGGTGCACCGCATCATCTACGACGAGCTGTGCCTAGGAGAGGTGCGGGACGAGTCCCGGCAGATCTATCGCAACATCATCACCGGCTTGGCCGAGGCCGGCGCCGAAGGCGTTGTCCTCGGTTGTACCGAGATCGAGCTGTTGATCTCCGCTGCGGACAGCCCCGTTCCTGTCTTCCCCACCACCCGCCTGCACGTCGAAGCGGCCGTCGATTTCTCCCTGACCACACTCTCAAGCGGCTGACCCCCCACGGTCCCGGTGCGTCCCAAAAGAGGAAGCTCGGTCAGGACTACCGGACCTACGACACGAATCCGTTCCGTGAGCGTTTGGCCGCCCGCTACCGCGAGCACAACCAGCACCTCGACCGCGCGAACGGCGCCCCGATCGAGTCCGACGTTCGGGCAGGCATCCGAACCGACTTGGCATCTCGACGATCAGGCGAACGATCGAGTACGGCGTGGAGAACTCACCACCGAGGCGTCCTTCGTTCGCCGCGAAGTTGGACAGGAAGTCCTCGTAGATCAGCCCGAACGCATCACCGGACAGCTGGCGCGGCAGCGGAGCGAAGAGCCGGAGCAGCTCACTGAGGGTGGACTTCTCAAGTCGCTGATAGCCACGGGGCAGGACGTCACGGAGTTCGGGGTTGGCGGCTTCGACGGCTTTCATCGCCTCGTCGATCGCCTTGCCAAGGTTCTCGCCCTCCGGCAGCCAGACGAGACCTGACAGCCTGGCCGCGTCCGGGACGAACAGGACGGAGCGAGCTCGATAGTCGTCGGCCGTGACGGGTCGCCGGGCGGTTGCCTTGGCCTCCAGCCCGGGACGCACCTGTTCGAACCGGTGCTCTGCGTAGGCGAGGAAGATCAGCCCGAGCACAGGGCCGCGGTACTCGGCGGGCGACATCGTCGAGTTCGCCCGTAGCTCGTCGGCGGCGGCCCAGAGGGTGCGGCGTACTCGCGCCAGATCGTCGGTCTTCACTCGTGACATCCGCGCTTGATCACGGCGTGAGGTTATCGCTCAGACCTGGTTCCGAGGCCGTGGCTTGGTCGATCCTTGCGACGAACCGCTGCACACGGTCGGCCGCGTCCGCCATTGTCTCGGCCAGGTCGAGGTGGTCGAGACCTTCCCGCGCCCGGTCGTAGATCACGGGCCAGTGCGGAAGCGCTCGAATCGTCGGCGGCCACGACTGCTCGGCGCGCACATCAAATACAGCGACGCACGCGAGTCGAGTCTGCTCGAGGTCGGCGTCGGCAACCAGCATCTCGAGCAACTGCAGGTCGACGAGGTCATGGGCGCGATCGTTCGTCTTCGGTGGCGTCATGGTCGCGGTGCACGCGTGCAGCTTCTGCGCGATCTGCCACGGGACGGTCATGCACGGCACCGTCACTGCGACCGGTACACCCACGAGCGCCAGCGCATCGGACGAGATCGCGTCAAAGCTCTCCGCGTTGCCTGCCTCGACCATCGAGACCTCGATCGGCACGGAAGCGAAGGGCTGACCGTGGTAGCTCAGCTTGGCTACGAACCGTCTCGGCTTGACCGGCAGGCCCGGCACCTCAATCTCCTCGGGCGGGGTGAAGATCGCCGTGAAGCCTTCCCAGCCGAGCTCGCCCGCATCGGCGAGCAGTTCATGTACCTCCGCCACGTCGTGGCGGGCCACGGCGTCGAGATCCCTGGACGTTCGCGAGTCCCCGATCCCCCGGCGTAGCTCCAACGACGATCCACCCTTGACCAACAGCAACGGCGCGCCCGCAGCGTCGGTGAGCCGAGCTGCCAGCTGAGCGACGACGAGGACCGCAACGTGTTGCTGCAGCCGCCCGAAGACGAGACCTTCGCGCTTGGCGGCCTGGACCAGCCGATCACGCAACGAGCGCAGGTTCGACGGCGGCGAGGAGTACGGCGAGCTCATGCTGACTCCCGTCCCGCCCGCGCCGGCCGGCGAACACCAGCGGCGTCAAGCTCGGTGCGTAACTCGCCCGCGACCGCACGCCGCAAGGTGCCATCACGTTCCGCGTGATCAATCGCCAGCCGCAACTGATACGGGTCCGTCCCGGTGGCAATACAGTCCCTGATTGTCCTGGCGACCGTGGTGACGGGCAACGTGTCGACCTGCGTGACATCCGAGGCAGCAAGCTCGCGGCGATGTGTGCGATACAGCTCCCCACCTGCCGCCCGGGGATGGTTGTCCCTCGGAACGGTCAGATGGATCCGTGACGGATTCACGTCTGCCAGCCCGTGTAGCTGCAACGCCGACTCGTGCGACACCACGCCGCGACCGAATGACCACGCAACGGCCGCGGCCAGGTCGTCATGCTCGCCGCGCGGCAGCATCGGCACCCGATAGACGCCCCGCCCAGCGCGTTCGAGACGACCACGCGCCGCCATCAGTCGCAACTGGGTGGGATCTATATCCAGTTCCCGCGCGTCGCGGGTCGTCACGTAGCCGTGCTGCTCCGCCGCACGCTCGACTAGGCGGTCCCACACTCTCATGTGCGCAATCGTATCAGCTAGATACGGTTACGCACATCCTCTACCATCAGCTCGGATATTTCCCTCGAATGGCTGGCGGTACCCGTGCCTATCGTCCAATCACCGTGACCAGCCAGCCAATTGATGGCCCTGCAGAAGGAGGCCTACCCATAAACGAACCGGACGTCCTTGGTCAGCAACTTAGCGCCTTCGGCCGAAGGCGCACCGTGGTGCGCGAAGATTCGCCCCGAAGCCGCCCTTGAACGTCGGCTCGGCGGTCGCACTTCAGCCACGATGGCCTCAGTGTCCAGAGACCGCCTCGGCGTCCCACCCGACGAGAGCGCCAGCCGCGAAGTCCTGGGCCGAGGAGTCCGAGACGCCGGCGAGGCCCTCGCCCTGGCCCTCCTTACCGACTACCGCAGCAGCGGCCCGGCGCGCCACTGACCGTCGGCGCGACCAACTTTTGGGAAACGAGCTTGTGAGCGGCGGGAAAGCACCACCCAGGCACCCACATCCGCTCGTGCCCGCGATGGGCGTGCGTCCTTGTTCGGTGAGTTGCCCCGCTTCACTGTCGATGATTCGTCGAGATATGTGATTGTTTGGTGTTCGGTATTTACCGAACACCAAACATCTGGGAGACTGGTGCGATGAGCGCAGATGAGGCGGAGGAACTGCTCGCCCAGACACTTGCTGGGTTGCACATCCGCACGCTGCCCATCGGGGCCGAAGGCCGTCGGCAGGACCTTGTCCTGGATCTGGCAGGGCGTCAGTTGCTGTTGGAGGTCAAGTACTACTCACTCGTTGACCGCTCGCGAGCCTTCCAGGTACTCCACGATCTCGACCGAGGAGGCCATCCATGGGGTGCCGAAGCGGTTCCGGTCGTCGTGAGCGACCGAATTGTGGAGTTTGCTCGCGACCGGTTCCGGGAGGCCAGCGTGAGCTGGTTCGACCTCCGTGGCCACCTCTACCTCAACGGGCCAGGTCTGCTCATCGACGTTGCGACCGACAGTGGGCCCCAGCGCGCATCTAGCCCAAAAGCTATCGCCGGTCGCGTCGGACTTGCCACAGCTATCGACATTTTGTTGACTCGACCGGACAAAGCCGTCGTGAGGGAAACTGCGCGACGCATCGCCGCCGCTCCGAGCACTGTCTCCACCGCAATGAAGTCACTTCGAAGCGAGGGGCTCATGGACGAATGCGGAGCAGTCGACTTGGTGGCGCTGTTTTGGGCCACCGCGAGCGTATGGAAACCGCAATGGGTCCCGGTGGCTCAGTACCCCCACCCCGACGGCCCGATGCGGAATCCAGCACTGAAGCTCGGATTCGAGAATGCCCGAGAACCAGGGTGGGCACTTGGAGGCGACGTCGGGGCTGCTCAGATGGGGGCACCCATTGGCCTGGCATCGGGCGCCGCACCAGCCCTATATGTTCCATTCCGCCAGGCACACCGACTGGCTTGCTCGATTCTTGGCGAGACGCACGAGAGTGCAGCGCCTGCAGCCAGACTGGCTGTTGCACCTGTGGCAGCCGTCTGTGAGGAACGAGTCGACGTCTCCGCCGTGCGTGACGAACACTGGCTCCTTGTTCGGCCTTTGTTCGTGGCTCTCGATCTTGCACAAGACCCGGGGCGTGGCGCCGAGATTCTTCGAGGTTGGGATCCCGATCCCCATCTCGGAGGTGCCCGTGTCTGGTAACCAGACTCCGGGCGCGAGAGTCCATCTGGTCGGGGCAGTCATGGTCAACCTGGTCGGCGCAATCCCCCGGGTTCAAGAGCTCTTCGAGCAGCCAGTCATCGTCGGTGGTCTTGCAGTCATGAGTCGGTTGGGAAACGCCTACCGCGTAACGCAGGACCTCGATGCGCTACGCCGAAGACTCGAGGGTGCTGCAAGCAGTCTGGAAGTGTTACGGGCAGCCGGAGCCAAGGACATCAACGAGATCGGCGGACTTGTTCCGACCGAACGGGGAGATGTGCGCGTTGACTTGCTCGAGGCCAGACACAACGACCTCGATCGAGACTTCACCGATCCCACGGATCGACTTGAGGCGATGGCGCACCAGTGGACATTGGACACGGCTACACCGATGAACATTGTTGCCACCACCATCGATCTGTCGAGTCTTCGCGGCGATGCCAGGCCGACCATTGACCAGACAGAGGCTGTCGCGCTCGTCGCGCGTCCCGGCCCACTCGTTGCGATGAAGTTGAAGGCTTCCATCGACCGCACCACCGTCAAGGAAGCGACGGACTTGCTCGACGTAATCCGTCTCGTGACCGATCCGGCCACAGCGGGCTTCGTGCTCGCCGAATTTGAGGAAGCGGATGCTCAACTCGTTGAAGACGTGGCGGCGCATGCGCATTTGAAGTTCAGGACGAACGTCCTGCGCACACGTCGGATCATTCGTGACCTGGGTCCACAGGCCGTCGACGCCGAGTTCATCGACGGAGCAGCAGATTTCCTTGAGGGCGTGCTGCAGCGCAGGTAGTCGATGAACTTCCCAACTGGGGAGGCGGCCGTGACCAGATCCGTGACCAAGACGCTATGAGACAAAGCGGCGCGGGTGGGATGGATGAGACGTCGTCGCCGTGGCGAGCGCGACGAATGGTGTCAGGGGAGACGCATTGGACGGGATGAGACCGGGTTCGCCTTGCTCATAACCCGGAGGTCGCAGGTTCAAATCCTGCCCCCGCTACCAACGTGTCAGCGGTATCACCGCAGGTCAACGGCCCGCAAGCTTAGCTTGCGGGCCGTTTTCGTGTCCGGGGGAGGTGTGAGCTTAGCTTGCGGGCCGTTTTCGTGTCCGGGGGAGGTGTGCGTTCTGACCAGATCCCTGACCAGGGGCGTCTCGGGTGTCCCGCAGCGTCTCAGGTTGGTTGAGACGCGACGAGACGATTGAGCATGACTGGGATGGGCTGGATGCGGTGAGAGGGCGCTCGCCGGGTCGATTCCCGGGCGGTCGCAGGCCCATGCAAGGAGTCCTGGGCAGCGCCCGGTGCTCGCCGCTCCACTGGCATGAGCCCTCCATAACGCCTTCGCTGGGAAGGGATGTGGGGCAGGGGCGGCAGCACTACGGATCGCGGCGCTCATCATCACAACCTGATCGGGACCTCCCGAAGACACCTCGTGAGCGGCGTCAGATCACGTCGATCAGCACTTTGCCGACGGCACCGGCTTCGACGGCCGCATGCGCATCAGCAGTGCGTTCGAGTGGGAAACGATGCAGGGGCAGCCCCGCGTCCTCACCGACCGGCAGCGCGCCATCAGCAGCGGCTGCGCTCACGGCAGCCACGGCATGTGCCTTGGCTTCGGGATCGACCCTGTAGATCAGGACGAACTGGACTCGCGTGTTTGTCGTCATGTGCGAGCGGATCGGCAGGGTGAGCTCGTCGCCGCCGTTGTTCGCGTATATCGCGATCGTCGCTCCCGAAGCAACGATCGCCGAGTTGAGCGCCGCGTTCTCCGATGGGGCCACCTCAACCACGATGTCCACACCATGGGGTGCCACTTTCCGAATCTCTGCCGCAGACTCCTGGGCCCGGTAGTTGATCACGTGCTCGGCGCCCGCCCTCCTGGCAAGCTCGGCCTTGACCGGTCCACTCACCGTGGTGATCACCTCAGCACCCGCCCATCGAGCCAGTTGAATCGCCGCATGCCCCACGGCTCCCGCACCGCCCGCAACCAGCACCGCTCGTCCGGTGAGGGATCCCGGACTGAGCCGGGCAGGACCGAATTCAGACATGGTGAGGCAACGGTGAGCGGTGAGCGCAGGAATGCCCAAGCTGGCGCCAAGTTCGAGTGAGGCGCCGGGCGGAAGCGCGGCTACGTTTGCAGCCGGCAGCACCACATACTCCTGGGCTGTCCCGTCTGCGCGTTGCCAGGCCGCTTCCCGGATCCAGACACGTTGCCCGATCGCGAGCCCGGCTACGCCGTCGCCCAGCGCGTCCACGATGCCTGCACCGTCCTGGTTGGGAACGACCTGGGCGAAAGGAGTCGCCTCGCCGGGGGCCGATCCCCTGCGGGACTTCCAGTCCGTCGGGTTCACTCCGGAGATATGCACACGGACCCGAACCTGACCCGCTGCCGTCGCCGGGACCGATCGTTCGACAAGCCGCAGAACGTCGGGACCGCCCGTATGCGAGTACACGATGGCTCTCATTGACAACCTCACCTCGATCGACTTACTGAACCCCGGGCTAGTTAGACGGTCCCAGCTCCCGCGAGCGGTCGCTCCGCGGGGTGGTTGTGACGGTAGTACTCGGCCTCGAGGTCTGCTTGGGTTCGGTAGGACAGCGCGGAGCGCAGCCTCGTGTGGCTGAACCAGCCGAGCATGGCGAGCTTGAGGTCGTCGGCGCCCTTCTAAGGTCCTTCTCAGTCGACGAGTTCGGCCTTGTCGAGGCCGTCCGCGGTCTTGGTCAGAGTGTTGATGCGCAGGGCCAGTTGACACTCCTCCCATTTGTCAATCGGCTGCCTGGTGCGGCATGGCGCTGGTGCGTAGAGCCGTGAACACTCTCAGCCTCACGTGGGGCGGCCACCAGGAGCAAAATGAACCGTTGTCGAGGCTGGTAGTCAGGCAACGATTGCTGCTATGCAGGCATCTGTGGTGAGTCAACTCGAGGGTAGCCACGGGGGCGCAGACCACGCGATACTGCTGCCAGCAGTATCGCGAGTCGATCATGCAGACCCACCGTCGCACCACGTTGTGCGACGTCACCGGGCCGGATGCGACGCCTAAGGCAAGCATCGTCATGGTCAGCGATCCATCGTCAATCCTTGGAGGCACCGCCATGAACGCCCTCGACTCGACGTCTGGCCAACGATCCACCGCCATGGCCGGCCAGAAGCTCTCCGGAAAGGTGGCTCTGGTCACCGGCGGAACCCGTGGCATCGGCGCCGCGATCTGCAGGAGCCTGGCCAGCCAGGGTGCGTCGGTTGCTGCCGGATACAGCGGAAACCGGGATCGCGCGGAGCAGTTTCTCAAGGAGCTCGAGGAGGACTTCGCCGGCCAGGGGCGCGCGAGCATCCACCAGGGAAACGTCTCCCACCCCGAGGACTGCCGTCGGGTGGTCCAGGAGGTCCTTGGCGAGCACGGCAGGATCGACATCCTGGTCAACAACGCCGGTATCACCATGGACAAGATGGCCATGAAGATGTCGGTGGAGGAGTGGAACACGGTTCTTGCGGTGAACCTGTCGGGCTCGTTCTTCATGGCGCAGCCGGCGTTGGAGCACATGGTCGAACGTGGGACCGGTCGCATCATCTTCGTCTCCTCGGTCATCGGCGAGACCGGAAATATCGGTCAGGCAAACTACGCCGCGTCCAAGGCCGGCTTGCTCGGACTGACCAAGACCCTCGCGAAGGAGGCGGCCTTCATCCTCGCGCGGGCGGGCAGGCTCGTTGACAACGGCGTGGGCATCACCGTGAACACGGTGACCCCCGGCTTCGTGGCGACCGAGATGCTCGAGAACGTCCCGGAGAAGGTGCTGGACAAGATCCGGTCGCAGATTCCGGTCGGCCGGTTGTGCCGTCCCGAGGAGATCGCACGCGTGGTCCACTTCCTTGCCGCGGACGCGTCCGCGTACATCACCGGCCAGGTCTGGGGCGTCAACGGCGGCCTGGACATGTAACGAACCGCTGGGTTTGCTTGATATGCCAAGCGCTTGGCATATATTGTATGCGTGTGCCGGAGACTCCGTGCACCTTCCAAGACACTCCAGGAGTTCACGATGGCAACAGCCACCACCAACAAGACCACGACCGAGATCCCCGACATTGCCCAGAAGGTCCGCGAGCAGCTGCTCTCCACCGTCCAGCAGGGTCAGCAGCTGTCCATCGACGCTGCCCAGGCCTGGGTCAAGGCCGTGTCGGTGCTTCCCGTCATGGACCTGCCCACGATCCCTGGGGTCCCCGCCGTTCCTAGCATGGAAGCTGCGACCAAGTACACCTTCGATGTTGCCGCTGACCTGCTCAACGCACAGCGCGACTTCGCGTTGCAGCTCGCGAACGTGTTCACTCCCGAAAAGTCTGCCTGATCCGACCCCGGCTTCAGCCATACAGGACACGGAAGAACCGACGCGAGCAGCAGAGGATGACGCCCGGCGCATGCTGGGAGGCTTCATCCGGGCGCAGCGACAGATGGCCAATCTGTCGCTGCGTCAGCTGTCTGCGCTGACCGCGGTCTCCAACCCCTACCTCAGCCAAGTCGAGCGTGGGCTGCATGAGCCGTCTGTGCGCGTGCTCAAGTCGATCGGGGAGGTGTTGAACGTGTCCGCGGAGACGCTGTTCGAGCAGGCAGGCCTGATCAGTCCTACCGAGGATCTGGACGATGAGGCGACTCTGCACGCGATCCGGGCCGACAGGCGCCTCACCGAAGCGCAACGCCGCGCATTGCTCGGTGTCTACCGAAGCTATGTTGGGGACACTGGCACAGAAGGCTGATTCCAGCCGCCGATGGGGCACTAAACTTGTTTGCTCACAGGCCGATTAGGAGATTCGACATCATGAGTCCAGCGAATAGCTTGGAGTCAGCAGTGAGCAGTTTCGAGTCTGTGGGGCGATCGGTTCTCGACCGTCTGGGCGTTGCCGAAGACCCGCTGGTCGGCGCCGATCCAGTGGCGTTCCTGCGCTCACTGGCTGCTGCGGGTGGGGCGCTGGCCAAGAACCCGGCTGGGATGGCCGCCGCAAGCGGTCGACTGGCGATCGGCCTGGCTGCAGCGGTGCGCGCAGCGGGAGCATGTGCGGTGGGCGTCGAGGCGTCCGGTCCCGTGTCTCCCGCGCCGTCTGACAAACGGTTCGTCGATCCTGCGTACGCCGAGAACGCGCTGTACTACCTGTTGGAGCAGGAGTACCTGCTGAGCAGCCAGCTGGTGGATGAGCTCCTGGATGCCGCAGATCTGGACGCCACTGAGGAGACCAAAGCGCGATTCGCTGCCAGGTTCATCGTTGACGCCCTCTCGCCCACCAACACGCTGCCCGGCAACCCGGCGGCACTGCGGCGTGCGTTCGCAGGCGAACGCACTCACATCGGCTACGAGAGTGAATCCCGACAGCGGATCGGCATACGACACAGCAGAAGGTGATCGGCCACGCCACCCGGACTAGTCGATTTGCGTCGTTAGTCATTCCGCTACCGGAAGGGTGGGAACTACCGGACTATGCCGATGGGCGGTCGTCCTCTCGTAAGGGTATGTCGGTGATCTTCGTGTACCCCTGATCAGTTGCTGGCATGCTGGGTGAATGCATCGGAGCCGACATATTGGGATGACCTGCGCCGCCGCGGCGCTCGCTCTGTTGCGTCCTTGGGCTCCGGCTGCGTCGCTGATGCAGGGTTGCCGCTCCCGCACGGCCGGTCAACCGGCCGTGCGGGGGCTGACTCCATGCTTCCATCACACCTAGCTGGTGGAACTCCTGGTCAGGGTGACCATATTGTGGCGGGCCTGTCCCTCCTACTCGCGGGGTTTGTCTTCGTCGTCTTCGGGTTGGGATGGGCTCGGGATTACAGGGGACTGACCAACTCCTTCTACCAACGCGTGGTGACATCGTGGGACCGCGTCCCTGGGGGTCGTCTCTACAGACGGGTAGTTCCCTCTGGTCAGTTTCGATACGGAGGATCCCTGATGATCGTTCTGACGGGCACAGTTTTCGTCGCACTCGGTGTTGCATCACTAGTCACCTCCGGCCAATAGGCGGACTCATGGGTCTTTGGAGCTAACGGAGGGCGACGCGTGCGACATCCAGGTCACTCGAAGGACAAACCGGTCAGCTGCACTGAGGAGCGCATTCCGCCAGCTGGCACGTGTAGGGGAATGGAGAACGCACTCAATTGCCGCATTTCGCGCGGTCGTCACGCAGGCCCTCACCGTTGTCCTGTTGCAAGATGCTGGCCGCCAGGTGTTCCGCAACGGGATCGGCTTGCGGCCACGGTCCCTGACCTGAGGCGACGAAGACAAGGCGATGCCGCCGTCCGCACCAATCTTGCCTCCAACTGGAGGGTGGCACTTCAGAAGACCTGTCTGCCAGGTCCCGGGTGCGACCGCTGGGTTTCGACCCGGCGACCGCCTCTCAGGTGTCCGGACGCGTCGCAATATGTCCCACGAATCTCAAAACAGCGTTCCGCCTGAGACGGAGCGGGACGACTGAGACGTCGCCAGTCACGGATCTGGTCACGGATTTGGTCACGGGTGACAGATGCAAGAGGCCCTCTCCCATTGGGAAAGGGCCTCTGGCCTGCGACGACGTTGGTAGCGGGGGCAGGATTTGAACCTGCGACCTCCGGGTTATGAGCATACAAGGCCACAGTCCGAACGTGCCTACTCGTCCTATTCGTCTCCACTCTCCAACGAAGATCGCCATGGCTGTCTCCCGGTGCCCCGAGTTTCCCGCCCCATCTCAGCGCGTCTCGGTCAGAAATCTGGTCAGATAGAACCGACCCAGCTGAATCTGCGTCCGCTCCCCCGGCCTACCTGCTTCGAGGCGGCAATCGCACATTTGACTACCCAGTACACGGGTTCCACGACCACGGCTGGGACAGCGGCGATGTGTCGAACATGAGTCCCGGCTGAGCGGGCGTGCGAGCGAATCACATTCCGGGCCCAGGCTCATCTGGTCCCGACAGGCCGACAAAATCCTACACAGATGAACACTTTCTGTGTAGGATTTCTCCTATGACTTCGACAGGGCTGGAACGACTTCCATCAACGTTCACGTACGCACAGGCACTGGAGGCCGGGCTCAGCCATCACCGGTTGTACGGCCTGCGCGACACTGGAACGCTCGAGCAGGTCGGCCGCGGACTCTACCGGAAAGCCGATGCCGAACTCACTGACCTTGACCTCCTTGAAGTGGCAAAACGTGCCCCAGAAGCCACGATCTGTTTGCTGTCAGCGCTCGCGCGACACGATCTCACCGATGCCATACCCGCTCGACACGACATCGCGCTGCCTCGCGACAAATGGCATCCGCGGCTATCAAGGGTCATCCAATGGCACAGCTTCGAGGCAGCGACGTTTGACATCGGGCGGACAACAGTACCGGTCGACGACACCACGACCATCGGCTTGTACAGCGCCCCCAGGACCATCGTGGACACCTACCGCCTGCGGAACACGGCCGGCTCGGATGTCGCCAACGAGGCGCTACGCAGGTGGCTTCGTAGCGGTGGCCAACCAGCACAACTGATCGCGGTCGCCAGAGCCTTTCCGAGGGCGATGCCCGCACTCCTGCACGCCCTGGAGGTGCTGCTATGACAGTAGAGCGCACGCCCCCGCCAACCCGTGCCACGCTCGCAGGTCGCGCGTACTTGGACCTGCGAGCGATAGCGAAGAAGTCCGGGCGTGCCAACGACGAGTACCTACGTCTGTACGCACTCGAAGGCTTCCTCTTGCGTCTGGCAGCCTCGACCAGCAGCCAGGACTTCGTCCTCAAGGGAGGTGTCCTACTCGCCGCATACCAACTTCGCCGACCGACAGCAGATATCGACTTCGCAGCACTGAAGACGTCCAACGACGTCGGCACCATCAAGTCGATGATCATCACGGTCGCGGACACGCAACCACCCGATGATCAGGATGATGGACTCCAATTCGACACCTCCAACACCCACGCTGTCGCAATCCGCGACGAGGACGCATACAGCGGCGTGCGCGTCACCCTTGGGGCTCAACTAGCGACCGCAAAGATGCGATTCCACGTCGATGTCAATGTTGGAGACCCGATATGGCCCAGCCCTGCGACGGTGCAGTTTCCCCGCCTGCTGGGTGGAAACATCAGACTGCTCGGCTATCCAATCCCGATGGTGCTCGCCGAGAAGATCGTGACTGCATCTCAGCGTGGGATCACAAGCACACGATGGCGCGACTTCGCCGACATCTACCTGCTCACCGGTCAACATCCTCTTGTCGCTGGCGACATACGCGTTGCAATCAACAAGGTGTCGACCTATCGAAACACCGAGATGGGCCCCCTTCGCCCTGTCCTGGACGGCTACCCCGCCTTAGCGCAAGCGAAGTGGCACGCCTGGCGCACACGGCAAAACCTCGAAGATCGGCTACCGGCTGACTTCCATGAGGTGCTGGAATCCGCCCTTGTGTTTACCGATGGGTTGTTCGATACCACCCGTACGAGCCAAGCAGATATCTGGTCACCTGGCGATCGGACCTGGAACTAGCAGCAGCATGATCTTTGGCCTCCTCGGTGTGTTGGCCGTCGATCGGGGGCGACCCAGGACGTGAGTGCTGGCCATGAGTCTGTCTCCGTCTCGGGCGAGCCCACCGGCTTGTCGCACGCGGCTGCGACCGCCCGGAAAACGACCCGACGAGCGCCGTCTCACGTCACCCGGTCGTCCCGATCACGCTCACGTGTTCCGATGCGTCCGATCCAGACTGAGACTCTGCGGGACACCCGAGACATCTATGGTCAGGGACTTGGTCAGGGGTCAGGCTGGTCGGTCTTGGCGATCAGGACGACGTTCGCGCCGTCGCGGGCGGCACGCAGGGCGATAGCCAAGCCGATCCCGCGGCTGCCGCCGGACATGACGATGGTGCGCCCACTCAGGTCGTGCGTCACTGTCTGCTCCCTTGGGTTCGGCAGGCCATCCTGTCGCTGGATCACGGTCGGTTCAGAGCACCTCGAAGACCTCATAGCGGGGGCCGACGTCAATCCGGTCACCCAGCCCGATACAAAGAACCCGGTTGAGCCAGTCATAGCGTGCCTCGCCGGTCTCGAAGCGCGGAGCGACCCGGAAGTAGTACTCGTCGGGGTCGACCCGCTCACCCGCCGCCAGCCGTTCCATGGTCGCCCGTGGCCCGTGCCGGATGCCTTGGTACGTCATGCAGAGGCGGGCGCCATCATCGGTCTCAAGCACCAACCGGACGTCGAGCAGCAGGGCGCCGTCGGCCCTCGACAGCGCCCAGTCCGAGCCGCCAGCGAGCACCCGGCCGCGCAGCAGATCGCCCACGAAATGGCCACCCCGAACGGTGACGATCTTGCGGGCGCCAGCAGGGGTCGGGGCCATGAGTTGGGGATCGTCGAGATGGACCGTAAGGGTGAGCAGGTGCCGGGTGCGCACCTCGGGTCGTGTCATAGGCCCGCGCCCGCGAACCGAGCCGGCCGGCGCTCGAGGAATGCACAGACCCCCTCCCTGCCAGCCGCGTCGCGGGCCGAGACAGCGATGGCATCGGCCTCAACGTCCAGGTGCTCACCGAGACCAGTCAGCGCCGCACGGTCGCGACCCTTTCGGCGGTGCGAGCCACCGGTGCCGCTAGCACGACCAGGTCGGCAACGTCCTGGTCGGATTCGTCGTCCTGGTCGGTCGTAGCGACGACCGCGTCGCTGCCGCGTATAGGTTCGAGCGTCGGCTCAGCGACCGGGCCGACCCGACCGAGGGCAACGCGCACCGTTGCGGTCGACACCCCGGCCGCAGCTGCGATCTGCAGCAGTGTCAGACCCGTCGCGTCCAGTTCCACGATCCGCGCCGCCAGGGCCGCTGTGAGCTTGATCGGGCCCTTCGGCCCGGTGCGCGCCCGCATCAGTCCCGCGACCCCACCGCGGGTGTAGTCGCGACCCCACTTCCACAGCGTGACCCCGCTGACGCCGAATGCTGACGCCACCTCCAGCGACGTGGCGATCTTGGACGCCACGAGCTGGACCGCCGCCAACCGGCGGCCGGCCTCATCGGAGGCCGCGTAGCTGAACGTCGCCAGCCCGAACACGAACACCACACCACCGTCGGGACCCTCCAGTAGACCTGCCGACCCGCCGATCGAACGGGCCTGCGCGGGCAACATCGGCAGGACAGGCTGGCTCACCCGAACCGTCCCGCTTCCCATTGAATTCATAACACAATGATCTCATATCGGCGACGTAAATAGACGCCACGACACACCGAAAAGCCTTACATAGCAACGGAAGTTCGAGACCTACACGGCCTCTATGTCAGGAGTTCTGGAATCGGATGTGATTGAGGGGAGATCCCAAATATCAGCCGACGCATGGATCTCCGCCGTTGCGCGACGGCAACCGTCGACCGCACATGCCGCATTTCGCGCGGTCGTCACGTAGGACCGCGCCAGCGCCCAGGTGTTCGTAACGGGATCGGGTAACGGGACGATCAGGGTGGCGTTGAACGGCGCTTTCAGGTGCTCCGCTGACCGTTCCGCTTGTGGGACGCACCGGACTCGTGTGGGGTCAGCCGCTTGAGGGTGTGGTCAGGGAAAACTCGACGGCCGCTTCGACGTGCAAGCGGGTGGTGGGGAAAACAGGAACGGGGCTGTCCGCAGCGGAAACCAACAGCTCGATCTCGGTACAACCAAGGACAACGCCTTCGGCCCCCGCCTCGGCCAAGCCGGTGATGATGTTGCGATAGATCTGCCGGGACTCATCCCGCACCTCTCCGAGGCACAGCTCGTCGTAGATGATGCGATGCACCTCGGCCCGGTCTGCCGCCGGTGGGGTGAGCACGGTGAGCCCGTGGCTGGCAAGCCGGTCTCGGTAGAATTCCTGCTCCATGGTGAACGCAGTGCCGAGCAGCCCCACGGTGCTCAGCCCGGACTTGGTCACCGCTTGCGCGGTCACGTCTGCCAGGTGCAGCAGCGGAATGTTGACGGCGGCCTGTACCTGGTCGGCGACCTTGTGCATCGTGTTCGTGCACAGCAGCAGCACATCAGCCCCGCAGGCCTCGAGGCCCTTGGCCGCCTCGGCAAGCAGCTGCCCAGCTTCTTCCCAGCGCCCGGCCACCTGCAGGGTCTCGATGTCGGCGAAGTCCACTGAGGCCAGCAGACATCGAGCCGAGTGCAAACCACCCAACCGCTCACGCACGAGCTCGTTGGCCAACCGGTAGTACTGAGCGCTGGACTCCCAGCTCATTCCGCCAAGCATCCCGATCACCCGCTGTCCGTCTGTCCTCATGATGAACATTCTCTCAGCCCTGACCGCCGCCCAGTCCGCATCAGGATCCTTAGCGGGACACCTGAGGTCCAGCCTCGCCTCATCTGAACGCACTCCTTTGGCGCGAGTTATGCGTTCGCCGCCGACGCGCACTGAGCGTCCGGATG
>Ga0097691_1001611_pt1 | contig 16255 bp, 16 predicted proteins | sample NGESurdeep072012_8_FD_72858 | JGI IMG/M metagenome (GOLD analysis project Ga0097691, IMG submission 72858) | Arctic peat soil microbial communities from Barrow, Alaska - NGEE Surface sample 210-1 deep-072012 | ecosystem: Environmental > Terrestrial > Soil > Wetlands > Peat ... | reverse complement strand
CGCGCTCCGGGTCGCGCTGCGGGTCGATGCCGCCGGGCGGCCGGTCTTCGACGCGATCATCGTCGGGATCGGGCCCGACGGCCACCTCCTCTCCGTGTTCCCGGGCAGCGCCGCGTTCGACGCGCCCGGCTGGGTGGTCCCGGTCCCGGCACCGACCCATGTCCGGCCCCATGTCCCGCGCGTCTCGCTCACGCCGGGCGCGCTGGACGCGACCCCGGCGCTCCTTCTCGTCGCATTCGGCGCTGCCAAGGCGGCCATCGTCGCGGCCGTTCTTGCTGGCCCTCGCGACGAGCGCCGCCTGCCGGCGCAGCGGGCGCGGCGAGCGGGCGCCACCTGGATCCTCGACGCGGCGGCCGCCGGGACCCTGTCCCGCTCCTGACGGGTCGCCGCTATGATCCTTTCTCGGATCGCGTCCCGACCGGACGCGGCGCCACCGGCATCCCGGTCAGGCAGGGCGAGGCGCGTGTGTTCTCTCGGGTCACGATGGGCTTCGGCGCCGCGCTCATCACGGTGAGCGGCCTCGCGGCGGCGACCGGCGCGACGACGATCAGCACGGCGATCATCCCGGCCATCCTCGGGGGGCTCTTCATCCTGCTCGGATGGCTCGGCAGGCGAATCGCGCCACAGAAGCCGGTGCGCCAGTGGTCGCCATCGAGGTTCCCGACCATCCTGGCGGCCGCGCTCGTGTTCAGCTCGGCGCGCGGGATCACGCTCATGTTCGATGCGCTCGGCAGGGGTGCGACACCGAGCGCGACGGGAATCTTCCTGTTCGTGATGGTCGTCGCCGGCGCCGGGTACATCGTCTACGGCGCCTGGTCGGATATCGCGGAGGCGCGGCGGGCCGCCCGCGCCCGCGCCGCCGCCCCGCCGCCGCGCCGATCGGGCCGCTGAGACCGGCTCGCCGGCCTCGTCGCGGGGTACGATTGCAATTCGTCCCGGTTTCCCTCACCAGGCCCGCACCCCAGCCTCCGAGGACCGCTCACGATGACCGACAAGCCCGCAGTGCCTGCCAGCCCCGCCGATCCGGCAATCCCAACCGTCGACCCTGCTCAGCCACGGGCCGCGCATACCTTCGATGGGCGGCCCTATTCGCCCGGCCTGGAGGGCGTCATCGCGGCCGAGACCTCGCTGGGCCTGGTGGACGGCGCCAACGGTCGCCTCATGTATCGCGGGTACCGGATCGGCGACCTGGTGGCCCATGGGACCTATGCCGCGATCGCGAACCTGCTCTGGACCGGCAACTGGGATCCCAAGGCACGCCTTGCGGCGGGCCGGATCCCCTCCGCCGTCATGGCGGCCCTGCGGGCCCTGCCCCGCACCGCGAAGCCGATGGACGCGCTCCGGACGGCCGTGTCGGTCTGGGGCGCCACCCAGGCCCTCGACTGGCCGCCCACCGAGATCCAGGCCCGCGCGCTCACCGAGTTCTCGCCGTCGGCCCTCGCCGCCTTCGCCCGCATCCGGCAGGACCTCGAGCCGATCGACCCGGATCCCAGGCTCGACCTCGTCTCGGGCTTCCTCTACCAGCTGACCGGTGAGCGCCCCGACAAGGCAACCGCGCGCGCCCTCGACGCCTACTTCATCGTCGGCGCCGAGCACGGCCTCAACGCCTCCACCTTCACCGCCCGGGTGATCACCTCGACGCGGTCGGACATGGCCTCTGCCGTTGCCGGCGCGATCGGGGCGATGAAGGGACCCCTCCACGGCGGGGCTCCGTCCGAGGTCGTGGAGCAGATCCACAAGGTCGGCTCGCCCGAGCACGCCGAGAAGTGGGTCCGCGACGCCCTCGCCCGCGGCGAGCGGCTCATGGGCTTCGGCCACCGTGTCTACCGGGCCTACGACCCTCGCGCCGCGGCCCTCCGGAAGGTCGTCGAGGGGATGCCGACCAAGCCCGACTGGCTGGAGCTGGCGATCAAGGTAGAGGACGTCGCTCTCCGGGTCCTCGAGGAGAAGTACCCGGATCGCCCGCTCAAGACGAACGTCGAGTTCTACGCGGCGGCCGTCCTCCAGGGCGTGGGCCTGACCCCGGACCTCTTCCCGGCGACGTTCGCGCTCGCGCGGCACGCCGGCTGGACGGCCCACGTCCTCGAGCAGGCGTCGGCGAACCGCCTGATCCGGCCGGACGCGCGGTTCGTCGGCGTCGAGGAGCGCGACCTGCCGAAGTAGGTCGGGCGACCCTGCTCCACAAGGCGGCGCTTCGTCAGCCGGCCGGTTCGCTCCGCGCTGGCCGAGCCCGCCGGAGCGAGACCGCCACCCCGGCTCCGCCGACGAGGAACACGACGGCCGCGACGAGGAAGGGGGCCGGGATCCCGCCGACCCCTGCCGCGGCGGCCCCGACCGTCGGCCCGATGATCCCTGCGACGTACAGCGGGAGCAGCACGAGGTTCAGGGTCGTGGAACGCCGCTCCGGCGCCACCTCCACCGCCACGAGTCCGAAGACCATCGCCTGCGTCGCGGCCAGGAGCGCCGCGTAGACGACGGTCACGCCCGCGAGGACTGCCACCGAGGGCGCGCCCGCCATCCCGAGCAGCGCGACGCCCGCGCCGAGCAGCGCGCCCGCGAGCACGGACCGAAAGCCGATCCTGTCGCCCAGGGGCCCGGCGAGTGGCGACAGGAGCGCGCCGACCAGGAACGCCACGCCCGCGACCAGGCTGATCGCCGAAGCGAGGTTCGGCTGCCCACCGTGGAGGCGCTCCACGAGCAGCGGCAGGTACGACCCGCTCATCTGGTTGGCGAGGATGGAGACGCCGAAGATCAGGAAGATCCGGCGCACCGCCGGATCTGCGAGGACGCCCGTCACGGCTCGCCGGGCAAGCATGAGAGCGCTCCCGACCGGGGCCACGGCCGGCCGGGTGTCCCGCGATCCCACGAGCAGCAGCGCGACCACGGAGATCGAGAGGAGCGAAGCGAGCCAGAAGACGTCCGTGAGTGGGAGGTGCAGGCCGTCGATCATGACCCCGCCAATAACCGGGCCGAGCGCGAAGCCCAGCGGTCCGGTCGCGCCGAAGAGGCCGGTCACGGTGCCAACCCGGTCGCGCGGCGTGACGTCCCGGAGCGCGGCCAGCATCACCCCCGTGTTGCCCAGCTGGAGCCCCACCAGCAGCAGGCTCGCCGCGAGCTGCCACGGCTCCCGCGCCAGAGCAACCCCGGCGAAGACCACCGCTTCCACGACGGCGCTCCTGACGATCACCGCCCGGCGGCTGTACTTGTCGGCCCAGACGCCCCAGAACGGGACGAGGACGATGCCGAAGACGAAGATCAGGCTGCGGAACAGGCCGGTGAACGTCAGCACCTGCGAATCGGGCAGCCCCACCTCCCCGAGCCGGAGTGGAAGGAACGAGAAGACCTGGGCGACGCCCATGGCCTCCACGGTGGAGGTGATCGCATAGACGAGCAGCAGGCTCCGCCAGCCCTGCACCTGACCGTGGTCGGGAGCGGGCGCGGCGTCGGCGGTGGCGGACGGCGGCGGGGTGGTCCGGAGTGTCACCGCGGGAGTGTAGCGGCGGCCTGCGGGACGGCGCGCGCACCGACGTGGCACGATGCCCCGGTGAGCGAGCTGCCCGCCTTCACCGTTCGCCGCGCCGCGGCCACCGACATCCCGGCCCTCGTGGAGCTGCGGATCGCATTCGACCGCGAGCTGGCCGGTGAGATCCCGATCGAGCTGACCGGCGATCACCGCGCCCGCATCGACGCCTACCTGCGGTCACACGTGCCGGACGGGCGCTTCCGCGTCTGGGTCGCCGACGCCGCCGGCCACGTGGTTGGGATGGCCGGCCTGGTCGTGATCGACCGCCCGCCCCACCAGCGGTCGCGGCGGGCGCCCGAGGCGATGGTCTTCAACGTCATGACGCTACCCGCGTGGCGCCGGCGCGGCGTGGGTCGGGCGGTGATGGAGGCGGTGATCGCGGACGGCCGGGCGCTCGGCTGCCGACGCCTCGTGCTCCGCACGAGCGACGAGGGAAGCCACCTGTACGCCGCGCTGGGATTCACCGACCCCGGCAGGTGGCGGCAGCTCGACCTCGACTGATCGCTACGGCGTCAAGACAATCGAGCGGGCGATCTTGGCGAAGACCGGGCCATCGGCGGGTGCCCGGGAGGGCGTCGTGGAGAAGGTCAGGACGTAGCCGCGGCTGGGAACCACGAGAAGGACCTGCGTGATCGCCGCGACGGGCGTGCCTGCCGACGTCGCTGCGAATGAAGCTTGGTACACGAATTGGTCGGCTGGTCCCGAGGCAGTCTCGATTCGCTCGGCGGGAACGGTCGTCTCGGCAACCAGCGAGGCCTGGCGGCCGACCTCGGCGCTGAACGCGTCCAGGTTCACCGTGGCCGGGAGCGCCACCTCCGTGACCGTCAAGGCGACGAGGGTCCCACTTCGGACCGTGGCGTCGCTCCCGTCGAACGCGTACGTGGAGGCAGACTTTGGGAGGCCCGTCAGCTGGCTCATCAGCGAGCTCGCGAAGCGCAGGCTCAGTGCGTCGTATGTTGTGGCCGTCGACGCGTAGTCCGACCCGATGCGGACGCTGCGCCAGCCCGTCGGCATGGTGAGCGAGTAGGCGCCCGCCGGGCGTGGTGTCCCCGGGGCGAACGAACCATTCGGGGCCGGCGAGGCAGGACCTCCGGACGGGACGGCAGTCGCCGGACCGCTCGTCCCGCACCCAACGATCAGCGCTCCCGCGAGGGCGATGGCCAGCCCCAGCCCGCACCGGGAACGCGCGGGCGCGTCCCGCAGCTCCGCGATGCGCGCACGGTGCTCCGCCCGGCGCGCCGGCCTCGTCTCTGCAGCCTCCGGCGCGTACGTCGCCTGGACCGCGACGGTCGCAAGGGCGATGCCCCTGGGCGGCTCGGTCGCCATGGACGTGGGTGCCTCCTCTGATCGGCCCGGCGCTGGATGCCGGCGACGACGTGCCCCGCGGCGGGCGCGTCCGGCGCCTGCTTCGTGCCCCGCGGCGGGTCCGACCGCGCCTGCGCGACTGTAGCGCCGTTCCCGCCTCCGTGTGGCCGAGCGGGCCGGAGGTCGGAGCCCAAGCGGGTAAGCCGCCCGTCGCCAGGACGACGGTCGGAATCGCGGCGTCGATCGGACGGCTCTCAGGCGGTGGCTCTCAGGCGGTGGCCGGAACTCCGGCCTCCTCCGCGTGGTCGGGTGACGGGTCGATCGCGGTGGGACCCGGCAGGACCACGACCCGCTCGGCCAGCGCGTCGTAGCGCGTCGAGGTGGTCAGGTAGATCACCTGGAAGTCCGCGGCGAGCTCCCGCAGGATCGTCACGGCACTGGCAGCCCGGTCATCGTCGAAGGTCACGAACGGGTCGTCGAAGATCAGCGGCGGCCGGCGATCCTGCGTGACGAGACGAACCAGCCCGAGTCGCGCGGCGAGGTACACCTGGTCAAGCGTTCCCTGGGACAGCTCCTCGACACGGATCCAATCGCCACGCTCCGGCGCGAACACCCGGATGTCCAGGGTCGCATCGTCCACCTGGACGCGCCGGTAGCGAGCCCCGGTGAGCCGCTCCAGGTCGCCGCGCATGCGCTTCTCGAGGTAGCGCGTCGCCTTCCGCATCGTCGAGCGCTCGGCCCGCACGATCGCGTCGAGCGCGAGCTGGTAGACACGGGAACGGCGCTGAAGGGCGGCCAGCTCTTCTCGCCACCCCGCCAGCCGCTCCACCTCGCCGGCGACCTGCTCCGCGTCGACCGGGTTCTGCTCCACCCGCGCACGAGCGCCGGCTTCATCGTCACGCGCCCGCTCCAGGGCGCCCTCCTGGTCGCGGACCTCGACCTCCAGCCGCTCGCGGGCGCGGGGCTCCTTCGCGATCGGCCCGAGGGCTTCGAGCGCGCCGGTCTTCTGCTCGATCTCGAGCGCCGCGGCGTCGCGGAGGGTCGGGAGCGTCTCCGCCGGGGCTTTCCCCACGAGCCCTTCCAGCTGCGCCCGCGCGCGCCCGATCGCCTGGACGTGGGCGTCCTCGCGGGTCAGGAGGTCCTCGGCGGCCGGAAGATCGGCCAGCCCGAGCGCTGCCATCTGGGCGTCGCGGTCCGCGACTCGCCGCTTCAGGTCCTCCTCGAGCTGGCTGCGGCCGCGAAGGCGCCGCGAGATCTCGTCGTCACGAAGCTGCTTGTGGCGCCGGAAGTCGGACGCAGCGCGGCGCTGGCTCCGGGCGTAGGCCGCCAGCCCCAGGCCAAGGACGGCCGCGGCCAGTCCCCCGATCAGGGCCGGGAACTGGCCCGTCATGAAGCCGATGATCGCGGCACCCAGCCCCGCAACCGCGAGCACCCCCGCCGCGATCGCGAACGTGCGCCACCGGGGTTCCGGGATCACGACCTGGTAGTCGACCGCGGACGGCCCATCGCCCAGCTGGGCGCGGAGCGCGGCGATCTCGCGGTCCAGGACCCGGAGCCGCTCGACAACCTGGCGAAGGGCCGGCAGCGCGTGCCCGGACGGGTGGCTCCGCTCGAGGCCGACGATCTCGTCGGAGACGGCCACCGCCTGCCGATACCGTTCGAAGCGCTCCCGGGCGACCTCACGCTCGGCGGTGAGCCGTTCCGCCTGGCGGGCCTTCTCCAGGAGCGACCGGCGCTCCGCGAGCGAGGCATCCACCTGGGCACGATGGTCGTGGGCGAGCACGAGGGCATCACGGTCGCGCTCGAGCCCCGCGAGTCGCGCCTCGCCGTCGCTGACGACCGCCTCCACGCGCACGACCGCCTGCTCCGCGATGCGGAGCCGACCGGGGTTCTTGTCACCCTTGGCGTGGAGGTCGCGGAGCGTCCTGTCGAGGCGGCGCTTGACGGCGCTCGTTCCCCGATCGGCGCCGCTGATGGAGGCCTGGAGCCGATCGCGCAGCGCGCCCTCGTCACGTGCGAGATCGTCGACCTCATGGTGACGGACCGACGCCGTGGAGCGGAAGAACTTCTCGGACGGGATCCCTGTCAGCTCCGCCAGCAGCTCGTCGGCGCGGACGGGATCCGTGGTGGTCTGCCCGTCCAGGTCCAGCCGCACGGTGCCCTTGCTGCCGCGGAAGTCCTTGAGGACGCTCCCAACCCGCGTCCCCTCGACGTCCTCCTGGATGAAGTCGAGCTGCACGGCGGGCCGCCCGTCCTCGCCGGCATCCCAGCTGCGGAGGTTGTCGATCTCCGAGCCGCCCGCGGTGACTCGCCGGAAGAGTCCCACCTCGAGCGCCCGCTGAAGGGTGGTCTTGCCGGCCTCGTTCGGGCCCCGGATGACGGTCAAGCCCGGCGCGAGCTCCAGGTCCAGATCCCGATGGACCCGGAAGTCACGGACCCGGACGCGCGTGATCCTCACAGCGCCAGCTCGCGCCCGTCGAGCATGAGACGGGCCAGCCGGAGCGCGTCGCGCAGCTCGAGCGACTCGTCGAGCTTCTCGCTCGCCTCGGCCTCCGCGATGGACGCCTGCAGGTCGCGGACAAGGGCTCCGGCAATCGTGTCGGGCGGCGCCAACGGCCCGTCCGGGAGCGCCGCGGCGGCGACATCCCGGACCCGAAGCCGGAAGAAGCGGTCGGCGAGCTCCCGCTCCACCTCGTCCGGCGCGACGTCCAGGTCGTCGCGGCGGACGCCGATGAGCCGGACGTCGAGGACGAGGTCCGGATCGGCGAGGCTGGCGAGCCGCTCGACGAGGGCGGGCTGGCCCGCGAGCGTTCCGGCATCCACTTCCAGGCGATCGAACCGTGTCCGCCCCACGCGCCGCTCTTCCAGCGTGACGTGCCGCACGCCGGCGCGCTCGTCGAGCGCCACGAGCAGGACGCTGCCGGCGCGATCCTGGTCGACGGCGACCGGCTCGGGCGCGCCGCTGTAGGCCCACGTGGTCCCGCCCGCCTGGCCGCGCTGCGCGGAATGCCAGTGGCCGAGGGCGAGGTAGTCGAGGTGCGAGGCCGCGATCTCGCCGGGGGTGAAGACCACCTCGTCCGTGTCCGTCTTGCCGGGGATCGCGAGTGACCCGTGGATCAGCCCGACGTGCCAGCGGGCGCGGCCGTCGGCGGCGGCGCTGAACCCGGCAAGCGGGCTTCGCGGCGCCCGCTTGGTCGGGAAGACGAACCCGTGGACGGCGAGGTCAAGGATGCCGTAGACCACGTCGGGGCGGTCCGGGGTGAGGACCACCAGGCGGTCCGAATCGGGCGGCAGGCCGGCCATCGCGGCGAGGTCGTAGGCGCGGTAGACCGAGGCGCGGTCGTAGACGTCATGCGTGCCGGGGATGATCACCACCCGGATGGCGGCATCGGTCAGCCTCTTCAGCTCGGCCACCGTGCGCTCCACGGAGCGGCGTGGCTGCGTGTTCGAGTCGAAGAGGTCGCCGGCGATCAGCAGCGCATCGACCTGCTCCGCGAGGGCGAGGTCAACGGTGGCGCGGAACGCGGCGAACTGGCGCTCGCGCTGGGCCGCGGCCTGGTTTCCCAGGTCGGCGTGCCGGGCTCCGAGATGGACGTCGGCCGTATGAAGCACGCGCAGCATCCCCGGCATTGTGGCGCATCCGGCAAGCGCTGCCCGGGCGCTGGCGCACGCCGAACGCCCCAAGTGCGGCCGGGGAGCGCCGGCGGCCGTTCGTGGGCCGGGATGCTATGGTTCCCGCCACGCAACCGGTGCGCGCCCCGATGGGTCCCACACCAGCTCGTCACCCGGGTCGCGCGGCACCAGGCGTTCCCTGCCTCCTCCGCCGTCCGGTGACCGGGCGGGCCGTGGCCCCGGCGCACGGACCGATGGCGAGCGCCCGGACCTGGAGGCACACACTCGATGACGTACACCGATCGTTCCATCCCCTGCGTCGACTGCGGGATCTCGTTCGTCCACAGCGCGGCGGACCAGGAGTACTACGCGGAAAAGGGCTTCACGTCGGAGCCCAAGCGGTGCTCCAGCTGCCGCTCCAGCCGCCGCGCCTCCCGCGGCGACGGCTACGACGCCCGCAGCATCGGCGGACCGCGCGGCTACGAGCGCGGTGGCTCGTCGGACCGCGAGTTCTTCGCGGTGACGTGCTCGCGCTGCGGCAACAACGCCCAGGTCCCGTTCAAGCCGCGCATGGACAAGCCGGTCTACTGCTCAGACTGCTTCCGCGAGGTCAAGGCCGGCTGAACCGGCGCTCCCCGGACGCCCTCAGGCGCGGGCCGCCGCGCCCGGGAGACGGAGCGTCTCGCCAGCGTGGAGGCGCTCGCGATGGCGGCCGCGCCAGACCGTCACGCGCCCACGGCCGTGGACCTGCCACGCGGTGTCCCGGCCGACCAGCGCCGTGTCTTCGTCGATCCCGAGCACGAGCGTGTCGGCTGGTGCGGCGAGTGCCATGACGGCCGAGAGCGGCTCCGGGAACGCGTCGTAGTGCGGGATCACGATGGTGCCGGGCACGATCCCCAGTGCGTCGCGCCAGCCGATCGGGAACCGCACGAAGGCGCGGCCGGCCGACCGGAGCTGGTGGCCGGCGAGCACCATCGCGCCCGCCGAGCAGCCAGCGATGACGGCACCCCGGGCATGGGCAGCCCGGAGCGCCGCGCCCACGCCGCCGTCATCGAGCGCATCGAGCAGATGACCCGGCTTCCCACCGGACAGGTAGACGAGGTCCGCCTCGCCGATCGCCGCGGCGGCGGCCGGGTCGTTCGCATCCTCCGCACCGCGGACCAGGACAGGCTCCACCTCCGCACCGAGCGCCGCGAAGTGCGCCTCGCCCTGCGCGGCCCAGCGGCGGAACGTCTCCTCGCCGTCCGGCCATGACGCGGTCGGGAGGACCACGACCCGGGGTCGGTCGCGGCCCGTCGCGAGCAGCAGTGCCCGGTCCACCTGCTCCATCGCGGGGGTGAACTCGCCCGAGCCGACGAGTGCGATCGTGCCGTCCATCGGCGGCGAGTCTACCCGGTGGTGCACGAAGGCACGGATTGCGGGCCAAATCCCCGAAAAGATCCCCGAATCGGCTGGTCACGTGGCCAACGCGTGGCTATGCTCTTGTCCATCGCAGGGAAGGGTCCTGTGTGACTGCCGGTCCCTGCGCGGAGTCGCGCTCGGCGTGGCGCCGGGGAGACACGAGAGAGGGAGATGCGATGGAGCCGACCCCGTCCGAGATGCCGATGGGTAGCCCGGAGGTGCCGCCGCCGCAGGCCCAGGCGCCGATCCCGCCCCCGCAGGCCCCGGCCCCGCAGGCCCCGGCCCCGGCCCCGATATCGACGCAGCCGGCCTGGATGACATCCATGACCTCCACGGTCCCGGTCGCGGGTCCCGCCGGGTTCTTCTACGCCGACATCCCGAACCGCGCGATCGCCTACATCATCGACGCGATCATCCTCTTCGTGGGATTCGTGATCGTCGCCGCGGTGGTCGACGCCGTCGGCATCAAGACGACGAGCCTGGACTTGACCTCCCCGACCCTCGTCTCCTTCAACCCGATCGCGGGTCTGATCCTCGCCGCCATCAACCTCGCAATCAGCGTCGCCTACTTCGTCTACACGTGGACCGCGATGCGGGGCACGGTCGGGATGAAGGTGCTCGGGATGCAGATCGGCAACGCGCAGGACGGCGCGACGATCACGATGGACCAGGCCCTCCGGCGGTCACTCATCCTGTTCGGCCCCGGCGCGGTTGCGGAGGCGCTCACCGGCTGGTCAATCCTGGGGCTCCTGATCAGCCTCGCGTCCTTCGGGTGGTTCATCTACCTGCTCTACACGACGGCCGTGAGCCCCACCAAGCAGGGCTTCCACGACAAGTTCGCGAACACCATGGTGGTGAAGGCGGCCCGCGCGGTCGCCTGATCGCCGCTCCGAACCTGCACCCGACACGGGCCGCGCCGCGAGGCGCGGCCCGCTCGATTCGGGGTTGGCGGCGCCGGCTATCCCGCCGCGGCGCCGACCGGTGCCCCCGCCCGGGGAAGGCCCAGCCGACCGGTCCCAAAGCGCGTGCCGGCCCGCCCCCAGATCACCGCAGCCGCCTCGTCGAGCGCGCCGATCGCCGCGAAACGGCCGCCGCCCCGGACGAAGTCGGCGCACGCGCGGACCTTGGGCCCCATCGAGCCGGCCGGCCAGGCGCCGGCGGCCAGGCCCTCGAACGCCTCCTCCACCGAAAGGCGCCGGATCATCTCCGCTTCCGGGGTCCCCCAGCCGCGGATCACGCCGGCGACGTCGGTGAGCAGGAGCAGACCGTCCGCACCGACCGCGCGGGCAAGCACGACCGCGGCGAGATCCTTGTCCACGACCGCTTCGCGGCCTTCGTAGCGCCCGTCCGGCAGCTCGACCACCGGGACGCCGCCGCCGCCGCCGGCCACGACGAGCGCGCCCGTCTCCACGAGCGAGCGGATCGCCTGGGCCTCCACGATGCGGAGGGGCGCCGGCGAGGCGACCACCCGGCGCCAGTGCTTTCCATCCGGCGCGATCGTCCAGCCCTGGGCGGCGGCGTGGGATCGGGCAACGGACTCCGTGTACACCGGGCCGACCGGCTTGGTGGGCGCAGCGAACGCCGGATCGTCGGCTCGGACCACCGTCTGCGTGAGGATCACCGCGATCTCGCGCCGGATCCCGCGCGCGATGAACGCATCGCGGAGCGCCTGCGCCACGAGATAGCCAATCTGGCCCTGGGACTCGGCGCCCAGGACGTCCAGCGGCGGCGGGGGCACGACGGCCGACGCCATGTCCGCCTGGATGGCCAGGAAGCCGACCTGCGGGCCGTTCCCGTGGGTCAGCACGATCTCGGCGCCGCTCCGCTCTGCGAGGTCGACGAGCGACCGCGCCGCGACCTCCAGGTTGTGGCGCTGGACTTCGATCGATCCCGGCTCACCTCGGCGGATCATGGCGTTCCCGCCCAGGGCAACCGCGATCCTGGTCATCCCAGGCGCTCGCCGCGGTGGTCGCCGCTGATGAGCGCGTACAGGAGCGCCTGCTCCGTGTAGACGCGGTTCTCAGCCTGGTCCCAGACGCGGCTCTGCATCCCGTCCATGACCGCGTCGGTGACCTCGTCGCCGCGGTGGGCCGGCAGGCAGTGGAGGAAGATCGCGCGGGGTCCCGCGCTTGCCATCATCGCCTCATCGACGGTGTACCCGGCAAAGATTCGCCTGCGCTCTTCGCGTTCGGCCTCCTTGCCCATCGACGCCCAGACGTCCGTGTAGACGGCATCGGCACCGCGGACGGCATCGGCCGGATCCGTGACGAGCTCGATCCCGCCGCCGTTCGCCTCAGCGTGGGTTCGTCCGGCTGCCACGATCACCGGGTCGGGCCGGTAGCCCTCCGGCGTCGCGATCAGCAGGGTGAACCCGAGGTATCCGGCCGCCTGGATCAGCGAGTGGGCCACGTTGTTGCCGTCCCCGACGAAGGCCACGCGCCGGCCCCGAAGGTCGCCGAGGGCTTCCTCGAGCGTCATCGCGTCGGCCAGCGCCTGGCACGGGTGATGCTCGTCGGTCAGGGCATTGATGATCGGGATGCTGGAGTTGGCTGCCAGCTCCTCAACCCGGGCCTGGGCGAAGGTCCGAATCGTGAGCGCGGACAGGTAGCGCGACAGGACCCGCGCGGTGTCGGCGACCGTCTCGCCGTGGCCCAGCTGGAGCTCGTCGGGTCGGAGGACGATCGGGAGCATTCCGAGCGCCCAGGCGGCGCCCTCGAGGCTCACGCGGGTCCGAGTCGACGGCTTGTCGAAGATCATCCCGACTCGCCCGCCGGCGAGCGCGCCCCGGTGCCGGCCGGGCTCGCGCTTGAACCGGTGCGAGAGGTCGAGGATCTCCCGGACTCCTTCGCGACCGAGGGAATCGAGAGTCAGGAGGTGCTCTGCCATCGGGCCTGCCTCCGGTCAGCGAGCGCGGGCCGCCACGGCCGCGCGGGCGCGGGCGACGATCGGCGCGACGAGGTCGCTGAGGGTTGGGACGTCCGGCTCGCCGGGGACCTCCTCCAGCTCGTAGCGGACGCGGACGACGGGCTTCTCGAGGCGGAGCACCCGGTTGAGGTCAATCGGGGTCGCCGCGAGGACCAGGTCGGCGGGCATCGCGTTGAGGGTGTCCTCCAGCTCGTGCATCTGCTCCTGCCCGTAGCCCATGGCCGGGAGGAGGTGCTGGAGGGCAGGGTACTTGGCGAGCGTCAGGGCAAGGGTGCCCTTCGCGTACGGGACCGGATCTACGACCTCCGCGGCGCCGAAGCGCTGGGCGGCCACGATGCCGGCCCCGAACGTCATGCCGCCGTGCGTGAGCGTCGGGCCGTCCTCGACGACGGCGACCCGCTTCCCCTCGATCGTGCCGCCTTCGAGCGTCAGCGACGAGCGGGCGAGGATCACCTCCGCCCGCGGGTTGAGGGCGGCGATGTCGGCGCGGACCATCTCCACGGCGCCCGGCTCGGCCGAGTCGACCTTGTTGATGACCACGACGTCGGCCATCCGGAGGTTGGCCTCGCCCGGGTGGTAGTGGACTGCATGATCCGGCCGTAGGGGATCCGCCACGACCACGAAGAGGTCCGGCTTGTAGAACGGGAAGTCGTTGTTGCCGCCATCCCAGAGGATGACGTCGGCTTCCTTCTCCGCCTCGCGGAGGATCGCCTCGTAGTCCACGCCCGCAAAGAGGACCCGACCGGCATCGAGGTGCGGCTCGTACTCCTCGCGTTCCTCGATCGTGGTCTCGTGGCGGTCCAGGTCCGCGTAGGTCGCGAAGCGCTGGACGCGCTGTTTCACCAGGTCGCCGTACGGCATCGGGTGGCGGATCACCACGACCTTCAGCCCCTGCGCCTCGAGCAGGCCGGCGAGGTAGCGCGTGGTCTGGCTCTTGCCGGCACCGGTGCGCGTGGCCCCCGTGGCGACCACCGGCTTGGTGCTCTTGATCATGGTGCTCACGGGACCGAGGAGCACGAAGTTCGCGCCGCCCGCCAGCACACGGCTGGCCTGGTGCATCACGAACTCGTGGGCCACGTCGCTGTAGGCGAAGACGACCCGGTCGATCTTCTGGCGGGCGAAGATCTTCTCCAGCTCGGACTCCGGGACGATGTCGATGCCGTCCGGGTAGAGCGGCCCGGCGAGCTCCGGCGGGTACCGACGGTGATCGATCCCGGGAATCTGCGTCGCCGTGAAGGCGACAACCTCGACGTTGGGGTCGTCGCGGTAGACGACGTTGAAGTCGTGGAAGTCGCGCCCGGCGGCGCCCATGATCACGACCTGTGTGCGGTCCATGGTCGTCCGCTCCTCCGCATCTCTGCCGACGCGGACGAGCCGGTTCCCGACCCCGGGCCCGGCGGTCGTCCTTCTGGATGGAGTGTGGCTGCCGCGTCAAGCGGCCGGGTAGGGCCGAGCGGACCCCGAGGGTGGGGCCGGTCGGCCGGGCGCGGTCAGCGCCGGGCCAGGTCATCCGGGGTGTCGACATCGCGGAGTGACGCACCATCCGGGTCCAGCGCCCGCCAGCGCTCGGGCTCCAGGGTGCCGACCCGAAGGTGGTCGAAGAGGCCCACGAGGCTCCGGGTCTCGCCGTCGAGGAGCGCCGCGACCACCGGACGAACGGTGGCCACGCGCATGGCCGCGGGCAACGGCCGGACCAGCCCGTCCTCCGCGAGCGCCACGGCGTCGAGCGGTGGCCCGTCCGCCTCCTGATCCAGCCACAGGAGCAGCTCGGCGAGGACCGCCGGCGACAGCGACGGCTGGTCGCCACCCACGAGGATCGCGAGCCGTCCGCGCGCAGCCGCGAGCCCAGCTGCCAACCCGGCAAGCGGCCCACGGTTGGCGACGGCATCCCGGACCACGCGAACCCTGACCTCCGCGTCGACGGGCAGCGGCGGCCGAGCGCCGTCGGATCCGATCACCACGACGACCTCGTCCGAGACCGTCGCCACCGCGAGGATCGCGTGGTGCAGGAGCGGACGTCCGTCCACCTGGATCGCGAGCTTGTCGGCGCCGAACCGGGTCGCGCGGCCGCCGGCGAGGACGATCCCGGTGGCAGGCAACGGGCTCACCATGGCGGGAGGTCGGAGAGCGTGATGACGGAGATACCCGCGGCGGTTGCCACTCGTGCGAGGCGTCGGTCCGCCGTGACGAGGGTGGTCGAGGCGCGATGCGCACAAACGGCATACGCGGCATCGGCCACGCGGAGCCCGCCGAACAGGGCGAGCTCCAGGGAATCGGTCGCAACGGTTGCAGCGTCAGTCGTGTCGACGGAGATCGCCTCCAAGGCCCGGAGCGCTTCACGGCAGTCGTCCGCCGGAAGGCGTCCAGCTCGGTGCGCGCGGACCAGACCTGCAGCGACCTCGAGGAGGAAATGGGCCGGCTCGATTGGGTCGAGCTCACCTCGAAGCAGCGACTCACGGAGCTGGAGCGCGCCGGTCCTGTCGGTCTCGTCAGGCAGTGTCCAGCGCAGCGCGACGCTTGCGTCAAGCGTGACCCTCCGCTTCATGGCTTCTCCGGTGGTTCGGGCAGCCCGGCGATGATCCAGTCGAACCGAGCCTCGGCCTCGTCGCGGACCGCATCGAGGATCGCGTCCACCGTGTCGTGCGGGCCGGTCGGCGGCTTCGACCGGGCACGGATCGCGTCGAGGACATCGAACGCGCGCCGGCGCCGAGCGAGCATTCGCTCGAAGGTGTCAGGCCAGTTCGCCGAGTTCCACCGGGCCACGTAGGCGGCCCGATCCCCGTCTGCGTCCGTTGCGTAGGGCGTGACCGCCTCTCGCGCCGCGGATCCACCGGGGCGCGCCACCGGGAGATCCAGCGCGGCGGCCGGGATGCGCACCGCACGCCCAATCCGGGCGCTCGGCAGCGAGCCATCGGCGATCCTCCGCCGTACGGTCCGAAGGCTGATGCCGAGGCGGGACGCGGCTTCGGTGGCAGTCAGGTAGTCCGGATCACGCATGGCCCACATGATGCCAGCACATGCCAGCGCATGTCAATGGATGCCGTCACCGCTCGTTCCAGCGCGCGGCGCCCGCGGTCCGGGCACGTGCCCGGCGGGCGTCCGGGTGAGGATCCCCTGCCGCCCAAGGTCCTCCAGGAGCGCCATCACGTACTTCCGGCTCGTGCCCGTTGCATCGCGCAGCGCGGCCGGGGTGAGGGGTCGGTCGGCGGCCAGGCGGAGGGCGGTCACCTGCAGGTCCGCGAAGGCGGCCGCCGACCAGGCGAGATCGTGGTCGACGCGGACGATCCGCCCGGCGGACTCCAGGGCATGAACACCTTCCGGCGGGCACGCCGCCGCGTGGGCCGCCGCGAGGAGGCCGGGCGGTGCGGGCATCTCCAGGGCGCGTTCCAGCCGATCCATCGCCGCGAGCACGGCCGGCGCGGGCCCAACGGCACGATCGCGCCGGTGGACGAGCTCCCCCGTTCGCGCGAGCTCGCCGGCTGCGACGGC
>Ga0097691_1001610_pt1 | contig 16258 bp, 9 predicted proteins | sample NGESurdeep072012_8_FD_72858 | JGI IMG/M metagenome (GOLD analysis project Ga0097691, IMG submission 72858) | Arctic peat soil microbial communities from Barrow, Alaska - NGEE Surface sample 210-1 deep-072012 | ecosystem: Environmental > Terrestrial > Soil > Wetlands > Peat ... | reverse complement strand
TCGCGTATCGCCCAGACCACCAGCGATTGACCGCGGCGCATGTCGCCGGCGGCGAACACCTTGGGGTTGGAAGTCTGATAGCAGCCGGCGCCGTCGGTGCTCGCCTTGACGTTGCCGCGCGCATCCTGGTCCAGCCCGAGTTCGCCGATCAATCCTTTTTGCACCGGGCCGAGAAAGCCCATGGCGAGCAGCACCAGGTCGGCCTCGAGTTCGAATTCGGTGCCCGGGACCTCCACCATTTTGCCGTCCTTCCATTCGACGTGCGCCGCGACCAGCTTTTTCACCTTGCCGTTCGCACCCTCGAAGCGCTTGGTCGCCACGGACCAGTCGCGCTCGCAGCCTTCCTCCTGCGAACTGGAAGTGCGCAGCTTGATCGGCCAGTAAGGCCATACCAAAGGCTTGTTCTCCTGCTCCGGCGGCTGCGGCAGCAGCTCGAACTGGGTGACGGACGCGGCACCATGGCGATTGGAGGTGCCGACGCAATCGGAGCCGGTGTCGCCGCCGCCGATGATCACCACGTGCTTGCCGGTCGCCATGATTTGCCCTGCGACTTTGTCTCCGGCCACGACCTTGTTCTGCTGCGGCAGGAATTCCATGGCGAAATGGATGCCCTCGAGTTCGCGCCCGGGAACGGGCAGGTCGCGCGGACGCTCGGCGCCGCCTGACACCACCACCGCGTCGAATTCCTGCAGCAGTTTTTTCGCCGGCAGTGCATTCCTGGCGCTGCCGCCGACGCTCTGGTTCACCCTGAACTCCACGCCCTCGGCGCGCATCTGCTCCATGCGCCGGTCGATCAGGTGCTTTTCCAGTTTGAAGTCGGGAATGCCGTAGCGCAACAAGCCGCCGATGCGGTCGTTCTTCTCATACAGCACCACCTCGTGCCCGGCGCGCGCCAGTTGCTGCGCGCAGGCCAGGCCCGCTGGACCCGAGCCGACGATCGCGACCTTCTTCCCGGTCTTGCTCTCGGGCGGCGCAGGCCGCACCCAGCCCATCTCCCAGCCCTTGTCGATAATGGCGTGCTCGATCGACTTGATGCCGACCGGGTCGTTGCTGATATTGAGCGTGCATGCCGCCTCGCACGGCGCCGGGCAGACGCGACCCGTGAATTCCGGGAAATTGTTGGTCGAATGCAAGGTCTCCAGCGCTTCGCGCCAGTTCTGCCTGTAGACCAGGTCATTCCAGTCGGGAATGATGTTGTTGACCGGGCAGCCGCTCATGCAGAAGGGGGTGCCGCAGTCCATGCAACGCGCTCCCTGCACCGCCGCCTCCTGATCGGCGAGGTGCCGGATGAACTCGTGGTAATGCTTCTTGCGCGCCGCGGGGGCTTCGCTCGCCTCCCGCAGCCGCTGGAACTCCATGAAACCGGTTATCTTGCCCATTTACGTTAATCCAAAGTCCAAATACGTTTTAGTGGCAGCTCCTAGCAAACCCAATTCTGTCATTCCGAGTCCCCCTCCGGGGATAAACTTCGCGAGGAATCTGCTTTTCATCGGGCGCAAGAAGCAGATTCTTCGGACCTGCGCCCCGGAGGAAGTCCCCATAGGGGACGGCCTCAGAATGACAATTTTTAGAGGTCCTCTTAATGCCTTTTCCGTTCAGGCCGCCAGCTTGCCGCCCTTGGCGGCGATCTCGCCGAGCGCGCGCCGGTACTCGTGCGGGAATATCTTGACGAACTTGCTCCGGTATTGCGCCCAGCCACCGAGCACCTTTTTCGCCTGCGCGCTGCCGGTGTATCTGGCATGGCTCTCCAGCAGACGCTTGAGCAAGGCTTCGTCAGCCTGTCCAAGATGCCAGATGCCGCGCGCGAGCTTGCCCTCCTGCTCCGCTTCGGCGAGCACCGGCTCGATCTGCACCATGGCCGTGTTGCAGCGCTGGGCGAAGGTCCCGTCCTGGTCGAACACATAGGCAATGCCGCCGGACATGCCGGCGGCGAAATTGCGCCCGGTCATCCCCAGCACCACCACCGTGCCGCCGGTCATGTACTCGCAGCCGTGGTCGCCCGTGCCCTCGACCACCGTGCTCGCGCCCGAGTTGCGCACTGCGAAGCGCTCGCCGGCGACGCCGCGGAAATAGGCCTCGCCCGCAATCGCGCCATACAACACCGTGTTGCCGATGATGATGTTCTGCGTCGGCTCGCCGCGAAACTTGGCCGAGGGCTGGACCACGATGCGCCCGCCCGATAGCCCTTTGCCGCAATAATCGTTGGTGTCGCCGATCAGGTCGAGCGTGATTCCCTTGGCCAGAAACGCGCCGAAGCTCTGTCCGGCACTGCCGGCAAACTTGATCTGTATCGTGTCGTCGGGCAAGCCGGCATGGCCATAGCGCCGCGCGACTTCCCACGACAACATGGTGCCGACGGTGCGGTTGATGTTGCGTATCGGCATGTCTATCGTGACTTTCTTGCCGTGCTCCAGCGCGGGCTTGGCAATTTCGATCAGGCGGTGGTCGAGCGCGCGCGCAAGACCGTGGTCCTGCTCCTCGCACTTGCGCCGCGCCACTTCCGCCCCGACCTGCGGCTGGTAGAAAATGCGCGAGAAGTCCAGCCCCTTTGCCTTCCAGTGCTCGATGCCTTTTTTCATCTCGAGCAGATCGGAACGGCCGATCAACTCGTTCATGCTGCGCACGCCGAGCCTGGCCATGATTTCGCGCGCCTCTTCGGCGACGAAGAAAAAGAAGTTGACCACGTACTCGGGTTTGCCCTGGAATTTGCGGCGCAGCACCGGATCCTGCGTGGCCACGCCCACCGGACAGGTGTTGAGGTGGCACTTGCGCATCATGATGCAGCCCTGGACCACCAGCGGTGCGGTGGCGAAACCGAATTCATCGGCGCCAAGCATGGCGCCGATGACCACGTCGCGGCCGGTCTTCATCTGACCGTCGACCTGCACCGCGATTCGGCCGCGCAACCGATTCAACACCAGCGTTTGCTGCGTTTCGGCAAGGCCCAGCTCCCACGGCGTGCCGGCCTGCTTGATCGAGGACCAGGGCGACGCGCCCGTGCCGCCGTCGTAGCCGGAAATGGTGACGTGGTCGGACTTGGCCTTGGCCACGCCCGCGGCCACTGTGCCGACGCCGGTCTCGGACACGAGCTTGACGCTGATCGAAGCCTTCGGATTGGCGTTCTTCAGGTCGTGGATCAGCTGCGCCAGATCCTCGATCGAGTAGATATCGTGATGCGGCGCCGGCGAGATCAGTCCCACCCCCGGCACGGCGAAACGCAGTTGCGCGATGTACTCGGATACCTTGTGACCGGGCAACTGGCCGCCTTCGCCGGGCTTCGCGCCCTGCGCCATCTTGATCTGGATCTGGTCTGCGCTCGCCAAGAATTCGGCGGTGACACCGAACCGGCCCGAGGCGACCTGCTTGATTTTCGAGCGCAGCGAATCGCCTTCATTGAGCGCGAGGTCGCGCTCGACGTTGTGAGGCCCTAAGCGCTGGGCCAGCGTTTCGCCGGCCTTCGCCGGCGGGAAGCGGTTGGGATCCTCACCGCCCTCGCCGGTGTTGGACTTGCCGCCGATGCGGTTCATCGCGATCGCGAGCGTGGTGTGCGCCTCGGTCGAGATCGAGCCCAGCGACATGGCCCCGGTGGCGAAGCGCTTGACGATCTCCTTCGCCGGTTCGACTTCCTCCAGCGGGATCGGCTGCATCTCCCCGAACTTGAACTCGAACAGGCCGCGGAACGTCATGTGCCGCTTGGACTGGTCGTTGATGATCTGCGCATATTCCTTGTAGGTCTCGAAACTCCCCTGCTTGGTCGAATGCTGCAGCTTCGCGATCGCGTCCGGCGTCCACATATGCTCTTCGCCGCGGATGCGGAACGCGTATTCGCCGCCCGCGTCGAGCGCATTGGCGAGCACCGGATCGGCGCCGAAAGCCTGCCGGTGCAGGCGTATCGCCTCCTCGGCCACCTCGAACAAGCCGATGCCCTCGACATTGGAAGCGGTGCCGGTGAAATACTTCGCAACCAGCTCGCGCGACAGGCCCACCGCCTCGAATATCTGCGCCCCGGTATAGGACATGTAGGTGGAAATGCCCATCTTGGACATCACTTTCAACAGGCCCTTGCCGATGGCCTTGACGAAATTCCTGATCGCCTTGCCGCCATCGACATCGGCGGGCAATATACCCTGCATGTTGAGCAGGGTCTCGAGCGCGACGTAGGGATGGATCGCTTCCGCGCCGTAACCGGCAAGCAGCGCAAAATGATGCACCTCGCGCGCCGAGCCGGTTTCCACGACCAGCCCCGCGCTGGTGCGCAGGCCCTTGCCGACCAGGTGCTGGTGGACTGCCGAAAGCGCCAGCAGCGCCGGAATCGCCACATTGTCGCAATCCAGACGCCGGTCGGAGATGATGATGATGCTGTAGCCGGAGCGAACCGCGTCCTCGGCCTGAGCGCACAGGCTCGCCAGGCGCGCCTCGATCGCCTCATGGCCCCAGGCCACGGGATAGGTGATGTCGAGCTCGAAGGACTTGAACTTGCCTCCGGTGTTGCGGTCGATGTGCCGGATCTTGTCCATCTCGTAGAAGTCCAGCACCGGCTGGCTGACCTCGAGCCGGATCGGCGGGTTGATCTCGTCGATGCCCAGCAGATTCGGCTTGGGTCCGATGAAGCTCACCAGGCTCATCACCAGGTCCTCGCGGATCGGGTCGATCGGCGGGTTGGTCACCTGCGCGAACAACTGCTTAAAGTAGTGGTACAGGGTCTTGTTCTTGTTCGACAGCACCGCGAGAGGCGAGTCGTTGCCCATGGAGCCGATGGGCTCCTCCCCGGCCGCAGCCATCGGCAGCATCAGGAACTTGAGGTCTTCCTGCGTATAGCCGAAAGCCTGCTGGCGATCGAGCAGCGGCACCTCCGAGCGCTGCGGTTGCTGTTTCTTGCTCTCCACGTCGTCGAGCCGGAAGCGGATGCGCTCGATCCACTCGCGGTAGGGCTTCGCCGCCGCGAGCGTTTCCTTCAGCTCCTGGTCGTCGATGATGCGCCCGCGCTCGACATCGATGAGGAACATCCTGCCCGGCTGCAGGCGCCATTTCTTGACGATTTTTTCCTCGGGGATCGGCAGCACGCCTGCTTCGGAGGCCATGATCACCAGGTCGTCGTCGGTGACGATATAGCGCGCGGGCCGCAGGCCGTTGCGGTCCAGCGTGGCGCCGATCTGGCGGCCGTCACTGAAGGCGACCGCCGCGGGCCCGTCCCAGGGCTCCATCATCGCCGCATGGTATTCGTAGAACGCGCGCCGGTTGGCGTCCATCGTGGTGTGCTTTTCCCAGGCCTCGGGGATCAGCAGCATCATCGCGTGCGCGAGGGAATAGCCTCCCATCACCAGGAGTTCGAGCGCGTTGTCGAACGAGGCCGAGTCCGACTGGCCGTCGTAGATCAGCGGCCAGACCTTGTTCAGGTCGGTGCCGAGGATGGGACTGGAGATCGCCTGCTGTCTCGCGCGGATCCAGTTGACGTTGCCGCGCAGTGTATTGATCTCGCCGTTGTGGGCGATCAGGCGGAACGGATGCGCCAGGTCCCAGGTGGGGAAGGTGTTGGTGGAGAAACGCTGGTGCACCAGCGCCAGCGCCGACACCAGGCGCGGGTCCCGCAGATCCTTGTAGTACTTGCCCACCTGGTCGGCAAGCAGCAAGCCTTTGTACACCAGCGTGCGCGCCGACATCGACGGCACATAGAACTCCTTGCCGTGCTTGAGCCGGAGCGCCTGAATCGCGTGGCCCGACGATTTGCGGATGATGTAGAGCTTGCGTTCGAGCGCGTCGGTCACCGTCACCTCGCCGCCGCGGCCGATGAACACCTGACGGATCACCGGTTCTATCCTTTTCCCCGATTCCCCCAGCCCCGAGTTGTCGCGCGGCACGTCGCGCCAGCCGAGCAATACCTGCTGCTCGTCCTTGATCGCGCGTTCGATTTCGTATTCGCAGGCGAGGCGCGAAGCCGGTTCCTGCGGCAGGAACACCATGCCTACGCCGTATTCGCCCACGGGCGGAAGCTGCACGCCCTGCCCGGCCATCTCCTCGCGCAGGAACCGGTCCGGGATCTGGATCAGAATGCCGGCGCCGTCGCTCGCCAGCGGGTCGGCGCCGACCGCGCCGCGATGGGCGAGGTTCTTGAGAATGAGCAGCCCTTGATCGATGATGGTGTGGCTCCTGGCGCCTTTGATGTTGGCGACAAAGCCGACGCCACAGGCGTCATGTTCATTGGCGGGGTCGTACAACCCTTGTGCCGCAGGACGAATAAGGGGTAGGGCCGGATCGGTCACGCTCGCACCTCTGGCTGCAAATTGGCTTCGGACGGTCGTGGACCAGCCTACGACTTTTTCCGGCCGAACTGATGATTCTACCTGCGGATCGCTGTCACTTCAAGCGCTTAGGGCGTCGCTGCAGAGCAGCATTTGCGGCGAACGCCAGACTCAGGCGGCGGCGGAAAAAGCCAGGGCTTGCTGCAGCGGGCCGTCTGGCACGTCGGCGCGGATCGAGGCGGCGCCGATTCCCTCCAGCAGGACGAAGCGCAGCTTGCCGCCCTCGGCCTTCTTGTCCACCCCCATCAGCTCCAGCAGGCGTGCGGGGGCGATGTCGGGCGGGGCGGTCGGCAACCTGGCGCGCTTGAGCAGGGCGATGATGCGCTCTGCCTCGGCCTGCGCGATGAGGTCCATGCGGCGCGACAGATCCGCAGCCATGACCATCCCCGCCGCCACCGCCTCTCCGTGCAGCCACTTGCCGTAACCCAGGCCGGACTCGATGGCATGGCCGAAGGTATGGCCGAAATTGAGCAGGGCGCGCACGCCGGTCTCGCGCTCATCCTCGGCCACCACGGCGGCCTTGATCTCGCAGCAGCGGCGCACCGCGTGCGCCAGGGCCTCCCGGTCGCAGGCGAGCAGCTTCTCCATGTTCTGTTCCAGCCAGGCGAAGAACGCGCCGTCGCGGATGAGACCGTGCTTGATGACTTCCGCCATGCCGGCGGAGAGTTCGCGCGGGGGCAGCGATGCCAGTACCGCGGTATCGGCCAGCACCAGGCGCGGCTGGTAGAACGCGCCGATCATGTTCTTGCCGAGCGGGTGATTGATGCCGGTCTTGCCGCCGATGGAAGAGTCTACCTGGGCGAGCAGCGTCGTTGGCACCTGGATGAAGGGTATGCCGCGCATGTAGGTCGCGGCGGCAAAGCCGGCCAGATCGCCGATAACGCCCCCGCCCAGGGCGATGAGCGTGGTCTTGCGGTCGCAGCGGCGCTCGAGCAGCGCGTCATAGATGCGGTTGAGGGTGGCCCAGTCCTTGTAGCGCTCGCCGTCCTCGAGCACGATACTTATTACGTCTACCCCTCCGGCCCGCAAGGCTTCCGCCAGTTGTTGCAGATACAAGGCCGCAACCGTGGTGTTGGTGACAATGGCGACCTTGGGCAGGTCCAGGTGCGGCAGGATCAGCCCGGCGCTGGAGAGCAAATGCTCGCCGATGTGGATGGCGTAGGCGCGCTCGCCCAGCTCTACGCGGAGAGTTTGCATCGTTCCCGCACTTGGGGGAGAAGCTGGAGGAGGAGGGTGCGCGCGCTTTGGCGGCCGGTATCGACGACGATGTCCGCGATTTCACGGTACAGCGGATCGCGCTGCCGGTAGAGGCTATGCAGTTTTTCCATCGGGTCGGTGTCCTGCAGCAGGGGCCGCGACTTGTCGTGACGGGTGCGGTTCCACAGATCCTTGGGCTGGCCGTGCAGATACACGACCACGCCGCGGCGGGCGAGGTGAGCGCGGTTTTCGGCATCGAGCACCGCGCCGCCGCCGGTCGCGAGCACCACGTTGGAGAGCTGCGTCAGCTGGTCCACGACTTGCGCCTCGCGCGCGCGAAAACCGGCCTCGCCTTCGATCTCGAATATGAGCGCGATTTTCACGCCGGTACGGCGTTCGATCTCCTGGTCGGTATCGTGGAAGGTCTTGCCCAGCTCGGCGGCGAGTTGCCTGCCCACCGTAGTCTTTCCCGCCCCCATCAGGCCGACGAGAAATATGTTATTCGAAGTATTCACACAGGCATTCTAGCAGTACACACCTGCCCCCGGGCCCGCGACAAGCCAGCCTGCGCGAAACCGGGCGGGGGACACAACAGGCCCGCTCGCGGGCTTGTTGCGGTGCAGGCTAATGCGCGGAGCGCGTTACGCCGGAACCAAAAAACAAGAGCCGGTCACCCGGCTCTTTTCCTGGGCAGCGAAGAAGCCTTTCAGCGTACCGTAAGGCGATCGTCGACGATGCGCGGCGTGATGAATACCAGCAGCTCGGTCTTGTTATCCGTCTTGCCGGTGTTCTTGAACAGATTGCCCAACACCGGTATGTCGCCAAACAGCGGTACCTTGGTGATGGTGGTGCGCTCGTCCTGGCTGAAGATGCCGCCGATCACAACCGTGCCGCCGTTTTCGACCAGGACCTCGGTCTTGACGTGCTTGGTGTCGATGGCAAAACCCGCCGCAGTCACCTGACCCACCGAATCCTTGTTGATGTCCAGCGTCATGATGATGTTGCCGTCGGGCGTGATCTGCGGCTTCACCTTCAGGCTCAGGTTCGCTTTGCGGAATGACACGCTCGTTGCCCCGCTCGAAGTCGCCGCTTGATACGGCAGCTCGGTACCCTGCTCGATCAAGGCCTCGACCTTGTCTCCGGTCAGCACCCTCGGACTGGATATGATCTTGCCTTTGCCGTCTGCTTCCAGCGCGCTCAACTCCAGGGTGATAAAGCGGGTGAAATTTCGGTTGAAGAGAATCGTGGAAATCACGCCGGCGTTGAAGCCGCCCAGGCCGTTAGCCGGCATGTTGACGTTCTGGCCGGTCGCGCCCGTTATATCCGCCGTGCCGGTCCCGAGCGTCGCGGTATTCGTGGCGTTTGACGTTTGTTGCGCGGTGTTCGTCAGGTTCGGGCCAATTGATGTGCGCAGCGCTTGGCCCCCCAGCCAGTCGCCGCCCGGAACCCTCTCGTTGTAGCCAAGCTTCGCGCCGAGGTTTTTGCTGAAGGTGTCGCTTGCCTCGACGATGCGCGCTTCTATCATCACCTGGCGCACCGGCACGTCGATCTGGGCGATCAGCTTGCGCACTTCCTCGAGACGGGTGGGCACGTCCTGCACGAACACGGTGTTGGTGCGCGCGTCGACCACCGCGCTGCCGCGTTTGGACAGCACTTTTTGATTCGCGGAAGTCAACAGGGCCTGCACGTCCTGCGCCTTCTGGTAATTGAGCACGAAGCTCTCGGTGCGCACCGCCTCCAGTTCCCCGATCTGCTGCTGCGACTCCAGCATCAGCTTTTCCTTGGTCGCCAGCTCGTCGCGCGGCGCGATCCACACCACATTGCCGTTCTTGCGCATGTCCAGGCCGCGCGTGTCGAGGATGATCTGCAGCGCCTGGTCCCAGGGCACGTCCTTCAAGCGCAAGGTCAGGCTGCCGCCGACGGCGTCGCTGGTGATGATGTTGAGGTCGGTGAAATCGGCGATCACGTTGAGCACGCTGCGCACTTCGACATTTTGAAAGTTGAGCGACAGCTTCTCGCCGCTGAACCCGGCCTTGCTGCCCTGCGCCAACTTGTTCGGATCGGGAACGACCTGCTTCACCTCGACTACGAACTGGGTATCGGTCTGGTAGGCACTGTGCTCCCACAGGCCCTTGGGCGCGATCACCATGCGCACGTTTTCGCCCTGGTTAAAGGTATTGATCGACTGCACCGGCGTGCCGAAATCGGTCACGTCCAGGCGCCGGCGAAACTTGTCCGGCAGCGAAGTCTTGAAGAAATCGATCACCAGGTTCTGTCCCTGCACGCGGATATCGATGCCGGTCGAGCTGTCGGACAGATCGACCACGATGCGGCCTTCCCCGGCCTTGCCACGGCGGAAATCGACGTCACGCACGGTGTGCATATCGAGCTGTGTGGCTTCGACGAAATGGGTGACTGCAACCCCGCCGCTGCCGCTGGCCGCCGGCGTGGCGGCGAGGATGATCAGCAGGTTCTTGCCGTCGATCTGGGTGTCATAGCCGACCGACCGGCGCAGATTCAGCACCATGCGCGTGCGCTCGCCCGCTTGCACCATGTTCATGCTCAGAAGCTCGCCCTCGCCGATGTTCTGGCTGTTGCGCCCGAGACCGTTCACGGTGTTGGGAAGATCGAACGCGATGCGGGCCGGGTTGGCGACGGTGAAGCTCCCCGGCTGCGACTTGAGCGCCTCCTTCAGCGTCAGCTTGACGATGACCTTGCCGCTTTGCTGCGACACGTTGAAGGCTTCGACGCTGTTCAGCGGCGTCTGCGCCATTGCCAGAACGGCCCAGAAGGATGCGGTTAAGACGCCGATTACACCGAGAATTTTGGCCATAGAGATCCTCACCTTCGTTTTGCCGCTTCTGCCTCGGCTATCTGCAGCGCGATCTTGCGCTCAGTCCAATCGCCAGATGCATCCTGCACCAACTCTTTGAGGTTAATCTGACTGTCGGTGATTCCGGTAATGATGCCGAAATTCTGTCCCAGATAGTTGCCTGTCTTTACCCGATACACGCTGCTGGCGGCGCGCACCAACGCGTAGGTAACGCCTTTCTGCGACAGCGTACCCACCATTTTCAGCGATTCCAGCGGATATGCCTCCAGCGGCTCTTTCGGCCGCGTGGTGTCGGGTCCATTGGCGCCGCCTTTGCTTTTCGCAGCCGCCGCGATCGCGAGTTCGATTTTGGCCGGACCGAAGGGGTCGGGCAAGTCAAAGGCCTGATACGGCACCGGCTCGTAGGGCTTCACCACCGGCAGCGGCTCGATGCGGCCGCGCAGGTCCTTGGTAAGGTTTTTCAGCTCTTCCTTCAGATCCTGGTGCTCGTCGCCGCCGCACGCGGCGAGAAACAACACGGCTGTGATGATGGCTAGGTTTCTCATTTCTTGGCAGCCCCGCCTTTAGCCGGGGACTTGGCGGCGGCCTTCTTCTGTTTCGCCACCTCTTCCTCGTCCAGATAACGGAACGTCTTTGCAATCGTGTCCATCGCCAGTACGTTGCCGTCCTTGGCGGACGGACCGATGACGATGTCGTTGAGCGTGACGATGCGCGACAACTGTGCGATGTCGCTCGCAAACTGTCCCATGTCGTGGTAGCCGCCCGTTACCCTGACGCTGACGGGCAGTTCAGCGTAGAAATCTTTCATGGTTTCCTTCGGCGCCGGCTTGAACAGTTCGAACTGCAGGCCCCGACCCAGGCCCGCCTGGTTGATATCCACCAGCAACGCGTCCATCTGCGACTTGTTAGGCAGCTGCTTCAGCAGCGCGCCGAAAGAACTGTCGATTTCGCGCAGTTGCTGGCGGTACAGATCGAGGTTGACCGCCAGCTGCTTCTTGCCCTTGTAGTCTTCCTTGAGCTTCGCCTCCTGTTCGGCACCGGCGGCGAGTTGGTCCACCTGCCCCTGCCAGTCAGCCACATACCCGGCCGCGACCAAGGCCACCAGAATCGCAATCAAGGCGAGCAGCTTGGGCAGAGCCGGCCAGGTCCCCGGATCTTTCGGATTGAGATATTTGAATTGATCAAGCAGCTTGTTCATCAGGCCATTCCTATTTTTTTGCGCCGCCTGCGCCCGCCTTCGCCACGCCGGCCGTCGGCGCCGCCCCTACCTTCGGCGCGCCGCCCGTCGCGGCTTTGCCCGGCCCCGCCTTGCCCGCTCCGCCCTTTGCCGCGTCGGACTCCGTCTGCAGCCGCCTGATACTGACGTTCATGTTGAATTCGGACAGGCGCTTGTTGTTGACATTGACCGCCTTGATCTCGACCAGATCCGGATTCCCGAGATAGGGCGAAGCCTCCAGGTTGCGCATCAAGGTCGATACCCGCGCATTTGATTGGGCGTAGCCGGTCAGATTGACTTTGGGGCCGGTCTGTTTGATCGATCTCAGGTATACGCCATCCGGGGTTTGCCGCACCAGCTGTTCGAGCAGGTACACGGTCTGCGCACGATCCGCCTGCAGGGTTTCGATCACCTGCTTGCGCGACAACAGCGCCTGAATTTCCTCCTTCAGTTTCTTGATTTCCTCGATTTCCTTGTCGAGCTTGGTGTTCTCGTCCTTGAGGAACCTGTTGCGTTCTGTCTGGGTCGAGATGCGCGTGGCGTAATAGCCGTGCACCAGGAGGACGATAGACGCGGCCAGGCCGGCGACCATCCCCATCAGGATGTAGAACTGCAGATTGTGGGCCTTGCGGCGCGCTTCGCGCCAAGGCAGCAGATTGATGCGGATCACGGATCGAACCTCCGCATCGCCAGGCCGCAAGCGACCATCATCGAGGGCGCATCGACGAGCAGCTTCTTCGGCTGGATGCGCGGTGAAACCTGCATGCTCGCAAACGGGTTGGCCACCCGGGTATTGACCTGCGAGCGGGAGCCGACGATGTCCTCCAGCCCCGGAATCACGGCCGAGCCGCCGGTGAGCAGAATGTGCTCGATGCTGTTGTACTGGGTGGAGGTGAAGAAAAACTGCATGGCGCGCTGCACTTCGAGCGCCAGATTTTCCAGGAATGGGTGCAGAATTTCGGCTTCGTATGAATCGGGCAAGCCACCGGTACGCTTGGCGTTCTCGGCCTCCTCCTGGCTCATGCCGTACTGGCGCATGATGTCCTGGGTGAGCTGGCTGCCGCCAAAAGCCTGCTCGCGGGTGTACACGGTCTGGTCGTTTCGGAGCACGGTGACGTTCATGACGTTGGCTCCGATATCGACCAGCGCGATGTTCTGTTCCTTGCCGTCATCGGGGAACTGCTTCTTGATCAGATCGAAGGCGCTCTGGACCGCATAGGATTCCACGTCCATGACCAGGGCCTTCAGGCCGGCGGCCTCGGCCACGGCCACGCGGTCCTCCACTTTTTCCTTGCGCGAGGCGGCGATCAGCACCTCCACCTCCTCCGCATTTGACGGCGCGGGGCCGACCACCTGGTAGTCGAGGTTGACCTCTTCCAGGGCGAAGGGAATGTACTGGTTGGCTTCGGTCTCGACCTGGATGCCCAACTCTTCGTCGCGCAGACCGGCCGGCACCACGATCTTCTTGGTGATCACCGCCGCCGTGGGCAGCGCCATGGCCACGTTCTTGGTGCGCGTGGCCAGTTTTTTCCAGCCGCGCTTGATCGTTTCCACCACGGCCTCGAGGTTGGTAATATTGCCGTCGACCACCGCGTCCTTGGGCAGCGGTTCAATGATGTACCGCTCCACACGCAGCGCCCCTTTGCCGGCATCGACGACCTCAACCATCTTCACCGAGGAAGAGCTGATGTCCATCCCGAAAAGCGGCGGCGCTTTTGGCTTGAAGATATCAAGGTCCAAGGCGAATTTCCCTTTCAACTATGCCCGGTTAGGCGCGATACATATAATTCACCTTAAATGCTAGCAACAAGTCTAGACGATGTAAAGCAAATAATACATGGAGGGTTTGGCCTACTCCAACGGGCGCTGCTGCGCCCGGCGGACGGGGATACTCTATAATGCTGGCATTTTTAGAAGCCTCGTGAGCGCGGTTTAGTCCGCGCCCCTTGACCAAGGGGTCGCTTCGCCCCCTTTGAAACTCCAATTTGAGCCCGCGCTTGACGCGGCGCAGGTGACTCTTGGCCGTTAAATCTTTCACGTGGTTGCGCCTGGCTGCCTTCCCGGTGCTGCTCCTTGCCGGGCTAGGCGCCATCGCCGGCGCCCTTTTGGGGCTGATGGTCCTGCTCGCCTATCCCAACCTGCCCTCGCTCGATGCGCTTACCGATTACCGGCCGAAGGTGCCCCTGCGGGTGTACAGCGCAGAAGGCATCCTGATCGGCGAGTTCGGCGAGGAGCGCCGCGCCATTGTCGCCATCGGCGAAGTCCCGGAGATCATGAAACAGGCCATCCTGGCCGCCGAAGACGAGCGCTTTTACCAACACACCGGGGTGGACTACCAAGGCGTGATCAGGGCAGCCTACTCCAACCTGACCTCGGGCGGCAAGCGTCAGGGAGCTTCCACCATCACCATGCAGGTGGCCAGGAATTTCTTCCTCACCAGCGAGAAAACCCTTACCCGCAAACTATACGAGGCGCTGCTTGCCTTCAAGATCGAGGCGAGCCTGTCCAAGGACGAAATCCTGCAGATCTACATCAATCAGATCTACCTCGGACAGCGCGCCTACGGCTTCGCCGCAGCGGCGCAGATTTACTACGGCAAGGCGCTAAAGGATATCAATGTGGCCGAGGCCGCGATGCTGGCCGGGCTGCCCAAAGCCCCTTCCAGCTTCAACCCGGTAGTCAATCCGAAGCGCGCCAAGCAACGACAGCTTTACGTGCTGCGGCGCATGCACGAACTGGGCCATCTCACCGACGCCCAGTTCGCCGAAGCGCAGAAAGCGCCGATTGTGGTCAAACACGAAGCCAACGAATACGCGCTACGCGCCGAGTACGTGGCGGAAATGGTGCGGCAGATGCTGTACGAGCGTTTCGCCGACGACGTGTATACCAAAGGTTATCGCGTATACACCACTATCACCAAGGCCGACCAGGAGGCGGCCTACGCGGCGCTGCGCCGCGGCGTGCTGGATTATGACAAGCGCCACGGCTACCGCGGCCCCGAGGGCTATATCGAACTCCCCCCGGAGAACCAGCCGGATGAGGCCATAGAAGAGGCGCTGTCGGAGGAGTCCGACAGCGACGACCTCCTCGCCGCGGTGGTGCTGGAGGCCAGCCCAAAGCAGGTTCGCGCCTACAGCCGCGGCGGGGAGGTAGTGACCATAGCGGGCGAGGGCCTCAAATTCGCGCAGAAAATGCTCGACGACAAGGCCGCGCCGAACAAGAGGATACGGCGCGGAGCCCTGATCCGCATCCAGAAGGACGAAAAACACAACTGGCAGATCGTGCAGCTGCCCGAAGCCGAGGCGGCGCTCGTCGCCGTCAGCCCCATCGACGGCAGCGTGCGCGCGCTGGTGGGCGGGTTCGACTTCAATCGCAACAATTTCAACCACGTCACCCAGGCCTGGCGCCAGCCCGGCTCGAGCTTCAAACCTTTTATCTATTCGGCGGCGCTGGAGAAGGGCTTCACCCCCGCCACCATCGTCAACGATGCGCCTATAGTGGTCGACGCCGCCCAGACCGGCGGACAGACCTGGGCGCCGCACAACTACGACAGCAAGTACGAAGGCCCCATGCGCCTGCGCATGGGCCTGGCAAAGTCGAAGAATATGGTGTCGATCCGCGTACTGCAGGCCATCGGCCCGCAGTACGCACAGGACTACATCACCCGCTTCGGCTTCGACGCCGACAAGCACCCGCCTTACCTCACCATGGCCCTCGGTGCGGGCTCGGTCACGCCGTGGCAGATGGCGCGCGGCTTTTCGGTATTTGCCAATGGCGGCTATCGCATCGAACCCTACGTGGTGCAGCGCATCGTCGACGACCGCGGCAATATCCTCGCCCAGGCACAGCCGCCGCGCGCCGGCGACGAAAGCCTGCGCGTAATCGACGCGCGCAACGCCTTCGTCATGGACAGCATGCTGCACGATGTGGTGCGTTATGGCACGGGCGCGCGCGCGATGTCGCTCGGGCGCAAGGACCTGGCGGGCAAGACCGGCACCACCAACGACCTCGTCGATGCCTGGTTCGCCGGCTATCAGCCGACCCTGACCGCAATTGCCTGGATCGGCTTCGACCAGCCGCACAAACTCGGCAACAGCGAAACCGGCGCAGCAGCCGCGCTACCCATCTGGATAAGTTACATGGGCAAGGCGCTCAAGGGGGTGGACGCGATGTTCCAGCAGGTCCCCGAGGGGGTCGTCAGCGCCAGCGTCAATCCCGACACCGGCCAGGTGGCCAGCGATGGCAGGATAACCGAGTACTTCTATCGCGAGAACATTCCAGCAGCGCAAAAACGCGATGCGTCCGGAGACGGCATCCGCAGTCCCGAGGAAGTCAAGAACCAGTTGTTCTAGTTTGTGACGAGGCGCGCGTATTCGGCCAGCCGTATGAATTCGCTTTCGCCCATCGGTCTCGCGCCAGGTACTCTCGTGCTAAAATTCTCGCATGCGTGCGATCGCTACCGCCATCCTGCTTTGTGTGCTGCTTGAGGCCTGCGGCTCCAAGGGCGCACTCATCATGCCGCCAAAACCGGGCACCGAGCAGCAGCAGTCCAATAGTAACAAACAAAACTAAGTGGCCGTTTCAGAACTACCGAAACGGCCCCTGACTTAGGGGAGCATGAGGGGATGCGCCCCGAAGGTCTCGATCCCCCTTGAGGGGAAAGTCCCCACCTCTTCGGGTGGTCCCGACCTTCGGTCTCCCACCTCGGGGGAT
>Ga0097691_1001608_pt1 | contig 16273 bp, 19 predicted proteins | sample NGESurdeep072012_8_FD_72858 | JGI IMG/M metagenome (GOLD analysis project Ga0097691, IMG submission 72858) | Arctic peat soil microbial communities from Barrow, Alaska - NGEE Surface sample 210-1 deep-072012 | ecosystem: Environmental > Terrestrial > Soil > Wetlands > Peat ... | reverse complement strand
GGGGGCGTCGCATGACGCGCCGGGCCAGCCGGGCCCAGGCGCCCTGTGAGCCGGGGTCCGGGCGCACCTTCCGGATCGCAAGCGCGTCCACGCGCGATCCCAGGATCGACAGGAGCGCCGGCTGGAGCGTGAGAGCGGCGGCCACCGCGATCCCCACGACGAGCGCCCCGGCGATCCCCACCGAGCGCAGGATCATGAACTCGAAGAGGATCAGGCCCAGGAGCCCGAGCAGGACCGTCAGCCCGGAGAAGAAGACGGCCCGGCCTGCCGTCGCGACCGTGACGCGGACGGCAGCCTCCACGGCTTCGGCGTCGGCGCGCGTGCCCGGAGGCGTCCGGTGCGCCAGCTCCTCGCGGAAGCGGCTCAGCATGAGGAGCGAGTAGTCGACGCCCAGGCCCAGGCCGAGGAGCGTGGCCAGGTTGAGCACGAAGATGCTCATCGGGGTGAGGCTGGCGAGGCCGAAGATCACGCCGAGCGTCGTCACGACGGTCGCGCCGCCGATCAGGAGCGGGACGCCCGCCGCGATCACGGAGCCGAAGACGAGCAGGAGCGCGATCGCGGCAAGCGGCAGGCTCACGAGCTCCGCGCGGCGCAGGTCCGCCTCCGAGACCTTCTGGATGTCGCCGTAGAACGCGGGGCCGCCGGCGAGCGTCACCCTGACGCCCGGCGCCGGCCGCAGTGCCGCCTCGATGCCGGGAAGCGCGGCGGGCGAATCGTCGGGGGCGATGTCGAGCAGGACCACGTCGTACGCGACGCGCCGGTCGGAGGAAACCTGGACGGGGGCAAGCAGGTGGCTCGCAACCTGCCGGACGTATGGCGCGCTAGCGACGCCGGACGTGGCCGCGCGGACGGCATCCTCGAAGGCCGGGTCGCCCGCCCGCGCCTCCCCGGTCGACTCGTAGACGAGGACGAGTGCCGATGGCGGCGCGCCGAGCTCCGAGACGAGGGTCGCCCGCGCCCGCGCCGACTCCAGGTCGTCCAGCGAGAAGCCGCCGGCGCGCAGCGCGCCCGGCGCCCGGGGCGCGAACGGGATCGCGAGCAGCACGAGGAGCGCCCATGCGGCCAGCACCCACCACCGGCGACGATAGGCGAATCGGCCGAGACGTTCGAAGGCGGTCACAGGGTCGGTTCGGTCCGGCTGGCCGACCGGATGTCGATCAACCGGATGTCGATCAACCTGGTCCCGCGCGGTGGGCTGCCGCGGCGTCGAGCGGGGTCCGCGGGGCGCACGGATCACGCGTCAGGCCTCGGGGGCGGCCGCCGCCTCCTCCACGAGCGTCTTGTAGGTGACCGACGCGGCTTCGCGGATCGTCGAGAGGACGGAGCAGTAGCGCTCCACCGAGAGTTCCACCGCCCGTTCGATGCGTTCGCGGTCCAGGCTCCGGCCGCGGATCGTGAAGCGCAGCTCGATTCGGCGGAACGTCCACGGCGCATCGGGCTGCTGGTCGCCGTCGACGGCCACGTCGATCGTCGCCACGTCCTGGCGCTGCTTGCGGAGGATCTCGACGAGGTCCCACGCGGCGCAACCGGCGCCGGCGACCAGGAGCAGCTCCGCGGGGCCCGGGCCGGCCGCAGGCCCGTGCGGGCGGTCGTCGAGCGGGATCTCATCGGGCTCGCCGGGTGCCTCGAATGTGATGCGGGCGCCGCTGTGGCCGGCGGCCTCGAAGCGGGCGGTCCCGGGGCGCCAGGCAAGCGCGATCGATTTCATGGGCGAGGGGATCTCCAGGCTGGCGACGGCGGACGGCACGGTCCCGCGTGAGGGGCGGTTTCGCGCCCATGATGCACCTGAACCCGACGCGGATGCGTTGCGCAGAGCGGCAGGGCGCTCGCGTCGCGTGGTGCTCGCGTGGCGGCGCGCGCCTCTGGTATCCTCCGCCCGTCCATCCCGCCCGCTCCCCGCGCGGAGGCGCCCGGTGCAGCTCTTCGTCACGGCGATCCAGTACCCGGTCCAGTTCGGCCTCGCGATCCTGGTCGCGGGCGTCTTCGTGACCACGTTCCTGCGTGCGGCAATGTCGCCCGAGCGCAAGACGGGCTCGATCGGCTGGGTCCGCGCGATCACCGGCCCGAACGCGAAGATCTTCTTCGGCATCCTCTTCCTGGGCTGGGTCGCGGTCTCCGGACTGCTGATCCCATCCTTCCCGAACACGGCGAACTCGCCCTACGGCGCGATCGCGCTCATCTCGATGTTCACGGGCTTCTTCATCATGATGGGGATGCTCTGGGCCGTGATCGGCGAGTAGCGCGGGCGCCCCGCCCGGAGTGCAGCCCCGCCGGCTCCCGTGACGCCGGTCCGTCGCGCCGAGCGCCTCGGCGAGGCCGATACCGTGCTCAGCCGCGCCGGCGGGCGACCCAGACCTCCTCGGACGGCCACTGCCGCGCCCACTCGGGCGTGACGAACGGGTAACGGGTCGTCGCGCCCGGCGGTGCCTGCAGCTCCACGAGGTTCTCCACGTCGAAGCCGCTGGCACGCAGGAGCCGGATCATGTCGCCGTGTCCCAGGTGGAACTCCACCGATGACTCGTCCGGCCACTCGAAGCGGCCAAGCCCACCGAAGTGCGGCCGGAGGAGCCGGTCGCCCGCCGGATCGGCGTCCTGCTCCGGGGAGCAGAGCATCAGCAGGGTCGAGTTCCCCAGGAAGATCAGCCAGCCGCCGGGGCGCAGGAGGCGGGCCGCTTCGGGGATCCAGCGGTACGGGTCGCACCAGATCGCGGCCCCATACTCGCTGATCGCGAGGTCGAAGGAGGCATCCGGGAGCGGCACCGACTCGGCGCTCGCTTCGATCAGGGGGAACGCCAGGCCGTGCTCCCGCTGGAGGGCCCGTGCCGTCTCGAGCTGGGCCGGGGTGATGTCCACGCCGACCGGGCGGGCGCCCCGACGCGCGAGCCAGGCCGAGACGTACGCGGTGCCGCAGCCCAGCTCGATCGTGTCCAGGCCGGCGACATCCGGCAGGATCCGGGCCTGGGACTCCGGCACGCCCCAGATCCCCCACGACGGCTCCGCTTCAGCCCAGCTGCGGCGGCCCGGCTCGACGTACTGGGCGGCCTCGTGCGTCCAGAAGGCGCGGTTCGTGACGACGTATTCGGGCAGGGCGGTCTCGGTCGTCTCGTCGGAGGGGGCGTGGTGCTCGCTCATGGGCGGATCGTAACGGCCTGCCCGGCGTCGCCGGGGCGGAAGCGAGGGAGCCCGGCCGTCGGCCGGGCTCCCTCGAGCTGCGTGGTCGGGCGCCGAACGCGCAGCGCCGCTGCGGCAGCGACGCGACGGCAGCGACGCGACGGCAGCGCCGCTACGGCAGCGCCGCGAGGATCCCGTCGGTCAGCGAGGTTTCGCCGAGGGCGAGGATGTAGAAGACGACGTCGCCCTTGACGTACAGGACGACGCCCATGCCCGAGACACCGGCCTGGAGGACCTGCTTGCCACCGACTGTGGCCTTCGTGAGGTCGTTGCCGGTCGTGGCGCCCAGGGCGTCGGCCAGCTTCGCGCCGTCCACGCCCTTGACCTGGAAAGCCATGACGAACGTGGCGGCCTTGGCGGTGTCGGTCGGCGTGGCCATCGCGATGTTCACGTCGGCCAGCGTCTTCCCGTTCTGCTGCAGGAACGTCGCCAGGTCGCCCGACCCGATCGGCATCCCCGCCGGCATGGCGGCCCCGCCGAAGCTGGTCCTGGCGAACGCGACACCGTTGACGGTGGACGGCAGCATCGCCTCGAGCTCCGGCGCGCTGCCGGGGCTGAGGGAGACGTTCGGCGCGGAGCCGTTGTCCGTCGCGGACGGCTGGTCCGACGCCGCGGGCACCGACGCCGCGGGCACCGACGCCGCGGGCACCGACGCCGCGGGCACCGACGCGGCGCTCGCGGCGGCACTCGGAGCCGGGCTCGCGGAGCCGCCGCACGCAGCCAACAGAAGGGCGGTGGCAAGGGCGCCTCCGAGCACCCTCCGATCGATCGTCATGCGCTATCTCCCCGAATGATTCCAGCGCCGATTGGCTCCCGGATTGTAGGCCCGCCCATACTCACGATCGACATCCCCCGATCGGGCCATGCTGGTCCGGGGGTCCGCGGTCTGAGTTGGACCCGCCGGCCCCGGCCGGGTATCATCCGGTCGGCATGCAGAGTGCATAGGATCTATGCACTCCAGCGTCGGACCCGCGGCGGCACGACGCGACGACGAACCAGCGCGGAAGGGGTTCACGGCACGATGGACGCGACGGAGATCACGGCGGCAGTTGCCGCACGGGGGGCCGAGCAGGCGCCGTTCGTCAACCTCCGCGACCCGGCAAAGCGCCTGGGGCCGGACGGGAAGCCCGCGGTAAGCCGCCGCGCACCGATCTGGGCGGACGTGCCCGACGAGAAGTGGAACGACTGGCGCTGGCAGCTCTCCAACCGCGTCAATGAGCTCAGCGAGATCGAGGGCATCCTCAACCTCACCGACGACGAGCGCGAGGGCCTCTCCGCGCCGGACAAGTTCCGGGTGGACGTGACGCCTTACTTCATCAGCCTGGTGGACCCGGACGACCCGGACGATCCGATCCGGCGCCAGATCATCCCGACGGGCCGGGAGCTCCGGTCCTTCACCGGGATGATGGAGGACTCGCTCGCCGAGGATCGCCACTCGCCGGTTCCGGGCCTGGTCCATCGCTACCCGGACCGGGTCCTGATGCTGATCACGACCCAGTGCGCCAGCTACTGCCGCTACTGCACGCGGAGCCGGATCGTCGGCGATGCGAGCCAGAACTTCAACCGCAAGGAGCACGAGGCGCAGCTGGACTACATCCGGCGGACGCCCCAGATCCGGGACGTGCTGATCTCCGGCGGCGACGGCCTGACGCTGGCGCCGAAGCTCCTCGAGTCCGTGCTGCGCGGTCTCCGCGAGATCCCGCACGTGGAGATCATCCGGATCGGCTCGCGGGTCCCGGTCTTCCTCCCCCAGCGGATCGACGACGAGCTGGGCCAGATGCTCGCGAAGTACCACCCGGTCTGGCTGAACATCCACGTCAACCACCCGAACGAGATCACCCCTGAGCTCGCCCGCGCGTGCGACGTCCTGGCGCGGGCCGGCGTCCCGCTCGGCAACCAGTCGGTGCTCCTGGCGGGCATCAACGACTGCGTCCACATCCAGCGCGACCTGGTCCAGAAGCTGGTCGAGATCCGGGTCCGGCCGTACTACATCTACCAGTGCGACCTGGTCGAGGGCGCCGGTCACTTCCGGACGCCGGTCGGCAAGGGCCTCGAGATCATGGAGGGGCTCCGCGGCCATACGTCCGGCTACGCCGTCCCCCAGTACATCGTGGACGCGCCGGGCGGAGGCGGGAAGATCCCGGTCATGCCCAACTACCTCGTGTCGTACTCGGACCACAAGGTCGTGCTCCGCAACTACGAGGGCTACATCACCACCTACGAGGAGCCGACCTCGTACACGCCGCACGACAGGGCGACGTGCCGCTGGTGCCAGAACCCCCGCCCGGAGCCGGGCCAGGAGGGGATCACCGCGCTCCTCGACGGGAAGCGGATGTGGATCGAGCCGGCCGGCTTCGTCGAGACGCACGCCCGCGGCAACCAGGAGGCACACCGCCTCCAGGACCCGTCGAAGTGGGTACCGTACGGCGTGGGCGCGCTCGAAGGGCAGGCTGGCCAGCCGCTGCCCGTGCTCCAGGCGGGAGCCGGGAACGGGGGTCCGGGCGACCCGGCGGCGTTCGGCCCCGGCGAGGAGCCGCGGCCTGCCGACGGGCTGCCGACGGCGACTGCCAACCACGAGCTCCTGTAGGGTCGGGCGAGCGAGGGCCTGCAGGGGCCCGATTATCGGCTGAGCCGATCAGCCGGAGCCATGGCGTGCTCGGAAACGCGGCCAACCTCCTGATTCGCCGCGTTTCCACGCTCCGCGGAACCGATCCTGATCGTGCCATCCGATCACGCGGTTGCCGGCGCCGGTCCGGTCGCAGGCGGCGGTTGGCGCCGGTCCGGTCCGGGCGGCGGTTGGCGCCGGTCCGGTTGGCGCCGGTCCGGTCCGGTCGCCGGGGAGTCCCGCGCATTGTGCGTGTATCGGCGTCAGCCGCCGGTGGCAACCCGCTCCGCGACGGCGAGGGCCGAAAGGGCGGCTTTCAGCTGCGCGTCCTGGGTCCCCGCGATTCCGCCAGCGCCGAGCGTTGCGAAGTCATCCGGAACGAGGAAGTTCACGCCCTGGGCCAGCGCGACCGTCTGGTCCGGCTTCAGCCCCTCGCGCCAGATCGCGCGGCCCTTCGGGGTGAGCCAGCGCTCGGTCCCGATCGTGACCGCCGATCCGTCGGAGAGCGGGAAGGTCGCGACCACGGTGCCCGTCCCGTACGTCGTCTCGCCGACGACCGTCGCCCGGCCGGCATCCTGGATGGCTCCCGTGACGATCTCGGCGGAGCTGGCTGTCTGGCCGTCGACGAGGACCACCAGCGGGATGTTGGTGGCGACGCCGCCGCCCGCGACCTCGTGCGGGACCTGCTTGCCGCTCCGGTCCTGCGAGACGTAGACGACGCCCGAGCCCAGGAACTGGCTCGCGACGTCCACCGCCTCGTTCACGTAGCCGCCCGGGTTCGCGCGCAGGTCCAGCACGATCCCGGCAGCGCCGGCCGCGCGCGCCGCCGCGATCGCCCCGACCAGGGCCTTCGCGGCGCCCGTCGAGAACGACTCGAGTCGGATGACCGCGTCCTTGCTGCCGGGCGCCAGCGACCAGCTAACGAGCGGGAGGTTGAGCTTCGCGCGGACGATCGTCAGGCTCCGCTCGGACCCGTCGATATCCTGGAGGCCGAGCGTCACTGACGTGCCTTCCGGGCCCCGGACCTTGACCACGATCTGCTCGACGGTCTGGCCGGCCACGGAGGCGCCGTCCACGCGGAGGATGACCTCGCCGGCCCGGAGGCCGGCCTTCTCCGCCGGGCTGTCGGGGATGACCCGGACGACGGTCGCGGCGTTGTTGCGGAGATCGAGCACGGCGCCGATGCCGACGAACGTCCCGGACAGGGACTGGTCGCGGGCCTTCACCTCTTCCGAGGTGAGATAGCCCGTGTGGCCGGTATCGTTCACCGCGTCCGTGAGGCCCCGGATCGCGCCCTGCTGGAGCGTCGTCGGGTCCAACCCGGATGGATCGACGTAGTTGGTGCGGAGCAGCTCGTATGCCTGGTCGAGCAGCGACCAGCTGGGCACTCCCGCCGAAGCCGCCGGCCCTGCGGACGCGTCGGGAGCCGCGGACGACGTCGGGCTTGCGGTCGGCCCGGCGCCGGACTCCGGGGCGCTGAGGCGCCCGAATAGCGAGCCGGTCCCGAACAGCAGGATGGCCGCCAGGGCGAGCGCGACGACGGTCCCGCCACGCCCGCGTCGCGCGTGCGAAGACGTCGACGGCGGGGCGATCAGAGGATCGGGGTTCGGGGCTTCAGGGGCAGGCGGGCCGGGTTCGGCCGGGAGGCGATCGTCGTCCATGCGAACCACGATGAACCATCCGGGCTACGGACGCATGGAGACCCGATGAAGAATGGCTCACCGGGGCTCAGGATCCCCCGGTGGACCTCCATGCCGTGCCCACGACGGCGGGCTGTTCCGCGAGGAGCGCGTCGCGAATGCCGTTCGCCCAGCGCTCGATGGCGACCCAGTCGCGGTGGTCGCCGACGTTCGTCCGGGCGAGCTTCGAGAGGAGTCGCAGCCCCGACGCCAGGTGGTGCGGCTGGAGCGAGCCCGCGAAGAGCGCGACGTCGCGGGGGCCGATCCGCCCGATCGTCTCGACCAGGTCGTCCGGCAGGTCTGCCTTCGCGCCTGGCGGGACGTGTTCCAGGGGTCCGGAGGCGAACAGCCAGGTCGGGATCGCGGCGAGCTCCCGTTCGTGGGCGACGAGGAAATCGTGGGCGCCGGGAAGCCAGCCGCCGTCGTAGACGACGGAGCCCAGGACGGCGGCGCGGACGTGGCTCAGGTTCCTGACCGCGTCGATCGCCGCGAACTCGACCGGGATGCCTGCTTCACGGAGGATTTCGGCCACCGCCGCCGCGATGCCGCGCGTCGACTCGTGCTTTATCCCGAAGGCGACGAGGACTTCGCCGATCATCGCTGCACCTCCTGCCCACCACCGATCCAAAATCGGCGGCGGCCTGATTCGTGGTCCCATTCTCACCCCCGCCGGCCCCGCCGGCCAGTGCCGGAGGTCCCGCGCTGGGACGCCAGCCGGGACCGGTGGTATCGTCCGCGCCCGTGACCGATCCCCGACCCGCCGCGCCCGGCGGCCTGCGCCTGGAGCCCCCGCCGCCCGGCCTCCCCGATCCGAACGTGGCGCCGCCGGTGGTGGCGGAGCCCGGTGACCCGTTCGCGGTCCTGCGCGTCCTGGAGCTGGTCGCGCGGGTGGAACGCGGCCGGCCCGTGCTCCTGGATGACCTCGTCGCCTCGCTCAACGCGCGCTACCTCGACTGGGTCTTCGACCGTGCCGTGGTCGCGGACGCGCTTGTGGCGCTCCACGCCAACTGGATGGCCGATTTCCGCAACGCCTCCGGGATCGTGGTAGAGGACGGCCCGTACGGTCCCGCGCTGGCGCTCGAGGACACGGCCCGCGTATCTGCGTGGCTGGTCGGACAGGCACAGCGCACCGCCGCGCGGTGCCGCGAGCAGCTTGCCGAGTTCAGCCGCCGCGACGGCCCGAACCGCTCCGGCTGAGTTCGTCACCGCGCGCCGCCGAGGTCCCGACCGCCAGCGATCCTCTCAAATGTTTGCCACGCGAACCATGCGCAGGATGGAAGGCCGGACGACGAGCCGATCGGCGACCGGAACGGGCCATTTTCCCGTCATGTGTGCATGCAGCGGTGCAGATGGCAGGAAAGGACCACGACCGCGCGCCGGACAGTCTGCGTACGGTCCTCCCCGCGAGCATTTGAGAGGATCCGTTCCGGTGAAACGATGCGGTTCCGGGCCCCGCGGGCCGCCGGAGCCCACCCGCCGGAGCCCGCCATGACCGTCTCAGGCCGGCGAACCGGCGGCCCGAACCGCGCCCCTCTCGCGCGCCGCCGAGGTCCGTCACGCCGACCGCGCCCCGCCCCCGTTACGGGCACCGCCCCCGTTACGCGGACCGCGCCTTCGGACCGCGCCCGTACCGGGCCATGATCTCGATCACCCGTTCGCCGTCCAGCCCGTGCGCCGTGATGCCGTCCGCGCCGGTCATCGTGCCGGCGGTCAGGAGGGCGTTGACGATCGCCTCCTCGGTTGCCTCGACAGCCGCCTGGAAGAGCGGCGTCATCCGCGAGTCCTCCACCATGCGCACGTCGATCACCCGGCGCGGGTCGGGCTCGGGCGCCGCCTCCGGGAGCCCACGATTGCCGGTCGCGAACGCGATGAAGATGTCGCCTGAGCTGGTCGCCCCGATTCCGCCCATCCGCGCGATCCCGAGCCCGGCCCGCTGGGCCAGCCGCTCGCACTGGTGGGGGAGGAGCGGCGCGTCCGTGGCCAGGACCACGATGATGGAGCCGGCCCCGGCCACGGCAGCGCCGCCTGTGCCGGCCGCCCGCGCCAGGGCCATCGCGGCGTCCCACGGGCTCGGCACGTCGCTCGTGGGGATCGCCTCGCCGATCGGCACGCCGTCGATCCGGAGCAGCTCGCGGCTGCCGTAGTTCGCCTGGACGAGCGCCCCGACGCTCCAACCGCCGTCCGCTTCGGTGACCATGCGCGACGCCGTCCCGATCCCGCCCTTGAACTCGTGGCAGATCATCCCGGTCCCGCCGCCCACCGCGCCCTCGGTGACGGGGCCGGCGGCGGCTCCATCCAGCGCAGCGTCCAGGTGCTCGGCACGGACGTGGAATCCATTCATGTCGTTGAGCACGCCGTCGTAGGTCTCGCCGACGACGGGGAGCGACCAGAACTCGGCGCCGGCCGGATGGTGGTCTATGGCGTGGGCGATGAGCGCGTCGCGGACCACCCCCACCGAATGCGTGTTCGTGATCGCGATGGGGCTGGTCAGGAAACCGGATTCGCGAAGCCACTCGAGCCCGGTCAGCTCGCCGTTCCCGTTCAACCGATGGCAGCCGGCGAAGACCGGCTCCACGAACGGGTCACCATCGTGCGGGACGACTACCGTGACGCCGGTCCGGACCGGGCCCCGGCCGACGACCCGCGGGCCATCGCCCCGGATGAGCGTGGCATGGCCGACCCGCACGCCCTCCACGTCCGTGATCGCGTTGTGCGGGCCGGGCAGGAGCCGGCCGAGGATGATGCCGTGGTCGCGTGCGCGCACTGGCGGCCTCCCTGCGATCACGCCCCGGCGATGAACCGCTCGAGCGCTCGCCGGTTCGACTCGGAGAGCCGGCCGGTGCGCGACTTCAGCTCGAGCACGGGAGCCGACAGACGCCCGGCCAGGTGCCGGCGCATCTGCGCGAACATGCTGCCCGTCGCGAGCTTGTAGGTCGTGAACAGGCCGATCCGCGGACCGGTGGTCGCCGGAATCGCCCGGGCGAAGTCGACCCAGGGCTGGTCGGGGTGCTGCCGCACGATCATGAGGCCGCCGGTCCAGCAGCCAAGGAGCAGGTAGTCCACGTCGCGGAGCGCCTGGACGTCGCACTCGCCGACTGATACGACCTGCGGGTCGATGTCGCGCGTCGCGAGGTACGCGCCGATCTCCTCGGCGAGCCGGCGGGTCGTGCCGGTTCGACTGCGGTAGACGATGACCGCTCGCTTCATGCCGGATCCTCGCTCACTTCGGATAGCTGCCGGTGACCTTCTTCACGAACCCGTGGAGGCCGTGGAAGAACGGTGTGCCGGGCAGGAACATGTAGGGACACTGGCCGGCAACGACGTCGACGCCGTTCACATCGCAATAGGCGACTGCCGCGGGGCTGACCGCGCCCGGCCCGCCGCCCGCGCCGCGATGCATCCACACGTGGGTCACTCCCGCGTCGACGCAATCGTGGACGACCTGCTCGGTTACCAGGGGTGGCGTCATGATCACGACGCCGTCAACCGGTGGCTGGATGTCCTGGACGCGCGCGTAGCAGCGCTGGCCGTCGATCTCGGTGGCGTTCGGGTTCACCGGCACGGCCTCGTAGCGTCGCTGGCGGAGCTCCTGCCAGATCGTGTTCGAGAAGTGCTTCGGATCGCGCGAGACGCCGACGACGGCGAGGCGCTTCAGCCCCCAGAACTCGTCGATCTGCTGCCTGGTCGTGACCATCTCCGCCTCCAGTCGCACAAGATCCGGACCGACTCCGCGCGGGCATGGTCTGCCGCCACGGCTGAATGGCGCCAGTGCTGAACGGCCCGCGGCCGGTCCGGCGCGGACCATACTGCGGTGCGGCCCACTGCATGGATGCCACGGGCGAAGGCGCGCGGCCCGTTGCGCGCGATCGGCCGACGGGTTGCCGGAGAGGAGGAGCCGTGAGCCAGAATCGCGAGCCTGACGGCACCGGACCGGTCGCGTGGGTGGACGGTCGCCTCGTGCCCGCCGATGCGCCGGTGCTTCCCGTGGCGGATCGAGGCTTCCAGCTGGGTGACGGCGTCTTCGAGACGCTCCGGGTGCGTCGCGGCGTCGCGATCGAGCTGGACCTCCACCTGCGGCGCCTGCGCGAGGGGCTGGCCGTGCTGGAGATCCGGCTTCCCTGGTCGGACGCCGAGATGGCCACGGCGATCGCGGCGACGGTCGCGATCAATGCGCCGGCGGATGCCGCGGCCCGCATCACCGTCTCACGCGGCGTGCCGCCGGCCCGCGGGCTCCTGCCGGCCGGCTGGCACAACCTCCGGGCGACGCTCGTCGTGCAGGCCTGGCCGCACGCGGGCACCGCTGCGACGCTCCTCGAGCGCGGCGTTCGGGCGATCGTGTCCACGGCTCGGCGCGACCCCGCGAGCCCGCTCGCTGGCGTCAAGACCATCTCGCGCGCCGACTACGTCTGGACAAGGCTCGAGGCAGACCGCGCCGGCGCCGACGACGCGATCACGCTCACGCTCGACGGGCATGTCGCGGAGGCGACGACCGCGAACCTGGCGCTGATCATCGGGGACGCGCTCCGGACGCCACCGCTCGAAACGGGCGTGCTGGCCGGCACGACGCGCGATTGGCTCCTTGCCCCGGACGGCGCCGCGGCGCTCGGGCTCGCCGCCGCCGAGGCGGCCTTCGGGGTGGAGGAGCTCCTTGCCGCCGACGAGGCGATCCTCTGCTCGTCGGTCGCGGGCATCCTGCCGCTCGTGGAGGTGGACGGGCGGCCGATCGGGGACGGTCGCCCGGGCCCGTGGGCGCGCCGCCTTCGGGACGCGCGCGAGGCATGGATCGTGGCCCGGTCCGGCGGATGACCCGGAGATCCCTCGCCGGCCGCGTCCTACACTCCCACAATGACCCGCGACGAGCTGATCGACCGCACGAAGCGCCTCATCGTCGATGGTGACGGGCTCCTCGCCTCGCCATCGCTGGAGGTCCTGCGAACATGGCTGCAGCGTTCCGATGAGCTGCTTGGGTCCGCGTGGGGGAGCATGGACCGCTACCACCTTGCCTGGCTCATGGTGGGCAAGCCGAAATGGACGGTGCGCGGCCGGCCGATGACGCCCGACGAGGAGGCGGCCTACGTTCGCGAGGTGGCCGCGCAGAAGACGAGCGCCCTCCGGATGAGTCTCGACGCCGTCGAGCGCCAGGGGATGCCGTTCCGTGGCGAGACGGGCGGGATCGGGATCGGCCCGGGGCCCGGTGACCTGCCGGGGGATTCCGGCCAGCCCGCGGATCCGGGTCTTCCGCGCGGCCGTTTCGGTCTCCCGTCCGAGGCCGACGACCTCGCGGAGCGCGTCCGCCGGGCACGCGAGGAGGCGGCGCTCCATGCCGACCACGACGTGCCGCGCGCGCCGCGACCCGAGCGGATGCAGCGATAGGCTCGCGGAGCCCTGCAGCGATAGGCTCGCGGCGCCGACAGCGATAACCTCGCGGAGCCCTCGGCTACTGGCTGATCGCCCGCTCCAGGAGCACGCGGTCCTCGCCCGGGCCGTCCCAGTTCTCGAAGGCCGGCACGCCGTACAGCTTCCGGCTTCCGGGTCCGGCGTTGGGCGTGAACCCAAGGGCGGCGAAGAACCCGAGCGCCGCGCGGTCGTCGGGTCGACAGGCGGCCGTCACGCGGGACGCGCCAGAGCCGGCCTGCCCTTCCGCGAATCGGCCGATGATCGCCCGACCGATCCCGCGGCGCCGGAATTCCGGGTCCACGGCGATCCGCTGGATCACGGCCTCGTCGGGGTGATCGGGCGAGGTGAACCCGAGCAGCACGCCCAGCGGGCGGCCGCCGGTCTCGGCCTCCGCCAGCCACGACGTGCCGGCAACGTGGCGCGACCACGCTCGGCCGGGACCCACGGATCCGTGCTGGTCGGACCAATCGCGGAGACGCTCCTCGAGTCCCGCCAGGTCATCCTCGCTCGGATGGCGCAGCGTGTACGCGGGCGCCGGGCGGCGTTCCGGTGGCTGACTGGGCGGGAACCAGTGGTCGAAGTTCGGGAAGTTGGGCATGGGGCAACGCCTCCGTGGCTCAGCGGGTTCCGGCGAGAACTCCGGCCGCAGCCGCCGCGAACTGCAGCGGAACGAGGAGCCCATACACTTGGTCGAGGAAGTCGAACGGGCCGAGGTACGCCCCGGACAGGCCCCAGTTGACCGCGAGGGCCACGGCGACCGTCGTGACGGCAAGCGCCACGCCGAGGCCGCGCCGCGCGGCCGTCCGGACCCGTGACCCGGCGCCGTACCGCACGCACGCGCCCACCACGAACCCGAGCGTCGCAGCCACCACGAGCAGCCCGCCGGTCGCCAGCAGCAGCACCGCGAACGCCACGTGGACGACCGCCCCGATCGCGGCGGCGCCCAGGCCCAGCAGGACCGCCTTCGCCAGGCCGCGGGCATTGCGGCCGCGAGTCTCGCCGTCGCCGGCTGCGGCTGGCCGGCTCGCGCCGTAGCGCTCGGACGGGGCGTGCTCCAGGAGGCGCCGCGGCGGGACCTCGCCGGGCTCGCGATCGGGCATGGGTCGATGGTACCCGGCCCGGCGGACACCGCTGGTAGACTTCGGCCCGTGAGCCATCCCGCCCTCGGCCTCCCGATGCCCGACATGACCGCGGGCTTTCCCGCCGCGGCGGACCGCATCCGCGCCTCGCGCGCTCGGCTGGCCGTCCGCGCGCTGGAAGCGGCCGTCGACCGCGATCCCACGCTGCGCGAACGCCACGGTGAGGCCGGCCTCCGGCACCTGCTCCGCGACACGGACGGCTACCTGGAGCGAGTCGCCCGCGCGGTTGCCTCCGGCAGCCCGGCCCAGGTCCGCGAGTGGGCGGAGTGGGTCGCGCCGGTCTTCCGTCGTCGCCAGGTCCCGATGGACGACCTCATCGTGCTCTCCGAGGGGGTGCGGGTGGCACTCGGCGCCGTCCTCTCCGGCGAGGAGCGCGCCCCCGCGGACGCGGCCCTCGACGAGGGCATCGCGGTCTTCCGGTGGCACCGTGGCCTCTCGGGCGATGCGCGGAAGCGCAACCGCCTCCTGTGGGCCATCTACAAGGGCGGCTGACCGATGACGATCAAGTGGGTGCAGGTCGATCCGCTGGTCATGAACGGTGAGCCCTTCTGTTACGGCAGCCGGCTGACTGTCCGCCAGCTCCTCGAGATGCGGCGAGGCGGCTACAACCTTTCGCGGATCCTGACCGACAACCCGGAGCTGCGCTGGCTCGGCATCGCGTTTGCGTACTGCTACGCGGCGGACCATCCCGAGCGCTACGCGGAGTTCCTGGCGCCCGACGGATCGTTGATCGGGCCCGGCTTCAGCGCAGCGGAGGCGGCCGGCCTGCCCGACGAGCTGCGCCGGCCGGGCGTCGTCGTCGATGGTGGAGCCACGGCCCGCACCTGAGCCACGCGCCCCGACGCGCGGCGAGCCTGCGGTCAATTCCGACCTGCGGACTCGTCTTTCCCGTGATCGGTGCTACCCTTCGCGCGAGCCGTCGCGATGCCGCGGCACCATCGAGAGCCACCCATGACCGACCAGCCAACCGTCGCCGAAACCGCCGAACCTGCCGCCGCGCCCGCATTCGACCTGGAACGGCGCGCCAGGGAGCTCGCCGTCCTCGACGCCCTGCGCGAGGTGGTGGACCCGGAGATCGGGATGAACGTCGTGGAGCTGGCGCTCATCAAGCAGGTGATCCTGGGCGAAACCGAGTCGGAGGTGAAGATGATCCTCACGACGCCGTTCTGCCCGTACGCGGGCTCGATGATCGCCCAGGTCAAGGAGCAGGCGGAGTCCGCGCTCGGCCACCCCGTGAAGGTGACCCTGCTCGCCGAGCGCTGGGACCCGCGCGACGCGGGCCTCATGTGGTGAGCCCGAAACTCCCGGCCGTCAAGCGCGCCTCCGCCGTGGCCACGAAGAAGGGCGACGACGGCACCACCGGCCTCCTCTTCGGCGGCGATCGCATCCAGAAGGACGACCTCCGGACGGAGGCCTACGGGACGATCGACGAGACAGTGGCCGCGCTCGGCCTCGCTCGCGCCGAGCTGGACGTCAAGCGGCGGCTGGACGCGCTTCCACCAGCCCTCGCGGAGATCGAGCCGCTCGTCCTCCGGATCCAGCGTGAGCTCTTCGTGGCCGGCGCGGAGCTTGCCGCGAATCCGGCCGCGTGGGAGCGGCTCGAGGACGGGACCACCCGCGTCTCGGCGGCGATGGTCGCCGGGATCGAGGCCGTGCTCGCGGACTACGAGGCCCGGATCGTGTTTCCAAAGGAGTTCGTCGTGGCCGGAGAGACGCGCACAAGCGCGGCGCTCGAGCTGGCCCGGACGATCCTCCGGCGAGCGGAGCGGCGCGCCGTGACGCTCGATCGCGCGGCGCTCGTTCCGGGGCCGCACCTGCTGGCGTACCTCAACCGGCTCGCCGACCTCCTGTGGGTCCTCGCGCGCGCCGCGGAGCAGGCCGAGTCGCACACGGCGACGGCCGCCCGGATCCGGGACCGCGGCCGCCGGCGCTGATCCAAGCGGCTGCCCGAACCGCGACCCCGTGCACGCTTTCGGGGTTGCGCGAGAATAGATGGCCGGAGCACGCGCTCCGGTAGCCACGAAGGAGATTCCGTTCACCATGATGATCAACCCGTACGCGACGCGGAGCCGCGTCGGCGTCCGCCCCGATGCGCGGCTGGCGCAGGCGTTCCTGACCCAGGCGTTCTTCTGGATGTTCCTCGGCCTGCTGCTCACGACGGGCGTCGGCGCCGTCGTCGCCGGCATGTCCGACGCGCAGGTCACCGACCTTGCCGGGCTGTTTCTGCCCCTGATCATCGCCCAGCTGGCGATCGCCTTCGGCCTGACCCTTGCCATCCGCCG
>Ga0097691_1001606_pt1 | contig 16288 bp, 14 predicted proteins | sample NGESurdeep072012_8_FD_72858 | JGI IMG/M metagenome (GOLD analysis project Ga0097691, IMG submission 72858) | Arctic peat soil microbial communities from Barrow, Alaska - NGEE Surface sample 210-1 deep-072012 | ecosystem: Environmental > Terrestrial > Soil > Wetlands > Peat ... | reverse complement strand
CAGAAACTGGCCTTGGCGCCGTGAACGCCCTTCAGCGCTGGATAGGGCAGGCGGTACCGGCGACGCCGCAGGAGCGCGCAGCGGCGTTGTGGTCCTTCGCCTATTTCTTCACGCTCCTTGCCGGCTATTACGTGCTCCGGCCGCTCCGCGACCAGATGGGAATCGCCGGCGGCGTCAAGAACCTGCCGTGGCTGTTCACCGCTACCTTCGTGTCGTTGCTTGTAGCTCAGCCGCTCTACGGTGCGCTGGTGGCAAAGCTGCCGCGCGCGCGGTTCATTCCCATCGTCTATCACTTTTTCGTCGCCAATCTGGCGGTTTTCTGGCTGCTGCTAACGCTCGATGTCGAGACCGCGATCGTCGCGCGCGTATTCTTCGTCTGGGTCAGCGTGTTCAACCTGTTCGCGGTCGCGGTGTTTTGGTCGTTCATGGCCGACCTGTTCGACGCCGAGCAGGGCAAGCGGCTATTCGGTTTCATCGGCGCCGGCGGCACAGCAGGCGCACTGCTCGGTCCGGTCATCACGATCGGGCTGTCGGTGCCGCTGGGCCCGATCAATCTGCTGATCGCGGCGATGGTATTGCTCGAAGCGGCGGTGTTCTGCATCTACCGGCTCGAGCGCGCGGCCACGGCGCAAACGGGTGCGCCGTCCGAACCGCGAAGTATCGGCGGGGGCGCCTTCGCCGCGCTGCTCGAGCTGATCCGGTCGCCCTATCTGCTCGGCGTCGGCGCGTGGGTCAGCCTGCTGTCGTTCGGCGCGACAATCCTCTATTTCGAGCAAGCCCACATCGTTTCGGCCACGGTGCAAGGCGCGGGCGCGCAGACGCGCATCTTCGCTAGCATCGATCTAGCGGTGGGCCTGCTGACCTTGGCGACGCAGGTTTTCGCCACCGGCCGGCTGCTCAAACGCTTCGGCACCGGCGTCACTGCGGGCGCGCTGCCGGTGGTCTATGTCGTTGGTTTCGCCACGCTGGCCCTGGCGCCGAGCTTGGCCGTCGTGTTGACCCTACAGGTGGCGCAGCGTTGGATGAATTTCGCCATCGCCAACCCGGCACGCCAGGTGTTCTTCACCGTGGTGACGCGCGAAGAGAAGTACAAGGCCAAGAACCTGATCGATGTCGTGATCTATCGCGGCTCCGACGCGTTATATGGCTGGATGTTCGACATCCTGCAGGGGTTCGGACTAAAGCTTGGAGCGATCGCGCTGTGCGCACTGCCAGTGACGGTCGGCTGGCTTGTGCTGTCCGCAGCGTTGGGACGGACACAGGAACGTCGCGCCGAGCGACTGGCAAAGGTGGCAGCGCAGGGGAGGCTGAATTGACGATCCGCATGTCACGACGCAAATTCGCGGTGTTATCGGGCGCAGCGCTTCTGGCGCCGCCGGCCCTCGCGCAAACCGACGCGTCGCTCGTCACCCGTGCCATCCCGAGCAGCGGCGAGCGGCTGCCGGCGGTTGGCCTTGGCACTGCCCAGGTCTTCGACACCGCAAACGAGGCGACCCGGCAAAAGGTGGCCGTGGTACTGCAGGCGCTGATCGCGAACGGCGGGCGCCTGATCGATACGGCATCTTCCTACGGCGATGCCGAGAGTGCGCTCGGCGACGTGATCGCACCCGCCTGCCTGCGCGATAAGCTGTTCATCGCCACCAAACTTGAGGAGCCCGACGCGGTGGAGCTTAAGCGCTCGCTGGCTCGGCTCAAGACCGCGCAGGTTGATCTGCTCCAGCTCCACAATGTGCGCAATCCACGCCAGTCACTCGCGCAGTTCAAGGACTGGAAAGCGCAAGGCATGTGCCGCTATATCGGCATCACTTCGACTTTTCACGGCGACTTCGCTGCGATCGAATCGGTGCTCGGGCGCGAGAAGCCGGATTTCGTGCAGATCGATTATTCGCTCGACGAACGCACAGTCGAGAAGCGGATACTGCCGCTAGCGAGCGAGGTCAAAGCGGGAGTGTTGACCGCCCTTCCGTTCGGGCGCGGTCGGCTTTTCCGCGCTGTGCGGGGAAAGGAGATTCCCGACTGGGGCCGCGTATTTGCCGATAGCTGGGCCCGGTTCTTCCTCAAATACCTGCTGAGCGACCCGCGGATAACTGCGGTCATCCCTGGAACTTCCGATCCGGCGCACATGACGGACAATCTCGGCGCGATGCGCGGCCCGTTGCCCGATGCCGACCAGCGCCTGCGCATGGTGGCGTTTATCGAGACGCTTTAAAGCACTATCGCGCGGGCACGGCGACATCCATTGATCTCGCATTTGTGGGTAGGACCGCGGGTACGTCGGCTCGCGTTAAGAAAACGCGAGCAACTTCAAATGGCGCGGGCGGAACGTAATTCCGCCGCGTGGCTACGGGATCAATTCCATTTGGCGGATGGCTTCTCCGCCGTCCGATGCCGCCCGAACGGCCGTATTCGTGAAAAAGAACAAACTAGTGAACATTGTGCTCAAGTCGACCGACGTTGGGACATTGGCTTATGTTCGATCTCGCTGTTAGGGAAGCGCAGCTTCCCAAGCTTCGATTCCCTTCGCCCGCTGCAAGCTACAAACGCCGACAGATCGACGATATTTTAGATTATCTCAGAGCGCTTCCGTCCTGCTGATCACCCGAGCTGGACGTAAACAGGACGTGGATTGCGACAAGCGAGGTTGGGTATAGTGCATGGCGCGGATATTTTGCGCTGGCCGGGGGTGGATCGTGCCAGAAGCCCGGCTCTCCCCTGAACACGCCCGTCAGGCGGGACAAAAATTGCTGCGTGGCCAGGGCCCCCCGAGTAACAGCCAGTCTAGCTACCGCCTGGAGGCAACAATACCCGTGAAACCGGGTAGTTTCGCCCTTCCGCGGGCAACAGAGGACGGGGGCGGGACACGCCGAAGCCTCCTCGAATATTCATTGAAGTGATGAGTGGCATTTGTCGCCGAAATTTGACACGGTTTTGGCGCTAGTTTCCCTATGCATGATGTTTATCGGTGGGCGTATGTCCACTCCTCGGCAGGTGTAAGAAAATGGAAGAGAAGAAGCTCACAGGTCACATCGCCCGCGAGAAAATAAAGCTGATGCAGGTTCCGCAACCGCCGCAAGGCGCTGTCGAGGCGTTTCTGGCGCTGGGCGATCCAACCGGCATCGTGGCCGATGCGATGGATGAATTGGGAATTCCCTGCGGCGTCGTCGGCGCCCATGTGCTGAAACCCACAATGCCGGGTACGGTGATGATCGGTCCCGCGCTCACCATCCACAATATTCTCCAGCGGGCCGATGCGCTTGAGGGTGCCCGCCAGCACGTCAACAAGATGGCCGAGTTCGAAGGGCACAATCTGGCAACGCCCGGCGATGTCATCGTCATCCAGGGCGTGTCGAACGTGTCCAACATGGGCGGCATCTCGGCGCAGACTGGCAAGCGGCAAGGTGAGGTCGGCGCGGTCGTCTCCGGCGGCGTGCGTGACATCGCGCATTCGCGTGCGGTCGGCTATCCGGTCTGGGCCAGCGAATTCACCGCTGTGACGGGCAAGTGGCGGCTTGAAACGGTCGAGATCAACGGGCCGATTCAGATCGGCGATGTGCGCGTCGAGGCGGGCGATCTGGTGGTCGCCGACGACACCAGCGTCGTCTTCGTACCGCGCGCGAGAATTCTCGACGTGCTGGCACTGTCGCAGAAGAAGGCGAAAGCCGAACAGGTTCGTTGCGACGCCATCGACAAGGGAATCCCAGTTCACGAAGTGATTCGGTCGACCTACGGCGAATCCGACCGCTGACCGGCGCCAAGATTGAACCAGGCAAGGAATAAGCGGAAATGGAACGGCCGTTTGATGGCATCCGCGTCATCGACGCGACCCATGTTCTTGCGGGTCCGTTCGCCGCCTATCAGCTGGCCCTGTTCGGCGCCGACGTCATCAAGGTCGAGGATCCCAACGATCCCGACCAGAGCCGCATGAGCGGCAGCGATCGCCAGCTCAGCCGCGAGGGAATGGGAACCTATTATCTCACGCAAGGCGCAAACAAACGGTCGATCGCGCTCGACTTGAAAACTGTGGAAGGCCGTGAAATTTTCAAGCGTCTGATCGCAACGGCGGACGTGCTGGTCGAGAACTACCGGCCAGGCGCGTTCGACGCACTGGGTGCTCGATATCAGCCTTCGGCCATGGCGGGCCGCGCGGCGGCCAGGCCGCCTATGACTTTGTGGTTCAGGCCGCGGCCGGCCTGATGGCGATGACCGGGACCCGTGAAGTCAATCCAATCAAATTCGGCGCGCCGGCCGTGGATTATGCCACCGGCACGATGGCCGCCTTTGCGCTGTCCACCGCCCTATTTCAGCGCGAGCGCACGCAGCGCGGCCAGCGTATCGACCTTGCGATGTACGACGTGGCCCTGATGCTGGCGGGCTCGCACGTCACCGGGTTCACCCGCACCGGCAAGCCGCCGCAGCCCAACGGCAATAACCACGCCTACGCCACCAACTGTTGCTACCAGACCAAGGATGGTCTGCTGATGGTCGGCGCCAGCAATCTTCGCCAACAGCGCCGGCTTTGGACGTTGCTGGGACGGGCGGAAATGGTCAAGGATAATAACGACCAGCGCCACGAGGACCGGGAGCGTGAGATATCGGTACTCGCGGAAATTCTTCGCGCGCGTACTGCCGGCGAATGGGAAGAATTTTTTCAGGCCAACCGGGTGCCGGCGGGCCGCATCAGGGCGCTCCCCGAAGCGCTCGCCGATCCGCAATTGGCAACCCGCGCCTTGCTGCACCGGTTCGAGAATGTGCCCGGCGTGAGCGGCGACTTCACCGTGCCGGTTGCCGCCTTCAAGCTGGCGCATGGCGGCGCGCAGGTGACATCGCCGCCGCCGACCGTCGGCGCCGACACCGATGCGGTGCTCAAGGAGCTGGGCTATGACGTGGCAGCCATCGCCAAGTTTCGAGCCGCGACAATCATCTAAATCGGCCGCAATCCACCAGGCATCGATCGCATCTTTTGGGGGGACTCGACAAGATCGCAAACTGATGCTGCGATCAGTTTCAAAGGCCGGATATGTACAGAAATTTGGCTGATAAAAGAGCCAATGTAGGGAGGTTTTTAATGCGCCGACTGCCGATTGCAATTCTCTTTGCCATTCTGGGTTTTACCGGATCAGTGCAAGCAGATGAGCCGATTAAGATCGTCGTCCCGTTTGCAGCCGGCGGGCCGGTCGACACGATGGCGCGGCTGCTCGCAGCCGAGATGCAGCCGTTGCTCGGCACCACCGTCGTCGTTGAAGATCGAGGCGGGGCCGGCGGAGTCATTGCCACCGACATGGTTGCTCGCGCACCGGCCGATGGCAAAACCCTCCTGATGGCTAGCCAAGGCTCGCATGTCATCAGCGCGATCGTGCAGCCGAACGTCAAATACGATCCGGCGAAGTCGTTCCAAGCCATCGCCATGGTTGGGCACGTGCCGATGCTGCTGGTCGTCAATCCAAAACTGCCGGCCGCGGATTTTAAGGCGCTGATCGCACTCGCGAAGACCCAGAAGATGACTTACGGGTCGGCAGGCGTGGGAACCGTGATGAACATCGCCGGCGAGCTGATTAACTCCGGCGCCAAGGTCAACATCACCCAGATCCCCTATCGTGGTGTGGCGCCGGCATTGCCCGATCTGATGGCCGGTCGGCTCGACCTGCTCCCGGCCGATCCTCCGGTGCTGCTGCCGCTCGTTCAAGCCAAAACCGTTCGCCCGATGGTGGTGTTCGGCGGGAGCGTCTGGTCTCGCTTCCGGATATTCCGACAACGGTTGAGCTCGGCTATCCCGACATGATCATGGAAAACTGGTACGGCCTGCTCGCGCCGGCCGGTACTCCGGCCGATGTTGCCGCCAAACTTGAGAAGGCTGCTTTGGCGGCAATCAATTCGCCGAAAATTCAAGAGCACATGAAAAGCGGCGAACTGCGGGGCACACTCAACAGCAAGCAATTCCAAGCCAGGATCGAAAGCGATACCGCGTTCTGGCGCCCGATGATCAAGAAGCTTGGCATCTCGATTGAAGGCGCGGCGGTCGCGCCGGCTCCCGCGCCAAAGTAGCTCAATCGTAGGCCTTAGCCGCGGGGCTCATTTCAGGGATATCGGTACAGCCTATGCAGATTTTTGACCCAAGCCCGCAAGATCAGCCGACCTGCGCGCCGCCGCTTGCCAATCCTTCGCCGCCGGGAAGCTGCGACGCCCATTTTCATATCGTCGGCCCGCACCGCAAATTTCCTTTCGCCAAGGGGCGGCCATTCACACCGCCCGATGCGCCCAAAGAAGCGCTGTTTGCACTCCACAAGCATCTCGGATTCGAACGGGGTGTTATCGTCCAGACATCCGCGCATGGTACCGATCACGCGGTCTTGCTCGACGCGCTGGCGGCTGGCGAGGGCCGCTATTGTGGCGTTGCGCTGCTGTCTGCAACGACGCCGACTGGAGAAGTCGCAAAGCTCGACGCCGCCGGCGTCTGCGGTGCGAGGTTTCACTTCGTACCTCAGCTTGGCGCCGCATTGCCGCTCGACGATCTTTGGGCGATCGTGCGGCTGGTGCAGCCGTTTGGCTGGCACATCGCCATCCATGTGACCGGCAATGCGCTGCTTAATGTTGACGATTTCATCAGGAAAATTGAGCTGCCGGTCGTGATCGATCACATCGCCCGCACCGATGTGAATGAGGGCGCGGACGGCCCGGCCTTTACGGCGCTGCGGCGTTTGCTCGACACCGGCAAGGTATGGGTGAAGCTTAGCGGGATCGACCGGATATCCAAACAGGATCCGCCGTTTCACGACGCAGTCGCACTGGCGCGCGTGATCGCCCGGCAAGCTCCACAACAGATCGTGTGGGGAACCGATTGGCCCCATTTCAATGCGCGGATCGTACCTGACGACGGGCAACTCGTTGATGCCATCGACGAGATTGCGCCGGATCAACGGACCCTGAACATGATGCTGGTGGAAAACCCTTTGAAGTTCTTCCGTTTCCGCGGTTAGGACAACCTGCGTCAAAGTTCTCCCAGCCGCGCCATTTGCTTGTGCGACGTGGGATTAGCCCAATCCGGTGGCGTTTTCGCCCAGCTCTTCAGGAATTCCAAAAGGCGAAGTGTCCGCACCGGCAGATGCTCGCGGGTGGGATATACCACGTAGATGTCGAGTTCGAGCGGCTCATAGTCCGGGAGGACGACGGCCAGGCGGTTCGCCTTCAGGTCATCCGACACCATGTAATAGGGATGCATCGAGATGCCGTGGCCGAGGAGCGCGGCCTGTCTGAGCGCATCGCCGAAATTTGCACACACCGTGCCGCGCACGCGCACGGAGATCTCTCCGGCTGCACCTGAGAAGCGCCAGATGTTGGTCGGTGATTTCAACGAGTGGACGAGGCAATTGTGGTTCGCCAGATCGGCGGGTGTCTTCGGAATGCCATGCTTTCGAAGATAGCTCTTCGATGCCACCAAGACCTGCGGGGCGTTGGTCAGCGGTACGGCGATATGACCGGCATCGTCAGGTGCCGGGCCGATGCGCAGTGACAGGTCGATGCCCTGGGTGATCAGATTTGCGCTGCCGTCGTCTAGCAGCAGCAGAATGCGGATGTCCGGATAGTTTTCCGTGAACCGCGCCACCAACGGCAGGAGATGATGCGTTCCAAAGGACGGGGGAGTTCCGACCCGGACGACGCCGCGCGGCCGTTCGACCAGTTCACGCGCGCCGGCTCCGATCTCGTCGTAGCCGTCGAGTAACAATTTTCCTTGGTTCAGCGCATGGGCGCCAGCCTCGGTGAGTCCGACATGCTTGGTCGTCCGATTGAGCAGTTTTGCGCCGAGCGATTGTTCCAGCCAAGCGACGTGTTTGGTGGTGGCCGACCTCGACATGCGCAGCCGGCGCGCCGCACCCGTGAAGCTGCCGTCGCGGGCAACCTCAACAAACACCTCGATGCAGCGCAAGCGGTCCACCGGCAGCCTCCAGTTTCCAAATTCGAAACAATAAGTTTGCCGTTTACATATTGGCCTGATCTGTCGCCGGGTTCAATATGGTGTAAATGACAGCAATCACGCGGCTTTTGTTTCGGGCGGCCATTATAAGAGGGCCCATGGCTGAAGTTTTCGAAACAATAGGCAGAAAGTGAAGACGAACGAACGCGGCTGGAAATCGCTCGCGGAGTCTGGCTGTCAAGCCTTTCATAAGAGCCCGCCAAGGGCCAAAACCAAGGGAGAGGGACGTGAAAAATCACATTGCTAGGCTGGTCAACCACAGTGTTGCCGCAGCACTTCTCGGCGCCGCTGTGATGTTGCTTTCGGGACAAAATGGCTTGGCGCAATCGCCGGCCGACAAATATCCGGACAAGCCGATCAAGATTATTGTGCCGTTTGCGCCGGGCGGCTCGGTCGACCTCGTCGCCCGCATTATCGGACAGAAGTTCACCGAAGCCTGGGGCCAGCCGAATATCATCGAGGCGCGACCGGGCGCCGGCACGATGATCGGGACGCAGGCCGCGGCGAAGGCCGAACCGGACGGCTATACGCTGATCGTCGCCGTGAGCAACCACGCGACCAACCCGTCGATGCATTCGACAATGGCCTACGACGCGCTGAAGGATTTCGAATTCATCAGCATGCTGGCGCGTGCGCCGGTGGTAATCTATTCGAACCCGAAATTCGCGCCGACCAATCTGAAGGAGTTGATCGCTTACGCCAAGGAAAAGCCCCGCGCGCTCAGCTTCGGTTCGGCCGGCCCGGGCAGCATGACGCATCTCGTGGCCGAGCAACTCAAGATCCAGGCTGGCATCGACATGACGCATGTGGTCTATCGCGGCGGCACGCCGGCGATGAATGACGCCATGGGCGGGCAAATCCCGATGACCTTCGCCACGGTGTCGCAGGCGCTGCAGCAATACCATGGCGGACTCTTGAAGGCGCTCGCGGTGACGTCGGAGAAGCGCTACGTCGCCCTCCAGGAAGTGCCGACGTTCAAGGAGCAGGGCGTCGATCTGGTCGCTTCGGAATGGTATGTTCTGCTGGCGCCGGCCAAGACGCCGAAGCCGATCGTCGATAAGCTCAACGCCGAGGTCCGCCGCATGATGGCGATTCCGAATCTCGGCGACCGCCTGCCGGGGATCGAGTTGATCAGCTCGACAGCGGACGAAGCGAAAAGCTTCGTCGCGAGCGAAATCGAACGTTGGGCGCCGGTGATCAAGAAGCTGGGGATCAAGATCGATTAGCGGAGCTTGTCGGCGCGGCCCGCCGGAGGATCAATACGATGAACATCGTCAAGCCTTCCGGCGCCTTCGCGGCCACGCCATCCGAAACGGCGTCTGACGTCGCTTCGGAGAGCGCGCGTTGGAAGCAAGAGACGTTTGGGCCTGCGGCGGCCGGCAAGAAAGAACGCAAGAAATTCGTCACCGACACTGGAATTCCGGTCGAGCCGCTCTATACGCCGGCTCATCTGGAGCAGAATAACTTCGACTATCTTCGCGATCTGGGATTTCCCGGCGAGTATCCCTTTACGCGCGGCGAACGTCCGGGAATGAATCGGACCGATCCCTTCGTGATATCGGCCTATTCCGGATTCGGCGAAGCCGAAGTCTGCAATCGCCGCTTCCGGAAATTGATCGAGTTCGGAACCGAGCAAATTCTGGTGGCGCTCGATCTGCCTACGCAGTGCGGATACGATTCCGATCATGAGATGGCGACGGCCGAAGTCGGCAACGTCGGCGTTGCCATCGATACGCTGGCCGATATGGAAATTTTGTTCGACGGCATCCCGGCGGATAGCCTCAAGCGCATCGGCACACTCGGCAATTCGATCGGCCCAATCGTTCTCGCGCTCTACGCCGCGCTCGGCGAGAAGCAGGGCATTGCCTGGGACCGCTACACGGTCAATCTTCAGAACGATCCCCTGAAAGAATACATTGCGCGCGGCACGCAGATTCTGCCACCGGAGCCCGCCGCCAAGCTCGCCAGCGATGCGGTGGCCTGGTGTGTCGAGCACGCGCCGAACTGGTCGCCGATGACGGTGTGTGTCAATCACATCAACGCCGGCGGCGCGGGCTCAAGCATGGGCACGGCGATCGCGCTGGCCAACGCCCGCCACTACATCGATCTGCTGTTGGCGCGGGGCTACTCGATCGATCAGGTTGCGCCGCTGCTGCACATGTTTCCGGATGAGCGCCACGATTTCTTCGTGTCGATCGCTAACTTGCGTGCGCTGCGCCGCATCTGGGCTCGCATGATGAAGGAGCATTATGGCGCGACCAAACCGGAGGCGATGACCTGCCACACCACGGTCTACGGCCACGGCCAAGAAGCGCTCGCCGAACCGCTCAACAACATTCCGCGCACCGCCTTCGGGACGCTCGCCTATGTGCTCGGCGGGGCAAGCTATGTCTATCTGGCGGGATACGACGAGGCGGTCTCGACGCCAAACGAGAATTCAGCGCGGGTCGCGTTGCGTACCTTGCAGATCCTCGCCAACGAGCACGGCTTTACCGACACCATCGATCCGCTTGGCGGTTCCTATTATGTCGAAACGCTCACGGCGCAGGTTGAGCGGCAAATTCTCGACGGCATGGCGCAGATCGAGCAAATCGGCGGTGCGCTTGCCGCGATCAGCACGGGATTTGCCCGGCGCGTGATGACCGAAGGCGCCGTGCGCCGCCAGCGGGCAATCGACAGCGGCGACCGGCCCTGGGTCACGGTGAACAAGTGGCCGCAGAAGCCCGATGTGCCGAACACGGCATTCCGGGGCGATGACAAAGCGGAGGAACGGCAGTTGGCCCGCCTTGCCCAGGTAAAATCGACGCGCGATCAGAAGCGAGTCAAGGCAACGCTGGCCGAGGTAGAGCGTGCAACGGCCGAGGACCGCAATGCGGTCCCGAGCGTGCTGGAAGCGGTTCGGGCGTATGCGAGCGTCGGCGAGATCGTCGAGATCTGGCGCCGCCGCTTTGGCGCTTTCGTGCCTTCAACGGATTTTTGATGTTAGCGTCAAGTTCCGAGCTGCCGCGGCGGCGAAAAATTCGGATCCTGATCGCCAAGATCGGACTGGACGGCCATGACGTCGGTGCCCGCGTCGTCGCGCGCGGATTGCTCGATGCCGGGATGGAGGTGATCTACACCGGATTGCGCCGGACCAACGAGGACGTGGTTCGTGCCGCGATCGAGGAAGATGTCGATTGGGTCGGCATCAGCATTCTCTCGGGCGCGCATCGGGTGTTGCTGCCCAAGTTGCGGGCGCTGCTCGACGAGAGTGGCGCAAGCGATATCCGCATTCTGGCGGGTGGGGTCATCCCGCAAGAGGACATCCCGGAACTTCAGGCGACCGGGGTTGCCAAGATCTTCCTTTCGGGAACGCCGATCGCCGAGATCGTCGAATATATCGTCAAAGAGACCAAGCATGCCTGAACCGGGCCTGATCGGCGCAATCCCAAGCGCGCTCATGGCGCAGGCTGCGCGCGCCTATGCGGGCAAGGTCGCACTTCGCTACGGCGAGCAAAGCTGGACCTTCGCAGAATTCGACGCTGCGGCGGATCGCCTCGCCAGCGGGCTGGTCCGGCGGGTCGCTCCAGCTGAGCGTGTCATCGTATTGATGGCCAATCGGCCGGAGTACGTTCTTCTGCAATGCGCCATCGAGCGCGCGGGTCTGGTGCGCGTGCCGGTCAACGCCCGTTCGACCGCCCACGAGATTGACGTCATCCTGGCCGACTGCGAGCCCGCCGTCTTGTTCTACGACCGGACAACCGCGGACCGCGTGCCCGCGGCGAATGGGGAGGCGGCCCTTTGGCGCCTGCAAGTGGACGGCGATGCCGCGCGTGGTGGAGCGTCCTACGGCGAATTGAGCGCCGAAACGATAGACCGCTCCCGCCTTGAGCGCGCCACGCTGGATGACCTCAGTTCGATCAACTACACGTCCGGTACGTCGGGTCGCCCCAAGGGTGCCATGCTCACCCACCGCAATTGGGCAGCGGTCTATCGCAACATGTTGATCGATCGCGACATTCGCAGCGACGACGTGCTCGCGCATATTGGTCCGTTGACGCATGCGAGCGGCACCTACTTCGTGCCCTGGTTCCTGCGCGGCGGCACCAGTGTCATCGTCGAAGGCGGCAGCGTCGACGGGTTGCTCGCGGCTATTCCGAAGCACAAGGTTACAGTCTTCACCTGCGTTCCGACGGTGCTGACCCGTATCGTCAATCACCCGGCGCTCGATCGCTACGATCTCGGCCGCTTGCGCATGATCGGCTACGGCGCGGAGCCGATCCCGCGCAACACGCTGGAGAAAGCGCTGCGCCTATTCGGCCCGATCCTGGTCAACAATTACGGCCAGACCGAAGCGATGATGACCGTGAGCAGCCTTCCCGCCGCCGATCTATTCGTCCCCGGAACGAATGAACCGCGCGTGGCATGCATCGGACGGCCCTACACGTTCGTCGAGGTTATTCTGCGCGGGCCCGACCGCCAGCCGGTCGCGGCGGGAGAGATCGGCGAACTCACCATTCGCTCGGACCACGTCATGCGCGGCTACTGGCGCATGCCGGAGGAGACGGCGAAGGTCTTGCGCGACGGCTGGCTGTGGACCGGCGACCTCGCGCGCATGGACGAGAATGGTTTCATCACGCTGACCGGACGCAGCAAGGAGATGCTGATTTCCGGCGGCCACAACATCTATCCGCAAGAGATCGAGGCGGTGCTGACGAGTTGCCCGGGCGTACTCGAGGCCGCGGTCGTTGCCCAGCCAGACCCGGACTGGGGCGAGATCGCGGTGGCGTTTGTTTCCTTGGCGGAAGATTCGGCGCTCGGCCCCGAGGCGATCAGAACGAGCGTGCGGCCGCGCTTAGGGATCAGGACGCCGAAACGGATCGAGATCGTGCCGAACCTGCCCAAGACCACCAATGGCAAGGTCGACAAGATGCTGCTTCGCGAGCGGCTTGCCGCACGTGGAGGTGACGCATGACTTCGGATAGCGATGTCGTTGTCGCCGCAGTCGCCCGCACGCCATTCGGCCGCTTCAACGGCATGCTGCGCGAACGCTCCGGCCCCGAACTCGGCGCTGCGATCATCGACCAGGTCTGCGGTCGAGCGAAGCTTCCGGCAGGCGCCGTGGATGCGGTCTATTTGGGCGTCGGCATGATGGGCAGCGCGGTTTTGACGCCGGCGCGCCAGGCCCTCCTGCTCTCGCAATTGCTGAACGAGACGCCGTCGCTCGGGGTCGATCGGGCGTGCTGCTCCGGAATGACGGCGGTAGGCTTGGGCTTCAAGGACATCAAGGTCGGCGCCGCGGATACGGTCATCTGCGGCGGTTTTGAAAGTCTGTCGCGGACACCGCTGCTCATGCCGCGAACGCGCGATCGGGCTTTGGGCGAGCTGGTGCTGGCCGATCCGCTGCTGCTGCGCGCGCCTGATTTCATCGGGGGGTCGATCTCGTCCTACACGGCCGATGAGGCGCTCAAGCACGGCATAGACCGTCCGGCTCAGGATGCCTGGGCGGTCGAGAGCCACCGGCGCTACTTCGCCGCCGACGCGGAGGGCTATTTCGACTTCGAGCGCACGCCTATCCGTGTCCCCAACGGCAAGAACGGCGACCATGTCATCGACAAGGACGAATCGCCGCGCCGCGACACGTCAGTCGAGAAGCTTGCCGCCCTCAAGACGGTGCCCGGCAGCAAGACCATTACGCCGGGCAATGCGCCGGGACTGAACGACGGCGCGGCTGCGCTCGTCCTGATGTCGGAAAAAAAGGCGCGGGAACTGTCCCTCCCAATCCTCGCGCGTATCCGCGGCTATGCGCAAGTGAGCGAAGGCCCGACGTCGGGCTCCTATACGCCAGCGATCGCCATCGAGCAGCTCTTGAAGCGTCACGAGTTGACGCCGGATCGGCTTGATCTCATCGAAATCAACGAGGCGTTCGCCGCGACGGTTTTGGTGAGCACGTTGCACTTGGCTGGCAAGGACCCAGTGGCCGCCGAAAAACTGCGCGCGCGGACCAATCTCCACGGCGGTGCCGTCGCGATCGGCCATCCGCTGGGCGCGAGCGGTGCGCGCATCGTGATGACGCTCATCAACGGCCTGCGCCGCCGCGGCGGCGGTATTGGAGCGGCGGCGATTTGCGGCGGCTACGGCCAGGGCGACAGCGTGCTGGTCGAAGTGCAGGACTGAGATCATGGAGCCGGCAGAGCTGCGGCGCATTGCCCGCACCATCAGTACCGTCGAGAACCAGGCGGAGGGCTACGAGGCTATTCTCGCGCAGGCCTATCGGTTGCCACGCTGGGCCCATGTGATCGGCATCACCGGCCCGCCGGGCGCCGGCAAGTCCACGTTGGTGGATGCGCTGACGGCGCATTGGGCGGAGGCCGGTGAACGTGTCGCCGTTCTCGCGATTGATCCTTCCAGCCCTTACTCGGGCGGTGCAGTGCTCGGCGACCGCATCCGCCGCACCCGAAGTTCGGGCTATGCGAACACCTATTTCCGCAGTCTGTCCTCGCGTGGCCATGTCGGGGGCCTGAGCGAGACCGCGACCGACCTCGTCGCCGTGTTGAGTCTGTTTGAGTTTCGACGGGTCATTGTCGAAACCGTCGGGGCCGGCCAATCTGACATCGAGATCCATGACACTGCCGACTGCACGGTTGTGGTGACGGTCCCCGGCCTTGGCGACGGCGTACAGGCTTCCAAGGCAGGGTTGATGGAAATCGGCGATGTCTTTGCCGTCAACAAGGCGGACATGCCGGGTGCCGAAGGCGCGGCACGCACGGTGGAGAATGCGCTGGCTGCTGCCTATATGGGTGAGCCCGGCATCAATATCTCTGATGCGCATCCAGCCGCTGTCAGCCGGCCGCCGAGCATAACGCCCGGACTCGCCGCGTTGCGCCGTCGCCACGGCGATATCTCCGCCGATGCGTCGGCCTGGGTTCCGCCGGTGATTCAGGTCGTCGCCACGGAAAACCGCCAGGTGGCCGATCTCGCTACCACCGTCGACCTGTTCGTAGATTGGAGCGAGCGAACTGGCCGCAGAGCGGAACGAGGCCGGGAGCGAGCCTATGCGCAGATTGTGCGCGCCCTGACAGCCCGGCTTCTCGCGCCCTATTTGCGTGCGCCGGGAGCGGATCAATGGCCAGCGACGGTCAGCATGTGGATAGACCGAATCGCCGAGGGTAAAGCGAGCCCTGTCGAAGCCGCGCGAGCGCTAGAGAGTGGACTCGAAAAATAACAGATGCGTAATCGAAACCATTCACTGTGTGTGGCGTCCTGCTAAAATCATTTCGTGCATCTCATTGGCGTTTTGCCGCCACATCGGCAGCCAGACGAGCTGCATACGAGCGGGAACTACCAAATGCAGGAAGTGCGCTGCAAAAAGCGCTAGTTGTATCGGCTGTAGGGTAGGAACGAGGGTATTGCTGTAGGTAGTCGGTATTCCCTTTGCATATCAATGGCCGTCGGCGGAGGGAGAATCCGTCGCGTTTTTGTGGTATCAACGCCATGTGACGGGGGCAGGGGACTCGACGAACAAAGTGTCATTGAATCTAATGTTTCGGCTCAACTGCCCGTTCGACCAATGTGTAAGTCCCTACGCGTAGCCCATCCTCTACTTTCTTGAACTTGGCCTCGAAGATCTTTCCAGTTTTCACGGCCTTTACCGCAATTCGTTCATTCCGCCCGATTTTTGGAAGCGCGTCTACGATTGCAGATTGACTTAGAAACTTTGTCGCCGCTTGACTAAAAGCCGACACTGTAGCCGATCAGAACAAAGATGCGCCGGTCTCTCGTCCTGTTCAGCGGACTGGAAATATCAAATCGCCAATCCTCGGCGGACTTCATCACCATTATGTGCGGATTTATCTTTTTCGGTACACACAACTACCGTGTCCATGGCCCTACGCCTGTTCGCGCGCATCGATCGCGGCGAGCACTTTCGGCGGCGACATCGGCAGTTCGGTCAGCCGCCTCCCGACCGCGCGCTCGATCGCGTTGGCGATGGCCGCCATCGGTGGACAAATGTTGACCTCGGCGACGCCCTTGGCGCCGAAGGGGTGGCCGGGATTTGGTACCTCGACCAGGACCGTCTCGATCATCGGCAGGTCGGATGCCACCGGAATCCGATAGTCGAGGAAGCCCGGATTTTCCAGGTGTCCCCGCGAGTCGTAGATGTACTCCTCGTTGAGCGCCCACCCGATGCCTTGCGTGACCCCGCCTTGGATCTGCCCCTCGACGTAGCTCGGGTGGATTGCACGGCCGACGTCCTGAGCGGCGACGAAGCGGAGAATTGTCACCTTGCCGGTCTCGGGATCGACCTCGACGTCACAGAGCTGGGTGGCGCAGCCGGGG
>Ga0097691_1001603_pt1 | contig 16322 bp, 20 predicted proteins | sample NGESurdeep072012_8_FD_72858 | JGI IMG/M metagenome (GOLD analysis project Ga0097691, IMG submission 72858) | Arctic peat soil microbial communities from Barrow, Alaska - NGEE Surface sample 210-1 deep-072012 | ecosystem: Environmental > Terrestrial > Soil > Wetlands > Peat ... | reverse complement strand
CGCCAAGACCTTGCCGACAAGATCCTCAAGTTCATCGAGGTCTACAACCGGACCGCCAAGCCCTTCCGCTGGTCCTACGACGCCAAGCTCCTCAAGGCGGCGTAAACCTCCGAAGGATCACTGCGGCGCTGCACTAGCGGGCGCTCGGCCCGGCCACCTCGCGCAGCGCCCCGGTGGTCACGTCGTAGATGAACCCGCGCACGCCGTCGCGGTACGGCAGGAACGGGCTGGTCTGCACGCGCGCCATCGACTGACGAACGTCGCTGTCGAGGTCGGTGAAGCTCTCGATTGCCCACGGCGGCCGGATGCCGGTGTCGGCGTGGATGGCCGCCCGGAAACCGTCGTCGGTCAGCTTCAACATCCCACAGTCGGTGTGGTGCACCAGCACCACGGAACGGGTGGCCAGCACCCGCTGGCTGATCGCCAGCGAACGGATCATGTCGTCGGTCACCACGCCGCCGGCGTTGCGGATCACGTGCGCGTCGCCGATGTGCAGCCCGAGCAGCCCGTGCACGTCGAGCCGGCTGTCCATGCAGGCGACGACGGCCACCCCCAGCTTCGGTACCAAAGGCTTGATGTCGGCTGGGTCGAACCGGGCGGCGTACGCCCGGTTGTTGGCCAGCAGGTCATCGATCACGGACATCGGCGGCTCCGCGGTGCGAGAAGATGGGGACGACCCCCACCGAACCGCATCGACTCACCTGCCGCCGCCCAGGGGTCGCAGTGGCGGGCGCCCAGTGACGGGAGAGCCCGATGGGGTACGGCGACGAGGTCACCGTCCGACGGCTGCTGCGCTACCCCACCTGGGCGGTCGTCGGGCTGTCCGCGAACCCGCAGCGCCCGTCGTACGGCGTCGCGCGGTTCCTGCAGGCGCACGGCGTGCGGGTGATCCCAGTGAACCCGAACTGCGGCGCCAGCGTGTTGGGTGAGCGGGCCTACTGCGCACTGGCCGACATCCCAGACCCGGTCGACGTCGTGGACGTCTTCCGGCGCTCGGAGGCGGCCGGCGCCGTTGCGGACGAGGCGGTGGCGATCGGCGCCCGCGGCGTGTGGTTCCAGCTCGACGTGGTCGACCACGCCGCCTACGACCGGGTACGGGCCGCTGGCATCGGCATGGTCATGGACCGCTGTCCGGCGATCGAGTGGCCGGCGCACGGTCCTCGCTGACCGGGGGGAGGGTGACGGGCCGCGCGGGCGGGTCGTCGGCAGGGCGCTGCGCGAGGCGCTGAGTCAGGTCGGCATCCTTGGCTCGGGCGGTGTCGGCGAGCGCGCGCTGGAAGTCCGCCATCTGCTCCCGCAGTCCCGCGTCGGCGGTGCCGAGGATGCGCACGGCGAGCAGCCCGGCGTTGCGGGCGCCGGCGACGGAGACGGTGGCCACCGGCACGCCGGCCGGCATCTGCACGATCGACAGCAGCGAGTCCACCCCGTCGAGGTGGGCCAGCGGCACCGGTACGCCGATCACCGGCAGTGGCGTCACCGCGGCCAGCATGCCGGGCAGATGGGCCGCGCCCCCGGCGCCGGCCACGATCACCCGTAGCCCGCGGCCGGCCGCGGCCGCGCCGTAGTCCAGCATGTCGCGCGGCGTGCGGTGCGCGGAGACGACCCGGACCTCGCAGGCCACGCCGAACTCGGCCAGCGCCTCGGCCGCGGGCGCCATCGTCGGCCAGTCCGAGTCGCTGCCCATGACGACCCCGACGAGGGGGTCGGCGGGTGGCGGCTGGACCAGCGGGTCACCCGGGGTCGCCGCGGCCGGCGTCATCCCGGCTCCCCGCGCAGGTACGCCGCCGCGCTGACCGCCCGGTGCCGGACCTCGGCCAGGTCGGTCCCCAGCGCGGTCACGTGCCCGAGCTTGCGCCCGGGCCGGGCCGGCTTGCCGTATAGGTGCACCCGGGCGCCCGGGTCGTGGGCGAACACGTGGCCGAGCCGCTCGGCCAGGCCGGAGCCCGTGTCGGCGCCGCCGAGGACGTTGGCCAGCACGGCGTACGGCGCGGTCATCGTGGTCGCGCCCAGCGGCAGGTCGAGCGCCGCGCGCACGTGCTGCTCGAACTGCGACGTGCGTGCCCCCTCGATCGTCCAGTGCCCGCTGTTGTGCGGCCGCAAGGCCAGCTCGTTGACCGTCAGGCCGGCGGTGGTCTCGAACAGCTCGACGGCCAGTACGCCGACGACGTCGAGGTCGCGGGCGATCCGCAGCGCCAGCTCCTGGGCCGCCACCGCCCGGTCGCCGTCCATCCCCGGCGCCGGGGCCAGCACCTCGCGGCAGATCCCGTCGCGCTGCACGGTCTGCACCACCGGCCAGGCGGCGGCCTGCCCGGACGGCGACCGGGCCACCACCGAGGCCAGCTCCCGGACCAGCGCGACGTGCTCCTCGACCAGCAGCGGCGTGCCGCCGGCAGCGGCCCGCGCCACGACGTCCGCGGCCGCCTCGGCATCGGACACCGTCCAGACGGCGCGGCCGTCGTAGCCGCCGCGGACCGCCTTGAGGACCACCGGCCAGCCGTGCCGGGCGGCGAACGCCGTGACGTCGCCCCCGTCGGCGACGGGTGCCCAGGCCGGCACCGGCACGCCGAGCGCACTCAGGCCGGCGCGCATCACGGCCTTGTCCTGGGCGTACCGCAGCGCCTGCGGCCCGGGCCGCACCGCGATCCCCTTGTCGACCAGCGCCCGCAGGTGCTCGTTCGGCACGTGCTCGTGGTCGAAGGTGACCACGTCGCAGGTCTCGGAAAAGGCGAGCAGGTCCGGCAGGCTGTGGTAGTCGCCGAGCTCGACGCCCGGCGCCACCAGCGCGGCGCTGTCGGCGGCGGTGTCGGCCAGCAGCCGCAGCGACGTACCGAGGGAGATCGCGGCCTGGTGCGTCATCCGGGCCAGCTGGCCGGCACCGACCATGCCGAGGACCGGCAACCCGGCGCCGAGCCGAACCGGAGGCTCGCCGCTCAAATGCCCAGCTCACGGGCGATCAGCATGCGCTGCACCTCCGACGTACCCTCGCCGATCTCCAGGATCTTGGAGTCGCGCCAGTGCCGGGCGACCGGGTACTCGTTCATGAAGCCGTAGCCACCGTGCACCTGGGTGGCCTCGCGGGCGTTGGTGACCGCGCTCTCGCTCGAGTACAGCTTGGCGATGGCCGCCTGCTTCTTGAACGGTTCGCCGCGCAGCATCCGGTCGGCGGCGGCGTAGTAGGCGAGCCGGGCGGTGTGCGCCCGCAGCTCCATGTCCGCGATCTTGAAGGCGATCGCCTGGTACTCCCCGATCGGCTTGCCGAAGGCCTGGCGGTCCTTGGCGTAGCGCAGCGACTCGTCGACGCAGGCCTGGGCCAACCCGACCGCCAGCGCCGAGATCGCGATCCGGCCCTCGTCCAGGATGGACAGGAAGTTGGCGTAGCCCCGGCCGCGCTCGCCGAGCAGGTTCTCCGCCGGCACGGTGATGTCCTCGAATGCCAGGTCGCGGGTGTCGGAGGCGTGCCAGCCGACCTTGGAGGGCTTGCTCGAGACTCGGAAGCCCTCGCACGGCACCGGGATCAGGATCGAGGAGATCTCCTTGGCGCCGTTGGCCTTTTCCCCCGTCACCGCCGTTACGGTGACCAGCCGGGTGATGTCCGTGCCAGAGTTCGTGATGAACGCCTTGCTGCCGTTGATCAGCCAGTGCCCGTCGGCGAGCACGGCGCGGGTGCGGGTGGCGCCGGCATCCGAGCCGCCGCCCGGCTCGGTCAGGCCGAACGCGCCCAGCGTCTCCCCCGAGGTCAACCGCGGCAGCCACTCCCGCCGCTGCTCCTCGGTGCCGAAGCGGTAGACCGGCATGGCGCCCAGCGAGACCCCGGCCTCCAAGGTGATGGCCACGGAAGAGTCCGCCCGGGCCAACTCCTCGATGGCCAGGCAGAGCGCGAAGTAATCGCCGCCCATCCCGCCGTACTCCTCCGGGAAAGGCAGGCCGAACAACCCCATCTCGCCCATCTGCCGGACGATGTCGTAGGGGAACTCCTCCTTCTCGTCCAGCTCCTCGGCCTGCGGGGCGACCACCGTGCGGGCGAAGTGCTCGACGGTCTTGCGCAGCATCTCCTGCTCGTCGCTGAGCCGGAAGTCCAGCACGCCGAACTCCTCCTCTCCGAATGCCGCGGCGAGCGTCCTGGGCCGGAGCCAGCCGAGACAGTCAGCTGGCCCACCACGGCGGGTACTTCGGTCCAGTCTCCCACGCGCCCGGTACGCTGGTTTTCGATGACCCTTATCCGCGCGCTGTACGACCAGTGGCGCCACCTCCTGCACGAGTTGGCCAAGTTCGGCATCGTTGGAGTGGTTGCCTACCTCGTCGACTTCGGCCTCTCCAACTGGCTGCACCTCGGCCTCGGCGTGGGGCCGATCACCGCGAAGACCGTGAGCACAGTGGTCGCGACGGTGGTGTCCTACGTCGGCAACCGGCACTGGTCGTTCGCCCACCGCGCCCGCTCCGGCGCCGGTCGCGAGCTGACGGTCTTCACCGTGATCAACGTCATTGGCCTGGTGCTCACGCTGGCCTGCGTCGGCGTCGCCCGCTACGTGCTCGGGCTCAAGGGCGGCCTGGCGTTCAATATCTCCGGCAACCTGATCGGCACCGGGCTGGCCACGGTGTTCCGGTTCTGGGCCTACAAGCGGTACGTCTTCCTGCACCCGGATGTGGCGGCGGCACGCGGTCTGGGCGCAGCGGCCCAACCCGTCGGCGCCGGGGTCAGCTCGCCTCGAACCTGAACCCCTCGCGCCGTAATAGTACGGTCACCCGCCCGGCCGGTTCCGTCAAACGGGCGTGACTCCGTGCCGGCGGCGGGAGAAGTCCCGGTCCTTGCCTCGGTACGCCGCGAACCGCCGGACCAGCTCGACGCGCAGGTCCGCCGGCTCGATCACCGTGTCCACGACCAGCTCGCTGGCCAGGCGAACGACGTCGATGTCCTCGTCGTACTCCCGCCGCTTGGCCGCGACGAACGCGGCCCGCTCGGTCTCGTCCGGGATGGCCGCGATCTTGTTGGCGTAGACGGCGTTGACCGCCGCCTCCGCCCCCATGACGGCGATCTTCGCCGTGGGCAGCGCGATGGTGGCGTCCGGCTCGAAGCCGGGCCCCGCCATGGCATAGAGCCCGGCACCGTAAGCCTTGCGCACAATCACGCAGATCTTCGGCACGGTGGCCTCGGAGACAGCGGTGATCATCTTGGCCCCGTGCCGGATGATGCCTTGCCGCTCGACGCTCGTGCCGACCATGAAGCCCGGTACGTCGGAGAGGAACAGCAGCGGCACGGTGAACGCGTCGCAGAGCTCGATGAACCGGGTGGCCTTGTCGGCGGAGTCGACGAAGAGAACGCCACCCTTGTGCAGCGAGTTGTTCGCGACGACGCCCACCACCTCGCCGGCGAGCCGGGCGAAGCCAACGGTGACCTCGCGCGCCCAGAGCGCGTGGATCTCGAAGTAGGAGCCCTCGTCCACGAGGCCCCGCAGGTAGCGGCGCATGTCGAAGGCCTGCCGCTCGCTCACCGGGATCAGCGCGGCCAGGTCGACCGGCGCACCTTTGACCAGCGCTGGCTCGCGGGGGTCGGCCGCCGGCGGCGTACCCTGCCAGTTGTCCGGCAGGTAGGACAGGTAGGCCTTGACGGTGTCGATCGCCTCGGGCTCCGTCTTGACCAGGAAGTGCCCGACGCCGGAGACCGAGCAGTGCATTCGCGCCCCGCCCATCTCCTCCAGCGTGGTCTGCTCCTTGACCACCATCTCCACCATGCGGGGGCTGCCGAGGTACATCGAGGCATTGCCCTCGACCATGACCACGACGTCGCAGAACGCCGGGATGTAGGCCCCGCCGGCCGCGCTGGGGCCGAACAGCGCGCAGACCTGCGGGATGGAACCGCTGGCCCGGACCTGGGTGTGGAAAATCTTGCCGGCGCCGCGGCGGCCGGGGAAGAGGTCCACCTGGTCGGTGATCCGGGCGCCGGCGGAGTCGACCAGGTAGACCATCGGTACGCCGGTTCGGTAGGCCGTCTCGATCACGCGGATGATCTTCTCGACCGTGCGCGCGCCCCAGGAACCGGCCTTGACGGTGGAGTCGTTGGCCATCACCGCGACCGGGCGACCGGCCACCCTCGCCGTACCGGTGACGACGCCGTCGGCCGGCAGGTCACCGGCAACGATGTTGGCGAACGCGCCGTCCTCGACGAACGACCCGTCGTCGACGAGCAGCCGCACCCGCTCGCGGGCGAACAGCTTGCCCTTGGCGGCGTTGGCCTCGTGGTAGCGGGGCGCCCCGCCGGCCGCGACCTGCGCCCGCAACTCGCCCACCGCGGGGTGCTGCGGCATCGGGTTCTGCGGGCCGAAGCCCTCCGCCTCACTGAGCGAGGTCACCGCAGGGCCCGCCATCCGCCGTGCCAGATTCCGGCCGTCCGCCGCGCCGGATCCCCCACCGAAACGCATCGCCGTACGCCTCGCCGTCCGCCGATCTTGAGCGTACGTTCGTATCCCGCCGTCCGATCCGCACGTGGACTCAACATCGGCAAGCGGGGGGCGCCGGAGTGCCCGCGTGCGGCCCGACGAACGGCATGCTCATGTGCCCGCGGCGTCGGGCATCGGCGTACGCCGGGTGCGCGGGCCAGCGCGCAGCACCTGCGAAGGCAGCGTGTGTCCGACCATCCGCTCGGCCTCGCCGGCCGCCTCGATCATCGCCTCCAGGTCCACGCCGGTGGCCACGCCCATGTCCTCGACCATGTGCACCAGCTCCTCGCTGGCGATGTTCCCGCTGGCACCGGGGGCGTAGGGGCACCCGCCCAGGCCGCCGACGCTCGCGTCGAAGTCGCTCACGCCGAGGCGCAGCGCCGCCAGCACGTTGGCCAGCCCGGTACCCCTGGTGTTGTGGAAGTGCAGGTTGAGCCCGATCTCCGGGTGCGCGGACCGGACCGCTCCCACCAGCGCCTCGACCCGGGTCGGGGTCGCCATCCCGGTCGTGTCGCCGAAGGCGATGCTGTCCGCGCCGTCTCGGACGGCCCGGCTGGCAACGCCGACCACCCGCTCGACCGGGATGTCGCCCTCGTACGGGCAGCCCCAAGCGGTCGCGACGATCACCTGGCAGGTCGCTCCGGCGGCGTGCACCGCGTCGATCACGCCAGCGATGTCGTCGAGCGACTCCGCCGTACTGCGGTTGATGTTGCGCTTGTTGTGGGTGTCCGAGGCCGAGAGCACGACTTCGATCTCGGCGAACCCGGCGTCCAGCGCCCGCTGCGCTCCCCGCAGGTTGGGCACCAACGCGGAGTAGCGGACGTCGTCGGCGCGCTTGACCTGCGCCCAGACCGCGTCGGCGTCGGCCATCTGCGGGATGGCGCGGGGGTGCACGAACGAGACCGCCTCGATCCGGCTCACGCCGGTGCGCGACAGCGCGTCGATCAGCGCGACCTTGGCGTCGGTAGGCACCGGGGCCTCGTTCTGCAGCCCGTCGCGGGGTCCGACCTCACGCAGCGAGATCGCGCCTGGCAGGTCACTCATCGGTGTCCCCTCACTCGCCCGGCCACTGTCACTCCCCCGGCCACTGTGGCGCCCGCTTGTCGTTGAAGGCGGCAATGCCTTCCTTGCGGTCGCCGCTGAACGCCGCCGTCCGCCAGGCGGCGTCCTCGATGTCCATCGCGGCGGCCAAGTCCACCGATGCCCCCCGGCGCAGCGCCTGCTTGGCGGCCCGGACGCCGACCGGCGAGTTCGCCGCGATCGTCGCCGCCAGCTCCAACGCGGTGTCCCGGGCCTGGCCGGCCGGCACCCGGCGGTTAACCAGGCCGAGCCGGTCCGCCTCGTCGACGCCGACCTTGCGCCCGGTGAGCACCAGGTCGGCGGCTCGGGCCGGACCGAGGCGGCGCAGGATGTTCTGCGTACCGCCGCCGCCGGGCACCAGCCCGAGCGTCACCTCGGGCAGCCCGAAGACCGCCGTCTCGTCGGCGACGATCAGGTCGCAGGACAACGCGAACTCGGTGCCCCCGCCGAGCGCGAAGCCAAACACCGCCGCCACCGTGGGCTGCGGCAGGTTCAGCACCCCGCCGAAGGCGGCTCGAAACGCCAGTCGCTGGTAGCGCATCTCGGCGTCGCTCAGCCGGTTGCGCTCCTTGAGGTCGGCGCCCACGCAGAACGCCTTCTCACCGGCGGCCGAGAGCACCACCGCCCGCACCGACCGGTCGGCTCCGATCCTGGCGCACACCTGCGCCAGCTCCTCGGCCATCGCCGTCGACAGCGCGTTCAGCGCCTCCGGGCGGTCGAGCACGATCTCGGTCACCGGTCCGTGACCGCGCACCGAGAGGGTGTCGTAGGTAGAAGTCGTGATGTCCAGCGCCACGAGTCGGAGGCTACTCGGGCGCGATCGGGCGCACAGCAGACGGTACGGCGGTACGTCGGCACGCCCAGCGGGAAGGCTCGAAAGGAGTGACATGCACGATGACACGGCTGGGCGCCGGCGGCGCTACTTCACGCTGATGGGCATCTCGCTGAGCCTGTTCATCCTGGCGGCCACGGTCATCCGACTGGTCTCACCCACGCTCGCGGCCGTCGTCGCGGGCGTGGCCATGGTCATCCCGCCGTTCGCGGCGGTCGTCGCGAACGCGCGCTGGCGACCCGAGGACCAGCCGCCGCCGAGTCCTGACCCCGACGACAAGTAGCCGTCAGCCCCGGCGGCGGGCGTCGTCGGCCTCGAGCAGCCGGTAGAGCTCGCGCTGTACCTCCTCGACTTGCGGTACGTCGGTCAGCGTCACCTGACCGCGCTCCCCAGCGGACTCCACCACCAGCGTCCCGCAGTGCAGCAGTCGCTCGAAGACGGTGCTGGAGAACGTCACGTCGTTCACCCGGGACAGCGGGATGTCCCGCCCGCGCCGGGCCAAGATGCCGGTGCGGATCACCACCCGGGAGGTGGTGATGACGAAGTGGGTGGTCAGCCAGCGCAGCCACGGCAGCACCACCAGCGCGCCGAGCAGCGCGCCGGCGATCGCCACGACGGCCAGCCGGCCCAGGCCCTGCTGACGGCCGGCCGGCATCGTGGCGGTGAAGAACGAGGCCAGCCCGACTATCAGGAGCAGCCACAGCCCCGGTCCGACGAGCACCTTCCAGTGCGGGTGCAGGTCGAGCGCGACCTCCTCGTCCTCGGCCAGCAACCGCTGCGGGTAGGCCACCGATCACCGCAGCAGCTCGACCTGGCAGCGCAGACCGGATGCCCTCGACAGGCGCCCGTCCGCAGTGACCAGCGGAACGTCGAGAAACTCGGCTAGAGCGACGTACTGAGCGTCGTACGCGGTGACAGTGTCCCGCAGTTGCCATGCACGGGGCAACAACGGCAAGTGGGCGAAACGCTCGAGCCGGAGGTCGGCGTAGTCCTGCATGGCAGCCGCGCCCCGCAGTGGCGAGAGGAGGCCGCGCTGGACGTGCCGTCGAATCACGGCCATAACCTCGACGTCCGCCAGCTCCGGCACATTGACATCGTGGGACAGCAATCGCTCCCGAGCCAAAGCGCCTGGGCTGCCTTCGTCCACCAGGGCGGCGGCGATCACCGACGCATCCGCCACGATCACCGGGTGTTCTCGGCCCGGGCGGCCTGCACGGCCTCGACCGACTCTTCGAAGGTGAGTCGTCCACCGCGTCGGGCAGCACGAGCCAGCACCTCGGCCTTGTCCGGCCGGGCAGCGCTTGCCTGCAACTCTCGCAAGACATATTCGGAGAGGCTCAAACCCCTGGCGGCAGCACGCTCGCGCAACGCCGCGTGCAGCTCGTCGGGGACATGGCGAACCTGCAGCAACTTGGTCACGCCGTAACCCTACATGCGCGCGGCATGCGTGGTGCATCCCTTAGCAATGCAGGGTAGTGCTAACCACTCGGCGGCCAGCTGACCGGCGACGACGCCTGCAGGTGGACGACGTCGCCGAAGGCCCACGACCGGCGTACGCCGTCCGGCTGCTCCACCACCAGCCGGCCCTCGTCATCCAGGTCCACCGCCACCCCTTCGGTGGCCCGCCCCCCGGACTGCTCTACCCGCACCCGCCGACCCAACGTGGCGCAGAGCGGCCGGTACGCCGCCAGCAGCGCGGCCGGGTCGCCGCCACCCGCGCGCCAGGCCGTGTAGTCGGCGGCCAGCGTCCGCAGCACGGCCCGCAGCAGCGGCTCCCGGTCCAGCGCCGGCGAGCCCTCGATCGCCAGCGACGTCGCTGGTCGGTCGGCGGGCAGCTCGGCGACGGTCGTGGTGACGTTGAGCCCCACGCCGACGACCACGGCACCCTCGACCGACTCGGCCAGGATGCCGGCCGCCTTGCGCTCGCCCGACCCGAGCAGCAAGTCGTTTGGCCACTTCAGCCGCGCCGGCACCTCCGCGTGCGCCCCGACCGCACGCGCCAACGCCGTACCGGCGAGCAACGGCAGCCACCCCCAGCGGGCCATCGGCACGGCCGGCCCGGGCCGCAGCAGGACGGAGAAGGTGAGCCCCGCCCGAGGCGGCGACACCCAGGACCGGTCCAACCGGCCGCGGCCCGCGCTCTGCGACTCGGCGACGACGACCAGGCCCTCCGCGGCGCCGGCCGCTGCCGCCGCAACCGCCACCGCGTTCGTCGACGGCGCGTCCGCGAGGACCCGCACCTCCCGCCACAGCGACCCCGCACCGGTCAGCGCGACCGTCAGCGCCGCCGTACGCAGTGGTGGCCTGCGGAGGTCTTCGTACACGTCGATACAGTACGGGCGCCTTACCGGCCTAGGCAGAAGGAGCACCATGGCCGCCGTACCGACCGAGCCACTCCCCGCTGACGCCGCCGCCGCGCCCGACCGGCACAGCGCCGCCGGCAAGATCGCCGAGTTCCACCGCCGCAACGACCAGGCGATGCACGCGGGCTCCGCCCGGGCGGTCGAGCGCCGGCACGCCCAGGGCCGGATGACCGCCCGGGAGCGAGTGGACGCGTTCCTCGACCCCGGCTCGTTTGTGGAGACCGAAGAGCTGGCCCGCCACCGCGCCCACGACTTCGGCCTGGACGCCAACCGGCCGTACGGCGACGGCGTGGTCACCGGCTACGGCACCGTGGACGGCCGGCCGATCTGCATCTTCAGCCAGGACTTCACGGTCTTCGGCGGCTCGCTCGGCGAGGTCTTCGGCGAGAAGGTCGTCAAGATCATGGACCTGGCGCTCAGGACCGGCTGCCCGGTGGTCGGCATCAACGACTCCGGCGGCGCTCGGATCCAGGAAGGCGTGGTCTCCCTCGGCCTGTACGGCGAGATCTTCTACCGCAACGTGATGGCCTCCGGCGTCGTCCCGCAGCTCTCGCTGATCATGGGGCCGTGCGCCGGCGGCGCCGTCTACTCCCCGGCGATCACCGACTTCACGCTGATGGTCGACCAGACCTCGCACATGTTCATCACCGGACCGGACGTGATCAAGACGGTTACCGGCGAGGACGTGGAGATGGAGGACCTCGGCGGCGCGCACGCGCACAACACCAAGTCCGGGGTGGCGCACTTCCAGGCCGCAGACGAGCTGGACTGCCTCGAGCTGGCCCGGGCGCTGCTGTCCTACCTGCCGTCGAACAACCTCGAGGAGCCGCCAGTCTTCGCCGGGGAGGGGTCGATCGAGGTCACCGCCAACGACCTTGAGCTGAACAACATCATCCCCGACTCCTCCAACCAGCCCTACGACATGCACACGGTGATCGAGCACGTCCTCGACGACGCCGAGTTCCTCGAGGTGCACGCTCTGTTCGCCCAGAACATGATCTGCGGCTTCGGCCGGATCGAAGGCCACTCGATCGGCGTCGTCGCCAACCAGCCGCTGCAGTACGCCGGCACCTTGGACATCGACGCCTCGGAGAAGGCGTCCCGGTTCGTGCGCACCTGCGACGCGTTCAACGTCCCGGTGTTGACCTTCGTCGACGTACCGGGGTTCTTGCCCGGCACCGGCCAGGAGTGGAACGGCATCATCCGTCGGGGGGCCAAGCTGATCTACGCCTACTCCGAGGCGACCGTCCCCAAGATCACTATAATCACGCGCAAGGGCTACGGCGGCGCGTACGTCGTCATGGGCTCCAAGCACCTGCGCGCCGACGTCAACCTCGCCTGGCCGACCGCCGAGGTCGCTGTCATGGGCGCGCAAGGCGCGGCCAACATCATCCATCGCCGGAGCATCGCGGCCGCCGGACCGGACCCGGTGGCCGTCGAGGCCCGGCGGGCGGAGTTGATCGCGGACTACGCCGACCACTTCGCCAACCCCTACATCGCCGCCGAGCGGGGATACGTCGATGCGGTGATCGTGCCCTCGAAGACCCGCAGCGAGATCGTCAAGGCGTTGCGGCTGCTGCGTACCAAGCGGGAGTCCCTCCCGCCGAAGAAGCACGGGAACATCCCGCTGTGAGCGACAGCCCCGAGCGCCAGAGCCCGTCGGCGGACGAGCCCGCGCCGGCACCGGCCCGTCCGATGCTGCGGATCGTGCGCGGCGACCCGTCGCCGGAGGAGCTCGGCGCGCTGGTTGCCGTCCTGGCCGCTCGGTCCGCGGCCGCCCCACCGGCACCAACGGCCCGCGCCGTCCGGGGCTGGGGTCCCCGAGCCGGCGGCGTGCGATCGCCGCTGGCAGCGGGCCCGGGAGCATGGGCCCGCTCCGCCATGGCAACTACCCGTACCCGGGCGGACTGGTAGCCATGCCCGAATAGCCGTGCCGAGGTAGCCCCGAAATAGACTCGCCCTGCTTCTGCGTCGAAGAGAGGTTCCCGTGCGCAAGGTCCTCATCGCCAACCGCGGCGAGATCGCGGTCCGAGTGGCCCGGGCCTGCAAGGACGCCGGCCTGGCCAGCGTTGCGGTCTACGCCGAGCCGGACCTTGACGCCATGCATGTCCAGGTCGCCGACGAGGCGGTCGCGCTCGGCGGCAGCACCCCGGGCGAGAGCTACCTCGACCAGGACAAGCTGCTGGCGGCCGCCCGTACCACCGGCGCCGACGCGGTGCACCCGGGCTACGGCTTCCTGGCCGAGAACGCGCACTTCGCCCAGGCCGTCATCGATGCCGGCCTGACCTGGATCGGTCCGCCGCCGGCCGCGATCGACACCCTCGGCGACAAGGTCAAGGCCCGGCACATCGCCATGCGTGCCGGCGCGCCGCTGGTGCCGGGCACCAAGGAGCCGGTCTCCGGCGCCGACGAGGTGGTCACGTTCGCCACCGAGCACGGGCTGCCGGTGGCGATCAAGGCGGCGTACGGCGGCGGCGGCCGTGGCTTGAAAGTCGCCCGGGACATCGACGAGATCCCGCACCTCTACGACTCCGCGGTGCGCGAGGCGGTCACCGCTTTCGGCCGCGGCGAGTGCTTCGTCGAGCGCTTCCTGGACCAGCCACGCCACGTCGAGACCCAGTGTCTGGCCGACCAGCACGGCAACGTGGTGGTAGTCAGCACCCGCGACTGCTCGCTGCAGCGGCGCCACCAGAAGCTGGTCGAGGAGGCGCCGGCGCCGTTCCTCACCGCCGACCAGATCAAGGCGATCTACGCCGCGTCCAAGGCCATCCTGACCGAGGCCGGCTACTACGGCGCGGGGACGTGTGAGTTCCTGGTGGGCAAGGACGGCGTGGTGTCCTTCCTGGAGGTCAACACCCGGCTGCAGGTCGAGCACCCGGTCACCGAAGAGGTCTCCGGCATCGACCTGGTCCGCCAGCAGTTCCGGATTGCCGCCGGCGAGAAGCTGGACTTCGACGACCCGCCGCTGCGCGGGCACTCGATCGAGTTCCGGATCAACGGGGAGGACGCCGGCCGCAACTTCCTGCCCGCCCCCGGCACAGTCACCCGGTGGTTGGCCCCGGCGGGCCCGGGTATCCGGCTGGACTCAGGGTTCGAGCAGGGCGCGGTCATCGGCCAGAACTTCGACTCGCTGCTGGCCAAGTTGATCGTCACCGGCGCCACCCGGACCGAGGCGATCGAGCGGTCGCGCCGGGCGCTGGATGAGTTCGTGGTGGAGGGCATGCCCACCGCCATCCCCTTCCACCGCGCGGTGGTGCACGACCCGGCCTTCTACGAAGAGCCGTTCCGGATCCACACCCGCTGGATCGAGACCGAGTTCAACAACACGATCCCGCCGTACGTCGCCGGTGCCGAGGTGGCCGAACCGGCCGAGCGGGAGCGGGTCGTGGTCGAGGTCGGCGGCCGCCGGATCGAGGTCACGCTGCCGGCCGGCCTTGGCGTGAGCACCGGCACCGCTGCCGCCGGAGGCGCCTCCGCGGGCAAGACGGCCCCGGTCCGTCGCGGCCGCGCCAAGGGAGCCGCGCGGATCAGTGGGGACGCGCTCACCAGTCCCATGCAGGGCACGATCGTCAAGGTCGCGGTCGAGGACGGTCAGGTGGTGGCGAAGGGTGACGTCGTCGTCGTCCTCGAGGCGATGAAGATGGAGCAGCCGCTGGCCGCTCACAAGGACGGCACGGTCACGGCGCTGCAGGCCGAGATCGGTACGTCGGTGACCAGCGGCGCCGTCATCTGCGAGATCAAGGACTGACCGGACCACCCCAGGTCCGGGACGCGCCGCTCGCGTCGACAGTGCTCCCGTGACCAGGCTGCCCGGCGACCCCAGCCTGGCGGGCAAACTGCGCTTCGCGATCGGCCGCCGGTTGCCGGCGGAGAACCGGGATTGGGTCTACCACGAGCTGACCGACGCGGGCTGGCGGTGGCGCACGATCGGCCGACACCTGATTCTGGTGCTGCCGATCGCACTGGTCTTCGCGCTGCTACCTGGCCCGTCGTACCTGCACTGGATGATGCCGACGCTGCTGCTGTTGCCCAGCGTCTTGGTCACCGCGTCGTACGCCGACGACATCCGGGCTTCGCGGCTGCGCCAACACGGTCTGCCGGTCCCCGATGACCCCGATCTCGGCCGGCCGCCGGACGCTGCGTAACCACGCCGGCGCCGCAACACAGCGGCCTGGCCGCAGGCGGTGCCACGGCGATCGTGGTGCCGCGAATGTCCGCTCCGGCGGCGGGTCGCGGACGCTGGCTGCACCACGATCGCGGGCCGCGCGGCAACAGCACGCCCAGTCCACCGACTCCATCAGCTGGCGAGCCGCCTCGGTCAAGCCCCGCCGCGGGTGCAGTGTCCGTGACCCCCGACGCGCCGCAATCAGCGCACCTCGGGGCCGGTCGCGTACACCAGCACCGTCGGGTCGAGCACGATCACGCCCGGCGACCCCGCACAGCGTCGAGCTCCGCCAGCAGCCCCCGTACATTCGGGACCGGCATCGGCTTCGCGTCCAGAACGCGACGGCCCGCGGCTGCGCGCCGGTCGTCGGGACGACGGAGACCGCGGTCAATGGCCTCCCAATGACCGCGGCGACCGCCGTGCCGCGCTGCTGTGCACAGGCGGAGACCTTGCGGTAGCGCTCGATGTCGAGGCGCAGCTGCAGCCGACGGCCCATGGTGATGCCCCGACAGTGGCAAGGAGAGGCCGAGGTGTCGGGCGGCACCAGGGCTCGCCCGCGTTACCAGCTAACACAGGTGCCCCGACCCCGCCGCGCTCGCCGCTACCCTCCCGCCCATGGCTCTGTACGCGGCGTACGGCAGCAACATGGACGCCGAGCAGATGCTCAGGCGCTGCCCGCACTCCCCCACCCGCGGCAACGGCTGGCTGTTGGACTGGCGACTGACCTTCGGCGGCGAGGAGCTGGGCTGGGAGGGTGCGCTGGCGACGATCGTGGAGGAAACCGGCGGCACGGTCTTCGTGCAGCTGTACGACGTGTCGCCACTGGACGAGCGCCAGCTCGACGGCTGGGAGGGCGCCGACGCCGGGCTGTACAGCAAGATCCGGTTACGGGTCCAGACCCTGGAGGGCGACGCGCTGGCCTGGGTCTACGTCCTCGACGGGTACGAAGGTGGCCTGCCGTCCTGCCGCTACCTCGGCGTGCTCGCCGACGCGGCCGAGAGTGCTGGGGCGCCAACCGACTACGTCGCCGACCTGCGCTCATGGCCCTGCCGCAACGTCGGCCCCTGACCACCCGGACGGCCACGGCTCGAACAGCCGCTCGACTCCGAAGGACAGATCATGTCGACCCCGTCGCAGTCCGGCCCTGACCTCCCGGTGGGGGACTCCCGGGCGGGCCGGTCCGCCCGGCTGCGGGTCGGCGTGGCGGCGCTTGCCGCGATCTGCGCAGGCGTGGTGGTCATGCTGCTCGACCACCCGGCGCTGGCGCCGCTGATCGGGTGGGACGCCGGTGCCGCCGTCTTTGCGGTCTGGACTTGGCCGGCCACCCGCTCGTCGACGCTCTCGAGCGTGACCACCGCCGCGAACGATCCCGTTGAGTCGGGTATGCCTGGACTCAGGGGCGGTGCTGAGGTGGCTCGAAGGAGCTGAGCCCGCGGCTACGGCTGTGG
>Ga0097691_1001601_pt1 | contig 16332 bp, 15 predicted proteins | sample NGESurdeep072012_8_FD_72858 | JGI IMG/M metagenome (GOLD analysis project Ga0097691, IMG submission 72858) | Arctic peat soil microbial communities from Barrow, Alaska - NGEE Surface sample 210-1 deep-072012 | ecosystem: Environmental > Terrestrial > Soil > Wetlands > Peat ... | reverse complement strand
CGCGCTCGGCGGCCGACAGCACCGCTTCATAGCAACTCCAGGCCTTTTCCGCGTTGTGGCAGATGGGGAACAGGTCGGAGCCGGCCTTCAGCGTCTCAACCGCTGCGTCTTCGATCGACGCCGTCGCCAGCACGCCGCCCATCTCCAGGTCGTCGGCCATCACCACGCCGCGGAAGCCGATCTTCTTGCGCAGGATTTCAACCATCCATTTCTTCGACAGCGATGCGGGCGCGTTGTCGCGCGTCACCAACGGGTACGCCGCGTGCGCCACCATGATGATCGGCATCTGCTTGTGCAGCTTGCGGTAGGGAAGCAGGTCTTCGTTCCAGAGCTTCTTGGCCGGCTTGCTGATCGACGGCAGTTCCTTGTGCGTATCAAGATTGGCTTCGCCTAGCCCGGGAAAGTGCTTGCCGCAGCCGATTACGCCCGCCTCGCTCATGCCTCGCAGGACTTCTCTCGCAAAGATGACCACATCTTCCGGATCGTCGGAGACCGTGCGCGACGTCAGCACCGGGCGCGATGGCTCGAACCCGATGTCCACCACCGGGTTGAAATCCACGTTGAAGCCCAGCGCGCGACATTCGTCGCCGAGGATGCGCCCGTGCTTGCGGAAGAGCTTGCGATTCCCGGTAGCAAAAACTTCCGCGGCTGCGGGCGCCGGGGCAATCACGTCTTTCAGTCGGTCGACCGTACCGCCTTCCATGTCCACGCACAGAAACGCGGGCTGCTGAATGCAGACCTGCGCCTCGCGCAGAAGCTTCCACGTCTGCTCCGAGCCGGAAATGTTGCGCTTGAACAGGATGATGCCGCCCGGCTGCAGCGACGCAAAGGTGGAACGCAGGCGCGCCGAGCACTCGACGCCTTCAAAGCCCATGAGGAGCAGTTGGCCGACTTGCTGGCGGAGATCGAGATTGAACTTGGATGCCATGAGAGAACCTGTAGGAGCGATGAACCGGACAGAGTATCGCAGCCGCCGAGAGCGGGCAAACGCTACTTCAACTGTTGCTTGAGCATGTGCAGTAGGTTGAGTGCTTCTAAAGGGGTTAGGTGATCGAGATCGGCGTCACGAATCTGCTCCACGATCTTCTGCGACAGCGGCGTGAACATGGTCAACTGTACGCCACCCGCGGCTTCCTGCTCGTCGTGCGCAAGCATTCCAGTGAGCTGGCGCTCCTTCGATTCGTGTTCGTGCAGCACCTCGCGCGCGCGCTGGATGACCTCGGGTGGAAGTCCGGCGAGCTTCGCGACCTCGATCCCGTAACTCTTGTCCGCCGCGCCCGGCTCCACTTTGCGCAGGAACACTACGCTCCCGCCCGTCTCCCTTACCGACACGTGATAGTTTTTCACCCCGCTGAGCAGGTCGGCCAACTCGGTGAGCTCGTGATAGTGCGTCGCAAATAAAGTTTTGGCGCGCGTGCGAGCGTGCAGGTACTCGATCGCCGCCCAGGCAATCGCCAGCCCGTCATAGGTCGCCGTACCGCGCCCGACTTCGTCGAGCAGGATGAGCGACTGCACGGAGGCGGTATTCAGGATCGCCGCCGTCTCCGTCATCTCGACCATGAACGTCGAGCGCCCGCGCGCCAGGTTGTCGCTGGCGCCGATGCGGGTGAAGATGCGGTCCACCACGCTGATCCGCGCCGACCGCGCCGGCACAAACGATCCCATTTGCGCCATGATCACGATTAGCGCCGCCTGCCGCAGGTAGGTGCTCTTGCCGCCCATGTTCGGCCCGGTCAATACGGTAATCGCGTCGCTGGTCGAATTCAGGTACAGGTCGTTGGGGACGAATCGTTCCTGGCTTCCGGTCAGCTCGGCGCGCTCGACCACCGGGTGCCGTCCCTCGCGGATTTCGATTTCGCCGCTTTCCGTCAGTTGCGGACGGCAATAGTTGTGCACCGCCGCCAGGTGCGCCAGGTTTGCCAGCACGTCCACTTGTGCAGTCGCCAGCGCGGTCTGCCGGATGCGCTTGGCCTGCGCGGCAATGGCGGTGCGCAGTTCGACGAAAAGCCTGCGCTCGATTTCGACGATCTTCTCCTGCGCGTCGAGGATCTTCGCCTCGTACTGTTTCAACTCGGTGGTGGTGAAGCGTTCGGCGTTCACCAGCGTCTGCTTGCGCTCGTAATCGGAGGGCACGTGGGCCAGATTGGCCTTGCTGATCTCGATGTAATAGCCGAACACGTTGTTGAACTTGACCTTCAGTGAGTTGATGCCGGTGCGCTGCCGTTCCCGCTCTTCGATCTGGGCGACGTACTGCTTGGAGTTGCGGCTGAGCGAGCGCAACTCGTCCAGCTCCGCTTCCACGCCGGTGCGAATCACACCACCGTCGGTCAGCGAGAGCGGCGGCTCCTCGATGATGGTGCGCTCGATCTGGTCGCGGACATCGCTCAGTTCATCAATTGACTCGTGCAGCGATCGCGCTCGTTCCGAAGCGAATCTGCCGAGTGCGGTTCGCACATTCGGCAACCGTCCCAGCGACACCGCCAGCGCCAGCAGGTCGCGTGGGTTCGCCGTCTCCAGCGTGACCCGGCTCAACAGGCGTTCCAGGTCAAGCACGCCCTCCAGCGCGCGCCGCAGCTCCTCGCGCCCGATGCTGTCGCGCGTGAATTCCTCCACCGCGTCCAGGCGGGCGTTGATCTCCGCCACTTCGATCGCCGGGCGCAGCATCCATCCGCGCAGCAGGCGCTTGCCCATCGGCGTACGCGTTTCGTCCAAGGCCCGGAACAGCGTGACGTCCCCTCCGCCGGTGAAGAGAGGCTCGATCAATTCCAGATTCCTTACCGTGACCGCGTCCAGCACCAGGCAGTTCTGCCGCTCGTAAAAACCGATGCGGTCCACGTGGTCGAGTGTGCCGCGCTGCGTGCTGCGGACGTAATGCAGGATCGCGCCCGCCGCCGCCGCTGCCGCCGGACGCCCCGCCAGCCCGAATCCCTCCAGCGAGAGCACGCCAAAATGGTTTTCAACCAGCGGAATGGCGTAATCGGGCGAGAAGATCCAGTCATCGAGCGGCGTTTCCGCCCACGGCGCCCGCGAACTTCCACGGTCGCCACCCAACTCGAACAGCGGCAGGGTAGAGCCGTACAAGACCTCCCGCGGACGCAGTTGTTCCAGCTCTTCGAAGATTCGCCGGTCCGCATCCTCGCCGATGAACTCGGTCGCGCGAAACTCGCCCGTCGAAAGATCGAGAGCCGCAAACCCCGCGCTCGCATTTTTTCCGGCCGACCCCCGCGCCACCGCTGCCAGGAAATTATTCTCTTCCGATTGCAGCGTCGCATCCGCCGCCGTGCCCGGCGTGATAACGCGCGTCACCTCGCGGCGCACCAGTTGCTTCGCCAGCCGCGGGTCTTCCATCTGATCGCAAATGGCGACCTTGAATCCCTTGCGAATCAGCTTGGCGATGTATCCTTCGGCCGCGTGGTAAGGCACCCCGCACATCGGGATTGCCGTGCCTTTTTCCTTGTTGCGCGAGGTCAGCGTGATTTGCAGCTCGCGCGCGGCGGTAACGGCGTCATCGAAGAAAAGCTCGTAAAAATCGCCCAACCGGAAAAAGAGCAGCGCGTTCGGATGCTCCTTCTTGATGGCCCTGTACTGGCGCATCAGCGGGGTGCTGGGGCCGGTTTCGTGCGCCGTATCCGGGGCCACCGACGCGGCCCGATTTTGGCCGTGGCGGGGTGGTTGTGTGGGTGTCGGGTCCATGGGCGAAGAGCGGCGCGATTATATCTAAAGTTGACTGCGAATAACGTACAGTGATTTCCTAGCGTTTATGGAATTGCGCAAAGACCCGATCACGCGTTCCTGGGTGATCACCGGCGACGAGCCTCCAGGCACCTCCGACAGCGCTGTTTGCCACTTCTGCGCCGACAGCTCGCATCCGACGCAAGTGATCGCCACGCGCCCACCGGTCGCCGGAGGCCCGTGGTCGGCCCGCGCCATGGTGCATCCCAACCCGATCTACCACGTGGAAGGCGACCCCACACGCCGCGGCGAAGGCTTGTATGACCAGATGAAGTCGGTGGGCGCTCACGAAGTGCTGGTCGAGAACCCGCGCCACGACGGGAATTACTGGAGCGCCTCCGACGCCGAAATGGAGCAATTCCTTATTCTCGCCGGCTCGCGCATTACCGACCTCAAGCGCGACCGCCGCTTCAAGTACGTCACCATCTACAAGGATTTCGGACGCTCCGCTGGCCAGGAGTTCGATCACCCGACTTCGCAATTGACGGCCACCACCTTCGTCCCGCGCCGCGTCCTCTACGAGCTGCGCGCCGGCAAGGAGTACTTCCAGCAAAAGGAGCGCTGCGTCTTCTGCGACATCATCGCGCAAGAGGAAGAGGAGGCGGTACGCGTGGTCGAATCGCGCGGCGACTTTCTCGCCACCTGTCCCTATGCTCCGCGCGTTCCATACGAAACCTGGATCCTCCCGCGCTCGCACGATGCCTTTTTCGAGCGCTCGGCCCTGCGCGCCGGCGCCATGAGCGGCCTGGCAACGTTGCTCAAGCGCACGCTGGTCCGCATCCGCTCCATCACCGAAGACTTCCACATGGTCCTGCACACCGGGCCGAACACGCTGCACCGGTCCAACGTCCTGAACTACTGGAAGACCATCGAGGAGGACTACCACTGGCACATCGAGATCCTGCCGGTGGTGAAAGGGAAGTCGAAGTCCTACACCTTCAAAGAGGTGTACTTCACGCCGGTGAAGCCGGAGACGGCGGCGGCCCGCCTGCGCGAGGCTCCGGCGGAAATCGGTTAGCGCGGATGGCTTCGGGGTCCCCGGCACGCGCCGCTTTTGCGCCTGACGCGGTGACCTATAATGCCCTCCGCATGCGAAACATTCTCGCCATACTCCTGATCGCGATTTCCGCCGGGGCACAACAGACGCCCTCGCCCGACTGCTGCCCGGCGCAACCGACAGCCGAAAAACAGAACATTTTGTGGGAGAACCTGCGCCGCACCGTCGAACAGGAAGACCGCCGTCTCGATGGTGTTCTCGGCGTCGCCGTGTTGGATCTCACCGACGGCCGCACGCTCCTTTGGCACGCCGACGATGTTTTTCCTCAGGCCAGCTCCATCAAGATCACCGTACTCGCGGAGCTTTATCGCCAGGCGCAGGAAGGGAAGCTCAAGCTGACGGATCTGTACACCGTTCGCAAAGAAGATGACGTCGCCGATAGCGCGATTTTCAACGGGCTCACCTTCGGCATCACGCAGGTAACGCTGCGCGATCTCGCGACCATGATGATCGCCGTCAGCGACAATAGCGCCACCAACGTGCTCATCGACAAAGTCGGCACGGAAAACGTTAACGCCATGCTCACCGCGCAGGGGCTGAAGCAGACCAGGCTCCAGCGCAAGATGATGGACCTGAACGCCGCCAGGCAGGGACGCGAAAACATCTCCACGCCGCGCGAGATGATGACCTTGCTGGCGCGCATCCATCAGGGCAAGCTGCTCAACCCCGAGCTGACGGGCGCGTTCTTCAAGATGCTCGCCACCTCCAAGCACAGCCCGATCCGCAGCGCCGTGCCCGATGCGGTGGTTTCCGCAGACAAGCCCGGAGAGTTGGAAGGCGTCCGTGCCGACTCCGGCGTAGTCTTCGCCCAGAATCGCCCCTTCGTGATTTGCGTGATGACGACCTACGATCGCGACGAGGATGCGGCCAACGCCGCCATCGGTCGCATCGCCGCCGCGGCCTATTCCATGTTCGACCGCATGGGCCGCGCTTCTCCGGTCGGCCGCGTGATCTCACCCTTCAACAGCGGCCCGCGTTGAGCGCGCAGGGAAAGCCCGCTCGCCTTAAGACTTACACCGCCGAGACCGGGCTGGTGTACCAGTACTACTTTGTCGGCAAGCGGAGGGCAGTGGGCGAACCCGCAATGGAGTTCGTCTTCGACGTCAGCTCCGACCGCAAAGTCCGCTTTTCAGTCAGCGTTTTCGTGCACGACGCCTCGCTCGCGGCCTGGAAGTCCGCGCACGGACGCGCCCTGGTGGACGCCGAAACCTATGCCGCCGCCAAAATGCAGCTTACCCGCGCCTTCGACGAGATGGAGGACCTGTTTGACCGGGGCCGCCGGTTGATCGTGGATGCCGCTGCCCTCGAGGCCTTGCTCTCCACCTTGGGCATCGAGTGAGCGGCCCGTAAGCTCCGCGGCGCCGGTACGCTGCGGTTGTGATGTGCATCACGTGCCGATGTGACCGCTCCCACTGCGCCCCGCTCCTCCCATCCCGCAATATCGGCATGGGAAGCTATAATTTAGCTTCCCGCTTGAGGACTGGAAGGTGTGCACCAGCGCGCAAGCGGGTTTCGTTTATGCCCCTACTCTGGTTGAAAGTCGCGGTCGGGTTTTATGCGGTGGGCCTGCTTTACGCAATCGCGGCATCCAGCCGTCCGTGCAATTTTCTTTCGAAAGTGGTGCTGCCCATCTCCGGGCTGGGCATGGTTTTCCATTTCGTCTCGCTGACCGAGCGCGCCATGCTCAACGGACACGTCAGCCTGACGGTCATGTCGATCCACGAGTCCGAATCGCTCCTGGCCTTCGTCATCCTTGCCGTTTTTCTGCTGATGTACTGGCGTTACCGTACGCTTTCTCCCGGCATCTTTATCTTCCCCGTGGTCTTTCTACTGACGTTCGCGTCCTCGATCGCGCAACAGCCGGTAACTCTCGATAACCCGGTCCTGCGCGGCGGATGGATCGCCGCTCACGTCGCCTTGATTTTCACCGGATATGCGGCCCTTTTCCTTAGCTTCGGTGCCAGCATTCTCTACCTCTTGCAGGAGCGCAGCCTGAAGGCCAAGCGGCTCGCCGGGTATCTGCAAAAACTTCCGGCGCTCGAGGTAATCGACGAGATCGGCTACAAGTCGCTGCTGCTCGGGTTTCCGTTCATGACCTTCGGCCTGATTCTGGGCGCCGTCATTGCGCAATCGAAATTCGGATCGATGTACTTCCTCGATCCCAAGGTCCTGCTCTCGCTCCTCATGTGGGCGGTTTACATGGTGCTGCTCTACACGCGCTGGAACTCCGGCTGGCGCGGACGCAAGGCAGCCTACCTGGCGACCTTCGCCTTCCTGGCCGCGGTCAGTGCCTGGGCGGCGAACTACTTCAGCGGAATGCACAGGTTCATCGCCCAATGACCATTCAGCTCATCGGAGTCAATCACCGCACCGCGCCCCTCGACGTGCGCGAGCGGCTGGCCATCTCCGAGAAGCGCCTGCCCGAAGCGGTGCAGCGGCTGGCCGAACATCCCGGCGTGGATGAAGCGATGATCGTTTCCACCTGCAACCGGGTGGAGCTGCTGGCGCGCTGCAAGAATGGCGGCGCCGACCTGCGCGCCTTCATCCGCGATTTTTTCGCCGCCGATCCGGGTGACTTCGACAAGCATCTCTACGAGTACAAGGACAACGACGCCATCCGCCACCTCTTCCGCGTGACTTCGAGCCTGGACTCGATGGTCGTGGGTGAACCGCAGATTCTGGGCCAGATGAAGGAAGCCTACGCCGTCGCGCGCGCGCTGGGCACGGTGAACTCACAGCTCGATGCGCTGGTGACCCGCGCCTTTGCCGTCGCCAAGAAAGTCCGCACCGACACCGCGGTCGCCAGTTCCGCGGTGTCCGTCGCTTCGGTCGCCGTCGATCTGGCGAAAAAGATTTTCGGCGACCTCAAGGGCAAGTCGGTGTACCTGGTCGGCGCCGGGAAGATGTGCGAACTCGCCGCCCGCCACCTGATCGCGCACGGCGCGGATACGATCTTTGTCGCCAACCGTACGCACGAACGCGCCCAGAAGCTGGCGGCCAAATTCAACGGTCATGTCCTTCGCTGGGAGGAACTCTACGAGACCGTCGACAAAGCCGACATTATCCTGACCTCGACCGGCGCTCCGGTTTCAATCTTCAAGCGCGACCAGGTCGAGCGCTTCATGGCCCGGCGCAAGAACCGGCCCATGTTCTTTATCGACATCGCCGTCCCGCGCGACGTGGACGCCGAGGTCAACAAGCTCGACGGCGTCTTCGTGTACGACATCGACGATCTCCAGCAGGTCGTCTCCAGCCACATGTCGGACCGCAAGCGTGAAGCGCAAAAGGCGGAAGACATCGTCGCCGTTGAGGTGGACCGTTTCCTCGCGCAGATGCGCACCGCCGACGTCGTGCCTACCATCGTCTCGCTCCAGGAGCACCTGGAAACGATTCGCCAGGCGGAGATCGATCGCGTTCGTGGACGCCTCGGGGAACTCAGCCCCGAGCAGGAAATTGCCGTCGAAGCCATGACCCGCGGCATCATCAACAAGATCATGCATACGCCCATCACCGCGTTGAAGTCGGCGGCCCGCGAGCAGGAAGCGACCACCGTCATCGACCTGGTGCGGCGCCTGTTCAATCTCCAGCAGAAGGACCACGAGCACGCTGCCGATTCCGACAAGCCCGCCGGGGTGGAAAAGTAATGGCCCTCCTGCGCATCGGCTCCCGCGGCTCGCAACTGGCACTCTGGCAGTCGAACCACATCTCAGCCTTGCTGCGCGAGCGCGGGCACGAGGTCGAAATCGAAATCATCAGGACCACCGGCGACAAGATCACCGACGTCGCCCTCGCCCAGGTCGGCACCAAGGGCATGTTTACCAAGGAGATCGAGGAAGCCCTGCTGGAGCGGCGCGTCGATCTGGCGGTTCATAGCCTGAAGGACCTGCCCACCGAATTGGCGCCTGAATTCGAGATCGCCGCCATCACCACGCGCGAGAATCCGCGCGATGCGTTTCTCTCGCGGCATTTCGAATCCATTCACGACCTGCCGCAAAAGTCGCGCGTGGGCACCAGCAGTTTGCGGCGCCAGGCGCAGTTGAAGGCCCTACGGCCGGACCTCGAGGTTTTTCCTCTGCGCGGAAACGTGGATACCCGCCTGCGCAAGCTGGAAGAGGGCGAGTACGACGCCATCATCCTCGCCGCGGCGGGGCTGAACCGTTTGGGCCTGACGCAGCGCATCAGGGCCATCTTGCCCGAGGACATCATGTGTCCGGCAGCGGGGCAGGGAGCGCTTGGCATCGAAATTCGTGCCGGCGATGCGGCCCTGCGCGAGCACCTCAAGTTCCTCGACGATCCAGCCGCGCGCGCCTCGACCACGGCGGAGCGCGCGTTGTTGAACGAACTGGGCGGCGGCTGCCAGGTGCCGATCGGGGCCTTCGCCGAAGTGCGGGATGGTATCGTTCGCTTGACCGGAGTGGTAGCGCGTCCCGACGGTTCGATGGTTCTGCGCGACGTGCGCACTGGGACGGACCCGAAGTCGCTTGGCGAAAGCCTGGGACGGTCGTTACTGGAGCGCGGCGGAAAAGAGATCTTGCGCGAAGTCTATGGCGCCAACGCTGCGGCGCCGCAACAGCCGTAAGTTGCGAACAAGGACGACTCGTTGACAGAAAGAAAACCACTCGCCGGAAAACGGATTCTCGTCGGCCGCGCCCGTCACCAGGCCGGGGTCCTCTCCGACAAGCTGCGCGATCTCGGCGCCCAGGTCATCGAGATCCCCTTCATCGAAATTCGTCCGCCCGCGTCATGGGCGCCGCTCGACCGCGCCATCGCCCGCATTCTCGATTACGACTGGCTTATCTTGACCAGCGCCAACGGCGTGCAGATGCTCTTTGCGCGCCTGGCCAAGCTCGGCAAATCCGAGGCCGACCTCCTCCACCTGAATATCGCTGCCATCGGCCCGGCAACCGCGAGGGTAATCGAGACCCATGGACTTCCGGTTGATGTCGTCCCTGACAAGTACGTAGCCGAATCGGTGGTGGAAGCCCTGCGAGGCGAGATGAAAGGAAAGCGCGTGCTGCTGGTGCGTGCCAAGGTGGCGCGCGACGTGATTCCGCGCGAACTGACGAACCTCGGCGCGAAAGTGGACGTGGCGGAAGCGTACGAAACGGTATTGCCAGGAACATCGGCGGCCGCGCTCCGCGTCGTGCTCCGCGATCCCGAGCAGAAGCCGCACGCCATTTGCTTCACCAGTTCCTCGACGGTGACCAACTTCCTCGACCTGTTGGGGCGGGAAAACGTCACGCTGCTCACCGACGTGAAGCTCGCGTCGATTGGCCCGGTGACATCGGAGACGCTGCGCAAAGCGGGCCTCCAGCCCCATATCGAGGCTGAGGAGTACACAGTCCCGGCATTGGCCGATGCGCTCGCAAGCAATTTGTGATTTAGCGATTTGCGATTTAGCGGTTGGCAATCACAAAATCACAAATCAGCAAATCACCCAATGACGTTTTTGTGAATCTCCACCGTGCCCCACGTCTTGTCGGCGGCGTGGCAGATTGTTTCCAGCGGACAATCCACGCATTTGGGCATACGCGCCACGCACAATTTTCGTCCGTGCCAGATCACTTGGTGTGAAAAATGCGTCCAACGCTCGCGCGGGACGATCTGCATCAGGTCCTGCTCGATCTTTTCCGGTGCATCCTGCATGGTCAGCTCGAGCCGCCGCGTGATTCGCGAAACATGCGTGTCCACCACCACGCCTTCGTTTTTCTTGAACCACGTCCCGAGCACGACGTTTGCGGTCTTGCGTGCCACCCCCGGCAGCGTCAGCAGTTGCTCCATCTCCTGCGGGACCTGGCCGCCAAATTCGCTGACTATCTTGCGCGCCGCGCCCACAATCGATTTCGCTTTATTGCGGAAGAACCCGGTGGATCGGATGTCTCCCTCGATCTGCTCCGGCTCCATCCTCGCCAGCGCCTGCGGCGTCGGGTATTTGCGGAACAGCTCAGGGGTGGTTTTGTTGACGCGCTCGTCGGTGCACTGCGCGGAAAGAATCGTCGCCACCAGCAATTCCCATGCGCTCGCATGAGTCAACGCGCAGGTCACGTCCGGATACGTCGCATCCAGCCGCTTCAAAACTTCGCGCACACGCTCCGGCGCGGTCCCGGAAACGATGGTTGCCCCACCCTTCCGCCCGGTGAGCGGGGCCCCCAGCACGCGCCGGTTTTGCGCGTGTTGGGGTGCTTGGGCGGAGGGTGAGGTTTTTTCGTGAGATTTCACCGGTGGCTTCGGCATCCGGTTTTTCGACGCCGGTTGTTTTTGCAGCGGGGAAGCACCGCGCACGGGAGTGCGGCGCGCGCCCGCCTGCTTGCCGGACTTCGACGGTTGTCGTGGAACCATTCCTCGTGCCATCAGCCGATCTGCTCCAACATCTCTTCCACTGTGCTCCGGATGCCGCAGTACACCGGCGTCACCCGTTCGGTGTAGGCGCTGTTCTGGGTTTCGCGCAGACGCATCTGTGCATCCACGAAGTCTCCGAGGTGGTCACTCTCCAGCACGACGATAAAATCCTGATCGTCGATCCCAAATGAATACAGCGTGTTCATGCGCGCCCGGGGAAAATCTTCCCCCACGCCGATAAACTCGCGCACGATCCGTTGCCGCTCTTCGAACGGTAGCTGGTACCACGTGCGTGTTTTCACATAGGGAAACACCGTCAGGTAACGGCCCACGCCGCCTTTTACAATGCCCGCCTCAACGTCCTGGTAGTGGGCCTGACCGATTTTGTACAGCGAACGGCGCGTTGTCCCCAGCATCGAATGCTCGGTCACCAGGTACCCGCCCAGGCGCGTGCGCATCATTTCCGCGTGCATCGACTGCAAGCACTCCGGCGAGTAGCAAATGCGCCACAGAAAGAAGTCGCAGTTGGCGCGCAGGCCGACGGTCGAATAGGTGAGCAGCGTCATCTCATTACTGCCGGCCCACTTGTTCACCACCGCCGCGAATTCCTCACGCATTGCCCCGCGTTCCGCGGCCGCCAGTCGCCGCCATTCCGGCAGGACCTTGAAGAACGTGAAGGTAACGACCTGTCGGCGCGCTTCGTCGGACTGCGCTGTTGGCATGCACTCCTCCTGCCCGAAATGTTAGCAGATGGAATGTGGGAGCGGCTGCCCTCAACCGGTCCGCCACAGCAGTTACAATAGCCCGTCTGATTGATTCCGAATTCGAGGCTTTGATGGCAAGCTCCCCACGCGGCGCGGAACGCGCCCTCTATCCCGTTCCCCTGACCCTGGAAGGCTCCAGCGTCCTTCACCAGATGCTGCGCTTTCGCTGGAGCGAGTGGCGGAAATGCGCGCCCGCCGCGCGCCGCGAAGTGCTCGGCCAATCCGCGCCCGTGCTTCAACCGTTGGAGTCCGCCCAAACCGCCGCCTACTCCATGCTCGGCCACAAGGCCGGCGACCTCATGCTCATCCACTTTCGCGACAGCTTCGACGCGCTCAAGCAGGTGGAACTCGATCTGGCCTCCACGCCGCTCTGGGATTTCGTCGAGCCCGTGCGATCCTACGTCTCCGTTGTCGAACTTGGTCTCTACGAATCGTCGGTAAAACTCTTTCGCTCCCTCCAGGAGCGCGGAATCGATCCGAACACGCCCGAATGGAACAAGGAAGTCGAAGCCACGATGGAGCGCCAGCGCGAAGCCATGAAGGGACGCCTCTATCCGGAGATCCCCAAGGCGCGCTACGTCAGCTTCTACCCGATGGACCGCCGCCGCGGCGAGGAAAAGAACTGGTACACGCTGCCCATCGAGGAGCGCCAGCGCCAGATGGACTTGCACGGCATGATCGGGCGCCGCTGGGCAGGGAAGGTACGCCAGATCATCACCGGCTCCATCGGCTTCGACGACTGGGAGTGGGGTGTGGACCTGTTCGCCGACGACCCGCTCGTCTTCAAGCGCCTGATCTACGAAATGCGCTTTGACGAGGTCAGCGCCGTGTACGCCCTGTTCGGCAGCTTCGTGGTCGGCGTGCGCTGTCCGGTTTCACAACTCGGCGAGCTTCTGGAAGGGAAGCTGCCACGCTAGGCTTTAAGCGTTAGCCATTGAGCGGTAGGAAATTCTTGGGGTAATCCCAGGTGCGCTTGAGGCCCGAAGCCCGGCGCCCGAAGCCCGGCGTTTGACTCCCGGCACTGCCGCGAATACTCTGTGAGTCGCTATGGCCGTAAAGTCAATCCAGCTCGGACAGGTCTGGCGCAATGACCAGACCACGCAAAACTATCTTGTCACCAAGGTGTACAACGAAGTCTTCGCCCAGTACGCGATGCTCCGCCAGGCCGACGCGCAGGCCGCCAACGTGGATACCATTCGTGTCAAGGTTCAGAAAAGTACCGACGGCGCTACCCTCCCCGGCTACACCTACACCCAGGACTCGCAGGATTTCTAGTTCCGAGTGCCGAGTTTTGAGTTCCGGGTGATTGAACTCGGAACTCGGAACTCGGAACTCAGCACTCCTTCATGATCGCAAAGATAATCGCCGCGCTCAGCGCCTTCATCATCTCCGTGATTGCTTCCAGCGGCTATCTCGGCATCGTCGCGCTGATGGCGATCGAATCCGCCTGTATTCCGCTGCCCTCGGAAGTCATCATGCCGTTCTCCGGTGCGCTGACCGTCCCGGAGATCGCCGCTCAATACGGACGCACTGCGTTTAACCTGCTCTGGGTCGCGACCGCCGGCGCCCTTGGTTGCAACCTCGGCTCTTTGGTCGCCTATGAGTTCGGCGCGTTCGGTGGGCGCCCGATGGTCGAGAAATACGGCGCTTACATCCTGCTTAGCAAGAACGAACTCGACATCGCCGAACGTTTCTTTGCCCGTCACGGCAGCGCCACCGTCCTTATCAGTCGCATGCTGCCCGTGATTCGCACTTTTATCGCGCTTCCCGCGGGCATCGCGCGCATGCCCCGCGTGCGTTTCCACGTTTATACCTTCATCGGATCGTGGCCGTGGTGCCTGGGACTGGCGTGGATTGGGCTCAAACTGGGTGAGCGCTGGGACACCGATCCGCGCCTGAAAGTGTGGTTTCACCGCTTCGACGCCGTGATCGGCGGCCTGATTCTGATCGTGATCGTTGGCTACGCCTGGAACCGCTGGCAGCACCGCATTCGGCGAGCAACGTAACGGTATTTCGGTATGTCGGTATTTCGATACGCAGAGTACCGACGAACCGATATACCGAAATACCCGCTTACGGCTTTTCGGTACGCTTTTCCTTTTCCCCCGCTGATGAATTCCGGTCGTTCCAGATCGTGCGATAGACCTTCCACGCTCCGCTCGGCTGCTTCTTCAGCACGCGCATGACGTTGAATTCCAGCGGCGTCTCGTCCTTGGCGTTTTGCTGCCGGATGCGCGAACGGAGGCTCCCGTACTCGTACGCGAATTCGCCGAGAATGCGCACCTCGTCCCACCTCTCCTCGTAGCCGAGGATCTCCACGTTCGCCATCGCCTTCTGCTGCGACTGCAGGAACTCAACGTTGGCCGCTTTGCCGGCGATCGGCTTTGAGTTCGGCGGCAGCGAAACGATCTCGTCGTCCCAGGTACTGGTCAACTTGTCCACGTCGAAGGCAAGGCTGCCCGCGATGTCGTCCTGGTGGAGCTGCTCGATCGCCTCCCGGTCTTCGGCCTCGGTCGCATGTCTCTGTGCCTCGGCGGCCTTGGCTTGCGGACGCGGCGCGGGCTTCTTGGTGGTGCGCTGTGCGGCCGACGTCATCGTTACCAGCAAGAGTGCGGCAGTGATAGCCAATGCGCGCATATCGGGTCCCTCTCTTCGCAGCATACAAACCACGGTCCCTCGCTGCAAACCGGAGCCTGCTGGAAGCGCCGGGCTTTAGCCCTCGGCGTCCGTACCGGCGCCTTCCGCGGAAATACCGAGTCCTGTGATTGACGTCACTGTGCCCAGTGAGCCGAACCGCTACTCTAGGTTTCCGTTTGACGAGGCTTTCTTCATGGACCCGCAACTCCAGCAATCGGGCGTATTCATCCTGGTTATTTTTCTGGCCGTTCTGGCCGAGCGCGGGGGGCAGTGGCTGCGCCGCCGCAAGGCGCGGAGCTGGCCCATCGCGCAGGGACGCGTGCACTCCGCTGACTGGCGCCAACCCCGCACCGGCACCAACCGCTATTTCCTCGCCGACGTCGCGTACTACTACTTTGTGGACGGCCACTTTTACTCGGGCTATCTCCGCCGCTCATTCTCCAATGCCGATTCCGCCTCGCAGTGGGTCAAGAACTTGCACGGCGCCAGCATCGAGATCCGCTATAACCTCCAGGCGCCGTGGCACTCCATGTTGCTGGAAGAGGACCTGCTCCTGCATGGGGCGCCCGCGGCCGAACTCGTCCGCGGCGCGTAACGACCGTCGGTTGCCCCACACATCGCGCCTTTCGAATTCACGTGCCGTTCGGACCTCTGGCGCGATGTGTGGGTTTCAAAGCCGCGATTGCAAATCCCGCCTCAATACGAGAAGATAACCCGTTTTGAATTCATTAAAGAAACGGACTGATTTGATGGCCAAGCGGCAGAATTCTGCATCTCCTTCTTCCGGCAGCATTGCGCCGGCCAAGGGCAAATTGGGCGTAATGATTCCCGGCATGGGCGCCGTCGCCACCACCTTCGTCGCCGGCGTGGAAGCCGTGCGCAAGGGGCTGGCGAAACCGATCGGCTCCCTCACCCAGATGGGCACCGTCCGTCTCGGCAAGCGTACCGAGGGCCGCTCGCCCATGATCAAGGACTTTGTTCCACTGGCCGGCCTCAACGACCTGGTCTTTACCGGCTGGGACCCGATTCCCGACGATATGTACGCCGCCGCGCGCCATGCCGGTGTGCTCGAGCGCGACCTGCTCGACCAGATGAAGCCCTTCCTCTCCGGCATCAAGCCGCGTACGGCTGTCTTCGACCAGGAGTGGGTCAAGAAGCTGCACGGCACGCACGTCAAAAAGGGCAAGACCAAGATGGACCTTGCCGAGCAACTGCGCGACGATATCCGCGACTTCAAGAAGACCAGCGGCGCCGACCGCCTGATCATGATGTGGTGCGCCTCCACGGAAGTTTTCGTCAAGGCGAGCGAAGTACACGCCACCATCAAGGGCTTCGAAAAGGGTCTCCAGAACAACGACGAGCACATTGCGCCCTCGATGATCTACGCCTACGCCGCGCTTAGCGAGGGAATTCCCTTTGCCAACGGCGCGCCCAACCTCACCGTCGATTTCCCGGCCATGCACGAGCTCTCGCGCCGCAACGAGGCGCCCATCTGCGGCAAGGACTTCAAGACCGGCCAGACGCTCATGAAGACCATCCTTGCTCCCGGCTTCAAGGCGCGCATGCTCGGCATGAACGGCTGGTTCTCCACCAACATCCTCGGCAACCGCGACGGCGAAGTGCTCGACGATCCCGGCTCCTTCAAGACCAAGGAAGAGTCCAAGCTCTCGGTGCTGGAGCACATCCTTCAGCCCGATCTTTATCCCGACCTCTACAGCAAGATCTGCCACGTCGTCCGCATCAACTACTACCCGCCGCGCGGCGACAATAAAGAGGGCTGGGACAACATTGACATCTTCGGCT
>Ga0097691_1001600_pt1 | contig 16334 bp, 15 predicted proteins | sample NGESurdeep072012_8_FD_72858 | JGI IMG/M metagenome (GOLD analysis project Ga0097691, IMG submission 72858) | Arctic peat soil microbial communities from Barrow, Alaska - NGEE Surface sample 210-1 deep-072012 | ecosystem: Environmental > Terrestrial > Soil > Wetlands > Peat ... | reverse complement strand
GCCTTTTGTTCACGGGTCATGTGACGTGGAGCCATCTGCAACCTCCTTGGTTGGGGCAACGAAGCGTCGCCTACTTACCAAGCCGTTGCAGTGACCCCTTGAATCCGCCCTACGAATTGTCAACCCAGTCGTTTCACACACCGTAGCGACTGGGATTCCACGGGCGTGCAGCACTGCGGGATTGGCCGAGCCGCCATTGACCCGGTGTTTCGCGCAGGGCGCCTTTCTCCCACTCGCCCAGATTCGTCAGGGTCTGACACACTGAGCCGGTGACCGGCTTGCCCACCAAAGTTGAGCAGCGTCGGTTGCTGAGGCGAGGACGCCTGCTGGAGACCGCCACGCTCGGATGGAATGTGGTGGGCGTCTTCGTGCTTGCGGTAGCGGCTATCGAGGCACGCTCCGTCGCACTGGCGGGTTTCGGACTCGACAGTCTCATCGAGATCGGTGCCTCGACGGTCGTCCTCTGGGAACTCGCCGACATTGCGCAGGAGCGCCGACAACGGGCAATGCGCCTGATCGGGTTCGCATTCGTGGGATTGGCGGTCTACCTGGCCATTCAGAGCACTGTTGTCCTTGCGCTCGGTTTCCATCCCCGTCATAGCCTGCTCGGAATCGTCTGGACGGGAGTCACGGCCGTGGTGATGTTCGCCCTGGCGGCGGGGAAGTCGAAGACGGGATCGGCGTTGGGGAATCCAGTGCTCAGCGCAGAAGGCCGGATCACCATGATTGACGGAATCCTGGCGACAGCAGTGTTAGTTGGGCTGATCCTCAACGCCATCCTGGGCTGGTGGTGGGCCGATCCTCTCGCCGGGTATGTGCTGCTGTACTACGCCGTTCGGGAGGCATGGGAAGCACTGACCCACTGACCCACTGACCATCAGGGTGCGGCATAGGATTCGGTCAGAGGCAGTCTGGTCAAGGGACACAGCGGATGGCTTTCCTGTGGAAGACCTGAGGAACGCATTCCACCTACCCAGAACTTGGTCCTCGGTAGGTGGCAACACCGGTGATCGGATCGGCAAGTGCCTTCCCTGCCATCGAACCGGCAAACGGTGCAGTTCCAAAGGAATACACGCCGCCGTCCTCTGCCGCGAGCCAGTAACCCTGGCCCGAAGGAGGGACGGCGATCCCGACCACCGGGGCGTTGAGCGACGTGCCGCCCATCGAGCCCTGGAAGGTGGCGTCCCCGAAAGCGAAGACCCCGCCATCGGCAGCCACCAGCCAGTAGCCGCCTCCGTCGCCAGTCGGTGCCATGCCGACCACCGGGGCGTCGACAGGCATGCCGCCCATCGAACCTGCGAAGAGAGCGTCCCCGAAAGCGAATACCCCTCCGTCAGCACCCACAAGCCAGTACCCCTTGCCGTCGGGCGTTGCCGTGATCCCGACCACCGGTGAATTGAACCGCAGGCTTGTCGGGCCGCCAGATGGTGGCGTGACATCCCCACACCCCATGACCAGACCGAGTTTCGAGGTCAGCCAATAGCCACCACCGGAGTTCGACGACGCCACCCCAACCCAATCGCTCTCCACCTCATAGCCCGGTTGATTGAGTACCGAGCATCCATTCTGCGAAGGCGCCGGTCCAGCTTGGCCGTAAGGAATCGGAGGGTTCCAAAGATTGAGCAGCCAGTACCCGGAGCCCGACCTTGTAGCCCCAATAGCCGTGCAAAACTGGTGCTGGTAGTCATACGCCAGGGGCGGCGGAAATCCGCATGGCGTGCCATGCGAGGCAGAAGGCGTGCCCGATCCATAGAACGGTGCATTGAACGCAAAGACTCCGCCATCACCACCAACCAACCAGTAGCCGGGCGCCGATTGCACCGCCACTGCGTCCCCGATTGCCGGTGCAATCAGGACTGCTCCAAGCAAGCCAAGACCAAGCACCATCAGTGTCCGTTGCATCACATGCATTCCGCACCCCTCGTCCGGGACCCTGTCGATGAGGGTACTTCTTGCCCATCAACGAGAGCCGCACCGGCGGCACCGGCTGTTGCGCGATTCACGAGTATCGACGTGCGATGTAGTTGACCCGTGACGTCACCGGAAATCCAGCCGTCATTGCCGTCGTGCGTCCCGTGGACCGGGATTGGGACAGAGACGAAGGGACCCTCCAGGCCTCTGGTTTCGTAGCAGGATGACGGCGTGACAACACACCAGGCGAAAGGCCAGGACGAGCGCGACTGGCTCAACCCTCAGACTCACCTGGCCGACCGTTGATGGCCGACCCGGATGACCACACAGCCCATAATCGATCCACCTACGACCACATCGCTCAGGCGTACCGGGACCGCCAATGCCAGAACGAGACGACTGGTGAACGCCTGTTCTCGCGCCTTGAGACGGCCTTCGTCTCCTCGCTTCCGGCAGAGGGGATAGTGGCTGATGTCGGCTGTGGCCCTGCCCTCGACAGTGAGCGATTCGTCGGACTCGGGTTCAACGTCATGGGGATTGATCTCTCTGCTGGAATGCTGGCGATGGCCACCGAACGGCTCCCCCATCGCCTCACTCAGGCCGACCTCCGAGCGCTGCCGATCGATACCGGCCGCCTGGACGGGATCTGGTGTGCCGCATCACTGCTTCACATCCCCGAAGCCGACACCGCCGCTGTTCTGCAAGAGTTCACGAGGATTCTGCGGCGCCACGGCAACCTCGCCCTGATCACGGCTCTCGGCTTCGAAACTGGCTTTGAGCCTGTTCACTATGTTCCTGGTGAAAAGCGCTGGTTCGTCTATCGACAACGAGACCGACTTGAAGAGCAACTCCATCTCGCCGGCTTCACGATCAACTCAGCTGAGGAGATAGCCGGTAGTCGCCGCTGGTTCACGGTTCTAGCGCGCGTTGGATGAAACGACTATCGATTGGGGTATCTCTGCGGCCGCCTTCCCGCCGCCCGCATCTCGGGCAGACGGTAGCGGAATCGACTTGGCAATGTCGCTGCGCCGGTCGACCTCGCATTCCTCGCTTGATGCCCACTGAACCAGAGTGCCGGGATCGGCACGTCGACGGCTTCGCGGTCACCGGAGCAGACGGCCGTCTCGTGGTTCAGTTCGATCAACGCCAAAGACGCAGTTGCTGCCAGAGTCATTTTCGAACTTCAATAGTTGGGGATGACGGATTGGAGTGGTGGTGACACCTCACAGTGGCCGACGTTTTCTCACCTGTAGTGCAGGACGCTCTCACAGACCCATGTGCACGCAGCCGTCTACTGCTCCGACCAGGGTGGGATGTGGTTGCGGACGGTCACGACAGCACACCTCTGCTCTCCGCACACGGAGAAGTGGGTGATCGACCGTTCCCCAGATGGCGAGTTCGGAGCGCCCCGCTTCGCCGGTCGGAGCCACCCTGGTGGACGGAACCACGTGTACGGTGTCCCACGGTAAGCGCGGTCTCGCCCGCGCATTCGGGATCCTGTTGCCGGGCAGCGCGAACAGCTGATCAGCTTCACGCTTCTGACGACGCAACGCGGGTGACATCCATGTGCCATCAAGCGTCGGGATGTCGATCCTGCCGGCGATTCCGCAACCGGTGGTGCCGGCGGTCCGGAGCCGTATTGATCGCCGGACGCCCACCTACGTATCCTGTGGGTGTTCGGGGGGGTCCGAACGAGGCGGAGCGATGACGACCACCGAGATCCGGACGATCGGGAGTGCACAGTCCACCCCGGACGGTCGGGACGGTGGGACCGGTCCGGTCCGGCGCCGTCGCTGGTTGATCGCCATGGCCGGCCTCATCCTCTTCGCGGCAATGTTGATCTTCCTGGCCGGCAACGAGTCCCAGGCGAACACCCAGTTCGACCAGACCCACCGGGCCCTTGACGCGACCAGGCACGGGATCGACACGGTGTCCCAGGACCTGGCCACGGCCCGCCACGATCTCGACATCACCAACGGCCAGGTCGCCGTCGACTCGACGACCCTGGCCAACGATGCCTCCAAACTGGCCGGCGCCCGGACGGCACTGGCCAACGCCCAGGCAGACGTGTCCCGTCAGACAACGGCCATCGCCAGCCTGCACACCTGTCTCGGCGGCGTCGAGCGGGCCCTCAACTCCCTGGCGCTGAGCGACCAGAACCAGGCCGTCGACGCCCTGAACGCGGTGTCCGCCAGCTGCTTGACTGCGTTGTCCGCCAATGGCTGACCGCCGGCGGGTCCGCATCCTCGGCTGGGGCATGGGACTGGTCGCAGTGTGTGTCCTGGTCGCGTCCGCGGCGACCGACGTCCAGGCCCATGCCCGAGATCGCTCCGAACACACCGACTTGGCGTCGGCTCGTGGACAGCTCTCGGCGCTGCACACCGACTTGGCGGTGACGACCTACACCAACGACGTGACGACCAGCCATCGCAACGGCCTCCAGGCATCGGTCGCCTCCACCCTCGACCAGCTGGTCTCGACCGAACGCACCATCTCCGGGACCGACGGCGTCGCCTACCTCCAGGACATCAACGTCGAAACACTCGAGACCTGCCTCGGTGGCGTGCAGGACTCCTTCGACCAGATCGCCGCCCACGACAACAACCAGGCCGCACACGACATCTCCGGTGTAGCCGGCGCCTGCACGACCCTGGCCGGAGGTGGGGGTGACGGCCTGGTCTACCCCTTCGATTTCCCGGATCCCTTCGTCCTCACCGTGGGGGGCGCCTACTACGCCTACGGCACCAATTCGGTGGCGGGGAACATCCAGATCATCGAGTCGTCCGACCTGACCCACTGGACCACGGTCGGCGATGCCCTCCCGCAGCTCCCGGCCTGGGCCACCCCGGATGAGACCTGGGCCCCCGCGGTTGTTCAACTTGGTGGCACCTTCGTCCTCTACTACGCGGTGCGGGTGGCCGGTCCGGGCGGCGGCGAGGAGTGCATCTCGGTGGCCACGGCCAGCCAACCCCAAGGTCCGTTCGACGACACGTCGACCGGCCCGCTGATGTGCCAATCGACCCTAGGAGGCTCCATCGACCCGTCCCCACTGGTCGACGTCAATGGCACGCCGTACCTGGTCTGGAAGTCGAACAGTGGCGCCGGTGCCTCGGCCATCTGGTCCGAGCAGCTCGATCCGGCCGGGACCGGCTTCGCCACCAACACCACCCCGACACAGCTGCTCGTGCCCGACGAGCCGTGGGAGGCGGGCGTGATCGAGGCTCCCGACCTGGTGGTGAGCGGTGGACGGTACTTCCTCTTCTATTCGGGCAACAGCTGGATGGGCTCGGACTATGCGGTCGGCGTGGCGACATGCAGCGGACCCCTCGGCCCGTGCGCAAAGCCGCTCTCGGCGCCCATCCTGGCCAGCGATGCCTCCATGGAGGGTCCGGGTGGCGCCTCGGCCTTCACTGACGACTCCGGGTCGTACTGGATCGCGTTCGACGCCTGGGCGCCAGGTGCGGTCGGGTACCCGAACAGCCGCTCCCTCTACCTGCGTCGCCTCGACATGTCGGGTCCCACGCCGGTCGTCGGAGCCGCCGGCTGAGTCAGCGGGCGTCGGCGACAGGAACGTCCATGTCGTAGGTCACCCACGTCGTGCGGTCGGCATAGCGGTCGTAGACGTGTTGCGCCCGGATGTTGTCGACCGCGGTGGTCCACCGGATGACCGGCCAGCCGCGCGCGGTGGCGATGGCGTCGAGCTCATCGAAGATGGCGTCGACCACCCCGGTACCCCGGGCTTCGGGCACTACGTAGAGATCGTCGAGGTAGCCGTTGCGGGTGCCCCGCAAGGGTCGGTCCCATGACCGGAGGTGGGCCAGTCCGACCGGGGCACCGATCTCGCTCCCTGAACCATCCATCTCCGTGGCAATCAAGGCTTCGATCCGGTGCTGGTCGTGGATCCACGACCAGATCTCCCGCTCCTGGCCCTCGGCCAGCTTCCACCGGTAGAAGTCGGCGTAGCCGCGGAACAGTCCGGACCACGGTGTGAACTCGTCGTTCCGCACCGGTCGGACACTCCACCGCCGATCGGACGGCCGGACACCTGCGTCGTCACCCATACCGCTGACGCTACCCAGCCACCGCTCCGCCGGCCCGCGGCCGCGCCCGCCGTCGTCGGCCAACAGGGGCGCCACCTGTTGCGCCGCAGGAATTTGCGCAGGCCATTCGGCATGTCGGATGCTCTGCCATGGCGAATACCCCCTCTGCGACCGGTCCCTGCCCACCACCCGGCTGGTATCCCGATCCGCAGAACCCGGCGGGCGGCACCCGGTAGTGGGACGGGACCCAGTGGTCACCCAACGTCGGTCCCGCGCCATCTTCGGTAGTTCCGGCGCCAGGGGGCTTCGATCCGAACGTGCCGATGCTTCGGGAACCGGTCCCGGCCGCCCCCGCGACCGACATCAAAGGCCTCCTCCACCGGAACCCGTCGACGGCCGTCACCTTGATCCTGTGTGTGATCTACGTGGTCATCGGGGCTGCGACCAAGGTGGTGTTCCTGGGTATCGCCCCGGTGTTCATGACCGTGCGGGCCTTCCAACGCAAAGAGCAGTACGCAGCCGTGGCCGCGGTAGCCGCCGTCCTCGCCGTCGTGCTCGCCGTCGCCCATATCTGATGTTCGTGGAACCTGGCCGACCCATCGTCCCGATCGGAGCCGTTGCCACATGAGGCAGAACCGCTCGATCCCGAACTCCACCATCATCCCGGTATTGACCTACCCGGACGTGCGGGCCGCGGTGGCCTGGCTCGAGGCCGCGTTCGGCTTCACCGAACGCCTCAGGACCGGCGAGTCCCACAGGTCACAGCTGTCCGTCGGCGACGGAGCCGTGATCGTCGCCGACGATGGCGCGGAACGCCGCCCGCCAGCCGGTGCCGGCGTCACCCACTCGGTCATGGTGCGGGTGGACGACGTCGACGCCCATTGCACACGGGCCCGGGCCGCCGGGGTCCGCATCGTCATGGACCCGACCGACTTCGAGTTCGGGGAGCGGCAGTACTCGGCGGAGGACCTGGCCGGTCACCGTTGGACGTTCTCCCAGACGCTGGCCGACGTCGACCCCGAGGCGTGGGGTGGCATCGTCGTGCCCCGGCCGGGTAGCTGAACCGGAGTCCGGACAGGGCTTTCAGCCCTCGGCGTTGCCTATGTCGGCCAACATGCCGACCATCGCCTCGGTACGGGCCCGCGAGTTGCGGTAGGTGGGTCCGGTGGTCAGTCCGCCGTCCACGGCGATGGCCTGGCCATTCACGAAACTCGACGAGTCACTGGCCAGCCACAGGGCGCACTCGGCGATGTCGAGCGGCAGGCCCGACCGCTTCATCGGAGCCACATCGGCCAGCACCGCCTCCATGACGGCAATTGTCTTCTGGGCCGACTGCCCGTCGAGTCCGGCACCCCGCCCGAAGATCGACGTGGCGATCCCACCCGGGCAGATGGCATTGACCCGCACTCCGTCTTCGCCGAGCTCGTTGGCCGTGGTCCGGGTCAGGTGGGCGATGGCCGCCTTGCAAGCGCTGTAGTCGTGGCCGCCGTAGTTGGCCTGCAGTCCGGCCACGCTGGCAGTGTTGATGATGCTGCCGTGGCCCTGAGGCCGCATGACCCGGGCGGCGGCCCGGATGCCCAGGAACACGCCCCGCAGGTGGATACCCACCGTCCGGTCGAACAGGGCCATGTCGATGTCCTCGACCCGGCCGAGCGAGCCTGGGTTGCCGGCATTGTTGAACACACAGTCGAGTCCGCCGAAGGCCGACATCGACTCGTCGATGGCACGCTCGATGGCACCCTCTTCGGACACGTCCACGTGCACGTAGCGGGTGCTGTCGCCCAGCCCCTTGGCGATGGCCTCACCCCGCTCGTCGTCGACGTCAGCCAGGACGACGGTCGCCCCCTCGGCCACGAACAGCCGGGCGGTCTGCTCGCCGATCCCACTGGCGGCTCCGGTGATGACGGTATGTTGGCCTTCGAGGCGGGACATGGCGGGGCTCCGATCGATCAGGGATGGGACCGGGCGCATCGTGGCACGCCCGTTCCCAAGCGTCAACGTGGAGCGGGCCGCCCCCGGTGTCCAGCACTGGGTAGCGGTCGAGGTCGACGAGCTCGTCGACGGGCGCCGGGGCTACTTCCGGTGTGCGAGTGGGTGACGTGCGGCTAGCGGATGACCCGTCGGACGCCGGCCACGGTGGCCAACTCCGGGTCGGTGGTGTCGATGAAGGTGGGAACCGGGATGGCGTCCAGCTCCTCGTGGCTGTCGCCCGGGCGGGGCTCCGACGACGTCGTCGAGTACTCGCCCTCGGCCGAGCGGGAGACCACCAGGGCCCGCTTCCGCTTGCCGAGCCCCTCCGCGCCAATCATCTCGTGGCAGATCTTGAAGGCGACGAAGTACGCCACGATCGGTGCCAGCGGCACGAAGAACCGGAAGAACCAGAGCACGTCCATGAGCGGCAGTTGGAAGAAGTTGGCCATGACGTCGGTGGACGAGGCGAAGAACACCGCGAAGAGGAGTGTCAGCATGGCCGCACCGGCCGCCGTCCGTTTGGGACGGTCCCGCGGCCGGTCGAGCAGGTTGTGGTACGCCCGGTCCTTGGTCCAGACCGACTCGATGAACGGCCACACGATCAGGATGTTGAAGATCAGACCCGGGAATACGACGGCGGGCAGGAAGACCTCGAGTGGGATGGTGTGGCCCCAGCCGACCCACTCCCAGCTCGGCATGATCCGCAATGCACCGTCGAGCCAGCCCATGTACCAGTCGGGCTGCACGGCGTAGGAGATCTGGTAGGGCTCGTACTGGCCGAACTGCCAGATCGGGTTGATCTGGGCGAAACCGCCGAGTCCGAACATGACCGCGCTGGCCATGAACAGGAAGCCGGTGGTCTTAGCGATGAACGTCGGGAACATCGGCGAGCCGACCACGTTGTGCTCGGTCTTCCCCTTGCCGGGGAACTGGGTGTGCTTCTGTTTGACCAGGAGTCCGAGGTGGGCGGCGAGCAGTCCGACGAGGATGGCCGGGACGATCAGGACGTGGATGATGAAGAAGCGCGGGATGATCACGCCGTTGCCCGGATAGTTGCCTCCGAACAGGAAGAAGCCGAGGTACGAGCCGACCAGGGGGATCGACTCGATGATCGAATAGGCGATGCGGATACCGGTCCCCGACACCAGGTCGTCGGGCAGCGAGTAGCCGAGGAAGCCGTTGACGATGCCGAGGATCAGCATCAGCGTGCCGACGATCCAGTTGAATTCCCGGGGCTTGCGGAAGGCCCCCGTGAAGAACACCCGGGCCATGTGCACGGCGATGGCTCCGAGGAAGATGTCGGCGGCCCAGTGGTGGGCTTGGCGCATCAGCAGGCCGGAACGCACGTCGAAGGACAGGCCGACGGTTGAGGAGTAGGCCTCCGAGACCTTCTGGCCCTGGAGGGGCACGTAACTGCCGTGGTAGACGACCTCGTGGGCGGAGGGCACGTAGTACAGGGTCAGGAAGACGCCGGTGCCCAGCAGGACGACGAACGAGTAGAGGGCGATCTCCCCCAGCATGAACGACCAGTGATCGGGAAAGATCTTGTCGAGGAACGTCCGGCCGCCCTTGGCGACGCCCAGACGGTCGTCCACCCAATTGAGAGAACTGTCAATCATGGGCGCTCCCAGAATCCGGGGCCGACGGCCTGGTCGAAGTTGCCGTTGGCCCGCATCTGCCCGGTGGCGTCCACGGTGATGGGGAGTTGGGGCAACGGGCGGGGGGCGGGCCCGAATTCAGGCACGGCCCCGGAGTTGACGTTGAAGATCGACTGGTGGCAGGGGCACACCAGCTGCTGGGTCTGCTCCTGGTAGAGGCCGACCGGACAGCCGAGGTGGGTGCACAGCTTCGAGTAGGCCACGTAACCTTGGACACCCCACTCGGTATGGCCCGGAGGCGCGATCGGGTACGGCGGGTCGCCCGGGCCCAGCATGGCCAGTCGGATCAGGATCACTTGATCGGGGGACGAGCCCTCGTAGCCCTGTGGGAACACGGTCAGCACGCCGCCCAGGTTGAGATCGTCAACCTGGACCTGACGGCCGTCCACGGTCACCAACTTCGAGCCCTTGCGCCAATTGGTGGTGAAGAGCGATTCGTCCGTCGAGCCGTGAGGGTCCTCCGACTTGGCCGGCTTGGGCCCGAGGGACCCGATGCCCGGCACCACCAGAGCCAGCGTCATGATGCCGCCGCCCACCGCGAACAGGCTGAGCAGCAGTCCCCGGCGCTTGACCTCGAGGCCGCCCCGGCCGGTGATGGCGGCGTTGAAGGCGGTCCGCTCGTCGTCGGTCGAGTGGAAGTCGTGACGCTCCTCGACGAAGGGCCCCTGGGGCATGAGGTACTTGCCCCAGGCAATGGTGCCGATCCCTAGTCCGGCCATGCCGACGGTCAGCATGGCCGCCTCCCACTGGGTGCTGGCGTTGATCCAGTAGACCCAGATGAACCCGATGAACCCGGCCATGCCGATGACGATGGCCAGTGCGGCCAGGGCCTGCATCCGGTCGGGGTTCTTGGTGGCCGGCTGGAGGTGGGGATCGTCGAGGGCGGCCGGAGGCAGCGGGCCCTCGAGGCGTGGGTTGTTGTCGCTCATGCGCGATCTCCGATCCAGAAGCAGACCACCATCAGGACACCGACGCCGATCAGAAGTCCGACAAAGCCCTCACCCACGGGTCCGATCCCACCGAGGCCCACACCACCGGCGTTGTTCGGATGTTGGAGCACCCCGGTCACGTAGGCGGCGATGTCCCGCGCCTCGGTGTCGGTGATGTTGCCCGGGCCGAAGTGGGGCATGTTGCCCGGGCCGGACCGGATGGCCTCCACCACCTGTGTCGTGGTGGCCAGGTGCAGGCTCGGGGCGTAGGCCCCTTCCATCAGTGCGTCACCGGCACCCGAGATGGTGTGGCAGGCCGCGCAGTTGAGGGTGAAGAGCGTGTTGCCCGACTCGAGGTCGGCTCCGGCCGTCTTGACCAATGGGATCTGCGTGCCGACGACCGGGGTCAGCGACTGGACCCAGGCGGCGATCTCCAGGGTCTGGATGCGGTCGAAGCGGGGGGGCCTGCGGACGGCCTGGGCGCTGAGGTTGGCCAGTGGCATGCGGCCCGTCGACACCCAGAAGTCGATGGTCCCGGCGCCGAGGCCCTGGAGGTTGGGGGCGATGATCTTGGCATTCGGCAGGCTCCCGTCGGCCTGGGAACCGTGGCAGCTGGCGCAATTGGAGGCGAACAGGGCCTGACCGGGGGCGATGAACGATGCCGGCAAGCCGGTGTAGTAGATGCCGCTCTCGTTGGTGGGCGAGTTGTTCTGGGCGGCAGCCGACGCCGACGGCACCGCGCTGATGGCGGTGGGCGTCTGCTGGACGGAGCCGGGCTGGGCGCCGGGGAGGGTCGAGACCGTCGTGGGAACCGTGGTCGTCGGGTTGGTGTCGGCCCGGGCCTGGCCCGAGGAGAAGACGACGAGGCCGATCAGCGACACGGCACCGACGAGGGCAGCGGGCGCGGCCAGCCGGGACGTCACGGAACGACGGAGGGTCTGCATCATCACTTGAGGAGGAACAGGCAGCAGTAGAGGCCGACCCAGACCACGTCGACGAAGTGCCAGTAGTAGCTGACACCCTGGAACGCCGCGGTCTCGCCGGGATCACCACCCGGACCCCGCAGGCGGGTCAGGAGGAAGAGCATGGCGGCCAGACCCAGGAACACGTGGAGTCCGTGCAGTCCCGACATGATGTAGAAGAGCGAACCGTAGGCGGTCTGGGTGGGGTTGGTGGCGGGGTCCTGGGAGAGGCTCACCCACTCGAAGAACTGGTTGGCCACGAACAGCGAACCCATGACCAGGGTGATCCAGATCCAGATCTTGGCGCTCTTGCGCTCGCCCCGTTCCTGGTCCCACACGGCCTTCTGCATGGTGAAGCTCGAGGCCACCAGGACGACGGTGAACGCGCCCGCCCGCAGGGTGTCGAGGTGGGCGCCCGGGGGCGGCCAGACCGAGGCGTGGGCGCGGATGGTGAAGAAGGCGGCGAACAGTGAACTGAAGAACATCACCTCGGAGCCGAGCCAGATGATGACACCCACGGCCAGCATCGGCGGCCTGTCGGGGAGGTGGCGCGGCGGGCGGGTGGAGATGGCCGGATCGGCGGCGAGTGCCTGGGTCACGGCCTACGTTTTAGTCGACGCGGCGCTCGGAGAGCCAACTCACGCCGTGACCCCGGACCGACCCCGCTGACCTGGGTCTTCGATGCCCTCCTGGCTGACGGGACCGCTCTGCGTGACGCTCAGTCGGCGACGGACAGGGCCGCCGGGGGCGTGGTCAGTGACACCACCGTCAGCCGCTGCGTCGGACGGGTCAGGGCCACGTAGAGGGTGCGCAGCCCCCGGGCCGTCTCGCCGGCGATGACTGCAGGCTCGACCACCACGACCGAGTCGAATTCAAGTCCATTTGCCGAGTCGGCACCGAGCAGCACCAGCGGCTCGGACAGGCCGCCCTTGCGCATGTCCCGGGCGTCGACCACCGGAACGCCTGCGTCGTGCAGCGCGTCGGACAGCACGGCGTGCAGGGAGTCGGGGGCGATGATGGCCACCCGCCCGGGCCGCACGGCGTCGACCTCCTCAGCGGCGGCCCGGGCCACGGCCCGGGCCAGGTCGCCCGAGGTGGCCGGCTCTCCGTCCCCTCCTCCGTCCGCGGTGACCCGCAGCATCCGGGGCTCCACCCCGGTGCGCCGGACAGGCTTGGGCGGGGTGAGCTCGGGGGCGGCCACGGCCAGGACCCGGCTGGCCACGGCCAGCACCTCGGCCGGGGTCCGGTAGCTCACCGTCAGCTCAACCGACCGGGACGGGCGGCGTCGGGGGAGGTGCTCCACGATGTCGTCCCACGACGAAGGGGCCCACGGGGCGGTGGCCTGGGCGATGTCCCCCACCACGGTCATCGACCCGGCCAGCGAGCGCCGGGTCAGCATCCGCAGTTGCATGGGCGACAGATCCTGGACCTCGTCGACCACGATGTGGCCGTACTTACGCAGGGCCTCGTCGGCACCACCCTGGCGCGGGCCGAGCAGGTGGCGGGCCTCGTCGACCAGCGCGGCGTCGGCCGGGGTCCACGCCACGTCGTCGAACGAGGTCGAACGGGGGCGCCGGAGCAGGGCCTGCTCCTCGGTGGACAGGATCCCCCGGGCGGCCGCCGAGATCAGCGGAATGGCGCCATAGAGGTCGTGGAGCAGTTCGTGGGGCGACAGGCGCGGCCACATCCGGTCGAGTGCCTTGGCCAACTCGGGCACCCGGCGCACCTTGCGCGAGAAGTCCTCGAAGTCGAACTCGTCGTCCTCGAGGTCGGCCGGGTCTTCGTATCCGGGGAAGGCGGTGAGTGACGAGGGGGCGCCGACCCCGAGCCGCTGTTGGGTCTGACGGGCCCGGTCGGCCAGGACCTGGGCCACCGACTGCTCGACCAGGCGCCGCCGGGCGTTGTGGGTGCCGGGGCGCCGCCGGGCGCCCTCCACGATGGTCCGGGTGTCCTGGGCGGTCAGCCGCAGCACCAGGGCTCCGTAGGGGACGATGACATCCTCGGACAGCGGGTGCTGGCGGGTGCGGACGGCCCGGGCGATCAGCTTGGCCATGCGCACGTCGCCCTTCAGGCGGGCCACGTCGGCCGGTCCGTTCTCCCGGATCTTGATCTCGGGGACCAGCCCGGCCACGGTCGACAGGGTGACCCCGGTCTCCCCCAGCGAGGGGAGTACCTGCTCGATGTAGCGGAGGAACAGGGGATTCGGACCGACGACCAGCACCCCCTGGCGTTCGAGCGGGAACCGGTGGGTGTAGAGGAGGTAGGCCGCACGGTGGAGGGCCACCGCCGTCTTGCCGGTGCCCGGTCCACCTTGGACGACCAGCACGCCGCTCAAAGGCGAGCGGATGATCTCGTCCTGCTCACCTTGGATGGTCGACACGATGTCGGTCATCCGCCCGGACCGGGCCCGGTCGAGCGCGGCCAGGAGTGCCGCGGGTCCCCCGATGGGCAGGTCGCCGACGATGAGCTCACCTGACGGATCGGCCGCATGGGCGACCCCGTTTGCGCCCTCCACCGTGTCAGTCACGTGACCGGGGCTGGTGAACCGCTCGTCCTCGACACTCACCACCGTGCGGCCCTGGAGGGCCAGGTGGCGGCGCAGGACGAGTCCCAGTGGGTCCCGCCCGGTCGCCCGGTAGAAAGGCTCGGCCACCGGTGCCCGCCAGTCGACCACCAGCGGTTCGTGGTCGGAGCCGTGGATGGCCAGGCGCCCGATGTGGAAGATTTCAGTCTCATGACTGTCGCCGTCGGGGTCGCTCCCGTTGGCGACAGGGTCGGCCAGGCGGTCGATCCGCCCGAAAGTCAGCGCCTGGTCACCGATGTCGAGCTGCTCGAGCCGGGCCAGGCTGGTCCGGACGATGACGTCACGCTCGGTGCGGGACTGGAAGGTCCCGCCTTTGCCGAGGTCGAGGACTCCCTCGAGCATCGAATTGGCGTCGCCTCTCATGGCGTCCAGCCGTGCGTAGGCGAGGTCGACGAAGTCCTGCTCGACCTCCAGGTCCCTCTCCACGCCCCCACCTCCTGTCTGCCCTTCGCCTGCGCGGTGCCCGTACCGCCGGCCCCGTGTCCGGCTCAGGGGAACCCTCAATTGTATGCGCCGCGGCGGGCGGGTGCTCCGGAGCCGTCGCGGCGCCCGGGAGCGCCGCCCCCCGCCTCCTAGGAGCGTGGGTCGGTATCCGCCAGTGGGGAAACGCTGACCCTTGCTGGGGGCCCCGCCTGTGTCGAGCGTGTTGATCGGTTACATCGGGTTGCGACCGCGAGGTCGAGCCGACCGTGGCCGGGTTCGGCCCCGCGGAGGATCTGATCGGCCTCAGCAGGCCCCGAGTGGTGCTCCCTGGGTGGCGTTGGCCAGCTTGCGGAGGTTGTGGCAGATGACGTGCAGGGTCCACTCACACTGAGCCCCGGCCAGTCCTCGGAGTCGAAGCTGCCCGGCTGATTGTCGGACCTTCATCTGTCCGAAGGCGGGCTCGACGATGACCTTGCGTCTGGCGTAGTCGATGCGTCCTTGCTTGGTCCGCAGTTTCCTGGCCATCCGTTCGCGTTGGGTTGCATTCTTCGGGATCCGCCCCCGGGGTGAGTCGGGCACCCGCTCGTGGCGTTTGATTCTCCCGGTGGCCACCAGCACGTTGGACTCGGTCTCGGTGATCCAGGTGAGGTTGGCCTCGGAGCAGTAGCCGGCATCGGCGAGGACCAGGCCGGGGCTGGCGTCGATGTCGGCAGCGTCCAGGTTCCCCTCGGTGACGGCGATCATGGTGATGAGTGCACCGACATCGGCGGCCTGGTTGGTGACCTCGGCGGCCAGCACCACCTGGGATCCCTCATCGACCACGGTCTGGGCGTTGTAGGCGTAGTGGAACCCGTCGGTGGTCTTCATCATCCGGGACTCGGGATCGGTGAAGCTGCGCTGGGCGTTCTTGGACGGCGTGGCCTTGGCCGCCGCCATCTCGGCCGCCTGCTCGATGGCCGATTCGTCACCGCCGTTCTCGGCTGCCTTCTGCGCAGCCTGGGCTGCCGCCTTCTCCCTGGCCTCGGCCTCGATGGCTTCCTTGGCCGCCCGCATCTTGGCCAGTCGGCCCTCCCGGGTGGCCAGCTCCTTGGGGAGTTCGTCGCCCCGCTTGTCCTCGCCGAACTCTGCGTCCTCGGCCCGGTCGACCGCCTCGGCCTCGGCCAGCATGGCGGCCACCTGCTTCTTGATCTCGTCGATCCTCGGACCGAGCCGCTCATGACTCATGGCCTTGTGCCTACTCGCCGAGGCCCGCAGCTTCGTCCCGTCGAGTGCCACCCGTCCCAGGCTCACCAGTCCGGCTTCGGCACAGAGGGCCAGTACCTGGATGAACAGATCGTCCAAGGCACCGATGTGCCGCCGCCGGAACCGGGAGATCGACCGGTAGTCGGGGGCGGCGTTGGCGGACAGCCACCGGAAGGCCACGTCCACCTGGCAGCGTCGCTCCATCTCCCGAGACGAGGTCACTCCGGTCGAGTACGCGTAGAGGAGGAGCTTCAGCATCATCTTCGGGTCGTAGGGAGGGGCGCCGGACGCCTCGACGTAGGAGTCGTAGATCGAGGACAGCTCCAGCATCTCGTCCACGGCCTCGGCGATGAACCGTGCGGTGTGCTCCTCGGGCAGCCAGTCGTCCAACGAGGGCGGAAGCAGGAAGGACTGGGTCGGGTCGTAGGGACGAAACGTCTTCGACCTGCCGACCGGGACCTTCACCTCAGCGGGCCTCGCACCACCTCGGGGCGCCTCGAACAGCACGTCCTCGGACCGGTCGGTTGCCATGCCGAGAATTCTTGCCGATCCACCCCCGGATCGCGAGTCAGACGACTACCCCGTCAACTGAAGGTTCTGACCCAAGCTCCTAG
>Ga0097691_1001598_pt1 | contig 16340 bp, 15 predicted proteins | sample NGESurdeep072012_8_FD_72858 | JGI IMG/M metagenome (GOLD analysis project Ga0097691, IMG submission 72858) | Arctic peat soil microbial communities from Barrow, Alaska - NGEE Surface sample 210-1 deep-072012 | ecosystem: Environmental > Terrestrial > Soil > Wetlands > Peat ... | reverse complement strand
ACAGATACCCGAGCCGGTAGCTGTGAGCCGTTCCCGAGATCGACGATCTGTTCGCGGAGCCAGCTTCTTCACCATGCACCTCGACTGCCGATGCACCGCCGCCCTGAGCATTCTGCGAACCGACGATGAGCAAGATGCCGGCCAAAATCAACACCATCCCGGCGCCGAGCACGACAAAGTTGGCTCTGGTGAAGCTGCTGAGCTCTCCGAAGAGCAACGCCCCCCAGATGAAGGCGACGATGATGTTCAACGGCGTCCAGGAGCCGCTGGCTCGAGCTAAGCCGACGGTCTCCGTCGCCCGGAAGGCGAAATAGTTTCCGCCGATCCACACCACGCCGCCGATGAGTGGGAACCAGAATGGACGCCACCCGAAGGAGAGGTGCCCGCCACCGATGACCAGGGCACCGAGGGCAAAGGCGGCATTTCCGAGAGCGACGTAGAACACCCGTGAACGTTGCGGCACTCCCGGTATCGCTTGCGCCACCGGTATCCAAAAGCCCCATGCCAGCACCGTTGTCAGCGCGAGTAGGGCAGTCATTGGCCCAGACGCGGAAGGTGCGCGTTGACTGCCTCTGATGGCGCGGCCCGTTCCCACCTTCGCGTCCGGGGCGTCATTACCTGGCAGTCTGAAGCACGGCCCACGGGGCTGCCACCTCGACGAGGCCTCGGGAAAACCCGTCGACATGGCTACGTTCACGATCAGGGGACTGAATCTCCCTGCCTCTCGACTTTAGGCCCAGCAATCTCATTGAGATGGGAGTCGCTGGGCTCGCGCCGTAGCGGAGAAGCAAGCTGCATTGGAGTGATCGCGGTTCCATGGCCGCCACCTCGGGATCCTCGCTGCGAGGTCAGTGGCGTAGGGGCGGGGTAAACGGCTCCTGCCCGCGAGTCGCGGGGCTAGTCCCGATGCGTAAGCCTTGGTCTTGTCGATCACTTCTCTTGCTTTGTGCTCCACCCTCTCGGGTACCTCTTCGACCCTGTCCTTTGCATGGCCGACTTTCTCTTTGGCCACTCCGGATGGTCAGCCTTTCCTGCGGCTTCAAGATCCTTGTTGCCTGTCAGGTTCCGATGCCTCGTTGGCCTTGCCCTCAACCTGGTTTGTCTTTCCTGCCATAGTGGATCGCCTCTCATGCTCATGAGACGCCGCCTCGCCAAAGGCGGCTGGTAACCACACGTCCCACTCTGGCGTAGCTGCAATAGCCTGCCCAGAGGAATAGGTCCTGACTGAACCAGTGAACCGGGGCAAATCTGGCCGTGTGGCCCCTCTGAACTGCTGGTTCACGCCTGAGACGACGTTTCGGTCACCGCTCACGAGACGTGGGTTAGCTGAATGCTGAGCAACCTCGGGGTCGCCCGGTGGCTGCAGGCATCGTGGAAACTCTCGCGGGCATTGGGCATCGCCAACATGGCGGTACTCCACCGGATGTCGGACCTGCGGGCAGTGGGAGCCAGTGATTCCGAGCAGGTGGGATTGGCAGAGGGGTTGTTGGCGGATTCTGAGACCCGGGTGATCTATGCCCAGTCTCCCGGCGAAGTAGAGCGGACAGGCGAGTTGTTGGGCCTTACCGCAACGGAGGCAGCCCTTGTCACCCAACTCCGTCGTGGCATGGCGCTCTGGAAGGTGGGCCGAAGGTCATTTCTGGTCGAGCACCGGTTGGCACCGAGCGAGCGGGTGTTGATCGATACCGACGCAGCCATGATCGGCGAGCCAGACCCGCCTTCAGAGGGACCGGTCGGCGAACCAGACGGCCGGTGATGGCGTGAGTATGACCACCCTCGCAGACACAGTGATCGGTGTGGCGGCATTCGCGGTGGCCGGTCTGGTCGGTCGGGATCGACCAGATGCAAACCGTGGATCTCGTGCCACCGGTGGCACTCGGATCGGCGTCCGGCGCTCGACACGGCCCCCCGAGCGCCGGATGCCGGCGTTGAGGCGTCGAAAGATCCGGCCACAAATCCGGCCGGGCGAGGGGAGGGAATCGAGGCTCGGCCGGCTTGTCCAGCGCGGCCGGCTTGGAGATCGGGGGCTCGGTGCCGCCCGGTGGGCCCGACCGGCCGATCTCCGATCGTTGATGGTCAAGGGAACGGGAGGGTCGCCAGCCGCGCCACCGGGGCGCCTGGTCCTCGGGGTGGTCGGAAAACGGGTGATTTCGGCCGAGCCGCGTCAGTCGGTGATCGTGTTCGGTCCCAGCCAGTCACGCAAGACGAGCGGTTTCGCGGTGCCGGCCATACTGGGGTGGGAGGGACCGGTGATTGCCGCCAGCATCAAGGCCGATCTGGTCGGAGACACCATGGCCTACCGGCGCAGTCGCGGCGACGTGGCCTGCTTCGATCCAACCGGGTCCACCGGGCTCCCGGCCGTGCGGTGGTCTCCGCTGCCGATGTCAAGGACCTGGCCCGGAGCCCGTCGGGCGGCAGCATCGATGACCGACGTGGGCAAGAGTTCGGTCGGCACCATGGGCGACGGGGACTTCTGGTATGCCACGGCCACCAAAATGCTGGCGCCGCTGCTCTTTGCCGCGGCCAGCGGTGGGTTGCAGATGGTCGACGTTGTCAGGTGGGTGGATACCCAGGAGGAATCCGAAGTGCTCGACCACCTGTACGCCGCGGGGATACCCGAGGCCATCGCCGCCGCTCATGCGCTGTTCGGGAAAGAGGAGCGCCAGCGCAGCTCTATCTACACGACCGTCGAGACCATCCTCGAACCGTTTGGCGGCGAAGGCTCCGGCGAGTTCGGACCCGACAGCGTTTTCGAAGGCACGGACCCATCCGACATCGAACCGGCCCGGTTGGTGTCGGGCCACAACACCCTCTACCTCTGCGCCCCGGCCCACGATCAACGTCGCTTGAGCCCACTATTCACCGCTGTCCTCCGACAGGTGCTCGAACATGTCTACGACACAGTTGCCCGCACCGGGAGCCCCCTCGACCCGCCGCTGTTGGTTGTGCTCGACGAGGCGGCCAACATCGCTCCGCTCTCAGACCTCGATTCCTTGGCCTCGACGGCCGCAGGTCACGGGATACAGCTGGTCACTATTTGGCACGACTTGGCCCAGATCACCGCCCGCTATGGGGCCCGAGCGGCCACCGTGGTCAATAATCACCGGGCCAAGGTCTTCCTCTCGGGCATCTCCGATCCCTCGACCCTCGATCACGCCAGCCACTTGATCGGCGATGAGGAGGTGTTTCTGCCGGCGACGACATTCGGCGGCCAGGGAGGCCCGACCACCACCCGGTCGCCGTCGAGCCGTCGCTTGGCGCCCCCGCACGCCCTGCGTCGCATTCCTCTGGGCGACGGTGTACTCGTCTACGGGGGACTACCGCCGGCGTGGCTTCGATTGCGCACCTTTTTCGACGACCCGGTGCTCGCCGCCCGGGCATCGGGTCGGGGGGACGGTTGAGATCAATCTGGATTCGTGAGCGAGCCGGTGGGCTGGGCCGGCGACGAACGCCACAGGACCACACGTCAGCTCCGGTACGATCATGTCGGTCACGAGTGAGCCGGTCAGGAGTCAGATGGTGCAGGAGGGAAGTACAGGGGCCGGCCTGCTGCCTGATCCCGAACCGCGTGTCATCAAGTACACGGTGATTTCGGTCGATGACCACTTGGTCGAGCCGCCGGACATGTTCGAGGGGCGCCTGCCGGACCGGTTTGCCGATCTCGCCCCTCGGATCGTCGAGAACGAGCACGGCCACCAACTCTGGGAGTTCGACGGCCAGCGCTATACCCAGGTAGGGATGAACGCGGTGGCCGGGCGTCGTCCCGAGTCGGTCACCCTCGAGCCCACCCGCTTCGAGGACATGCGACGGGGTTGTTGGGACATCCACGAGCGCATCCGCGACATGGACATCAACGGGGTGTGGGCCTCGCTCAACTTCCCCTCGCAGATCACCGGGTTCTGTGGCCGGGTATTCTCCGGTGCGACCGACCCCGAGCTGGGCGTGGCCGTCACCCGGGCGTGGAATGACTGGCTGTACGAGGGATGGTGGCAGCCCTACCCCGACCGGATCATCCCTTGTGGCATTACCATCCTGTCCGACCCCGAACTCGGCGCCGACGAGATCCGGCGCAACGCCGCTCGGGGCTTCCGTTCGGTGACCCTGCCCGAGCGACCCCACCGCATCGGCCTGCCGTCGATCTTCACGTCGTATTGGGATCCCATCGTGGCGGCGTGCGAGGAGACCGACACGGTCATCTCGCTACACGTCGGGTCGTCGGGCATGGGGGACCTTCCCATGGATTCCCCCATGGTCGCCCTCGGGGCCACCCTGTTCGGCCAGCTGTCGTTGACCGCCTGTGCCGAGTGGTTGTGGTCGGGCCTCCCGGTGCGCTTCCCCGGCGTCAAGGTGGCGATGAGCGAGGGAGGAATCGGATGGGTGGCCATGCTTCTCGACCGTCTCGACAACATCGTCGATCGCTCGGGCTATGGCAACCAGTTTGCCGGGGGCTTGCTGCGTCCCTCCGACGTGCTCCAACGCAACTTCTGGTTCTGCACCATTGACGACCCCTCCACCATCTGCACCCGTGACCGCATCGGTGTCGACCACGTGATGGTGGAGGTGGACTACCCCCATGGCGACTCGACCTGGCCCGACACCCAACAAGTGATCGATCGGGAGTGGGGCCACCTCCCGGTGGCCGACCTCCGCAAAATGACCCACGAGAACGCCGCCCGTCTCTACCGGTGGCCGCTCCCCGAGGTGTGCCTCCCATGAGCAAGCTGTTGCCCGACCTCACCCCGCATCAGGAGTTGGCCATCCTCGCCCGCACCCTGTGGCGCGAGGGGTACGACGACCACCTGGCCGGACATATCACCTACCGTCAGGGCGACGGCACGTTGCTGTGCAACCCATGGCTGCTGCTTTGGGAAGAGATCCGACCGGAGGACGTCATCCGCATCGACCTCGAGGGCAACCTCCTCGAGGGCACATGGCCGGTTCCGCTCGGCATCCCACTCCATCTGGCCCTTCACCGGGTGCGTCCCGACGTCACGGTGGCCGTGCACAATCACCCTCGCTTCGGCACGGTCTGGGCCGACCTGCAGCGCATTCCCACCTGCCATGACCAGAGCTCAGCGCTGGGCGGTGGGCGCCTCGCCCTGGTGGACGAGTACGACGGCCCGGTCAACGACCCGGATTCGGCAGCCCGGGCGGTGGCCGCCATGGGGGACGCCGACCTGGCCTTGCTGTCCAACCACGGCGTGTTCGTGCTGGGCTCGAGCATCCGGGCCGCCCACCAACGGGCGGTGGCCCTCGAACAGCGCTGCCGGACGGCGTGGCATGTGGCCGCGGTGGGGGAGGGACGTCCCCTTCCCGAACCGGCCCGGTCGTTTTTCGAAAGACATGACGGAAACGGGTTCGCCGGGTTTTGGGAAGCAATGGCCCGTCGCGAGCTCCGGTTCGATCCCACCCTGCTCGACACGGCCACGGCCGACACCCGGTGACTTCTTCGACCCCGCCACCCCCCTCGCCCGACCCGGTCTTCGACCCGTTCGACCCCGAGTGGGCCACCAATCCGTTCCCGCTCTATGCCGACCTTCGCCAGCGGGCCCCCGTGCACCGGAATGCTTTGGGGTTTTGGGTATTCGCCCGGCATGCCGACTGTCTCGCCCTGCTACGCGATCGCCGGACCAGCGCCGACGACGCCTACATCGATCCCGAGCGATTGTCGGCCGAGTTCCGCTTCGGTTCGGGTGCCGATGACCCCGAGGTGACTGCCATGCGCGACATGCGCCCCTTCCTCTTCCGGGACCCACCTGATCACACCCGGCTGCGGGGACTTGTCTCCAAGGCCTTCACGCCGAAGGTGGTCGAGTCGTTACGGGCGCGTACCCAACAGATCGTCGACGAACTTCTCGATACCGCCTTCGAGGCTGACCGGGTCGATCTGCTCGAGTCCTTCGCCTACCCACTACCTGTGCGGATTATCTGCGACATGCTCGGGGTGCCGGTGGCGGACCAGGATCGCTTCAAGTCGTGGTCCACCTCCCTGGCCCGGGGCCTCGATCCCGATTTTCTGCTCACCGGCGAGGCCATCAAGGATCGTGACGACGCGGTGATGCAGTTTGCGCAGTACTTCTTCGAATTGCTGGCCGAACGCCGGCGGTCACCCGGTGATGATCTGCTGAGCCGGTTGGTCGAGGTGGAGGACGATGGCGGCGTACTCAGTGAGGCTGAGCTGTTGTCGACCTGCATCCTGTTGCTGGTGGCCGGCCACGAAACCACCGTCAATCTCATATCCGGCGGGACTCTCGCCCTGCTCCGCCACCCCGATCAGCTCGAGCGGTTCCGTACCGATCCGGAGGTGACCCGCAGCGGGGTGGAGGAGATGCTGCGCTACGTGTCACCGGTACAGCTCACCGGGCGGGCGATGATCGAGGACATCGAGATCGCCGGGGTGACCCTGCGGGCCGGCGACTTTGTCATGGTGCTGATTGCCTCGGGCAATCACGATGCCGACCAATTCCCGGACCCGGAGCGGTTCGACGTCGGGCGCACCTCCAACAACCACTTGGGGTTCGGCTTCGGGATCCACCATTGCCTGGGGGCGCCCCTGGCCCGGATGGAGACCCAGGTGGCCCTGACCTCACTGGTACGGCGGGCTCCTGATCTCGCTGTGACCGTCGACGAGCCCACCTACAAGACCAACGTCGTGCTGCGCGGCATGGAGTCACTGCCCGTCGCCATGCGCGGCTGATCCGGCGACACCGCCTGGGCGGTTGGCGACCGAAATCAGCTGGCGGCGGCCCGCTCGAGCATGGGTTGCAGAGCATCGAGGGCCGAGGCGACCTCGTCGGGTCCCAGGGGTAACAGCAGGGCGGACACCGCGTCGGCGCCCGCCTCCGCATACTCCTCGGCAATGGCGGCGTCCAGCGGCTCGAAGTAGGGGCACACCGTGACGGTGATGTCCGACCGGGCCCGCCCCTGTTCGGCCAGCAACTCATCGAGCTTGGCCAGCGGTGCGGCGAGGTCGGCCGGTTTCCGGTTGAAGGTGTGCCAACCCTGCCCGGCCCGGGCGGTACGGGCCAGGGCCGCATCACTCTCTCCACCGATGTGGATGGGCGGATGTGGCTTCTGTACCGGCTTGGGAAACATCGAGCATTTGTTGAGTGAGTAGAACTCGCCTTCGAATTCCGAGCGCTCTTCACACCACAGCGTCCGGAGTACCTCGAGATACTCGTCGGTCCGCTTACCCCGATGCAACCACGACACATTGACCGCATTGAACTCTTCCTCGAGCCAACCCACTCCGATACCAAAATCGACCCGCCCATTGGACAGCCAGTCGAGGGTGGAGACCTCTTTGGCGGTGTACACCGGGTTGCGCTGCGGCAGAAGCACCATGGCAGTGCCCAGTCGAACCGTGGACGTGTGGGCGGCCAGAAACGACAACGTGGACAGCGGCTCGAGGAGACCACTGTTGGGAGGGGCCGGGATTTTGCCGTCTTCGGCATAGGGGTACTCGGAGGTGTACTCGTCGAACAGCACCACGTGCTCTCCGACCCAGATGGTGCCGATGCCCCGTTCCTCGGCCTCCCTGCCGATGACGGCCAGGAGTTCTGGTGTGGTGAACGGATCCATGGTGGGAACCCAGAGGTCGACCTTTATGACGCCACCAGTGGCCACGGTCGCTCACGTTCGGCGATGTGGGCCAACTCCAGCAGTAACTGCTCTTGGTGATGTCGCCCGATGACCTGGAGGCTCACCGGCAAGCCATCCACCAAACCCACCGGAATGGAGACGGCGGGATTACCGGTCAGGTTGGCGGGGATGGTCAGCGACCCGTTGTTGGAGAGGGCCGTCTCGAAGCCATGTTCGGCGATGAGGTCGATGTCGCCTACCGTGGTGGGCATCGGGCCTTCGGCGGCGAAGGCTACGTCGGGGTTGGTAGCGGCGAATATGAAGTCGACCTGGTCGAAGATGGATGCCATCGTCTCGTTGATTGCGATCCGGAACATCTCCGTCGCTCCGGCCGTTTTGACGTTGAAGTTATGACTGGCGAGGTTCATGCCGAGCTGGATCTCCGGAGTGAGGTCGTCGTTGCAATCGGGGTAGCGATCACCGAGTTCTCCGGCCAGCCCGACCAGGTTGGACATGGCCCACTCGAGACCACCCCGGGGAAGCTGTACCACGATGTCGACCCGTGCCAGCCCGGCATCGGAGATGAGTGCCTCGGCGGCGGCGAGTACCAGTGCTTCCAACCGCGGCTCCACGATGGCCGTTCCCAGGTTGATGGAGATGACAGCGCGTTTGCCGGCCAGATCGAAAGTGCCGAGACCTGCCTCCCACCCTTCGACCCGAGGCAGGCTGAGGGTGTCGCGGGAATCAAAGCCGTTGCAGACATCGAACCAACGGGCGGTGTCTCGCACGGATCGGGCCATGCATCCGAGGACGACGGTCAGCGGTGGTTGCAGTGCCCCAGGTCCTTTCGGTATGCGACCGAAGGTGGACTTGAGTCCCAACAGGCCGCTATAGCCGGCCGGGATCCGGATCGAGCCTCCTCCGTCGCCACCGGAGGCGATCGGCACGATCCCCCCCGCTACCGCAGCCGCCGATCCTCCCGACGATCCCCCGGGGGTGCGTTCGGGGTTCCATGGGTTGCGGGTGGTGCCGTGCAGTTTGGTGTGGGTGTAGTTGACCCCACCGAACTCAGGAGCGGCGGTGTGCCCGACCAGGACGGCGCCGGCGCCCCGCAGGCGGGTGACCTGGGTGGTGTCGTGGTCGGCGATCCGGTCTTCGAAGACCACCGAGGCTTCCGTATACGGCCACCCGTTCACGGCCTCGAGTTCCTTTACCCCGATGGGGACACCGCCGAAGGGCAGCGAGACGTCGGCATGGGTGGCGCTCGCCCGGGCGGCGTCGGGATCGAGATGGGTGAAGGCGTTGAGGGTCGAAGCGCCGATGGCAGCCAGCGTCGCTTCCAGGGCCTCGACGGGTGTGACTTCGCCGGAGCGGAAGGCGTCGACGAGCGAGCAGGTGTCCCCCTGCCAGGGCTGATTGTGCATGGTGGACGACGCTAGCCGTCCTCGGCGGCGTAGCGTGTGGAGATGAGCGACCGCCAGCCACCGAACGGGGGTGGGTCGCCAGACCCGACGCCCAGAGATACCGCCAAATCCGATCCCCGCCATCCGCTGACATTGGCGGTGGACATCGGTGGGACCGGGCTGAAGGCCTCTGTGCTCGACGCCGACGGCGCCATGGTCGCCGACCGGGTAAAAGTGGCCACCACCTATCCGCTCCCTCCCGACAAGCTGGTGGCGTCATTGGGCAAACTGGTGGCCCCGTTGCCCAAGGCCGAACGGGCATCGGTAGGTTTCCCGGGAATGGTCAGGGCCGGCCGGGTGCTCTCCGCTCTGAAGTTCTCCACCAAGTACGGGCCGGGGAGTGAGTTTGATGACCACCTGCTCAAACTGTGGTCCGACTTCGATCTGACCACCGCACTCACCAAGTCATTCGGCATGCCCACCAAGGTGGCCAACGATGCCGATGTCCAAGGGGCCGCGGTGGTCAGTGGCGACGGTCTCGAGTTCGTCATGACCCTGGGTACTGCGTTCGGGACGGGTCTCTTCTACGAGGGTCACCTGATGCCCCATCTCGAAATCGCCCACCAGCCTTTCCGAAAGGGTGAGACCTACGACGACCAACTCGGGGAGGCGGCCCGCAAGGTTATCGGCGAAGAGCGTTGGAACAAGCGGGTTCATAAGGCAATCAAGAACATGCGGGCCCTCACGTTCTTCGACCACCTGTACATCGGCGGAGGCAACTCCCGCCGGGTCATCCGGGACAACCTCGACGACGACGTGACCATCGTCGACAACATCGCCGGGATCCTCGGTGGCATCAAATTGTGGGAAGCCGATCACATCGGGGTCAGCGAAACGGACGATTAGGCGCTTGTCGCTACGGCTTGGCCGGTGCGGCTATCCCTGCCATTTGTGCCATCGCCGTTCGATCTCTTTGAGGTCTTTCTTCCATCCCCTTCGGGTGACCGCGGCTGTCGCTCTCTGGACGACCAGTAACCCTTCGGTGGATCGAGCCAACTCGGGATGGTCCTCGGCCAGGGCCTCCAGCCATTCCACCGAGACACAGGTGTCATGGAGATCGCCCAGCTTGCCCTGCAGCGTTTTCGTCGCCCGGGTTGTCCGGCGGGCTGGATCCCCCGCCACCAGTGCGACGGTCTCGCAGCCGTAGCGGAGGCCCTTCGATCGGATCCGGAGCTTGTGCAGATTCTGGTCGGTCGGCTGCTTCTTGGCGGTACGACCGGCTCCCCGGACATCGCGCCACGACCGATGGAGGAGCGTGGGCATCAACTTGCCTGCAGGTTTCTCCGCCTTGTCGGTGAACTGCGGGCTGTCCCACAAGAGGTTCATCTGTTCGACAAGTCTGGCGTGACGATCGCCGCCCCGGGCCTCCGCCACCCGGGTTTGGGCACCGCTGATCGACTGGCTGACGATATCGAGGATCGGTTCGAGATCTCCCTCGTCCAAGAGCAGAGGACCGTTGATCGACAACATGTCCCGGAGCACGAAGAGATCTCTCAATTCTCCGAGGCACTCGCCATACCAGGCCAACTCGGCCCGCAAAGATGTGCTCCAAGCCGGGTCGACCACCAGGCGGAAGGTACGCAGGTTGGAGCGGATCCGACGGAGTGCCACCCGGCTCTGGTGTACCCGCTCCGTCTCGGTCGAGCGGCGCCGTGGACCACCTGTGGCCACCTCGATCCGGGCCGGGTTGTCGGCCTCGATCGTCCCTTCGTCATTGAGCAGAAAGTTGAGTGCCGAGTGGGCCAACACCTGATGGAGCACCATGCCCGTGGTCGGCCGAGTCGACTCGGTCGTCATGGCCATGATCTCACCCAGGTCATCCTAGGGGCGGATGGGTGAATGGAGGTGGCCGAACGGCAAGGGAAGCCAGGCGTCGCGCCTACCCTGGTTTCATGGACGCAGTCACCATCGTCGATGACCACCTGATCTGGCAGACACGGCCAGATCCTGAGCCGGCTCCCGACGAGTTGCTGGTGGCGGTGCGGTCTGCCGGCATCAACGGAGCGGACCTGCTTCAGCGTCGGGGTTTCTACCCGGCGCCGGCCGGGGCACCGGCAGATATCCCCGGTCTCGAGTTCGCCGGTGAGGTCGTCGGTACCGGGTCGGCGGTCCAGCGGTTTCAGGTGGGTGACCGGGTCATGGCGGTGGTGGCCGGTGGCGCTCAAGCCGAACTGGTGGCGGTTCCGGAGCAGACGGTCCTACCGGTGCCGGACACCATCAGCTGGGAAGAAGCCGGCGGTTTCGCCGAGGTGTTCTCCACCGCCCATGACGCCCTGTTCACACAAGCTGATCTGACCGCTGGCGAACGGGTGTTGATCTCGGGGGCAGCCGGTGGCGTGGGGACGGCCGGCGTGCAGATCGCCCATGCCGCCGGAGCGTACGTGGTGGCATCGGTGCGAAATGCCGACATGCACGATTCCGTTCGGGCCCTCGGGGCGGACGAGGTCATCGAGCCCGACGAGGTGGCGAGTTGTGGCCCCTACGACGTCTCGCTCGAGCTGGTGGGCGCACCGGGGTTGACCGTGGCCCTGGATGCCCTGGCCACCGGTGGACGGATCGTGGTGATCGGAGTAGGGGGCGGCGCCAACGTCGAGCTGAACCTGTTGGCGGTGATGAACAAGCGGGCCAGAATCGGGGGGTCCACCTTGCGGTCCCGACCGGTGGGCGAAAAGGCCGAGGTGGCCCGGGCGGTCGAAGCCCATGTCCTGCCTCTGTTGGCGTCGGGTCAGATCAGGGTACCGGTTGCCGCCACCTTTCCGATGGAGGATGCGACAGCCGGCTACGAACGGTTCTCCACCGGCGCCAAGCTCGGAAAGGTCATCCTCATCAACCGGTGACTGGGCTACGAGGCGACGATGATCGACGACCCGTGGCCGAACAGACCCTGGTTGGCGGTGATCCCGACCCGTGCCCCCTCCACCTGGCGTCCCTCGGCTTGGCCCCGCAACTGCCACACCAACTCGCATACCTGGGCGATGGCCTGGGCCGGGATGGCCTCACCGAAGCAGGACAGTCCACCGCTGGGGTTGACCGGTACCCGGCCCCCGATGGTGGTGTCCCCGTCCCGGAGCATGCGCTCGGCTTCGCCCTCTTTGCACAACCCGATGTCTTCGTACCAGTCGAGCTCGAGGGCGGACGACAGGTCGTAGACCTCGGCCACGTTGATGTCCTCGGGGCCGATGCCGGCTTCCTCATAGGCGGCCAGGGCCACTGACTGCTTGAAGGTCGGACCCGGGGTGGAGGTCGTGGCGGCGGAGTCGGTGGAGAAGTTGGGCATCTCGATGACGGTCTGGGGGTAGCGGGGCGTCACCGTCGACACCGCGTCGATAGTGACCAGCTTGTCGGTCCCGGCGTGACGACGGGCGAACTCCATGCTGGTCAAGACCAATGCCGCGCCGCCATCGGAGGTGGCGCAGATCTCGAGGAGTCGGAGCGGGTCGGCCACCATCGGGGAGGACAGGACCTCATCGATGGTGACCTCTTTGCGATAGCGGGCGTACGGGTTCTCCAGACCGTGCCGGGCGTTCTTCACCTTCACCGCGGCGAAGTCGGTCTCGGTGGCTCCGAAGAGCTCCATCCGACGACGGGCATACAGGGCGAAGTAGGTGGGATTGGTGGCCCCGAGGAGGTGGAAACGCAGCCAGTCGGGATCGTCCTTACGGTCGCCTCCGACCGGGGTGAAGAATCCCTTGGGGGTGGTGTCGGCCCCGACCACCAGGGCGACATCGCACAATCCGGCCAGAATCTGGGCCCGGGCGTTGCTTACGGCTTGGGCCCCGGATGCGCAAGCGGCATAGGACGACGAGACCCGGGCACCGGTCCAACCCAAAGCTTGGGCGAAGGTGGCACCGGCGATAAACCCGGGGTAGCCGTTGCGAATGGTGTCGGCGCCGGACACGTACTGGACGTCGGTCCAGGCCACTCCGGCATCGGAGAGGGCGTCTCCGGCCGCAGCCAAGCCGTACTCGACGAAGTTACGTCCCCATTTACCCCACGGGTGCATGCCCGCTCCCAACACAGCGACCCGCTTGTCGTCAGGCATCTGACACCTCCGAGCCTCCGTTGACCGGCTTCCACTTCCAGACGATGTACTCGTGCTCGTCGTCCTCGTAGAGGGTGTCCAGCACCAGTTCCACTTCGGTCCCGACCGAGAGCTCGTCGACACCCACCCCGGGGACCACCTGACCCATCACCACCATCTGTTCGGCAGCCAGCTCCACCGCGGCGATGGAGAAGGGCACGTAGGGGTCGGCTGCCACATATGGCTTGGGCGGTTGGTAACAGGCGTCGGTATAGGACCACACAGTTCCCCGCCGGCTGAGTGGGGCCTCGGCGAATTCCTTCCCTTGGCATCCGGGATTGCGGCAGAAGAACGTCTCCTTGGGGAAGGCGTAGTTGCCGCAGCTGGTGCACCGGCTCCCGAGAAGGGTGGGAGCGTCATCATCAAGGGTGAACCAGCCGTCGATGGCGGGTACCCGGGTCTTGGCCGAAGGCATTGGAAAAGTCTAACGCCCCGTCAGATTCGCGTCTTGCCGCGGGGCCGAGCCTCTAGTTTTTGGATCCGCCGAGTCCTCCCCGCCGCCGCGACTCGGCAATCCGGTCGTCATCCCAACCCAGGAGATCGCGCACCACCTCGTCGGTGTGTTGGCCGACGGTGGGCGCCTTGGTGGGCATGGGAAGGTCCTCATCGATGAACTTGATCGGGCTGGGGAGCTGGTCAGCCCCGAGCTCGCTGGCGGGGAACCAGTGGAACCGGTCCTTGAACTGGGGGTCCTCCGCGATGGTCTGGGGAGTGTTGACCGGGCCGACCGGGAAGTTGGCGGTGACGCCGAATTTGATCCACTCTTCCGCCGTCTTGGTGAGGAAGATGGCCTTCAGTTCTGAGCGCATCTCGGTGTTGTTCCTGGCGTGATCGGCGAATTTGGATCCCGGCCAGCGTTCGAACAGGTCAGCGCGGCCCACCGCTTCACAGAAGTTCCTCCAGAAGGCCTGCTCGGATGCCATGAAGAGGATGTGCCTGCCGTCCTTGGCCTCGTAGACCTGATAACGGACGCCCTCGATCATCCCCGCCGTGCCCGGAGCGCGCCGTTCGTAGTCATCGGACTTGTTCCCGGTGACCTCGGATTCGGGTCGTTGGTAGGCGCGCCACGTCTCGCTCCGGTACCAGTCCATGGCGGCGGCGGCATCGGACTGGGCCACCTCGAGGAACGATCCCTCGCCGGTCTCCTTGGCCCGGATGACGGCGGCCAGGATACCCAGCGCTCCGACGAGCGGGCCGGCGTGGATGCCCATGGACGCGTGCTCGGGAAGGTAGCTGAAGCCCTCGTCGTTGACTTGGGGGGAGACGATGCCCGCCCAGGTGTCGAAGGCCACGCCATGAGCCGGGAGGTTTTGGTACGGACCGGTCATCCCGTATCCGGAGATGGTGCAGAACACGATCTTGGGGTTGATGTTGCGGAGGTCGTCGAATCCGACACCGCGACGGGCCAAGCCGCCTGGACGCATGGCCTCGACGACGACATCGGCGGTCTTCACCAGCTCCTTGAACGTGGCCACGTCTTCCTCTTGGCGGAGATCCATCACGATGCTGCGCTTGCCCCGGTTGATGTGGAGGTGCATGAGGGATACGCCTTCGACGATGGGCCAGGTCATCTCGCGGATGTAGTCGCCGCTGGGCGGCTCCACCTTGATGACCTCGGCGCCGAGGTCGACCAGGGGCATGGTGATGGCGGCCGGCCCGAGCGCCGAGCACTCGATGATCCGGATTCCCGAGAGTGGAGCTGCGGCGGCCATGCGGTCCTCCAAGAGAGCGTGCGTCGTGCGGCTGCGAAGCCTATCCGAGGCCTACGATCGGTTCGCCACCGCCGGCATGGTCGGCACGGTCGTCCCCATCACAGTCGCGTAGCGCCGAGCAGGAACGAGAGAGACATGAAAGCAGCCGTGTACTACGAGACGGGTGGACCCGACGTGTTCCGCTTCGAGGATGTGCCCGATCCGACCGTCGGGCCTGACGATGTCCTGATACGGGTCGAGGCGGTGAGCATCGAAGGCGGTGACACGCTCAACCGACTTCAAGGTGCGCTCACCATTACGCCCCATATCGTCGGGTACCAGTGCGCCGGAACTGTGCTGTCTGTCGGCGAGAACGTCACCAAGATCAGGTTGGGCGATCGGGTGGTCACCGTAGGATTGGACGGGTCACATGCCGAGCTCCGAGCGGTGGGCCAATCGTTCTGCTGGATCGTCCCGGAGGGGATGTCGACCGAGGAGGCGGCGTGCGTCCCGGTTCCATTCGGGACAGCCAGTGACTGCCTGTTCGAGTTCGGTCGCCTCCAGGCCGGCGAGACCGTCCTCATCCACGCCGGGGCCGGCGGTGTCGGAATCGCCGCCATCCAGTTGGCGAAACGAGCGGGAGCCCGGGTCCTCGCCACCGCATCGAGTGATGAGCGGCTTGCCCGCTTGGGTGAATATGGTCTCGATCACGGCATCAACTACGTGTCGAACGACTTTGTCGGCGCCGTACGCGACCTCACCGACGGGCGTGGTGCCGATGTCATAGTGGATTCGATCGGGGGGTCCACGCTGCAGAAGAGCTTGCACTGCCTGGCCTACCGGGGGCGGTGTATGACCTTCGGGGATGCCGGCCGGGAGAGCACATCCCGCTTGGACATCTCGACGATGCGCGCCAACAACCAAACACTCGTCGGCTACTTCCTCGGCGCAGAATTGTTCCTCAGCCCCCGCCCCCACGGGATGATCGCCAGCCTGCTCGACGACATCGCCTCCGGCGGACTCCGGGTCGTCATCGACCGACGTTTCCCTCTGGACGAGGCTGGCGAGGCCCACGCGTACATCGAAAGCCGTCAGGCGTTCGGTCGTGTGCTCCTGGTCCCGTGATCTGTCGGATTGACGGACACAAGGCCAGGTCCGGGGCACTCGGTCCATGAATGGGCGGGCCGTGACCATTACGGCATGTGTCCGGTCGAATGAGATTGTTTCGGCTGACGCCTGCGGCGGAAAGCTCCCGGGGAGATGGGCCGACCAGACCCGATATGATGGCCCGCTGTCCCGATCGGCAACCTGATCGGGCGACCAGCGCTCGTAGCTCAACGGATTAGAGCATCTGACTACGGATCAGAAGGTTGGGGGTTCGAATCCCTCCGAGCGCACCAGATGGCCTTGACCCCGTTCGGCGGTCCAGGTTTGTAAGAGTTTGGTCGTGAGCTACTTGGAGGTAGTCCATGCCCAAGCGCTATGCGAGAGAGTTTCGACGCGACATCTGTGATCGCCTGGTGG
>Ga0097691_1001595_pt1 | contig 16351 bp, 9 predicted proteins | sample NGESurdeep072012_8_FD_72858 | JGI IMG/M metagenome (GOLD analysis project Ga0097691, IMG submission 72858) | Arctic peat soil microbial communities from Barrow, Alaska - NGEE Surface sample 210-1 deep-072012 | ecosystem: Environmental > Terrestrial > Soil > Wetlands > Peat ... | reverse complement strand
GGGGTTGGTCTCTCTGGCGGCTTGCCTGGTCCCGGCGCGGCGCGCCAGCCGGGTAGATCCGCTGGCCGCGCTTCACTACCAATAGGGACGCCGGTGTCGCGGAGTTGGGGCGGCGGGCGCCCGTTTGCGGACGCCCGAGTTCCAATAACGGACATTAACGGATATAAAGACCTCAAAATATACGCCCTGGTGCACGTGTGATTCCAGCGATCCGCAGGGGGGCGAGGGGGACGCTGCGTCGCGGGCCGGCGGTGCGCGGACCTCGGCCTCAATGGACGTTACCGGCCCCGCGCGTTCGTCTGCATTTCACGTCGCAGGACCTCGTTCATGTACGTCTGGTACTTCTTCCCTCGTCCGCGAAACCAGGAGAGCACATCGGCATCCACGCGCAGGCTCACCAACTGCTTGATTGGCCGGTAGAAACGTCCGACCTGAATGTCGGAGGGCCGTGGACTTGCCTCAGGCGCATCGGAGAAGTCGATCTGCGAATCGGGGCGAGCTGCCAGCCGCTCGAGTTCCCGGCGCTGCTTGTCAGTGACGGGCGTGGTAAAGAGCGCGCTCGCGGGGACTCGCCTTTCTTGCCGAGACGATGCGGATTTCTTCTTCACCATGTGGTTCCTCGCTTGTGTGAACTACCAGCAGGATCGCGATGCCGCTGGCGCAGCCGATGGCGTGCCAGCGCTCCTCTTCGTCCACCACGCGATCCCGGTATGAGACAACGTTTGGATCCTCGAAGATCCGTGCCGCCGTTTCAAATGAAACGCCATGCTTCCGACGGTTGATGCGATTCTTATTCTCATCCCACGCGAAAACCATGTGTATCTACAAAAGTGTAGCACATCGGCGGCACGGATTTCCCGGCGTGAAGGGGAGTTAACCGGTCGGCGCCACCGCGTGTGGCCGCCGAGGTCCACCGGCGAGCGCGTGCCCGGGGTACATCGCGGTCCTACGCCGGCGACGCCATCAGCATAGCGAGCAGCCTCTCGGTGGCGCGATTGAATTTTTTCCGGCGCCGGTGCACGATGCCTACGGGGCGCACCAATCCGGGGGCATCCAACTTCACCGCCACGAGGCGTCCCTGCTCGATTTCGGCCTGCATGGTGCGCGCCGGAAGGATGCTGATTCCCTGCCCCAGCGCCACCGCTTCCTTGATCATCTGGATGTTGTCGAAGTGCATCACCAGATTGACCTCGACCCCCTGCGCGCGCAAGAAGCGATCCAACTCGCGGCGGATGCGCAGGTCTTCATCGAAGCCGATGAAGGCGCTGCCGTTGAGGTCCGCCGGATAAACCTCCGCCCGCATCGCCAGCGGGTGGTTGGGCGGCACCGCCACCTGCATCTCCTCCTCGCGCCACGGGATGGCGGCGATCTCGCGGCTCGATTCCGGGTAGCTCACCAGGCCCAGGTCGGCCGCATCGTCGCGCAGGGCTTCGTAAATCTTGTCGGGCCGCATGTACTCGACGTGCAACTGCGCCGTGGGATATTTCGCCGCGAACTGCTCCCCCAGGCGGCTCATCTCGCTCAACCCTGCCGAGTAGATGGACACCACCCGAACCGTGCCCTCGACATCGCCCTTGAGCGATTCCAGCGACAGCGAGAACTCCTCTTCGCGACGCAAAACGTCGCGGCAGAAATCGCTGTACATGCGGCCGGCCTGGGTCAGTTCCAAGGGCCGTTTGCCGCGGTTCAGCAAGATCACTCCCAGACGACGTTCCACCTCCTGCACGTGCTGGCTGGCCGCCGATTGGCTCACCCCACAGTGCTCGGCCCCGCGGCTCATGCTCCTGGTAACCGCAATCTCTCTGAAAAGTCGTTGTTCCCAGAACTCCACAGGGACAGCATACCATAAGCATTGCTAATTGTACGTGTTGAATAATTTGCTATTGTCTAATACTAGGGCGGCTGGTACACTACTCTCAAGGCCACCGCCGTTTTGGAAGAAGCCGCCACAGGACTACCCTCTTGAGAGCGGAGTATCCGAGACTAACACTATGAGCGAGAACAGTGTAAGCACCGGTCTACCTCCCGCGCAGGGACTCTACGACCCCCGCCATGAGCACGATGCCTGCGGAATTGGCTTCGTTGCCAACATTAAAGGTCAGAAGTCGCACGACATTATCGTCAAGGGCATCCAGGTGCTCATCAACCTGACGCATCGCGGCGCCTGCGGCTGCGATCCGGAAACCGGCGACGGCGCCGGCGTGCTGATCCAGATCCCGCACAAGTTCTTCGCCCGCGAGTGCGCCAAACTGGGCTTCACCCTGCCGCCGGCTGGCGAGTACGGCGTGGGTATGGTATTCCTCCCGGTGGAACCCCACGCGCGCCGGCGCACCGAGGGCACGGTGGAGCGCATCGTGATGGAGGAAGGGCTCAGCGTCCGCGGCTGGCGCGACACCCCCATCGATGGCACGGCGATCGGCCGCGTGGCGCGCAACTCGCAGCCTTACATCCAGCAGATCTTCGTGGCCCGCGGCAAGGGCATGACCGAGGACCAACTGGAGCGCAAGCTCTACCTGGTGCGCAAACGCGCCGAGGCCGAAATCGCCAAGAGCGATATTCCCGGGAAGAGCTTCTTCTACGTTCCCTCGCTCTCCGCGCGCACCATTATTTACAAGGGCCTGCTGCTGGCTCCGCAGATCGCCAACTTCTACCCCGAGTTGAAGGACCCCGACGTGGTCAGCGCGCTCTGCCTGGTACACCAGCGCTTCAGCACCAACACCTTCCCCACCTGGCAACTGGCGCACCCTTACCGCTACATCGCGCACAACGGCGAGATCAACACGGTGCGCGGCAACGTCAACTGGATGCACGCCCGCCAATCCGTGCTGGCATCGCCTCTCTTCGGCGACGATATCAAGAAGCTGTTCCCCATCGTGCAGCCCGGCGGCAGCGATTCCGCCGCGTTCGATAACGCCCTGGAACTGCTGGTGCTGTCGGGCCGCAGCCTGCCGCACGCCATGGCGATGCTGATTCCCGAAGCGTGGGCGAAGAACGAACACATGAACCCGCAGAAGCGCGCGTTCTACGAATACCACGCCTCGCTGATGGAGCCCTGGGACGGTCCGGCGGCCATCGCCTTCACCGACGGGCGCTCCATCGGCGCCACGCTCGATCGCAACGGCCTGCGCCCGGCGCGCTACCTGGTCACCAAGGACGATCTCGTCATCATGGCCTCGGAGGCCGGCGTGCTTGCGGTCAAGCCCGAAGACGTCAAGCTGAAGGGCCGCCTGCAGCCCGGCAAGATGCTGCTGGTGGATACGGTGGACGGCCGCATTGTCAGCGACCGCGAACTCAAGCGCGCGCTCTACGGCCGCAATCCTTATCAGTTGTGGATCAAGGAAAACCAGATCACGCTGGATCAACTGGCCGAACCGCCGCGCGCGCACGGCGCCGATCACACCACCCTGGTGCGCCGCCAGCGCGCCTTCGGCTACACCGACGAAGATCTCCGCATCGTGCTCGGCCCCATGGCTGAAAAGGGCGAGGAGCCGATCGGCTCCATGGGCACGGATACTCCGCTGGCCTGTCTCTCCGACAAGCCGCAGCCCCTGTTCCATTACTTCAAGCAGCTTTTCGCGCAGGTCACCAACCCGCCCATCGACCCCATCCGCGAAGAGATGGTGATGTCGCTGACCAGCTATATCGGCACGGAGCGCAACATCCTCGACGAGACGGCGCTGCACTGCCACACCATGAAGCTGCCGCATCCGATCCTCACCAACCGCGACTTGGAAAAAATGCGCCGCGTCAGCCAGGGGGATTTCCTGGCGACCACGCTGCCCATGCTGTTCGCCGTGGAAGATGGCGCCAAAGGACTGGAGCGCGCCCTCACCCAGCTCTGCCGGCGCGCTTCGCTGGCCATCCAATCCGGCTACACGCTGTTGATCCTCTCCGACCGCGGCGTGGATGAGGAATATGCGCCCATCCCCAGCCTGCTGGCCATGACGGCGGTCCACAACCACCTGGTGCGCGAAGAGACGCGCACGCAGGTGGCGCTTATCCTGGAGAGCGGCGAGCCGCGCGAGGTCATGCACTTCGCCCTGCTGATCGGTTACGGGGCGAGCGCCGTCAATCCGTACCTGGCGCTGGAGACGGTTGGCCCCGAAGAGAAGGCCATGGCGAATTTCGTCAAAAGCATCAACAAGGGTCTGTTGAAGACTTTCAGCAAGATGGGCATTTCCACGCTGCAAAGCTATCGCGGCGCCCAGGTGTTCGAAGCCATCGGACTCAGCAAGAGCCTGGTCGACAAGTATTTCACGGGCACCTCCAGCCGGATTGAAGGCGTGGGGCTTGAAGTGCTGGCGCAGGAGGCCATTCTCAAGCACCAGTACGCTTTCGCGCCGCAGACCGATTTCGATACCGAACTGGCGGTCAGCGGCAACTATCAGTTCCGCGCGCGCGGCGAGTACCACCTGTATAATCCGCTGACCATACAGAAGCTGCAAGCAGCCGTGCGCACGGAGAGCTTTGCCAACTTCCAGGAATACACCGATCTGATCGATACCCAGACGGTGCAGCTCTGCACCCTGCGCGGCCTGCTCGATATCAAGACCGCCGCCGAGCCGGTTCCGTTGGAAGAGGTGGAACCCGCCAGCGAGATCGTCAAGCGATTCGCCACCGGCGCCATGAGCTACGGCTCCATCTCCAAGGAAGCGCACGAGACTCTGGCCATCGCCATGAACCGTATCGGCGGCAAGAGCAATACCGGCGAAGGCGGAGAAGACGAGGCGCGCTTCGGCACCGAACGGCGCAGCGCCATCAAGCAGGTGGCCAGCGGCCGGTTCGGCGTCACCACTAATTTCCTGATCAACGCCGACGAACTGCAGATCAAGATGGCGCAAGGCGCCAAGCCCGGCGAGGGCGGCCAGTTGCCCGGCCACAAGATTGATGAAACCATCGCGCGGGTGCGCCACTCCATCCCCGGTGTGGGCCTGGTCTCGCCGCCGCCGCACCACGACATCTACTCCATCGAAGATCTGGCGCAGTTGATCTACGATCTGAAGAACGTCAACCCGCGGGCGCGCATCTCGGTCAAGCTGGTGGCCGAAGTGGGCGTGGGGACGGTGGCCGCGGGCGTGGCCAAAGCGCATGCCGACGTGATCCTGATCTCGGGCGATGGCGGCGGCACCGGCGCCAGCCCGCTCAGCTCCATGAAGCACGCCGGCGAGCCCTGGGAACTCGGGCTCGCCGAAGCGCACCAGGTGCTGGTGATGAACGACCTGCGCGGGCGCATCCGCCTGCAAACCGACGGCAAGCTACAGACCGGCCGCGACGTCACCATCGCCGCGCTGCTGGGCGCCGAGGAGTTCGGCTTCTCCACCGCGCCGCTGGTGGCGCTGGGCTGCATCATGATGCGCAAGTGCCACCTCAACACCTGCCCGGTGGGCATCGCCACGCAGGACCCGGCACTGCGCGCGAAATTCCGGGGCACGCCCGAGAACGCCATCAACTTTTTCTTCTTCATCGCCGAACAGGTGCGGCAGTACATGGCCCAGATGGGCTTCCGCGGCTTCGACGAAATGGTGGGCCGCGTGGACATGCTGGATACCCGGCAGGCCAACGATCACTGGAAGGCCAAGGACCTCGACCTCTCGGCCATCCTTTACTACCCCGAAATGCCCAGCCGTATCGCGCGCCGCTGCGTGCAGGCGCAGGACCACGGCCTCTCCGAAGCGCTCGACTACAAGCTGATCGATCATGCCCGCGATTCCATTGAGAACGGCACGCCGATCGAGATCAAGCTGCCCATCCGCAACGTGCACCGCACCGTGGGCGCCATGCTGAGCGGCGAAATCGCGCGCCGCCACGGTTCCGCCGGGCTGCCCGACGATACCATCCGCTTCCAGTTCTCCGGCAGCGCCGGGCAGAGCTTCGGCGCATTCCTCGCCAAGGGCGTGACTCTGGAACTGGAAGGCGATGCCAACGACTACGTGGGCAAGGGACTCTCCGGGGGACGTCTGATCGTCTATCCGCCGCGCGCGGCGACGTTCCAGCCGGAAGAGAACATCCTGATCGGCAACGTGGCGCTCTACGGGGCCACCAGCGGCGAAGCTTTCTTCAACGGCATGGCCGGCGAACGCTTCGCGGTGCGCAATTCGGGCGCGCGGGCCGTGGTGGAAGGCCTGGGCGACCACGGCTGCGAGTACATGACGCGCGGCACGGTGGTGGTGCTCGGCAAGTGCGGCCGCAATTTCGGCGCCGGCATGAGCGGCGGCATCGCCTACGTGCTGGATGAGAAGGGCGACTTCGCCGCCAAGCGCTGCAACACCGCCGGTGTGGATCTGGAACCGGTCCCGGCGGAAGACATCGACCTGCTCTACGCCATCATCAACAGCCACGTGGATGCCACGGCCAGCCCGCGGGGCAAGTGGGTGCTGGAAAACTGGGAGAACATGCTGCCCCAGTTCGTCAAGGTGTTCCCCCACGAATACAAACGGGTGCTGGGCGTTGGGCGCCAGCAGGTAGCGGTGGCATAAAATGCTCATGCTTTCCTCTGCTTTCTCCGCGCCGCCCCTCGCCAATGGAGCGAGTCCATCGCGCTCCATTGACCGTGTTTTGGCCTTGGTTTTCTCTCCGGAAACCTCCCCGCAACTCATTGATTCTTCGTCGCAGCACCGTAGCGTAGCCTTTCAGGCTGCCATGCCCCCATTCTTGGGGGCATTCTTCCGGGTTTCCCATCCCATTCCACCACGGACCCCGTCCGTTGCATTGAACTCTGCGCTTATCTCTGCGATCTCTGCGTCTCTGCGGTGAATTCGCATTCCGGTCCGATCCGGGCGCCCCTACTGCACCAACATCACCGGAGCCTGCCAGAACGCCGCCTTCTGCCCCGTCGTATCCACTACCGTTACCTGACAGTTGTATCTCCCCGGCTGTAACTTATTCAGCGCCAGGCTGAACCCCAGCGGCACCGCCTTCGATTTTGGGTCCATCCCTTCCGTCACCGGCAGCGGCGGCGTCTCGAACGCCTTCGTCTGCCCCCGATAGAAGGTCACGAAGGCCACCAGCGGCTGCATCGCCGTCACGCCCCGTTCATAGGCCTGCAAATACACGTACAGGTCGCGGCTCCGGCTGAATACGCGCGTCACACTCGGAATCAGCTGCTGCCCGTTCTGGATCAGCGGGTTCACACTCGGTGTTTTATCCTTGGCAGTGAACAGGGCGTCCCGCTTGTCCACCCGCTGCCCGCTCAACACCACCGAACTGATGGGAATGCGCTTCTGCTCCTTATTCAAGTTAGGCACCACGAACTTATTCAGATAAGTCCCGATCCGCCCCGTTTCATCGTCGCGCGCCAGAAACTTCAAGCTGTAAGTTCCCGGCAGCAGCGTGAACCCGGTGTCGTATTGAATCGGCTGCTTCGCCAATTGTGCCGCGGTCGCCCCGCTCAGCTTCATATCCACCTTGTCCCGCACATTGGCCACCGTGACGTTGTACTCGTCCTTCACCTCGCCGATGAAATCGATCAGCGTGTGCTCCGCGCCGCCCTTCCGCGCCAGCGCCAGCTCGCTCCCCGGAATCTTCGCCACCACCGGCACGAAATACTCCGCCGAGTTCAACTGGAAGTAATTCACCTCCATGGCGATGGTCAGCTCGGTAATCGGGTCGCCCAGCATCAGCGCGTCGATCAGTTGCCGCTCTTTGTCCACCGTGGTGAACTTCTTGAACTCCTTGCCGGCATAATATCCCTGCCGGTAATCCAGCTTCAGCGAGGCGTCCGCCAGCGTGATCTTGATGCGGCGGAACCGCCCGTCCATCGCCGTGTTCGCCGAGTAATACCCAATGATGTAGTAACTCGTGATCGCCTTCTGCGCCTGCACCACGCCCTGCGACAGATCGTTGTTATCCAGCAGCGCCTTGCCGCCCGTATCCGCCGCCAGCGCGTACAGCGTGTCCTGCGACTTCTGGAAGTTATTCGTGTTGGCCATCGCCGACATGCCGGAGTACATGCCGACCCCGCCCGGCGACCCCCGTGTCGCATCCCCCAGCGGCGATTGCGCCACCAGGCCCCGCGCGTCCACCGGGTAGAACGACACGTTCGCCCGGATCGCCGCGTTGGTCGTCGCCTGGAACTGCGCCTGGTTGTCGATCCCGTTCAGCTTCAGACCGCTCGCGAAGTACACCAGCACCTTCTTCTCGTTGAGCTGTCCCAACATCTTGACCGCGGTCTGCAACGCCCCCAACTGCCGGTCCGTGGTAAACAGGTTGAACTCGCTATCGTCCTCGCCGAACGCCGCGCCGGTGTCGGCCGTGCTCTCGTCGTTGGCGTTCTCGTCCAGCCCGGTGTCGGCGATGAAGAGCTTGTTGATCACCGTCTCCAGGTCGTCGCGCTTGTCCGTGAAGTCCTGCAACACCTGCACCGCCGCCCCGTTGAACGCCATGATCGCCATCAAATCCGCCGGCAACATCTGCGTCCGGATGAACTTCATCGCCGCCCCTTCCGCGCGGATCTGGTCCGGCACCGGCATGGCGCTCATGTCGAAGTACATCGCCATCAGCCGCCGGTCGCGATACCGTATGTCGCCCGGCCGCTCCGGCGTAATCTGATGCGCCGTCACCCCGGGAACCGCGATCTGGTTTGCGACAGGCGCCCCCGCGGGCGTCGCCGCGGGCGCTGCCGCCGGCACCGCTGCCGGTTCGTCCGGTGCCAGCATCTCGTCCAGCTTCTGGAATTCGCAGAAGCTGATGGTCTGCGCCACGCCGTCTTCGGTAACCGTGAAATCCTTGGCCGTCAGCCCCTCGACCGGCTTCCCGTTTTTGTCCTTCACCGTCACCGTCTCAATCACCAGTTGTGTGTTGGCCTGAAACTTGACGGTCCCGTTGGCGGCGGTCTGCGGGGTCTGCACAGAGGTTTGACCAGACTGTTGCGCCCCGGCCAGCAGCGCGAAAATCAGTGCCATGGAAATTGCTTTCATGCTTAGAACCTCCACCGCAAGGTTGCTTGCAGGCTACGCATGGCGTTGGCCGTGACCGGCAGTCCGAATTGCGAACTGCTCACCACCGTGTTCCAGCTCGGATACGTGACGTGATTGAGCGCGTTCGTGGCATCGAATCGCAGATCGAGATTTTCCGCGAACGTGCGCCCCAGCGACGCGTTCAGGGAGAATTGCGCGGGGCCCACAATCGAGTTTCTCCCCGCCGAGCCCCACTGCCCCGTCTTCGGCGCGGTAAACGCCGCCGGATTCAGGTGCCGTCCCGGCGCAGCCGCCTGCACCGGAGCGCCCGTCGTGTCCGGCCGTATACTCCCAGTCACGCCTGTTCCCTGGACCGCAACCGCATAGATCGGGGTCGCCGGCAGTCCGCTGCCCGTGTTGATCTGGTTGATCAGCGTCCACCCTTTGAACGCCGTGCCCTTCCAGCCGTGCAGCAGCGCTCCGCCGCGCACCCCCACGCCCGACGAGTACTGCGTCTGCAAACTCAACAGGTGCCGCTGGTCGAAGTTCGAAGGACCGCGTTCCGCGCTCAGGTCCAGCCAGTTCTGCGCGATCACGCTGCTCCCCTGTCCCCGGCCGCCCAGCGCCGCGTTGTCATACGAGCGCGCATACGTGTACTGCGCCGTCGCCGTCAATCCGTTGTGCAGCCGCCGCCGCAACTGCAACTGCCCGCTCTCCCGCGTCGAGTTGCCGTTCGAGGTCATATACGCATACCCCGCGGGGCACGAAGGGCATGGGTTGACCGCGCCCGCCGGGTACGTGTTGGGCAGGAATGCCTGCACCGCGCGCGTGCCTTTGATGCCGTTGTACGTCGCCGTCATCACCATCGCCGCCGGCAGATCCATCTGTGCCGAGGCCTGCCAGGTCTGCGCGTTGCCGATGCGGAAATCCGGGTCGATGGCGAAGGTATTCGGCGTTACCCCCGGCGTCAGATTGAACCCGTTGGCCAGCGTCAGCGGATTCAGCGGGCCGTTCTGCACGCTCAGGCTTTTCGAGAGCGGCGATTGCTGCGCCATCTGCATCGCGATGGTATTGTAGACCGACGTGTTGTAAGTCACCCCGTAGCCCGCGCGAACCAGCAGCGACGAGCCGAAAATCGGCCGCCAGGAAAGCCCGATGCGCGGCTGCACGCCATGCTTGTCCGGACGCACCAGCGAATCCGGATACTGCCGCCCGGTCAGCGCCCCGCTGGGACTGAGGCCCAGTACCGGCGCCTGCTTCCCAAAGCCCGGCGTGATATCCAGATTCACCAGCCGGCCGTACTTCTCCACGATCGGGCTCGAATACTCCCAGCGCGCCCCCGCGTTCAGCGTGAAGCCGGCGCTCACCCGCCAATCGTCGGTGAAGTAGGCGTCGTAGGAGGACGAGCGAAAGTACTTATCGGCGTTGCCGAAGGCGATCGAAACCGTGTCCGGAGTCCCCAACAGAAAGTCGGCGAAATCGTTGCCGGTTCCGGCCACGCCCAGACCGTCCGCCGCTTTGACCTGCGTCGCTGCACCGGTGAAGCCGAAGTTGCCGCGCGCATCCTGCTGTCCCAGAAAATTGAGTTGGATGCGCCGAAAGTCGCCGCCCATGGTGATATTGTGCGGCCGCTTCAGCCACATCACCGAATACGAAACCGCGCTGGTCTGATTGCGCAGGAAACTATCCTGCCCGTCGTTCAGCCCCGCATAACCGCTATTGAACGAGAGGCTGGGCGGCCCCCAGTTTTGCGGATCCTGATTGTTGCCGGCGATTCCCGCCTGCTCCGATACGTTGGTGTGGTAGGCAAAGAACGGCGTATTGCGCGCCGAGTACCGGGTGTACTGCGCGCCCAGCGTGCCGTAAAACGTCTTGTTGAAGGTGTGCCGCCAACTCACGTCGAGCCTCATCCCCTGAGTGTGGTTGCTGTCCACGAACTGAAAGAGGTTCGGGCTATCCGAGCCGGTGCGCTGATAGCCGAAGGAGCCGTTCACCGAATTGCGCGGGTTAATCGCTTTGTTGACGTGCGCCTGTAGGGCATCCGCGGCGGAGGTGCCTACCAGCGGGATCTGGTAGTTGAAGCGCGCCGATGGGTTGAAATTGGGCTGCGGATAGAATTTCATCAGCTTGGCGGCCTCGGCCGCGATCCGGTCCGCGGGAATCTGGTTGCCGGGGAAAGGCGTGCCCTTTCCGGTGAGGGGGTCGATCGAGAACGGGTCGGTCAACTGCACCGGCTTGCCAGACTGGTTCAGGGTCTGCGAAAAATCGCCGGCACGCTCCGCCGCTGTCGGCATGAGGCTGGTCGACGTGCTGGCGTTGCGGTTGCGCACTCCCTGATAAGCCACGAAAAAGTTCCCGTTTTGGGTGCGGAACAGGTGCGGGATACTGAGCGGGCCGCCGAACGTCCCGCCAAAGCGCAGATGGTTGTAGGCCTGCCTAGGGGTGTCCTGGCCGGTGATGGAGAAACTGCGCGCGTCCAGCACCGAGTTGTCCAGTATCGTGCTCAGGTTGCCGCGATACCCCGAGCCCGGTCCCTTGCGGAAGTTGCCGATGGCTCTGCGTTCCACCCCGTTGCTCACGCTGCCGTTCACCAGTAGGGCGTCGCTCGCGCCCGGAGTGGCTTCATCGATGCCCGATGACGCCGCATCCGCTGCCGGCGGCTCGCCCGATCCGCTCAAACTGGGCGGGTTCCCGTTGGATGCGTTCAGATCGGCGCGTTGAAAATCCGGCCGCGCCTTTTCCGCCGCCGCGGCGGCAGCCGCCTTTGCCGCCCTGGATCCCTTCCTGGCAGGCGGTGTGGCCGCTGCCGAGCTGGCCGGTGGCGCGCCCGCCGTCGCCGCCGGCGTGGTGCTGGGCGGCGCGCCAACCGGTGGCGCGGGCGGCGGCGCCGCTGCCTTGATCTCATCCAACGGCAACAGCTTCAGTTCCCACTCCGGGCTGGGCGCATCCGGCGCGATGGCCACTTCGTTTTTCAGGGTGGCAAAGCACTGCATCTCCACTTGCAGGTTCCACACCCCATCCGCCAGGTCGGGAAACGTGTATACGCCCCGCGGATCGGTGATGGCCACCAGCTTCTTGTCGCCTCGCGTGGCCGTCACCGTGGCGCCCGGGACCGCCAGGCCCCCGAACTTCACCATGCCGTGATGCTCCGAAGCCGGCAGCGGCGTACAGGCCGTACAGGCGATTATCCAATAAAAAAGAGTACTGCGGATCTGGTTCCGTGCCATTCAGCTCTCGGTACAACGACGTTTCGCGGGATACACCATTAGCGTCCGAACCGCAGCCACCGCCGTCTTAGTCTATGACGAGATTAGACGCCATTCCGTTCGGGAAGTTTTGAGACTTCGCTTCCGCGGACATGGCGAAGCGAAGCGTGTTCCACAACTGTGACGCTAGTTCTCGGTGGGGACTTTCTCCGCACCGTCGACTACCAGTATATCCACCGGGCTCTTGCGACCCTCCAGCCGCAGCCCCAGCTTCTCCTGGAGCGCCCCGAAGATGGATTGCCCGTTCGGATCCGACGTCTCCCCGTGCGCTTCTGCACCGCCGCCTGCTTGCCCGCCCATGATCCGCATCTTCGTCAGGGCGCCGCTTTCGTGCTCGTCCGGCACCCACTCCAGATCGATGTCATAGGTGCCCTTGATCCCGCTCAGATCCACCACCGGACGATCCAGCATCTGGGACAGGGCAGCGGCCAGGGCGGACAGCGTCATCTGACCACTGAATGCGCGGCCCTTCGGGCTAAACATATTGCGCATTCTGCCCTCCGGCTCGCCTTCCAGGGGCTTCAGTTTGAACCCGCTTTTCGCCACCACCATGGCGTACACCGGCATCACCTTCTGTTCGCGGTGCACCTTGAGCTTGAAGCGCTCCGCCAACAGGCTTTGCAGCATCAGGGGAATCTGCGATTTTGGGGTATTCGGCGGCACCTTGGCCATGATGTCGAAGCGCGTCGTGTCCAGCCAGTCCGGTCCCGAGACTTGGAACTCCTTCAAGTCGTAAGCCCGCGCAATCACCATCTTCAGGCTGACGTTCTTGTAGTCGATCATCCCCGGGTCGCTGCCTATCTGCACCTTTAGCTCGCCAGGGTTTGCCGGCGGCGGCGCCGGCTTGACCGAGGCCACCTCAAATGCCGGCGCGGTTGCCGGAGTCTGGCCGAACACCGCTCCCGCTGTAAGCAGCGCCAGGCCGGCGCACACATTCACTCGTATGGTTTGAAGCATCATGAAGTTCATAACGACATGGCCGGCCATTTTGTGACAGCCGCGATCCCGTCCGTGTGCGGGCGCGCGACTTAGAAGTGACCGAGTACTTCAGGCAGAGCCGCGACCGTTAGGGAGCGCTGGCAGCGCGTTACCTCTGAGCACGGCCGCGGCAACCGCTCCCTGACGGTCGCGGCTCTGATTGGGGTCCACACTGGTGCACTCCTAAGGGTGCCGCCCGCCCACTTGCGGTAAGCTGATGAGGATGGAAGGCGAACTGATCGGCCTGTGGCTGCTGTCCAAGGGTTTTATGGCAGGGTTGGCGATTGCAGTGCCGGTGGGGCCGGTGAACGTGCTGTGCGCCTCGCGGACGCTTCGCAAGGGACGCCTTTCCGGCCTGATCTCGGGGTTCGGCGCGGCCACGGCGGACGCGCTGTACGGCGCCATCGCCGGCTTCAGTATCACGTTCCTGATCGACTTCCTGGAGCGCGAGGAGTTCTGGATCCGCGTGATTGGCGGCCTCCTCCTGGTAGGATTCGGCGTGATGTACTTCCGCAAGAAGGCGCAGGCAATAAGTCTGCCCGGCGAGGACGGCGCGGCAGGCTCCGACTTCTCTTCGACGCTGCTGCTGACCCTGACCAATCCCACCACCGTCCTATCCTTCCTGGCGGTGCTGGCCGGCCTCGGCATGGCCGGGCATCGCCTATGGTGGCTGACCTTCCTGCTGGTGGCAGGCATCTTTTGCGGGTCGATGCTGTGGTGGGTGACCCTGGTGTTGATGGTCAACCGGTTCCGCGACCGTTTCGATCAGCGGGCCATGCGCACCATGAACCGGATTGCCGGCCTCGCTATCGGCGGTTTCGGTATCGTAACGTTCATACTCGGCCTCAAACACGGCCGGTAGAAACCGGTCGCTTAAACGGAAAGGAGGAATCTTGGCACGCCCACTCGTTCTGATTCACGGCTATTCCGCCGAAGGTAAGGATTTCGAGAATCTTAAGCAGGCACTGGTCTCCCGCGGGATCGATTCCAAAGATATCGATATCTGCAATTACATTTCGTTGAACAACGAAATCACCATCAAGGACATCGCCGAAGGTCTGGATCGGGCCTTCCGCTCGCACCCGGTGTTGGGCAACGAGACTGAAAATTTCGACGCCATCGTGCACTCCACCGGCATGCTGGTGCTACGCGCGTGGCTGGCCAACGCGGGGCCTCCGGCGACCAACGCGCGCCTCAAGCGGCTCAAGCACCTGGTCGGCCTGGCGCCGGCCACGTGGGGCTCTCCGCAGGCGCACAAAGGGCGCACCTGGCTGGGCGCCATGGTGAAAGGCAATCGCCAGATGGGCCCTGATTTTATGAACGCCGGCGATCGCGTGCTGGAGGGCCTGGAGCTGGGCAGCAAGTTCACCTGGGACCTGGCGCATCTCGACCTGCTCGGTCCCGAGCCCTTCTACGACAGGGGCAACAACAGCCCTTACGTTGCCGTCTTCATTGGCAATACGCCCTACGAGGGACTGGCCAGCCTGGCCAACGATCCCGGTACCGATGGCACCGTGCGCTGGGCCGGTTGCAGCCTCAACGCCCGCAAGATCACCATCGACCTGACGCGGATTCCCGTGGCCAATGCCAGCCGCCTCAGCATCACGCCCTGGGCCGATTCCCGCCTGGACATCCCCATGATCGCGGTGGACGGGCGCAACCATGGCTCCCTGGTCGGCTGGCCGGAACCTGGGATGGTGGATCTGGTGGCTGCCTTCCTCAAGGTGGGCGACCCGGGCGGCGAGACTTCCGATGGCTGGCTGGCGCGCGCGCAGAAGTACGGCGAGGTGGGGCTGCCCAAGATGAAGATCAATCCGGGCGCCGCGGCCGCCGGCCTGGAAGGCGAAGCCAAGAAGCTTGTCGAGCGCATCCTCGGCCACAGCGCCGAGGCGGCATTCGAAGGCTGGCAGCAGTTCGTCGTCTTCGCCTGCGATGAACGCGGCGACGGCATTCCCGATTACATGATCGAGGTGCTCACCCAGCAGCCGGATGGCGAGTGGGTTCCGTTCCAGGCGATGTCCACCGATGTCCACCCCTACGGTCCCGACGCGAGCTACCGCTGCTTCCACGTGCGCCTGCCGGCGGGCCTCTCCAGTGGCGGCGTCAAACTGCGCGCCCGCATCAGCGCGTCCACCGCCACGGAACTGCTCGGCTATCAGGGCTACGGCAGCGATGCCCAGCAACTGGGATCCACGGCCGAGCCGGTGGAGATTGACCTGGACGATCTGGGACCGGGCAACGGGTCGATGTTCTACCCCTTCACCACGACGCTGATCCAGATCGTGCTGAATCGTGAGCCGCTGCCGTTGGACAAAGTCAGTCGCCTGCTGACGTTCCTGGAAAGCTGAAGCAGCAGGAGTCAAAGGCCGCTGCCGGGCTTCCATATGTTCTCTACGGCTGCCCTAAGTTTTTGCAGCTCAAATGGCTTTTGAATGAAAGTCCATCCGCGTTGGAGGACAAACCCCGTATTTGAGTATTCGGATAAGAGGATTATTTGTAGCCTGGGCCGTTTGGCTTGCAGTGTTTCGGCCAATTCTGGTCCGTCCATCTCCGGCATGGTTACATCAGAGACGAGCAGGTCGATTGGGCCTTCGTGTTCCTCGGCAATCTCCATCGCCTCCCGGCCGTTGCGGGCCGACAACACGCGATAGCCCCACGAAAGCAGTAACCGCTGCATCAGATTGCGAACCATTGGCTCGTCTTCGGCCAGCAGGACTTTCTTGGGGCCTGATTGCGCGACGCCGTCCGCCACCAACCGGGGCCTCACCATGTGGATGCGCGCATCCCAGTCCATGGCCGTGGGAGGCTCCCGTGTTTCAATCGATCCAATCGCCGCGACTTGGTGCATGTGAAATAGTCTCCTGAACGCACTATGGGCCTCCTCACCTGTTGAACCCCAGCAGCGGGGTCCAACCCATTGTGGATAGTGAGGAGGCGGGAAAAGGGGTTACAGCCAAAATCTGTGACCTTTCGAGATTACCGCCCGTTCTTGCCGGAGGCGGACGCGGGCTGGGTAATCGCATTCATCTGAAGAGTGACCGCGGTCTGCGCCAGTAGTCTGCCGTTCACCGACGCTCCAGTGTTCACGACGATCATTGTTTTTGCCAGGCGTTTTGGAAGATGGCTGGCTTGCTCTCGTCTTTTGTGCCATTTGTTTCATCCTTGCCCCGGGCGATCTATGGCGGTTTGGCAGTGGGGTCGCCATCTTCCATC
>Ga0097691_1001594_pt1 | contig 16371 bp, 15 predicted proteins | sample NGESurdeep072012_8_FD_72858 | JGI IMG/M metagenome (GOLD analysis project Ga0097691, IMG submission 72858) | Arctic peat soil microbial communities from Barrow, Alaska - NGEE Surface sample 210-1 deep-072012 | ecosystem: Environmental > Terrestrial > Soil > Wetlands > Peat ... | reverse complement strand
CGAGAGGGCTCGCGTCGTCGGATACGGCCGCGTTCCCTTGAACGTCAGGTGCTCCATGAAATGGGCGCAGCCGGCCTGCCCGGGCGCCTCGTGACGCGAGCCCGCCAGGACGTGCGCCTCCACCGTGAATGACCGGGCACCCGGCAGTCGCGCGGTGATGACGCGCGGCCCGGCCGGTAGCGCGGTTCGTTCGAACATCGGCCGAAGGGTATCCGATACGCCGCCGCCCCGGACGCCGACGGCCCATCGGTCGGGTCGCGGGCGGCTATCCTTGACGCGCGCGCGCACCCCCGAGACGGGACCCAAGGCCGCGCGGCAGACGCGTTCCCTGCCGCACGGGCCTGCGGCTCCCCGCCGGGCCTGGTGATCGCACGGAGGAGAGGACGAAGGATGGCCAGCCGACTCCTGAAGCCGCTGTCGCTGCTCGCGGCGGGTGCGCTCATCGTCAGCGCGTGCTCATCGGGCGGCGGGAGCGCCAGCCCGTCCCCGGCGGCGTCGGGTGCCGCCAGCGCCGCGCCGTCGAGCGCTGCGAGCACCAGTCCGGCGGCGTCGGGCGCCGCCAGCGCCGCGCCGTCGAGCGCCGCGCCGTCAAGCGCCACTGCCTGCGAGGCCGGCGCAGCGGCGGGGACCCAGATCCCGGATGTGGTCGCCGGCCAGTTCAACGTGGCGATGGTCCTCATCGGCCCGCACAATGACGGCGGATGGAGCCAGGCCCAATACGACGGCCTGGTCTACATGTGCGAGCACGTCGCCGGCACACATGTCGCTTATATCGAGAACGTGCCGGAGGGCACGTCCTCCGAGCAGGTCTTCCGGAGCCTCGCGCGCAAGGGCTTCGACTTCATCGTCGGCACGTCCTTCGGCTACATGGACCCGATGGCAACCGTCGCCGAAGAGTTCCCGAACCAGACGTTCCTCCACCTCACAGGCTACAAGTCGAACGGGAAGAACTTCGGCAACCTCATGGGCGCGGTCGAGGACATGAAGTACCTGGCCGGGATGCTGGCCGGGTCGCGCGCCAAGCTCGACAAGATCCCGAAGCTCGGCTACATGGCGACGTTCCCTATCCCCGAGGAGCTTCGCCTGGGCAACGCCTTCATGCTCGGCGCCAAGAAGACCTGCCCCGAGTGCACGATGGACGTCCGCTGGATCAACACCTGGCATGACCCGGTCGCGGAGAAGAACGCGGCGGCCTCGCTCTTCGACGCCGGCGCGGACGTGGTCCTGACCGGAGCCGACACGCCGGCCGTGGCCGACGTCGCCCAGCAGAAGGGCAAGTGGGGCGTCACGTACGACTACTTCGGCTCGTGCAAGGTCGACCACTGCCTCACGACCCCGTACTGGATCTGGGGTCCCGAGTACGCGCGGATCGCCGAGCAGGTCAAGGCCAAGACCTACAAGGCCGGCTACGAGTACTTCGACGCCGACTCCGGGTCCCTGGGCCTCTTCGGCTTCATGGCTGGCCAGACGCCCCAGCCCGGCATCAAGGACCTCCCGGCGGCCGACGTCCAGGCGGTCAAGGACCTGCTGGCCAAGATGCTGGCGGGCCAGTTCACCCGCTTCGACGTCTTCGCCGGCCCGATCACGGACAACACGGGCAAGCAGGTCCTGGCCGCCGGCCAGAAGCTGCAGCAATCCGACCTCGACCAGTTCCCGCCCGGCACCCCCCCCTGCACCGTCTGCATGCACTGGTGGGCCCAGGGCGTCAACGCCACGATCCCCAACTAGGAGTCGATCGAAGTCGAAGCCCGCGACGACCGGCTCGTCGCGGGCTTCGTCGTTCCACGGAGCCCCAGCCATCGCATGACCCTCGAACTGGTCATCCCCGACCCGCGGCTTGCCGTCGAGATGCGTGGGATCGTCAGGCGCTTCCCCGGCGTCGTCGCCAACGACGGGGTTGATTTCGACCTACGCGTCGGCGAGGTGCATGCTCTGCTCGGCGAGAATGGCGCCGGCAAGAGCACGCTCATGAACGTGCTCGACGGGCTCTACCGGCCGGACGCCGGCGAGATCATGGTGGGCGGCCAGCCGGTGGAGTTCCGATCGCCGCGCGACGCGATCGCCGCCGGTCTCGGGATGGTCCACCAGCACTTCGCCCTCGTGCCCACCCAGACCGTCACCGAGAACGTGCTGATCGGCCTGGACCGGCCGCGCTTCCGGATCGACATCGGGCGGTACGACGACGAGGTCGCCGAGCTCGCGGCCCGCCACGGCCTGGGGGTGGACCCGCGGGCCCGGATCTGGCAGCTCTCGGTCGGCGAGCAGCAGCGCGTCGAGATCCTCAAGATGCTCTACCGCGGCGCCCGGATCCTCATCCTCGACGAGCCGACCGCGGTGCTGGCTCCCCAGGAGGCGCAGGACCTCTTCCGGACTCTCCGCTCCATGGTGGCCGATGGGACGTCGGTCGTCTTCATCAGCCACAAGCTCGGCGAGGTGGCCCAGATTGCCGATCGCGTCACGGTCATGCGGCGGGGCAAGGTGACGGCCTCCGGGATTCCCATCTCGGAGACCACCACGGCCGGGCTGGCCCGCCTCATGATCGGACGAGACGTCGTCGAGACGATCGAGCGGACGCCGTTCGACACTGGCCCTGTCGTGCTGAGCATGCGCGACGTCGAGGCCGAGAGCGACCGCGGGTTGCCCGCCCTGCGCGGCATCTCTCTCGAAGTCCGCGCGGGCGAGATCCTCGGGGTCGCCGGGGTCGCCGGCAACGGCCAGTCGGAGCTGGCCCAGGTCCTGACGGGACTCCGCCACTGCAGTCGCGGCTCGGTGACCGTGAACGGGGTCGAGGTCGGCAATCGGACGCCGCGGGACGCCATCAACGAACACGTCGCCCACGTGCCCGAGGATCGGACCGGGGTTGGCTCGGCACCCAACCTGTCCATCGCCGACAACCTGATCATGAAGAGCTACCGCGAGGCGCCGGTGTCAAGACACTGGTCGATCGACACGGGCGCCGTGCGCCGCTTCGCCAACCGGCTTCGCGAGACGTACAGCATCGCCGCGCCGTCCGTGGAGACCGAGACCCGCCTCCTGTCGGGCGGCAATCTCCAGCGCCTCATCCTGGCCCGCGAGATCGCGTCCGAGCCGCGGCTCATGGTGGCCGTTCAGCCCACCCGGGGCCTCGACGTGGGCGCGATCGTCACCGTCCACCGCCTGTTGCTGGACCAGCGCCAGGCCGGGTCCGCGACGATCCTGATCAGCGAGGACCTCGATGAGATCCTGGCCCTCGCGGACCGGGTCGCTGTCATCTACGAGGGGCGCCTCGTCGGGCTCTTCGACGCCGCGGACGCCGACGTGGCGGAGATCGGCCTGCGGATGACCGGCGGGATGGCATCGCGGCCGCCGGAGCCTGGCGACGCGCCGCGGATCGTCCCGTGACCACGAGCGCGCCGGCCCACCAGCCCGACCGCAAGCCCGTCCGCCTGCCGTGGGCGATCCTCCTGGAACGGCGGCTCGAGATCCCCCGCTGGCTGCCGGTCGCGACCACGATCGGCGCCGTCGTCGTCGCCCTCGTCATCAGCGGGGTCATCCTGTGGTTCGCAGGCGGCGACCCGATCGCCATCTTCATCCACATCGTCCGCTCGTCGTTCGGCAGCCTCGGCGTCCTGTCCGACACGCTGGTCATGGCGACGCCGCTGATCCTCACCGGCCTTGCCTGCGCACTTGCCTTCCGGATGCGCCTGTGGAACATCGGCGCCGAGGGCCAGTTCCTCATGGGCGCATGGGGCGCCTCGGCCGTCGTGCTCATCCCGATCGTCCCGGCCGGCACACCTTCGATCATCACGATCCCCCTGATGATGGTCGGCGGGATGGCCGCCGGCGGCGTCTACGGGGCGATCCCGGGGATCCTCAAGGCCTTCCGCGGGGTGAACGAGATCATCGTCACCCTGATGCTCAACTACATCGCCGCACTGTGGATCGCCTACTGGGTCTTCGGGCCGTGGAGCGAGGCGGGCTTCCAGCTGACCGCCCAGTTCCCGAAGGAGGCCTGGCTGCCGCGCCTCTCTGACTACTCGAGCGCCGTACCGGCCTTCTCCGGCCTGACGGTCCACCTGGGCCTCATCTTCGGCCTGGTGGCAGCGATGCTGGTCCGGTTCCTCCTCTTCCGCAGCCGGAGTGGCTACGAGATCCGGCTCATCGGGGACAGCCCGCGGGCCGCCCGGTATGCCGGCATCAACGTCGCCCGCAACACGGTGATCGTCTTCGCCCTCTCGGGCGCCCTCGCCGGGCTCGCCGGGATGAGCGAGGTGTCGGGCGTCGTCCACCGGCTCCAGCAGGCCATCTCGCCCGGTTACGGCTTCACCGCGATCATCGTGGCCTACATCGCCAAGCTCCACCCATACGGCGTCATCGTCGCCGCGATCGCGTTCGGGGCCCTGATCCTTGCCGGACGCGAGATCCAGCCCTCCGGGATCCCGGCGATGATCCAGGGGATCATCCTCTTCTGCCTGATCGCCAGCGAGGTCGCCCTCCGGTACCGCGTCCGCATCGAGCGGCGGATGGCCTGATGGACCCGACGATCATCCTCGCCGCCGGGGTCGCCTCGGGGACCGTCCTCCTGTTCGCCGCCGTCGGCGAGATCTTCGCGGAGCGGGCTGGCGTCATCAACCTGGGCGTCGAGGGGATGATGCTGATCGGCGCGGTCGTGGCCTTCGGGACGGCCGTGGCAACCGGCAACGCGTGGCTGGGCCTCGTCCTGGGCACGCTCGCCGGCGGCCTCCTGGCGGTCCTGCACGCCGTCATCACGATCAGCTTCCAGGCCGAGCAGGTGGTCTCCGGCCTGGCCCTGACCTTCCTCGGCACCGGCCTGGCCCGCGTGCTCGGCGAGGACCTCTCGAAGGCCGGCGCGATCGCCCTCCTGCCGACGCTCACGATCCCCGGCCTGGCGGCGGTTCCGGCCATCGGGCCGATCCTGTTCACCGACCAGAGCGTCCTCGTCTACGCGGGCTACATCGTTGTGCCGATGGCCTGGTACTGGATCAACCGGACGCGGCCGGGTCTCCATCTGCGCGCGGTCGGCGAGAGCCCGACGGCGGCCGACACGCTGGGCGTCGACGTCTACCGCCTGCGGTACGCCTACGTGGTGGTCGGCGGCCTCTTCGCGGGCCTCGCCGGGGCGACCATCACGCTCGCCATCTCGCCCGGCTGGTTCGGCGACCTGACGGTGAACGGCCAGGGCTGGATCGCGATCGCGATCGTGATCTTTGCCCAATGGGGTGTTGGCCGGGCGGCCCTCGGCGCCTACGCGTTCGCCGCGATCCAGAGACTGCTGATCGACATCCAGGGTCCCGAGCAGCTGTTCGGCTTCCCCAATCCGTTCTACGTCAACCACACGCTGACGTTCTTCCTGGGGATGGTGCCCTACGTCCTCATCATCGCCGTGCTCGTTGCCGTGTCGGGCGAGGCCATCCGAAAGCGGATCGGGGCTCCGGCAGCGCTTGGCATCTCCTACGTGCGGGGCGAGCGCGGCCACTGACCGTCGCCCGGGCGGGCCCGTCAGGCCTCCTCGTCCTCCGGGGACGCGAGCAGCTCCATCTGGACGAACCCGCTGGTATCGAACGCGAGCTGACCCGGAGCCTGGGCCCCGGGACCGCGTTCGTCGAGCTGCGCATACTCGAGGACGACCCGTTCGTCGCCCTCGACCAGCGTGTAGACGATGAGCCGGTCCGGCCGTGTCTCAAAGTCCAGGTGCTCGAACGAATCAACGTTCAGGCAGATCGAGACCGGCGTGAAGTAGCTCGACGTCTCCGGCTCGTCGATCACGACCCGCTCCACCCATCCGGTCCCCGACGCGACCAGGTCCCGGCCACGGAAGTAGCGGTACGAGACGGTCTGCTTGACGAGCGGGCGGAGCAGGTTGTGGATGTCCGTCCGCGACGCGACGATGCCGCTGTTCACGTAGAACTTCGCGGGGGTCGGACGCGCCATCTGGCATCTCCTGCCGTTCCGCCGTTTTCTCGGACGAGCCGCCCGCCCGTGCCGCCTGCTGAGCCGGGGCGCGGACCCGCCGATGGTAGCGCAGCGCGCGGCGCCGGATGCGACTCGACGAGTTGCGATTCGGGATCGTTCAACCCGACTGTCGTGGGACGGCGACCCGGGCGCACCCGCCGCCGACCGGCCGGGCCTATCATCGGCACATGCTCCTCGTGATCGATGCCGGCAATTCCCACGTCACAGTCGGCCTGGCCCGCGATGGCGACCTGATCGCCTCGCGGCGCGCGGCGAGCCGTGCCAGCGCGACCCCGGACGAGCTCGAGGTCATGCTCGAGGGCCTGCTCCGGCTTGATTGCCAGGGCCTCGCCGGGGCGGCGGCCGTCGCCATCGCGAGCACCGTCCCCGCGCTGACAGATGCCTTCGAGGCGATCGCGGCACGACGCGAGATCCCGTGCGCGGTCGCGTCGGCGGGCACGATCCCGATGGCCGTCCACGTCGACCGGCCGGGCGACGTGGGCCCGGACCGGCTCGTCAACGCGTATGCCGCCGCCCACCTCCTTGGCACGCCGGTGATCGTCGTCGACTGTGGGACCGCCACCACGTTCGATGCGGTCGATTCGCAGGGCGCGTTCGTCGGCGGCGCGATCGCGCCGGGCCTCCAGCTGGGCCTGGAAGCCCTGGCCGCGCGGACCGCACGGCTGCCTCTCGTCGAGCTCCGCCTTCCGGACGGCATGATCGGGCGCGACACCGCCTCCGCGATCCGGGTCGGCACCGTGCTCGGACACCGGACCATGATCGAGGGAATCCTCGGTCGCATCCGGCGCGAGCTGGCGGCGGGCGCGGGGATCGCCCCGCACGAGGTCCGGGCCATCCTCACCGGCGGCCTGAGCGCGCTCCCCTGGGCGCGCACCATCGAAGGCCTGGACGGGATCGATCCGGACCTGACGCTCAAGGGGCTGATCCACTTCCATCGGTCCGTGACCGGGGACGAGGCGCAGGCGTGAGCCAGCCCGGGCGTCTCACCGGTCGCCTTGTCGCGCTGGGCATCACGGGCTCGATCGCGGCGTTCAAGGCCGTCGACCTCCTGCGCCTCTTCCGCGCCGAGGGTGCCGATGTCGTGGTGCTGATGACGCCGTCGGCGACCCGCTTCGTGGCCCCGCTCACGCTCGCGGCGCTCAGCCGGCGGCCCGTGGATGCGGACGTGCTGGACCTGCTCCCGGACGGACGGATCGGCCACGTGATCACCGCCGACGCGGCGGATGTCGTGGTCGTTGCGCCGGCGACCGCCCACTGGCTCGGCGCGATGGCGCATGGGCTTGCCGCGGACGTCGTCACGGCCACCTGCCTTGCCACGTCCGCGCCGGTCGTGGTCGGGCCGGCCATGGACGGCGACATGTACGCCCATCCCGCCACCCAGGCGAACGTGCGGATCCTCCGCGAGGAGTTCGGCTACCGGATCGTGGAGCCGGAGACCGGCGGTCTCGCCTCCGGCCAGGTCGGGATCGGCCGCCTCGCCGCGCTCGAGCGGATCGTGGACGCGGCGATCGACGCGATCGGCGAGCGTCCGATCCGGAAACCCGATCCCGCCGACCGGCCGCCGCGCCTCGCCGACGCCGACGATCTGGCGCGGGACGCCGACGACCTCGTCGGCCGCCACGTGGTGGTCACCGCCGGCGGGACCGCCGAGCCGATCGATCCCGTCCGCTTCATCGGCAATCGAAGCACCGGCGCGATGGGAATCGCCGTGTGCGAGGCTGCCCGCGACCGCGGCGCCCGCGTGACGCTCATCGCCGGCATGGTTCAGGCCGCGATCCCGGCCGGCGTCGAGGTGATCCATGCGGAGACCGCGGCCGCGATGCAGGCCGCCCTCGCGACGCTGGTGGAGACGCCGACCGGCGGGGCCGGCTTCGACGCCCTCGTCATGGCAGCCGCCGTAGCCGATTTCCGGCCTGCCGCGCCCGCTGATCGCAAGATCGCGCGAAGCGACGCCGGCCTGACCCTTTCGCTGCTCCCCAACCCGGACCTGCTCGCTGAGCTGGGTCGCCGCGTCCGCGGGCTCGACGAGACCGGCGCGCCGACCGGTCGGCCGATCCTCCCGCGGCCGGTCCTGGTTGGGTTCGCCGCGGAGACCGGAGGCCTGGACCGAGCTGCCGCGAAGCTCGGGGCGAAGCGCGTCGACCTTCTCGTTGCCAATGACGTCACCGAGACGGGGTCCGGCTTCGGGACCTCCACCAACCGGGTCACTCTCTTCGCCGCCGATGGCGGCGTGGACCCGCTGCCACTCCTGCCCAAGCGCATCGTGGCTGACCGGATCCTGGATCGCGTGGCAGCCCTGCTGGACGCTCGCGACGCGGCAGCGCAGACTGGCGCGACACCCACCTCCTGGAGAACGAGCTCGTGAGCAGCACGTCCGATGCCGCGCGCCGCCTGACCATCGTCGACATCGCGCGCATGCACGCCGACGGCGAGCGGATCGCGATGCTGACCGCGTACGACTACCCGACGGCCGGCCTCCTCGACGAGGCTGGCATCCCGATGCTCCTCGTGGGCGACTCGCTGGGCCAGGTGATGCTGGGCTACGAGACGACCGTCCGCGTGACCATGGACGAGATGCTCCACCACGCGAAGGCGGTGGTCCGCGGCGCACACCGGGCGCTGATCGTGGCCGACATGCCGTTCCTCTCCTACGCCACGCCCGATGACGCGGTCCGGAACGCCGGGCGCTTCCTCCGCGAAGCCGGGACGCAGTCGGTCAAGGTGGAGGGCGGTGTTCGAACGGCGCGGGTCATCGAGACGCTTGTCCGGGCCGGCGTTCCGGTCATGGGACACATCGGCCTGACGCCCCAGGCGATCAACGCGCTCGGCAAGGTCCGCGTCCAGGGCAGGACCCGCGAGGCTGCCCGCGCGCTCCTCCACGACGCCCTCGCGGTGCAGGAGGCGGGCGCGTTTGCCGTCGTCCTGGAGCTCGTGCCGGAGCAGCTGGCCGCGGCCATCACGGCGCGGCTGCGGATCCCGACGATCGGCATCGGGGCGGGTGCCGGATGCTCGGGCCAGGTCCAGGTGGTGACCGACTTCCTGGGCCTCGGCTCGTTCCTGCCGCGCCACGCGAAGCCGTACGCGGACCTGCGCGGAGTGATCCTCGCCGCCGCCGCCGCCTACCGGGCGGAGGTCGAGGCGGGAACCTTCCCGGGGGCCGCCCAGGCGTCCCGGATGGACGACGCGATCCTCGACGAGGTCCTTGGCCACGCCTCGGACGATCGGACCGTCGAGGGACCGCAGCGGATCGACGCCGGGATCCCGCTCGATCGCGACCTCTGAACGGCGCCCCGTGGATGTCGTCCGGAGCCGCGCCGAGCTGCACCACGCGCTCGCCGCACTCCCCCGCCCGCTGGGCCTGGTCCCGACGATGGGCTGGCTCCACGCCGGCCATCGCTCGCTGATCGCGCGGGCCCGCGACGAGTGCGGGGCGGTCGCGGTCTCGATCTTCGTCAATCCCCGCCAGTTCGACGATCCCGCCGACCTCGCGAAATACCCCCGGGGCGAGGCCCGTGACCTTGCGCTGTGCGCCGATGCGGGCGCCGACCTCGTGTGGGTTCCCTCGGTCGATGACGTCTACCCGCCCGGATTCGACACGTCCGTGACGGTCGATCGGCTCACGCTCCCGCTCGAGGGCGCCGCCCGGCCGGGCCATTTCGCCGGCGTCTCCACGGTCGTTGCGATTCTCTTCGCGGTTGTCCGGCCCGACCGGGCCTACTTCGGCGAGAAGGACGGCCAGCAGCTCCGGGTGATCGACCGGATGGCCCGCGACCTGGGGATCACCGAGGTCGTCCGCTGCCCAACCGTGCGGGAGCCGGACGGCCTTGCCCTCTCGTCGCGCAACGTCCACCTCGGGGCGGATGATCGGGCCGCGGCGCCGGTCATCCATCGCGCGCTGCTCGCCGGGCGGGCCGCGTGGGCGTCCGGCGAGCGCGACGCGGCCGTCATCCGGGGCCGCGTCGGTGACGTCCTCGCCACGGAGCCGCGCGCGGGCGTGGAGTACGTCTCCTGCGCCGACGACGCGACGCTGGTCGAGCTGGAGCGGATCCAGGGGCCCGCGATGCTCTCGCTCGCGGTGCGGTTCGGCGCCACTCGCCTCATCGACAACATCCGCCTCGGGTGACGGAATGGAACCAGGCGACGCCACGACGCGTCACCGGTGCGGGCGACGCACCCTCGCGCCGCCATCCAGCAGCCGTGAGGTGACGTGATGGCTCATCGGAGCGTCCAGGAGCTCGCGGGGACGCGCGTCGCCATCGGGTTCGGCAGCCTCCTCGTCATCGCAGCGCTCCTCGCCGCCGGCTGCAGCGGCTCGGCCAGCGGCCCCCTCTCCGCCGCGGGCGCTCCCGTGCAGGAGCCGGCCGCGGCCCCAGCCGCGATGCCCAGCGCTGCGGCGTCGACCCCCAACGAGGCCACGGGGTCCGACAAGGGAGGCGTCACTGCGCAGGGTGGCTCCAGCGTGCCGGATGCGAGCGGCCCGCTCATCGTCCGCACCGGCCAGCTGGACTTGCAGGTCGCGGACCTCGAGGCGGCGATCCGCGACGCGTCGAGTGCGGTCACGGCCGTCGGCGGGTACGTCGCAGGTTCGCAGCGCAGCGGCGACGCCGACAAGGCCTCCGCGAGCGTCATGTTCCGGATCCCGGCGGCGCGCTGGACCGACACGCTCGATGCGCTTCGGAAGCTCAGCGTCAAGGTCCTCAGCGAGCAGACGTCAAGCCAGGAAGTCACGGCCCAGGTGGTCGACCTGGGCGCCCGCCTCGCCAACCTCCGGGTCACCGAGAGCGCCCTCCAGGCGATCATGGAGAAGGCTACGAAGATCCCGGACGTCCTGGCGGTGCAGGAGCAGCTCACGGGCGTCCGGCAGCAGATCGAGGAGCTGACGGCCCAGAAGCAGACCCTGGAGAACCAGGCCGCGCTCGCGACGCTCACGGTCAACTTCACGCCGCCGCCGGCCGTGGCCGTCACCCAGGTGCGCGAGGGCTGGGATCCCGCCCGGGAGGTCGATCAGGCCGCCGCGGCCCTCGTTGGCCTGGGCCAGGGGCTCGCCAGTGCCGGGATCTGGCTCCTGGTCGTCTGGCTGCCGATCCTCCTGATCGTGGGGCTGCTGGCGCTCATCGCGATCGTCGTGGTCCGGCGGTTCCGCCGCGCAGCACTTCCCCCCGCGGCCATTCCGCCCGTTGCGGAGGCGTGACAGCGGGCCCTCAGATTTCCTGCCGACGGAAGGCGATCCCCGCCACGCCAACGGCGAGACAAATGAGGGCCAGGTTGACCAGGATCGGGCCGCCCAGGTCGCCGCCCGGCAGGCCGAGTGCGAGCGCCATGGCGGGCGTGGAGAGCCCGGTCGGAGCGTAGGCGCCGATCCCCGGGATCGCGGCGACGATTCCCGCCACGATCAAGGCCACGAAACCCGCGCCCCCGGCGACGAGCGACGACCGCGCCAGGACGGAGAAGAGGAACGTCACGCCGCCGATCACGAGCAGCGAGAGCCACAGCACGACGCCGCTTGCCACGAACCCGGGGAGAGGCAGCGCCTCGAACAGCAGGGCGGTGTACAGCCACGCGAGCGCGTACCCCGCCGCGATCCCGGCCCCCAGCAGCAGCGCGATCGCCACCGCCTTCGCCATGATGAACGCGCCGCGCCCAACCGGCTTCGTCAGCACGAACCCCGCCGTCCCGCGCTCCTTCTCGGTCGCCACGGCGCCCATGCTGACGAGGATCGCGATCAGCGCGCCGAACTGGCCGAGGTTCTTCACGAGCTGCGTAACGGCGTCGGCCGTGGTCGGCGGCGGCATCGTGATCGTGAAGCCCGCGGTCTCGGTGCCGGCCATCTTGATGATGTCGGGCAGGAGCTTCGCGAGGAGCGGCGACATGGCGCCGAACGTCGCGAGGACCGCCACGACCACGACCAGCCGAAGCGTGCGGACCTGTTCGCGCACCTCCTTGCCGAGCAGCAGCCGGAACCCGCCGAAGGCGCTCACGCCCGCACCTCCCCGGCCGTCCCGACGAGCGCCAGGAAGACGTCTTCGAGGGTCGGCCGAACCCGCTCGAAGCGCGCAAGCCGGACCCCCGACGTGACAACGAGCGGCAGCACCTCGGCCGCGGCGCGTTCGGCGTCGGTCACGAACACCCGGATCAGGCCGTGCTCGACGCGCACATCGCGCGTCCACGCCTGCGCGCGCACCGTCGCGGCCAGCGCGGCGACCGCCGCATCCTGGTCGGGCTCGGGGTCAAGCTCCAGGATCGGTCGGGCGTGGCTCGCGAGCAGCTCGTCCATCGGCGCCTCGGTCACCAGGCGGCCGTGGTCGAGGATCCCGACGCGATCACAGACCCGCTCGACGTCGTTCAGGATGTGCGTGCTCATGAAGACCGTGCACGTGCCGCGCAGGCGGCCGATCAGCTCCAGCACGTCGCGGCGTCCGGCCGGATCGAGCGAGCTCACCGGCTCGTCGAGGAAGAGGACCGACGGTCGCGGCAGCATCGCCTGCCCGATCCCAAGGCGCTGGCGCATCCCGCCCGAGTAGCCGCCGATCCGCCGATTCGCCGCGTCGACAAGGCCGATCATCTCCAGCACCTCGTCGACGCGTGAGCGCAGGGCCAATCCGTCGAGCCCGTGCAGCCGGCCCACGAACGTGAGCAGCTCGCGCCCCGTCATCCACCCGTAGTAGCGCGGATCCTGGTCGAGCGCGCCGATGCGTTCGGCGAGGGCGCGCCCGCCGGAGGTGGCGTCGATCCCCGCCACGGTGGCGCTCCCCTCGGTGGGCCGGGCGAGGCCGGTCAGGAGGCGCAGGGTCGTCGTCTTCCCTGCCCCGTTCGGCCCGAGGAAGCCGAAGACGCAGCCGGCGGGAACGTCGAGGTCGAGATGATCGAGCGCGACGTCGAGCCGGTACCGCTTGGTGAGCCCGTGCGTGCTGACCTCGCCGGGCGCGGTCGCGGCGGAGGTCACGCGTCCTCCCGGCCGATCATGAAGTAGAGGATCGGACCCAGCAGGCTGAACACGAGGATCACGAGCGCCCAGACACCCTTGTTGCCGCCGCGGACGCGTCGGTCGGCCCGGAGCAGGTCGCGGATCGCGAGGCCCAGAAGGGCGAGCTCGATCACGAGGATCGGGAGGATGAGGAGGAGGATCTGGCCCGTGCTCATTCGGCGCTCCCAGTGGTGCGGCCCGTCGACCTCGGGTCGGCGGGAAGAAGGATGGTGGCGAAGAGACGAGCCGTCCGCCCGTCGCCCGGCTGGTTCGCCGCGAACGGCATGACGGCGGCATTCAGGGCGGCTGCCATCGTCGCCAGCTCTGCATCGCTGAGCTGGAGGACGACCACTCGGTAACCGACGCCATCCCGGGCCAGGTCCGGAGTGTCGGCCGCGACGTACCGGCCGAACGCGCCGAGGAGGCTGGCGACGAACGAAGCAAACCAGCGCAGGTGGTCATCGGGCGTGGCGTTCGCGAGGTCCGCCGGCAGCAGCGACGCGGCCCCGGGGTGGAGCACGAAATGGCGCTCGACGGCACCACGCGTCCGGCGCTCCTCGGCGTGGCGCGTCCGTGGCTCCTCCGCCACGGCGAGGATACCGCCGCGCCGCAGCGCGTTGAGATGCCGGTAGAGCGTGGCGGGCGGGACGTCCGGCATGCGTTCCTGGAGCTCTGCCGCGGTCATCGGGGCGCCCGCCCCGAGAGCGACGATGAGGCGCATCCGGACGGGATGCAGGATGAGGTCGGGGCCGTGCGCCCGAGCTGGCGTGGTGGCTGAGCTGTTATCATTCACGATAGTGATAACACTACGCCCGGTCCACGATGGTGTCAAGCCGGAGGGAAGAGGTCCGTTGGCTTCGAGACGAGCCGTCGGAGCGCGTTCAGACTCGCTGACTTGAGATCGGACGAAGTGCTCCGCCCCATGAGCGACGTCTCCGCGGCGTCTTGGATCGCGCAGAGCTTCTGCTACGGGCGTGCTGGGGCGGTCGCGAACGGACTCGCGAGTACCGCGAGTGCGATCAGCGCGAACGCGGCGAGGAGGACGAACGCGAGGCGGCGGTTCCGCCGAGTCACGCCCGCAGACGGCGGCGCCGCGGTCCCGGGGCGCGGTCGTCGTCGACGCCGAGAGGCGCGCTGGCCGCCGCGGCGGCTCATCCGCGCGGCGTCGTCTTCCGCTCGACGAGCGCGATCGCCTCCTTGAGACGCGCGATGGTCTCCGGATCGACCGCGTCCGGCTCGAGGTACGGGCCCAGCCGCTCCAGCACATCGCTGACGAGGCCCAGGAAGACGCTCGCATCCGCGACGAAGAACTGCGGCTCGTTGTTGTAGCGAACCAGCGTCAGGCGGCCCTGGAGGACACGCCGATCCTCGATGTGCGCGATCTGCGTGGCGAACGTGTGGCCCTGGATCCCATCCGGGTTGTTGAGGTAGTTGAGGGCATTGTCGATCGCAAGGCCGAAGCGGGCCCGCCACGCCACGAGCCGCTCGTGCACCTCCGGAGAGATCCGGACCTCGGCGACTTCGTCGAAGACCTCTGGCGTCACGGTCAACAGGCCGACCAGCGTGCTGCCGGCGCGCGCGCCGAGCATCACCTGGAGCGACCGCTCCAGCGTGAAGACCTCGGAATCGAACCGCGGGCTGGTGATGACGTCGGTGAGGAGATCCTCGACGTTGTCCAGGACGGCCGTGTCCGCCATCGCCGTCCCAAGGTGGCCGATCTCTTCCTTGAACAGGAACTTTTCTTCGTGGTCGAGCATGCCCGGATGGTACACCGGGCGAACACGCGCCCTGGCCAGCGTCCGTGTCGGCACAGCCGCCGCGCGCGGGACGACCGGCCAGACGAGGGTCACCCGCACGGCCGCGCCGCCGCGCGGCGGCCCGCGCGGTCAGTGGCCGCCGTCGCCGAGGCGGTCGAAGATGTTCGTCGTGACGCGCGCCACCCGTGCATCGGTTGGCGTCACGCGGCCCCGGTACGTGTGCTGGCCGAAGGCGTCGAGGGCCCAGCTCCACTGGAACGTGCCCGCGGAGACCACGGTGCCGCCCGCCGGTGTCGTGTAGACCGTCGCGGTATGCACGGTGGGGTGGCCCGTGGGGTCCACTCCCGGTTGGGGTGTCACGACTGGGCTCTGCGCCCAGACCTCGACGCCCGGCGGCGAGTCGGCCGGGTACAGCGTGTCATATTCCTGTCCGACGAGGCTGACGAAGCGGTCCCCGTCGCGGACGCCCGTCCCCTCGTAGAGCCAGTGGCCCGAGTTGACCACGACCCAGTCGGCCGGGACGCGTACCGCGTGGCCGTACATCTGGCCGATGACACGCGATTCCGGCTCGCTCACGGGCGCCTCCCGCCAGTAGCACGTCGTCAGCTCGGGGTGCGTTGCCGTGATCGGGTCCTTCGTCGCCGACTTGTAGCAGATCATCCGGCGGCCGGGCCCCAGCGGCGATGGCTCGAGCCGCATCTGCCAGTAGATGCTGTTGGCGACGAGGAATGCGGCACTCGCCCCGGTCGCCAGCGTCGCCTCCAGCGTGTCGCGCATCGGTCGGGACCAGTACTCGTGGTGGCCCGCGAAGACGAGGAGCCGGCGGCCCCCCACGACCTCGGGGTGCATCTCGAAGTCGATGTCGGCGCAGTACGCCACGTCGCGGCCGTGGCGCTCCTGCCACCGGACGAACGCGGCCTCCCAGCGCGGGAGGTAGCCGGCCCCGCCGGCCTCGGAATACGGCCGGTCGAAGCTGATCTCGTGGGCCCGTTCGACGGTCAGGCCGTGGAACTGGCCGGCCGGGATCGTCCCGTAGAACGACGGGCCGTGGTGGTTGTAGGCCTGCCACGTCGCGGCCGCGTTCACGTAGAGCACCGACGCAGGCGCTACCGCGCCCGGCCGGACGATGAAGACCGCCGAGCCGGCGGTCCCTGCCGTCGGCTCGAGGACGACCACGTACATGCCGCTGGGCCAGTCAGGCGGGACCTGGATCCGCAGGACCTCGGGCCACGGCTCCTCTGAGCGTCCCGACGCCGCGTCGACGACGAGTCCCGGCGAGAGCTTCGCGCGGAGGCCGCGGTCGACCCGCATGAGCCGTCCGCCCTCTCCCCCGTACCAGCCGATTCGGTACCAGCGGGCATCGAGACTCGCATCCCCCCGGACGCGGAGGCCGAGCGAGTCGCCCGGCGCCACGGACGTCCTGTCCAGGTAGCCGAGGACGGTCGCTCCGGTGCTGAGGCCGGCCCGCCAGCCCGGGTTGCCGGGCCGCCGGTTCTCCTCGGCGACGGCGCTTGGAAGGCGCGAGGGAAGCGGTCCAGGGAGGCTCGGGGACGGTGAGCCCGTCGCCAGCGAGGCTGGCGGCACCGACGCGGCCGAAGACGGCGACGGGGAACGCAAGGGGCCCGTCCGATCGGTCGGGCCGCACGCCGCCAGGACGAGCCCGGCCGTTGCAGAGAG
>Ga0097691_1001591_pt1 | contig 16399 bp, 15 predicted proteins | sample NGESurdeep072012_8_FD_72858 | JGI IMG/M metagenome (GOLD analysis project Ga0097691, IMG submission 72858) | Arctic peat soil microbial communities from Barrow, Alaska - NGEE Surface sample 210-1 deep-072012 | ecosystem: Environmental > Terrestrial > Soil > Wetlands > Peat ... | reverse complement strand
CGAGATGAGTTCGGTCTTCGTGGTAATAACGGACATAGTCTTTCAGCAATCTTCTCAGATGCCGCTGGTTCAAGACGATCACGTGGTCGAGCAACTCCCGACGCACACTTGTGCCTACCAAAAACTCATTCTCGCTGAACTGATTGCACTTAGCGCAGTGTGGCAATAGGCTCTGGTGATGCTCCCGGTCTTGGTTTTCTTGCTCGCCACTTTTCGTGATTCGCTCCGTACGCGAGTTGGGCTACAGGCAGAAGTCCTCGCCTTGCGCCATCAACTTCTCGTTCTCCAGCGCCGGAACCAGAAACGGCGACTCCAGTTGTCGGCCTTTGATCGTCTTCTCTGGGTTTGGCTCTCGCGCACTTGGGTGGACTGGAAATCGGCACTTCGCATCGTGAAACCAGAAACCGTGATCGCATGGCACCGCAAAGGCTTTCGGCTCTATTGGCGTTGGAAGAGTCGCCCTCGTCATGGTCGTCCGCCGGTAACGACCGAGGTGAGGCAGCTGATTCGACGCATCAGCGCCGCCAACCCAGGCTGGGGTGCACCACGCATTCACGGCGAGTTGGGCAAACTCGGCATCAAAGTCTCGGAGACAACGGTCGCCAAGTACATGGTGCGGCACCGGCACCCGCCTTCCCAGACGTGGCGTACCTTCTTGAGCAATCACATCAAGGAGCTGGTTTCCGTCGATTTCTTCGTGGTTCCGACCGCTACGTTTCGCTTGCTGTTTGTGTTCGTCATCCTTTCTCATGACCGTCGCCGCCCCGTTCACTTCGCGGTGACCAGCCACCCGACTGCGGAGTGGACGGCGCAGCAGCTCTTGCAGGCCTTCCCCTGGGACACGGCTCCTCGCTATTTGTTGCGCGATCGTGACGGAAATTACGGCAAGGTATTCCGTGAAACGGCCCTTGGGCTTGGGATCAAGGAAGTGCTTTGTGCTCCGCGCTCACCCTGGCAGAATGCTTATGCGGAGCGGCTGATCGGGTCGATACGCCGTGAGTGTCTGGATCACGTGATCGTCTTCCACGAAACTGGTCTCAGGCGAGTCTTGAGATCGTACTTTGAGTATTACGCCCACTCGCGAACTCACCTATCACTCGAAAAGGACGCACCGATTCCTCGCGCCGTACAGCCGCCTGAGTTCGGGAGGGTGGTGGAGTTGCGCGAGGTCGGCGGGCTGCATCACAGATACGAACGGCGAGCGGCCTGACCGATCCACACTTGACTTGTGGTCTGCGTTTACGTTGCCGGCCTCGCGCGCACAAAACCTTCTACCGTACGTTTATCGCCAGCAGATCGCGAATCGATGACTCAAGTAAGAGGTCCTAAAGGATGCTGTCTGAGCTGCGACATCAGGGTACGACGGACTTTTCACTAGGGACAGGTGCTGACTCTTGGAGTTCACAAGGAGATTAGGCTTACTGTACCTATGCTGACCTATCTTAATCGACGACTGCAAGTTAGTTACTCCTGCCTCTTGAAAAGAATTAATGATTTGGTAACGGGCGGGCAAGTAGGAGTCACTAATTGTGCACTAATTGCAGCGCCTGCAGTGAGTGCCAAATACAAAACACATTATGCGCCTCGCGTGATCGTTTCATGTACGCCACGGCGATGGTTCATCCCCCCCAACAAGCGACTGGCCTCTTTAGGCCTTGCGGCGCTCTTAAACTTGTGGGACACTGCTCCTGCGTTCAAAACGGGAACTGCGGAGAGCGAAATCACGATGTGGAGCCGCGAGACATGGAGAAAGACTACGACTACTCAACATTTCGAGTATATCTTTTTTGTGCCGCGACCAACAGTGAGAGTGATGTTGTCAGCATTTGATTGTTCGTAGTCTATTTGACTAGTGGTCGGTCGCCATACTATCATAGGTTTAGAAGTTGGTGTTATGTGTTCGTAGAGTTATAGCTTAGAATAAGGAGGATATCTAGGATGTCGACTCTGACTGCTGCAGCTACGGGTCGGTCTGCAGCTGACTTCGGCCTCAAGCCAGGCCAGCGTTGTCGAGCGGCCAACTGTTTCTATACTAGAACAAGGTGGTATGACGCCACCGGAAGTGTAATCGGCTGGGGTGATTTGTCAGTGGATGACATCGGGCGTATTCAGAAACGCTTGCGCTCAGGGGAGATTTTCTTCGTTGTCGATAGCATGACGAATTGGCTCGAGCCGTCTACTGTAACCCCTACTAGCCAACTGCTCAAACAAGGACCGATCCTGATCACTGACCGGGAGATCTATCTAGTAGCGGACTCAACTCGTGGCTATGCCAGCCCTATTTTTCGCTCAGGCCTAGCCGTAAAAGTCATCGATCCTGCGGGTGTCGCAAATCTGGCAGGATAGCGTTTGGGGGAAGCCTCTCATAGACCGTGAACTGTTCGCGGTCTTTTTTATTTGATTTCTCGCTCTGAGGGTCATTAGGGGTTGGGATGGACTGACCCCGAAAACTGAGACACGCCGATCGAAAATCAGAAACCTGTGCGGCTGGTCGTATCCCCAAGCTTCGTGCAACTGCAGTACGATCCACAAGGCGTTTGGCTGAGGGGTCAAATTGCAGTGCAGAATCTTTCGCCGATCATGGCCGATGACGAAGAAGCAGTACAGAACCCCGAAGGTCAGCGTCGGCACGGTGAAAAAGTCCATAGCAGCAATTGCTTCGCGATGGTTACTGAGAAAAGCTAGCCAACGCCGCGCTGGATCAGGATCGTGCTTCGCATGCTTCACCCAGCGAGAAACGGTTCGTTCCGAGATTTCGAAACCCAGTTTGAGCAACTCCCCGTGGATACGAGGCGCTCCCCAAGTTGGGTTTTCTGTGACCATGCGAAAGATCAGGTCGCGCACTTCCCTGCTGATTGGTTTTCTTCCGACCACCTTTCGAGCTCGCGAGATCCAGCTCCAGTACAATCGAAAGCCGGTCCTATGCCAGCGAACCACGGTCTCCGGGGTGACGAGGATCAACGATCTTTTCCACCCAGACCAAACCTTTCGCAGAACGACCCAGAACAGCTTGTCGACGGAACTTAGTCGAGGGCACGATCGCTTGGCGTGCAGAGCCAGCAGTTGTTGCCGAAGGGCGAGGTTCTCCAGGAGGAGTTCTTCTCGGGAGCGAAAGGCGGAGATGACCCAGCCGAGCAGATATCGATGACGCACAAACATCAGGGAATCATAGCGAAAAGCGCGCCGCGCAGGTGCGCCTGCAAGTCATTGATTCTGCGAACGCGCAGAGTTTTGGCGAGGGACAGCTGTTGATGCAAAAGCTTGAACAGGACACCGGTACAGAGGAAGTTTCCATTAGAAAGCCGGAGCAGTTTCGCTCCGGCTTGCGGAAAGTCAATCTCCAAACGGTTACCGCATCAGCTTGCGGCGCAGGGTGCCAGCGAGCCCAACAATGCTGGAGCCCAAAAGCAGACAGGTTCCCGGCTCCGGGGTAGATGTCGCGCCGGTAACAACCACATCATCCAAACCCAAATCGTAGCCGCTAGGGAACTCCGCCGCCAGATCCTTGAACTGAATCGTCACCGAGCTGCTAGTGGCGAGAAAGTTCATGGAGTTGTAGCCCCAAGGGTTCCAGTAGGTAATGCCCCTAATTGGGGCGGTGAAATTCAGGGCGCCCGTGGAAGAGCCGCTCAAAAACGATACTTCTACAACCGAGCCCATAGCGCCAGTTAGCTCCGACGCGATAGCAAAGCTGACGTTGTAAGTGTTACCCGGCGTCAGGCCGTTCATGGTCTGTTGGATGGTGTAGTCCACCCCGCTGCCGACTTCTCCCAGCACGAGCCACTGGTTTCCATTGGCCGCAGGGCCGGCGCCGTATTGATTGACATTTTGCAGACCCCAGGGGTAAGTGCCGTCTCCGTTCGGAATATACCAGCCAGTGACAGCATTGCCGATCAGCCCGAGGCATTGACCACCCCCGCTGCAGCCGAAGTTGTCCGCTTCGAAGCTACCGTTGACGACGAGATTTGCGGCCGGACTAGCAGCACACAACGACAGAATTGTGGCTATTGTCAGAACGAGGAAAATCCCTCTCTTCATGTTGATGCCTCCTGTTGATCCTCTCAACCTATGACCATGGGATGACAATGGACCGTAGAAACAAACCCACATCCCCCATTTTGAGAAGCACGTATAGGCCCAAACGCGAGATCCCATAAGCTACAAGACCTAGAAGACTTATCTCTACTGTCCCGGTCCTGGTATCGGAGGATGTGTGCAAAAGGTTGCGGCTTTAAGGAAAGAAGGTACCTTACCCGGAATTTCCTTTTTGGTCTCAAAAACGACACCATAGTACACCCGACTCGCCTGTTCGCGACACTGTGCAACCGATTTTTCATCGGGAGCACTTCCGACGGTCTGCCACCCGCACCAGCACAGCCCAAAATTGCCCCATTTGTGGCCTACTTTTGCAACACCTCTCCTTCCCCCAACTTGCCGTAGACAGATTTTGCGCGACTGACTTGGCCACCAGCTCGCTATCCCGTCTGTAGCGGCAGCAGCGCGATCCGGCCTAGCATCGCCCCGAACCGCCGCCGCGTCAGATGACCTTCCGCCAGCAAAAGCCAGTAGTAACGAGCATGCTTCACCAGCCGTTGTGGTTCGCCAAAACTCGGCGCGCTCGCCGAATCAGCGATTTGAGGACGCGGCACTCGGCCACAAGCACTTTGGACTGATCCCCAAAACTGAGACACGCCGGGTTGCTACACTCCACAGGCAAAGAACCCGAGATGGCAAGAAAGCGAGTTGATCAGGAGCTGCGGGGGTGCGGCACAGATTCCCACCGTAGGAGGAATTAGCGACTGTTTACCGATTAGTTAATATGCAGTAGGCAAAATTGTAACTGTCAAAGCCTCAAAGAACCGCAGAGCTCAACAGCTTTCTATAAGCGGCCCGCAACTGTTTCAATATCAATCACTTAAGATCAACAAATTTCAACAAGTTTCACTAAGCATTGGAATCTGGTTCGGGATTAGGTGAGTTACCTTTTTGGTAGACATCTTATCTCCCGTAGATTCAGTAGGTTGCATTTTCTGGATTGTTGAGCGCTGTTGATCCTTGAGGAATTCCAAGTTACAAGTTTGACTACAGGGCCATGCCAGTCTCGTCCATAAGGTCCCGATCTCATTGAAAACTGGCGCGCATTGTGGGCGTAGCTGACGCCCAACCACCTGGAATTACGCCAGGTGTTTTAGAGGGTTTCACCGAATGTCAGCCTCGGCAGCCTGAAGAACCTCCTTGGCGGCGATGACTTAATAATGGTTGCGAAGAACCACAGGTTGCTGACGAAAGGCGAGGGTTCCTCGAGAGTGTCTCTTCTCGGTTGATCCGTTTGCGCCGCAGTAAGTAGCTGATTCTTTGAATGTACGGAGTTTTGGCGAGGGACAGTTCGCCATCGCCGGCTGCCGATGTATTTCACTTCAACGGCAGAACTCGGTCGGCTTCGGCGACTGCGATAGAGGCAGCTCCAAGGCCAACTCTTGTGAACGAGCCATACCGTGTCGGTAGGTAGCTGTCATCTCTTGCGCATGCACCTTTCGCAGTGCGCTTTGAATAATGACGAGGCACAGGACGCCCGGGAAGTCTTGCAAGAACTGTGCGAGGAGATTTTTGCCGAGCAATTAGCGGATTGGTTCGCGGATGAAAGCACTTGGCCTGTGGACCGCAGTATTGATGTCTTCTGCTGTTGGTTTGATTTCCAACACCATTCGGTGCTGGTGGATCTCTGCGATGATCTGTTGATCAACGAATCTGGTTGACGTCGTCGCGACTACACTTCCACCCGATAACGAGGCGATCCCTTTCTGGAAAGTGACATCCGCTATCGGCCGCACAGAGTTTTCGTTAGGTACAGGAAGCCACTTTGGTCACTCTCGCGGCTACCGGGATCAAAACTGACGATGGAAGTATGAGGGCAGACATTGCCCGAGATGCAGTCGAATTCTTCTCTAAGCAATGCGAAATGCTTGGCCTCGATCCCAACACCTTCCGCCCATTGGAGGAGCACGACTCCCGTTGACTTCTCCCCTTCGAATACTCCACCGATTGTGAGATAGCTACGGCGAATGGGGACAACAAGCCCGCGCTAATATCTGCTACTCGCTAGGCAAAACACCACTACACGCCAGACTAGTGAGTAGACGGCGAAGTTCAGGGTCATCACGAACCGATTTGACCGGGTATCCCTTCTTGAGCACGTCCCGAAGCGTTTCGCAGGCTGCGGCACTTTCGCCAGCAATCGCTTGAACCACGACCTGACCGTACTCTAGGGAGATGTCGCCTGGAGAGATCGCACGAGCTTGGCGGATCCAATCGGCTGCTTCACTTCGGTTACCAATCTTTACATTGTAAATCGCTAGTTGTCCCATCGTGTCCGAATCTTGAGGATTCGTGCCCAAGCTCTTGTGAGCTAACGCAATAGCTCGCCTATAAGCTTGCAAAGCGTCTTCTCTTTGTCCACATGATCGATACGCGTCGGCAAGATTTCCTGTCATCGTCATGTCACCCGGCTTCATATTCTTCGCCTTTTCAAACGCGCTAATACTCTTACAATATTGCCCTAAGCCAAAGTACGCCGCTCCGAGATTCGAGTACGTGTCAGGATCTGGGTGAATCTTCAAAGCCCGTTCGAACTCAGCGATTGAATCTTCGTAATTACCCAGCTGCAAATATACGGCACCAACATTCTCGTAGCCGAGTGGGCTGTCAGGTTCTAGCTCGACGTAACGTTTGAAAGCGTTCAATGCCTCATCCATCTTACCTAACTTAAGCCATGCCGCGCCCAATCGGAAATGGTTATTCGAATCGTCCGGATTGAGTTGGATGGCGTTGTGGAACGACCTAACCGCATCGTCAAGCTTGCCCGCAGCCTCGTACGCTTCTCCGAGTCGGCGGAAACCCTCATCCGAAGGCGCTAGTTTCACGGCCCGGCTGATCTCAGCGATAGCTGCATCATTCTTTCCCGTCGCCGCATAGACGCTGCCCAATGCGAAATGAGCCTGTGGCAGCTCGTCGTCTAACTGCCGAGCCTGACTCGCGGAGTTTAGGGCGCGATCTAGCCATGAACCGTCTTGGGTCTCGTGATACATAGCTATCCTAGCGTCCGTTAATCCCGTGTAAGCAAGCGCAGACTTTGGGTCTTCACGAATGGCGTGTCCGTAGAAATCAATGGCAGCTTCCACATGGTTATTCTTCATCGCTTCTCGACCTAGTAAGTACAGGTTGTAAGCCTCGCCAGCTGGCGGAGGCGTAACGCACGCAAGCGTTGAAGTTTTACGATCTAACCCGATGTCTTGACCAACCTCGATACACATCTCGTCTTCCAGGTCGGCCAGTTCTCGCACAGTTCCGTTGAATGTTCGGCTCCATTGCCTTGGCTTCGTCCGACTCCAGAACCTCCACTTGTCCTTGACATCTTGTAGACCAATATTGACCTTCACTTTGTCGAACGTCCCCTGCACATTGCCTTGGATGAGCCGACCGGCGTCTAACTCCTGCGCGAACTTCTCTGGCGAAATTGCGTCGCGTTCAGGTCCGGGATTGACGCGCCACGCAGCGCGAAATCCGGGCAATCGGTTGAGTCGCGTCGACAGGTTCTCGCCCAGGCCTTCAGCAACGTAACTTAAGATGAGATCACTGCCGTCCAGATGAAAGGGCGCGACGGCTAATAATCTCGGATCAGGAGGGCCCGAGATCTTGTCGATGAACTTCCATGCAGGCAACGCGATTGCGACCACCGCTATAACGACTACCACCGGGAATGTGGACGCCCGCCATCCACCTACTTGCACCGCGGAGTATCGAAAACCGTTTAAGATAATTGATATCTCAGTACCAAAAATGCGCCTTGAGTACTTCTGCCCGGGCTCTAAATAGATGCTGTCAAGATGCGGATCCACGTACTTCGAATCGCAATAAAACCACTGCAATACGCGAAGAAACATCCACAGTGCTGTCTCGGCGTCTCCAACTGTGGTACTGCTAATAATGCCATGATGAATCTTGTTCGACAGCTTGCGAATGCTGTGCAGGAATACTAAAATCTGTTCTGGAAGGGCGTTGGTCTTCTCCAAGTCCTCCAGTCTTCCGTTCAAATTATCTGTTGTCGGCGTGCGGTCTACAGCTCGGTATACGAGGTCGGTGTACCGAAGTTCAACGCGCATCATACATTCGACGACCACGCCGCCATGTTCTCCCGTTCGGAGGACCCTGAGCAGGATGCGCAGTTCCTTAACGATCTGCTTATCCAATACCGCATCATTCAGGGTGGCGATATTCTGGTCTAGCTCTTTCGGAGATGTCGGTCGTGCGAGCATACGGAGCCGTTACCATTATCGGCGAGGTCGCTTTGCATGGAGAGCCAGCAGTTGTTGCCGAAGGGCGAGGTTCTCCAGTAGGAGTTCTTCTCGGGATCGAAATACGGAGACGACCCAGCCAAGCAGATGTCGAAGGCGCACAAACATCAGGGAATCATAGCGAAAAGCGCGCCGGGCGGGTGGGCCTCCAAATCATTGATTCTGCAGACGTGCAGAGTTTTGGCGAGGCACAACAGCACGACCCCGGTCGCAAGTGCGACTCCAGGCCCAACGGCGGGATTACCGGTTAGCCAATCAACAATGCGACCAGCATGTAACGGGGACGTCGGAACAGCTTCCGAGCTTTCGTGGGGTTGCATCAGCTGTGAGGCAATGCTATCACTTGACACGCACAATAAGAGTCGAAGACCGAACCCGGCAGTCTGGATCTCGGAGATGCACCGGCGATTCTGCCAAATCACGCGGTATTCTGCACGCCACGGAAACGTCGCTGCAGGATTACGAACACGGTTAGATAAACCGCAAAACATGCGAAGGCTAGTATCCAAAGCCCGCTGATAACGGTCCGCAAAGCTACTATCGACTGCTTCGTCCAGACTTTCTCAGGATCATATTCACTTTCTTGCAAGGCCTGTTCCGCCGTATACGAACTTGTGACCAGTGTCTTCATGTCAGGTCGAAGTGAATAACCCTCAATGATGCGTTCTCTGCCTTCACCCGGAGAAACTGAGAACCTCTCCAGCAAAATGAGCGAACTGGCTAAACTAATGACGAAAAGGCCGAGTGCAATGTTCATCCGAAGTCGGAGGCTTCTATCGTTGGCGTCGAACCAGGACTGAAATACCCAAATCACCGCCAAGAATTCCAGCAAAGCTGCGAGCGTTCCGATATTTCTCGCAGGGGGAGGTCCGAGTTTCAGCCAGATATCTGCCAATGGAGCCGCAATTGCTCCCTTTAGGGCCAATGAGGCCAATTGCCGAAAATCAGATAGCACTGCTTTGAATTCAGCTAAGCCAGTCGATACCATGAAGTCTCACTTTGGAGCTGGCGTAAACTTCAGAGTGATGGGTCCTTTGACCTCGAAATCCCCTTCCTCTGGCCCATTGAGATCTGAAGGCCACTCGGCGCGATAGTGGTACCAGCCGATCATCATGTTCTCGGCGGCCAGAAGGTCATTCCACTGAAACAAATCTCTAGGCGTTTGTGAATACTGATACTTCTTGTATTGCAGGAGAGTCATAACCCGCACGCGAGCTTTGGGCGGAACAATCTCGACATTGACGTGATATCCCGCGGCTGGGTCCCTAAGTCTTATCGGTTCTGCAGGCCGCAAACCACGATTTGCGGCAAACGCTAAAGTCGATGTCTTCAAATTGTCGAACTGCGTTTCAACCTCATTCGTGCATCCACCCAGAGGACTTGTCGCATCCATTGTAGGTCCTAATGAAGCAGGACGCAGAACGCAATACTTGATGGTCGTAATGATGGAATTCAACGAGTCTCGCCAGAATCGCTCCGCTGGAATCGCTGATTGAAAGTCGCGATGAAGAACTTCTGCCCGGATAAGTGCTTCGAGAGGTTGAGCAAGCGGATCGTCCTTGGAAAGCACCAAGTCTTTGGCCAGAGGCTTTCCATCATAGAAGAATGTGTGTTTCCCTGGATCGATGCTAAACCGAGTCCGAACAATGAACGAATCATTACCGTTCAAGGCTTCTGTGGCCAGCCGAACCAACAAGTCCACCTGCTCCTGGTCATGACTAGCGGAGCCGTGTAGGGGAGAGCCAGCCGCTTGAGCGTCTTGCCCCGGTGCAAATTGGACTGCAAGTGTAGAAAGAGTCATCGTGACGCTCGCAGACCACAGGCTAAGCCAAGCAGTGAGAACGAGGTGTGTCAACGCCGACATCTAAGTTCCTGTTCCCTGCCGCTAATCGAAACCAGAGGCAGCAGCAGTCATTCCTAGGGGCCGGATTTTAGCAGAGCAAGTCAAAAGTGAACGCCTTACTCCTTGCCCGCCGCTGTAAAGAGTATATATTATCTGCATCACGCCTTTTTCGAATGGTGTCACGGTTCGTACCAAGCGAATGACCGTACCTGCGCAAGTTCGACTTCGTTTGCGACGTCAACTTCTTATCAATGCACCGTGCCGAGCACGCTACCACACCCGTATTCGTCTCAATTCACATCCGGTCTTTCGGAGGTGGTTGGCCTCTGTCTACCTAGCGCTGTTCCTGCTGGCTGCCGTCATGTCCGGGCTTGCGCAGGCCGGAAGCCCCGAGGTCAAGGTTACCGTAACTGGACTCGATAGGAACGAGGTCGGCGAAGTCGCTCAAGTGCGATTTGAGGTCGCCGCTGGAATGCCCGCTCGAGCGCCGATAGACGCCTCCGAAGACAATAATCTTCTCGAACCAAGGCCCGGGAGGCTAGGGCCGCGATGGCTGGACGAATCGCACTTGGATCTTGTGGTCGTGTCCGTACCAAATACTGTCCGGCTGGCTGGGAAAGGATACATCGTTATTCCACCTGGTCAGATCATGCCATTCGGGGTTTCATTCCATAGCGACCGCATGCGGGTCGTGTTTCCCCTTTACTTGCCGGAATCCGAGCCAAAGGGATCACTCACAATTCGACCGCTGGTAGCAGGGTCGTTTCGACTTAGCGTGAGCCTAATCTCGGTGACCACGACTGGGAGCTTGCTAAAGGAACAAGTTCTATTCAATCAGGTGCGTCAACTCATCGACCATTCTCCGGTCATTATTGTCCAAGATCGCTTCACGGCGCCACGGCCGGATGCAATTTATCGTTCTCCGTCGGGCCGACATGAACTATGGGTGTACAAAGATCGATTTGATGTATTCAGCACAAAGTCGGGCGGTCTCGTACTAAGCCGTGTCGGCACAGACGCTCGGTTCTCACAGACAGGACGGTTTCTCACGTATGACGGTGGCCGAGCAGCGATGGTTGTCGATCTTCTTGATCGTAGGACAATTCTTACCCTAGATGGCGCAGGTCTGGTAGCATTTCTAGCAGGCGACGCTTATATCTATGCGCACCTTTTATACGGGAGTTTTTACTTTGCGTCGCCATTCGTTGACGACAACTATACCAACGATCCACTCGTCACGGTGGATAACACCGGTTGGCACTATGGATCAGGCAAAGGATGGAAGACTAAACTTGGATCTTCGAACTCGTGTCACATGTGCTTTATACTACCAACTAGTATACGCCTTGATGTGTCGAAGGGACTTCTGGTGGTCGACCCGAGGTTAGACAATCCAGGTTCTGACTTCCAAGGACATGAGATACAGCAGGAATCCGATCCGGGACAAAGAGTGCACGACTTCTTTAGCCTACTTACAGGCGATAGATGGTTAAATGCAATGGCTGTAAGCCACACATCTGCTGTGTATCTTTCTGAGTTGTTTGGCAGGCCGAATGAGTTCACGTTGACCCAATATTTTAAGAGTTACTACTGGGACTTCAGCAAGAATATAGTGCCTATGCGTGTTCAACGGCCGAGCTCTTTCAAGCAAGCTGCCAATGCTAATAACGGCCAGCCTGTGATTCGAACTATGCATGCCTCGACATTTGAGCTCAGACCCTCCCCTATTGATGAAATCCGTGAATTTCTACAACAAGGGGGCTTCGAGTTCCCGGTTAGTTCTGACCCCGACGAAGCGGGACATAAGGAGTACCCGTCCTCTGATGATGACCACTCGGGTGCACCTGCCAAGGCATATAAGACGTTACTCAAAGAGTTAGGCGACGGACACGAAGTGCTACTAAAGCCCGTGCCTGAGCAGGGCCATGCAACAATTGAAAGTTTCGCACCAGACGCCAAGGTTACTCACGGAGAGCTTGGACCGGAGCAAATGGCTGTTCAGTATTTAGTTTGGAAAGCATCCTGGGGACGGTTAGTTTCCCTCACAGAGATCAGCGGGCCAGGTGGAAGCGAGGGACTATATTCTGCCGATTTCTGTGTTTTTGTCATTAGGAAGACCGGTTTCGCATCTTCTGATAGCGGCAGATGCTTTGATGCGGCTAGTTTTGATGCCGAGTTAGCTTGGATGCAATTCAATCCCAGGCCTGTGGTGAAGCTAATTGGAGACAGATTTGCGGCTCTCGCCATTAACCTCGTGCCTCGTATTCTGATTGTCGACCTGCAGAACATGGAGGTGGTAGCTACAATTGATAGCGCAGTTGACACGGGAGCGATCAGTTACCTTGGCGTCTCCTCCGATGACAAGCTTCTGCTGCAGTGCAATCGCGATGGAAGATTTTTTGTCTACAGCATGAAGAGCGGAAAGCGACTGGTTTCAGGTCTGTCCGTGGACGACGAAACCGTACTGTTTGATGATAACGGCTACTACGATTCGAGTCCGGAGGGGGCCCATTACGTCTACTGGTTCTTCCCCGGCCTCGGGGAGCACTTCACCTTCAGCCAGTTCGAATCGCAGATGCACCGCCCGGACGTGATTCTGGATGAGCTGCGCAGTACTGCTCCGAAGGCCCAATCTGTAGTTCTTGACGCCCCTCCAAGAGTCGACCTTCAGATGTTAACCTTGCGACTCGACAGTCGGGGGCAGGTCAAAGTTCGCGTTGCCGCACAATCGCAGACCGAACTCAAGACAATGCGACTTTTCGTCGATGGCGTCCCGATTGAAGAGATTCCGCTCTCGGGGCAGACTGCGACCATCAATCGCAGCATCTCGATCAGCCAGGGAGTTCACTGGGTGACTGCGGTTGCCTACGACACCGCCGGCTTCAGCAGCATACCGAAATCAGCTCGCGTGAATGGAGCGACGTCGCCTCTGTCCAAGGGACGCCTGTTCTACGTCGGGGTCGCCGTGGACCAATATCCTGGGATTCCCGAGGGCAACCTTCGCTATGCCAAGCGCGATATGCAACTGCTTGCCGACACCTTGAAAGCGCGCGCAGCATCTCAGTATAGCGACACGGAGATCACCCTCCTGGCAGATGCTTCGGCAACGCCGGAGGCCGTCATCGCGGCACTGCAACAGGTGACGACATCAGCGAAGCCGGAGGACACACTGATCCTATCCTTTGCCGGCCACGGGGTAGCTGGCAGCGGTGGACAGTTCTTTTTTATGACCGGAACAGCGACAGTTGAGGACCCTATAAACGGCGCTCTCGACTGGAACCGGGCAGCAGCGGTGCTGGCGGAAAGCCGAGCGAAAGTAATTGTGTTGCTGGATGCCTGTCACTCGGGCTTTGCATCGCAGGAGACGGTAGTGCCGAATGATGCATACGCGGCGGCACTGATGCACAACCACAAGGCCGGCATGGCGGTGCTGGCAGCTTCCAAGGGACGCGAGTTCAGCCAAGAACGCGAAGGGCTTGAAGGGGGACATGGACTATTCACCTATGCTGTGGCACGCGCACTGGATAGCGACCGGAGCACGGCGGACTGGCAGCACGTCGGGGTCATTGACGTCGACGCACTGTATCGCTATGTGAAGAACTATGTATCGCAGATGACCCGCACGGGTCCGACCTCGCAAACGCCTTGGCTGTCACGCGACGAGCTAATCGGACAAGTCCCCGTGCTTTGATCAAGCTACGTCTTCGCTTGCGGAGCAGCAGGCGCGCGACGGCTTCCCTCCCTACCGCTGTGGTTCGTCAAAACTAAACGTGCCGAGCTTTCGATGCAAGGGGCCCTTTGCTTGGACGGCAGCTCTTACATGGCGTGATTTTCGAGCACTAAGAGCGTCCTGAAAAAAGGGCGGCAGAGTGCCAACCGTAAGCGTCTGACCAACACACCTGTTCGACAGGCGAAGTCTGTGTTGAAGTGTCCGGATGACCGCAAAAACAGAGTTGTCAGCGTCCAAGCGACGTACACGAGCGGAGGTTCAGCAGTTGGTGGATGAGTTTGTGAGCAGCGGTATGCGGCGGAGCGAGTTTTGCCAGAGTCGAGGTTTGAGCTTCAGCACTCTGGATCGCCATCTAAAGAAACTGCGTTGGAAGAGAAGGCGTAAGCCAATTTCCTCGGCCGGCCATTTGGTGCCGGTGGAGTTGGCGGCCAGGAAATCGCCGAAGCAGCACGAACCGAGTTGTGGGCTGGCGGTGGTGCTGCCGGGCGGGCGCCGGATCGAGGTACGCCCCGATTTTGATACGGCTACATTGGAGCGCCTGGTAAGTGTACTGGAGCGGGTGTAGGCCGTGTTTGGACTGGGTCCAGCTACAAGGATCTATCTGGCCGCCGGGGTCACCGACATGCGCAAGGGGTTCGAGGGGCTGTACGGACTGGTTCGGGATCGATTGTCGTGCGACCCCCTGAGCGGGCACCTGTTCTTGTTCTGCAACGGCCAGCGCAATCGGCTGAAGGTTCTCGTCTGGGACGGTACGGGACTCTGGGTCTGTGCCAAGAGGTTGGAGAAAGGGCGCTTCACTTGGCCGCAATCCGGCGATGCGCAGGGCAAGGTCATCCTGAGTCACGAAGAGCTTTCTCTATTGTTAGGTGGGATCGACCTGGCCAAAACCAAACACAAGCGGTGGTACCGGAAAGCTCCACCCGAAGGACATGCTGCCGCATGAGTTGCTTCGTCGCTTGAACGTTTCGAGCGACTCTGGTAAACCAATAACCCATTGTGAGTGAAGCTCCCATTCCTTCAGCACCAGCCGATCTGGAACTCATCGCCCAACTGAAGAGCCGGCTACAGTATGCGGAGCTGAAGATTCGCGTGCTGGAAGAGCGTCTACGACTGCTGTGGATCGAGAAGTATGGTGCGGGCGGAGAAAAGCTCTCCCACGCGCAAATGCAATTGTTCGAGCTTGAGCCCGTCGTCAGTGAAATGATCGAGCAGGCGGAGAGCGAGCATGCGCCAGTGCATCGCTCCACCAAGAAATCCGTCAAGCATCCGGGCCGCCAGGAGTTGCCGGCGAATCTTCCTCGCGTCGAGCGGATTCTGCCCTGCGCATCAGATCAACGCGGATGCAAACGCTGCGGAAAAGAAACAGTGGTGATCGGCTACGAGGAGAGTTCCCAACTGGACGTGGAACCGGCGAAGTACTTCGTACTGGTCACGAAACGAGAGAAGCGGGCTTGCCGGTCGTGTGAGGATCTTGGAGTTGTCTCAGCACCATTGCCGTCAAGGATCATCGAGAAGTGTCTGGCTAGTGACCTGTGCTTCGCCAAAACTTAAAATGCATTGTTTCGGTCTTCTGGATTTCTGGATTGCGGGTTGGTCGGCTTGTCGATTCAAATCTGGGCAGAGTCCGGTGGGTCATCTGCAGCAATTTGTTCGACCTGAATGGGATTGGAGACGCGATTCTCTCAGGCGCAAGTTAGACATTCAAAGGTGTTTCACGACCGGTCGCACGTTCAGGCGGCAACCACGTAGCGGTGATGCAGCCCTCCAAGTCGCGGCAACGAGGTGATCTTGTTTCCGCATGGCGACAGTGGCGCCGCCACTCGACCGCCGGGCGTGTCTTTCCTCAGTCCGAGATGAGTCCGGTCTTCGTGGTAATAGCGGACATAGTCTCTCAGCAGCCTTCTCAGGTGTCGCTGGTTCAGAACGATCACATGGTCAAGCAACTCCCGACGCACACTCCCAATCCAGCGCTCGGCAATGCCGTTCTGCCAGGGACTTCGAAAAGCAGTTCGGACAGGTTCCGCGCCATGCTGTCTGACGGCCGCGATGACGTCAGCAGAGAACTTCGAGTCCCGATCGAAAATCAAGAACCTGTGCGGCTGCTCGAATCCCCAAGCTTCGCGCAGCTGCATTACGATCCATAAGGCATTTGGCTGACGGGTCACATTGCAGTGCAGAATCGTCCGCCGATCGTGACCGATGACAAAGAAACAATACAGGACACCGAACGTCAGTGTCGGCACGGTGAAGAAATCCATAGCAGCAATTGCTTCGCGATGGTTCCTGAGAAAAGCTAGCCAACGCCGCGCTGGATCAGGATCGTGCTTCGCATGCTTCACCCAGCGAGAAACCGTTCGTTCCGAGATGTCGAAACCCAGCTTGAGCAGCTCCCCGTGGATGCGAGGCGCTCCCCACCTTGGGTTCTCCGCGACCATGCGAAAGATCAGCTCGCGCACTTCCCTGCTGATTGGTTTT
>Ga0097691_1001590_pt1 | contig 16401 bp, 12 predicted proteins | sample NGESurdeep072012_8_FD_72858 | JGI IMG/M metagenome (GOLD analysis project Ga0097691, IMG submission 72858) | Arctic peat soil microbial communities from Barrow, Alaska - NGEE Surface sample 210-1 deep-072012 | ecosystem: Environmental > Terrestrial > Soil > Wetlands > Peat ... | reverse complement strand
GTTTCGGGGGGCCACACCAGCATGGCCGCTCGCGGGCTCCCGCGCATCAAAGCTGACAGTGCGGGATCGATTGGTCCTGCCACCCACCCGCCCATCAGTACCGCAGCGAAGTACCGCAACACCGCCACCGCGACCTGCCATCCAGCCGGCTTGGGTGCCGCCCTCTCGTACTCAGCCACCTACTGTCGGCTCAGGGGACAAGGTCCCGTGATTCCGGCTGGGGTGTTCGCACACGGTCGCTCTCATCGGGTCATGGGTCGGACATGGCGAGGCCCCGGCTGATTCAAGAATCGTCGGGGTCTCGTCGCCTGGCGTGACGGGGTCCGGGCATCCGGGCGGTTTCCTCGGTCCTCCCGCCCCCGTCCTGGGCGATCCCTGCAGGTTGCCCTGCTGGTTTGGGCCTCGTCTACCGTTCGAACCGCCTCCGTTACCGGGGGCGTTCTTCCTTTATCCTCCGGGCGGATCGGTCTCGGCAGGGACTTAGGTCCAATACCGTTCAGTTAGGGTTCCATCAGTGTAGTTTGGTGGCATGCCTCGTTCTGGATGGGTGAAGCCGGTATCGGATCGTCGGTTGTCCGACCTGGTGTCGGTGGGGGTGTTGACCCGGGTGTTCCCGCCGGGTCTGGTCGATGAGGTGATCGCTGCTGCGGGCCGTACTGAGCGGCGTCATCGGTCGTTGCCGGCGCGGGTGATGGCGTACTTCGCGATCGGGCTGGGGTTGTACTCCGAGGGGTCGTATGAGGATGTGCTCAGCCAGCTCACCGATGGCTTGTCGTGGGCGTCGGGTTGGGAGGAGAGTTTCACGCTGCCGTCGAAGTCGGCGATCTTCCAGGCCCGTGCCCGGCTGGGGCCGAAGCCGTTGGAGGGTTTGTTTAGGCGGGTCGCCACGCCGATCGGGACACCGGGGATGGCCTCGGTGTGGCTGGCGGGCCGGCGGCTGGTGGCGATCGACGGGAGCTGCCTGGACATCGCAGACACGCCGGTCAACGCAGAGTTCTTCGGCCGGCCAGGGGTGAGCAAGGGTGAGAAGTCGGCGTTCCCCCAGGCCCGGTTGGTGGCGCTGGCCGAGTGCGGCACGCACGCGATGTTCGACGCCGTGGTTGGTGGCTACAACACCTCGGAGGTCGCCTTGGCCGATGAGCTGATTGGCCGGCTGGAGCCGGGGATGCTGCTGCTGGCCGATCGCGGTTTCTACTCCTTTGGCTTGTGGGCTAAGGCGGTTGGGACCGGTGCGGACTTGCTCTGGAGGGTCAAGACCGGTCTGCGTCCGAAGTATCTGCGGACCTTGGACGATCACTCTTGGCTCGCTGCGATCCGCCCGACCGTTGGTGACAAGGCTGTCGATCCGATTACGGTCCGGGTCATCGACTACACCGTTGATGACGGTCGCGACAACCCGGAGTCCTACCGGCTGTTCACCACCATCTTGGACCCCGACGAGGCCTCCGCGACCGATCTGGCTGCGGCCTACGCCGAGCGCTGGGAGCTCGAGCTCGCCTTCGATGAGCTCAAGACCCATCAGCGAGGACCCCGTACCGTGCTGCGTTCGAAGTCCCCCGAGCTGGTGCTGCAGGAGATCTGGGGACACCTGTGCTGCCACTACGCGATCCGCACCCTGATGACCGACGCCGCCACGCATTCCGGCCACGACCCGGACCGCATCAGCTTCGTCGCCGCGCTCCGGATCAGCCGCCAGACCGTGGCCCACCAGGGCGCCTTTCCCCCCTGACGACATCGCCCCCGAGCGACTCTGGCTGACCTTCCTGCGCCGGCTGATCAGACGCCTCAACCCTGCCCGGCGCCTGCGCTCAGCGCCACGGGTCATCAAGCGCAAGATGCCCAAGTGGCACGTCAAACGCGCCCACCACGACCACTGGCCTCAACCCCAGCAGCAAGCCCGCTACACCGCAGTGGCACCCTAACTGAACGGTATTGGACTTAGGTCCCCTCTTCAAAGAAGTCGTCGCTGACACCGTCAAGGTGTCAGCGCAGTCAGACGTTCGGCGCAGTCAGTGCATCCTGGCCGCCGTCAGCCGGGCACCTCGGTCAGCAGGCTCCGCGCCGTGCCGGGGACCGTCTTGCGTCGCATTGCCCCGGCCAACCCCCAGGCACCAACCGGATACTCAAGGCAGCGGGGTGTCGTCGATGAACCGGGCGATGGTGTCGTTGCTGATCCGGTAGATCGACCTTGCATCGCTCACCGCGACGGGCGGATCGAGCCGACCGCGGTGTGGGTAGTTGTCCCAGCCGGCCGCGGCGACCTGCCCGGTCGCAGTGGTTTCACGCCTGAAGTCTGATCGGCACAGACTGCGCCGCTCACCTGCTTGGGCGCAGGGTGGTGACCTTTGGCCCTGTCGATCGTGCCGCAAGGCCGATTCGATAGATGGGTGGAAAGTGCCTTGTCAACCGACCTGTACGAGCTGACGATGGCGGTCAGTTATCTGCGTCGGAACCTGACCGGTCCAGCCACCTTCAGCCTCTTCGTGCGTGAAATGCCACCGGCACGCGGGTTCCTGGTCTGCGCCGGACTCCACGACTGCCTGGACTATCTACAGTCATTTCGGTTCAACGCCGACGACGTCGGCTACATCGCAGGACAGCTCGGCCTAACAGCCGACGATCAGGAGCGGCTGCTGGACCTGCAATTCACTGGCGATGTCTGGGCTGTGCCGGAGGGTCGGGTGGTCACGGCTGGCGAACCACTGCTGGAAGTCACGGCACCCATCGCCGAAGCCCAGCTGGTCGAGCCCGCGCTCTTGAACTTCGTCACCTTCCAGACCGCCGTCGCCAGCAAGGCTGCGCGTTGCCGGCTTGCCGCGCCGCATGCACAGCTCATCGACTTCTCGCTGCGGCGCACACAGAGTCTTCAGGCAGGCATGCAGGTAGCTCGGGCGACCGCGATCGCCGGATTCGATGGGACGAGCAACGTCGCGGCCGCACGTGCCTTCGGACTGACAGCCAGCGGGACCATGGCCCACTCCTACGTGGAAGCATTCGCCACTGAGCGGGAAGCATTTATCGCCTTCGCTCAGGACTTCCCGGCCCGGACCACCTTTCTGGTTGATACTTACGACACACTCGCGGGTGTGCGTACCGCCGCTGAGGTGATTCACGACCTCGGTCTGAGCACCACGTCGGGGATCCGCCTCGACAGCGGCGACCTAGCCGAACTTGCTGTTCAGTCGCGCGCCATTCTCGACGCCTCCGAACTGTCCGACGTGCGCATCATCGCCAGCGGGGGCCTAGACGAGTACCTGCTCGACTCACTGAGCCGCGCCGGTGCACCGATCGACGGATACGGAGTTGGTACCAAGATCGGCGTCGCCGCCGATACCCCATACCTGGATACCGCCTACAAGCTCGTCGAATTCGGGCGACGTCCCATGTTCAAACTCTCGCCCGGCAAGGCGACGCTGCCCGGTCGTAAGCAGGTCTTCCGCGGACCCGGTCTGGTCGATCAGCTCGGCCTGCGTGCACAGCGGCCGCCGCCGCAGACAGAACCCGTCTTGGGTCAGGTGATGGCGTCAGGTCACCGCATCGAGACAGACGACTCGCTGAGGGACATCCGGCTGCGCTGTTGCGCGGACCTTGCCCAACTTCGTGAGGAGCAGCGCCGGTTGCGGGATCCTCTTCCGCTGATCGCCGACCTCACCCCGGAACTGAAGGCATATGCGTTCGAGGCTGGTGCTCGCCCCGCCGTCGCGAGGGACCGCCACCCGGGCGGTGCTGCCATCGGCAGCCCCCCATGACCACCCTTCCGATGTCGCCAGGGCCCCGACCAAGGTGTGAGCTCCGGTCAAGGCAGCCATCGAATCCACCGGCATAGGAGGAAGCCGATCGTGAGCACCATCATCATTACATTCGACTCCAAGGAACACGACCGGCTGGTCGCCAGCACGGTCCGGGCCATGCGTCAGAGCCTGGGTGTCACGGTGGCCGCGCTGGCGAAGGCATCGGGTATTCCGCGTCCGAGGCTCGTGCCCATCGAGGCTGGTGGCACGACGAAACGGGCCGAGCGCTATGACGTCACGGCCGCGCTCAGTTGGCGTCGGTGGGCGCGTACGACCTCGTCGAGGTCTTAGAGATGGCTGGTTTCGTGCAGGCGGTGGCGGTCGATCTGGATGGGACCCTGACCAGGGATGGCGTGTTGTCGCAGGACGTTCTCGCGGCGATCGATGAGTGCAGGGACACCGGAGTCTCGTTGGTTGTGGTTACCGGTCGGATCCGTGGGGAACTGGAGAGGGATTTCCCCGAGTTGGTCGAGCATGTCGATGCGCTCGTCTATGAGAACGGCGCGGTGCTGCAGATGGCTGGTCAGCTGCGACTCTGCGCTCCAGCGGTCGACCCGTTGTTGGGCGCCAGACTGGGTGCCCGTGGTGTGGAGTTCCGGCAAGGTGAAGTCATCCTTGCCTGTCATGGATCCGACGCGGCAGCCATCAGTGAGGAGATCGCCCGGCTCGGGCTGGACATGCAACTCGTGCATAACCGGGCTGAGGCAATGGTGCTACCCGCGGGTGTCTCCAAGGGCACTGGGCTGCGGGCTGCGTTGGAGCACCTGGGTGTGTCGGAGCACAATACCGTCGCTATCGGTGATGCCGAGAACGACCTGTCGATGCTGGATGCGGCTGAAGTCGGGGTGGCGGTCGCCAACGCGATCGAGTCGGTCCGCCGACATGCAGACCTGTTGCTGGACGCCGAGGACGGGCATGGAGTCGCGGAATTCTTGCGAGGGCCGGTCATCAGCGGAGCGCGGGTCGTCGCGCCGCAACGACACAATGTGCGCGTCGGCCAGACATCTGACGGCATTGCGGTAACGGTGCCCGGATCGCAGGCCAGCATCCTGCTTTCGGGGGCAACGGGCACCGGAAAGTCACATCTGACCGGCTTGCTGGTCGAGCGATGGATCGAGGCCGGTTACACCGTCCTTGTCATCGATCCCGAAGGTGATCACGCCGCGCTGTCTCGGTTACCGGCCACGATCGTCATCGATGCCGTCGCGCCGCAGTCCAATGACCAATTACTGCAAGCGCTGCGGCAACATCGCGGATCGGTCGTGCTCGACCTCTCCCACCTCGAGCCAAGTCAGGTGCGAGGCCTCCTCGACGGTGTCGTCTCCGGAGTCGAAACCCTCCGATCGTTGTTCGGCCGGCCCCACTGGGTTGTCATCGACGAAGCACACGGTTTGCTCCGAGAGGGCGGCCCCATCAGCGACACCTTCCTCCCCTACGAGGGCGGGTACTGCTACGTCACCTATCAGCCCGAAAACGTCTGCGCAGCAGCCCTTGCCTCCATCGACCTGACCCTTACACCGCTGGTTCGTGACTCGTCCGCCACAGCCAGCCCTGCCCGGGCGCTCTATCGTCCGAGCGGCAGTAGCGAGATCACCTTCGAGGTCGACGCGCGCATCACTCCACACGTCAGGCACCGTCACAAGTACGCCGACACGCCACTGCCAATCCGTCACCGGTTCGCCTTCCGAGACCAGAACGGACACGTCATCTGCGCCGCGAGCACCCTGCAGGACTTCGAACAACAGCTCCGCCTCGTCCCGGCCGAGACGGTGCAGCACCATGCCCTTAACCGCAATACCACTTAGTTAGAGTCCGATCCCACGGCAGGACTGGTGGGCTGGCGTTTCCGGGACTCAGGCCGGGAGGGGCCGGTGATGGTGATCGTGTCGCCGGGTGGTGCCTGCGGACGTGCTGGGTTGCGGTGGTGGGCGCGTTTGAGGGGCCATTTGGACATCTTGGCCTTGATGACCCTTGGATTGACCCGCAACCGGCGTGTGTTCAACCTTTGCAAGATCTCCGAAGTCGCTTCGGTGATGGCGGCAGCCAACCGGTCAGGGGGAAAAGGCCACCTGGTCGGTGACCTGGCGGCGGACTACCCGCAGCGAGCGCATGAACGAGACCCGGTCTGGGTCGAGCTCGACAGGCTCGGCGGCACGGTTGATCAACGAACGGATGGCGTAGTAAACCAGCAGATGTGCGTAGATCTCCTGGATGACCATCTCCGGTGACTTCGACCGCAGCACCCGGCCCGCGCCTCGCTGGTGGGTCTTCAGCTCATCGAACGCGCTCTCTTCCTCCCACCGCTCGCCATACAGCGCGGCGAGCTCGGTGGCGGGCGCCTGGGCCGGATCGACCATGGTCGTGATGAGCCGTATCGGCGGTTCGCCTTGCTGGCGCGATGGGTGGGACAGGGTGTACTCGACCACCCGGACGGTGATCGGCGCCCCAGCATTGCCCCGGGGTGGCTGCAGAACCGACAGGTAGGACCCGTCCGCCAACGCTCGTGTCACCGGCAGGACCGCATTGGACTTGGTCCGCCAGCACAGCTGCGCGCCGGTGGCAGCTGCGCTCTGCCACAGGTCGTAGCCGCCAAAGCCCCGGTCGACAAGGAGCAGCATCCCGTCGTGGAGCAGCTTGAACAGCCCACGGGCCAACGTGGTCTCCCCGGTCGTGCAGGCCCCGATCTCCGCGCCGATGATCGTGTGGGTGCCGCATTCGGCCAGTGCTACCACCCGGGCCTGCGGGAACGCCCCCTTCTTCTCACCCCGGCCGCTGCCCGGCTTGCCGAAGTGGGCCTCGTTGGACGGCGTGTCAGGTACGTCCAACACCGTCCCGTCGATCGCCACCAGGCGTAGTCCTCGCCACCACGAGCCCGGCGATCCCTGCGCGCTTGTCGGTGAAGCGACCCGCTCGAACAGCGCCTTCAGCGCATCAGCACCGAGCCGGGCACGCGCCTGGGTAAGGGCTCCGGTGGTCGGCACGTGCCACGCGCCTCGCCACCGGGCCATCTTCTCCAGGCCTCCAACCAGCAGCCGGGCAACCTCTTCGTAGCCCTCATCAGCCCACAGGCACATCGCCAGCGTGAAGTACACCACCACCCGCGCAGGCAACAGCCTGTGGCGTTTTTCCACTCGACCCGTCGCCTTGAGTACCTCGTCAACAAGCACGGGTGGGAACGTCGAGGTCAACACCCCGACCGAGATCCGATCCGTGAGGCGCTCATCGTTCGACGGCTTGACCTGACCCACCCTTGGCATGAGCCGACCCTACCAGGTGCAGACCTTAACTAAGTGGTATTGCCCTTAACCGTGACTTCTCCCGATGGTCGTTCAACGTCCTGCAGGACCGGGAGCTGGGCGCGCTGCTCTTCGGCGCGGAGAACGAACTCACCGCCCGCTACGCCCACGACCTCGACCACTTTCGCCAACGCCTACTAATCGAAGTACGACAGCGCTACCTCGGCGAAGAAGGCGACGAACCGAACACGCGCATGCCAACCTGACCGGTGAGGGATCCGGCTACGGGACGGCCAGAGGCGGCCGTTACTGGGCTGTTTCATATCTTGACTTGGGTGGACAGGCGGTTGTCTAATGAGCCGATCTACGGTTCCTTCGAGGTGTGCCATGAGCGTGCATGACGAGCGGGTCGCTGAGTTTCACCGCCTGCACTCCTCGGGTTGCTTTGTCATGCCGAATCCGTGGGACGTCGGCAGCGCGCTGGCCCTGGAGCAGATGGGCTTCCGGGCGCTGGCAACGACGAGCGCCGGCTTCGCCTGGACGCTTGGTCGGGCCGACAAAGGGGTCGGGCTGGAAGAGACACTGGAGCATCTGAGGGCCGTCGTCGATGCAGTGTCGCTGCCGGTGAACGCGGACTTCGAGGGCGGTTACGCGGTCGACCCAGAGCAAGTCGGCGCAAACGTGAAGCGTGCTGCGGCGACCGGGATCGCGGGACTGTCGATCGAGGACTCCACCGGCGACGAGGCTGATCCACTGTTCTCGTTCGAACTGGCGGTCGAACGGGTGCGCGCGGCGCGAGCAGCGATCGACGAAACCGGGAAGGGCGTCGTGCTCACCGGCCGCTCGGAAGGGTTCGTAGTCGGCCGCCCTGACATCGACGACACGATCCTACGGCTCCGTGCGTACGCCGAAGCCGGTGCGGACTGCCTCTACGCCCCGCGGATCGACACCGTTGAACACGTCTCGGCCATTGTGGCCGCGGTGGCACCCAAGCCCGTGAACCTGCTGATCCATACCCCGTTCATCACCGTCGCGGAGGCTGCCGCGCTGGGAGTGCGCCGGATCAGCGTCGGGGGCACGCTCGCCCGCGTCGCCTGGTTCAGCTTCCGGCAGGCTGCCCAGGAGATCGCAGACGCTGGAACCTTCACCCACTTCAATAATCTGCCGAACCCCGATGCACTGTTCGAGCAACGCTGACCGGCAGCGCACCGAAGTGTAGATAGCGGGCGGGGACGAGGCCGCGCCGCAGGCGCGCTCTTGACTTGAAGGCCGACAGGTCGTTGTCGATGTACTCCTCAGCGACCGTCCAACCCTTCGCCTCGGCGAGTTTGCGGCAGTCCTCGATCTGCCGCGCGACCCCGAGGGCCTAGCCGGTCGGGTCGGAGGAGATGCGGGCGTAGATCGCGGCGGTGCTGGACGGCTTCTTCACAGAGGTCACCTTAACGATCAGTGGGCAATGGCCAAGTGCTGTGTTCGCGGCATAACAAGCAGAAGGCTACCCGGATCCCGTTCAACGGGGAGCTACGACGCTTGGAGAAGCACCGGGCTTCATACTTTCCGGCCAGCGACAGTGGGGCAGTCGTCCGTCGAGCAAAATAGCTTGCGTCTATCAGGGAAGGCTGCGCCCCGGTTAGCGATCCTTCCGCGGTGACGACTCGACGAACTCACCGACTAGGTGGATCACCTGTCACGGCAGGCCTCCGAGCTACTCCTCGCCCAACCGTCGTTGGCCAAGCCTCAGCGAGCCCCCGCAACTGACCGCACGGGTGGGGGCGCATATTGCCTCCGAGAAGTGCGGAACGTGAGCTTTGAAGGACGACCGAGCTCCTTCCGGTATGGCTGCGCCTGGTGCGTGGGCAAGGTTGGCGGCTGCGCGCGGGTAGTGCGCCGGGGCGGGCTCCGGACTCGGCGAATCGGTTTCGGATTCCACTCCCGTCACGCTCACTGTTCGATGTGGCCGTATATCCACCCTTGGTCCGGGGTGGTGAACCGGTAATGGATCAACAGCCGGTCGGTGTCGGTCCAGGTATCGGAGGTCGGATCATGGCGGGTGAGCGCGATCCCCAGCGACGCCTGACACGCCGGCGGTCGGCAGGGTGCTGGACGGAGCGCTGATCGGAACGCCAATCTCGATCCGGCCGGTGGCCGGATCCCATTGCGCCTCAACGCCGTTGCCGACCTCTGGCGCTGATTCCTAGTTCCCGCTGACGACGGCCCACCGCCGTAGTCGGTCTTCGGTGTTGCGGCGCTCGACTGCGTAACTGACTGCCCGTCTCAGCGGTGTACCGAGGTTTGCCCGGTGGCCGATTGGGCTCCGCTGCCGAGAAGGTAGGGCACGGTTCGCCACACCTCATCGTCACCCTTCGCGCCAGTGGTCACCGACACCGTCTTGTAGGTCCCCGCGTTGGATACCGGTGGTCGGATCCGGATATCGAACAGGCCGTCCAGGGTCAGCGCCGCCAGCACGTAAGAAGCGGCGGTCAAGGTTCGGACATCGAGCTGAGCACCGACAACGACGTGGCTACGGGCCGCCCATCCCGGGGTGCACGTCGTCGTAGACCGCGGTCGCCTTGACGTCCAGGTGCACGATGCCCGGCACCCGACGGACAAGGGCGCCGACGGCCATCACCTGGCTGAGTAACTGTGCCGACCCTTGCAGCACCGCGACGCCGTCTTCGACGGTGGCCGAGAGCGTGCATGACGGGGAGTCGTCGACCGCGGCGATGGCCTCCTGGACGGCGACAAACAGGTCTTCGTCGGAGCGGAGGAAGACCGTGAGCACGTCGCTGCGGGTCACGATGCCGATCAACCGACCGTCGCCCTCGACGACCGGAAGCTGGCCGATGTGCCGCTGGTGGAGCACCCGCGCTGCCTGGTCGAGCGTCTGCGACGAGTCGATGGTCACCACGGGCGAAATCATGATCTCCCCAGCAGTCGTGCCGGCCAGACGCACGCGGCCACGGCGCTGCAGGGGCGTCCGCACATGCCTCTCGGTCAGCTCCTCCTTGACCAGCAGGTCGCTCTCGGCGACTATGCCGATCACCCGCCTCAGCTCGTCGACGACTGGCAGAGCGTGCACGTGGTGATCCTCGATCAGGCGGATGAGTTCACGGAAGGTCGTCTCGGGACGGGCCACGAGTACGTCTCGGGTCATGATGTCGCATACCAGACCGCTCACGGTGTACCACCTATGACGTGCGTCGAACCTGCGGTCGGCGCGAGCCGGCTCCTCGAGCGTACGCCCTGGCGAGGGGGTCGTAAACGGGCCAGGCCAGGCAACAATCCTGGACCAGGGGCGGGCCGCTCTTCCCATCCTTCGGGACTTAGTGCCCTGCCGGTAAGAAGGCGCATATGCGACGGTGGCACCGTCAGCAACGCCGACACCTGGGACCGAAGAAAGGCTCTGGAGGTAGATGATGTTAATGCGAACCGATCCGTTCCGGGAACTGGATCGCCTGGCCGAACAGGTTTGGGGCACGCCGGCGCGACCGGCCGTGATGCCGATGGACGCCTGGCGTGAAGGCAACAAGTTCATCGTCGAGTTCGACCTACCCGGCGTCAACGCAGACTCTCTCAATCTCGATGTCGAGCACAACACACTCACCGTGCACGCCGAACGCCCTGCCCGAGACCCAAACCAGGAGATGGTGGCCGCCGAACGGCCACGTGGCGTGTTCAGCCGGCAACTGTTCCTGAGCGACAGCCTCGACACCAACGCCATCGAGGCCACCTACCGCGACGGGGTACTGAGGCTGACCATCCCGGTCGCGGAGAAGGCCAAGCCACACAAGATCGAGATAAGCCACACGGGCCAGGAGTCCGCGATCAACACCTGATCCTGTGACTCGAGGCGGTAAATGGCACGGTTGTCACAGCGCTATTTGGCACGTCGCTATTTGGCACGTCGCCCGTTCCGTAAGCCGATGGCGAGTCACCGGACACCAACGCGCTATGTCCGCAGCATGTCCGTACGTTGTTCCCGGCTGCTCCGCCTCCAGCGGGGCCGGTTGCGTTCAAAGGCCACAGTCGTGTCGGCGGGTGTCAGCGCGACGTTCGTGGAGTCGGGGCCTGCTTGTGTGCCGGGACGGAGTCCTCGACACCCGCCGGTGCGCGCGCCTTTGCGGCTGCGTCCTCACGGGCCAGGAACGTGCCGAGTTCTCCGATGGTGCTCATCAACGGCGCCGGGAACACGACCGTGGTGTTCTTGTCGACACCGAGCTCCACGAGGCTCTGCAGGTTGCGCAGCTGCAACGCCAACGGGTGGGCCATCATGATGTCCGATGCGTCACCCAGCGCGGCCGCGGCCAAGTGCTCGCCCTCGGCGTTGATGATCTTGGCCCGCTTCTCCCGCTCGGCCTCGGCCTGGCGCGCCATGGCCCGCTTCATGCTCTCGGGCAGCTGGATGTCCTTCAGCTCGACCAGGGTGACCTCGACGCCCCAGGCGGCCGTGGTGACATCGAGGATCTCGCGGATGTCGACGTTGATGCGGTCGGTCTCGGCAAGGATCTCGTCCAGCGTGTGCTGGCCGACCACCTTGCGCAGCGTGGTCTGGGCGATCTGGTCGATGGCAGCGCGTACGTCCTCGATAGCGATCACCGACTTCACCGCGTCCACGACCCGGTAGTAGGCAACGGCGGCCACACCCACGCTCACGTTGTCCCGGGTGATGATGCCCTGCGACTGGATAGGCAGGGTGACGATACGCAACGAGATCCTATGCAGCACGTCGACCAGGGGGATGATGATCCGCAGGCCTGGCTCTCGTGTCCCTCGCAGCCGTCCCAGCCGGAACAGCACACCCTTCTCGTACTGCTTGACGATCCTGATCGACAGCGCCAAAACGAGCAGGACCAACAGCACTACGACGATCAGAACGATGGCCGAGTCACTCATCGGGATACTCGGCTCGGTCTCTGCGGAAATCCGTCGCCGGCCAGGACATCAATCAACGTCATTATGACCCTCTCTCAACCGGTCCATCAGGACCGGTGGAGGCCTCTGATCGGTCTTTTGCCACGCTACCCCTTTGTAATGAGCAGAGCCCTGAAGTCGAGTCTACGAATCCGACGACCCAGAACACCTTGGCACCCCGACACCGTAGAAGGAGCCCAGAGCGGATGCTGGACATCGGTGACCGGCCATGGATCCTGTTGCGGACAGCCGAATCGAGGACGTCAGATTCATTCACTGCTGAGTCACTGAGCCATCCACTCCGACGCATTGTCCGAAGCCGTGCGGTTGGCCTTGTTGGCACGCTCGACGCTTCTCCGCTTCTCTTCGCTGGCCCGGGTGCGTTGGTGCGGCTTCTGCGGTGCCGACGCAAGCGCCTCGAGACAGTCGGCTGCCCACTGCTGCACGTCGTGGTCGGCGACGCTGTTGCGCATTGCCTTCATTCGACGATGCCGTTCGTCCTCGGGGGTGGTGATCGCGCGCATGATCGTCTGTTTGACGCCCTCGATGTCGTGAGGGTTGCAGATGAAGGCCTGGTGCAGCTCGTGCCAGGCGCCGGTGAACTCGGACAGCACCAGGGCTCCACCGAGGTCGTTGCGACTGGCGACGTACTCCTTGGCGATGAGGTTCATCCCGTCTCGTAGCGGCGTCACCAGCAGGATGTCGGCGGCCACGAACATCGCCACCATCTCGGCACGCTGGTAGAAGTGGTGCAGGTAGTGGATGGCGGCTGAGCCCAGGACGGAGTACTCGCCGTTGATCCGTCCGACCGTGCGCTCGACCTCCTCGCGCAGAAGACGGTAGGCCTCCACCCGCTCGCGGCTCGGCAAGGCGACTTGCATGAGCGTCACCTGGGGTGGGGCGATGGTCTTGTCGCGTAGCAGTTCTCCGTAGGCCTTGAGCCGGTGCCGGATCCCCTTGGTGTAGTCGAGCCGGTCGACGCCCAGCAGGAGGATCTCTGGGTCGCCCAGGCAGGCACGGATCTCGGCCGCGCGGGCGAGGACCGCCGGGGTGCGCGCCAGGTCGCTGAGCCCCTTGTAGTCCACCGAGATCGGTATCGCGCTGGCCCGCACCGTCCGCCGTGCAGGCTCGTCACCAGGTGGTGTGAAGGTCACCGTGTCGCCCATGGTCGACATGCCAAGCAGCCGGCGGCAGACCCGCAGGAAGTTCTCGGCGTCGGCGGCGCGCTGGAAACCCAGGAAGTCCGCGCCCACCAGACCCTCGACCAGCGCCCGGCGCCACGGCAGCTGGGCGAAGAGCTCGACCGGCGGGAACGGGATGTGGTTGAACCAGCCGATGCGCACATCGGGGCGGATCGACCGCAGCATCGCGGGAACCAGCTGGAGCTGGTAGTCGTGCACCCAGACGGTGCCGCCCGGGGCGGCCACCTGGGCGATGGCCTGGGCGAAGCGGTGGTTGACCGTCCGGTAGGTGTTCCACCAGTTGCGGTGGAAGGACGCCGGCACGATCACGTCGTGGTAGATCGGCCAGAGGGTCTTGTTGCTGAACCCCTCGTAGTACTCCGCGATCTCAGTGGACGACAGACTCACCGGGCGCAGGAACAGCCCATCCTGGTGGAAGGGCTCGGAGGCCGGGCCGGGCACGCCGGCCCACCCCGCCCACGCCGCGTTGCGGCCGGTCATGACCGACTCAAGGGCTGTCACCAGACCGCCCGGACTGCGCTGCCAAATGCCCCTGCCACTGGCATCGAGGACGCGTTCGACAGGGAGGCGGTTTGCGGCAACCACCAGATCGAACGTCGGTCCAGCAACGGTCACCCGCCATCACCTCCTGCCTGGGGGTCTGGCCCGAACGGCGGTGCCGGCATAGGTGTCCATCACCGAGTGGGCATCTTCCCCGGCACTGTGGAGGTCGGCCTCGTCTCTTTCAGCACAGCACCACCGGGGGTCAGCGGGTCAGGGCCTAACGTCCCGTCTTCGCAACGGCAGGTTGTGCCTGGTGCTCCAGCTACTGAACAGCAGCCCTCGCCCGTGCACCTCTTGGGCTGGAGGCCGATGATGTGGCAGGCCGGGACTGTGGTCCCGAACGGTGCCGCGCGAACCCACGGGTCTGGACAGGCACGGCCACGGGGATCGGGGCCAGGGCGTGATGAGCCGGTAACCCCGCCGATGGTGTTACGCGCGTGCGAGCGAACGGAGCGCGAGTCGAAGGCTGTCGGCTGGCGGCCCTTGGCTGTCTATGGTCTGTGCCTCGGGCCACGGATCTGTGGCTGCTGACATGCGATGTGCGATGTCACTGTCCGCGTCGCTTAACGCTGCTGGCTGGGCCGCCCGGGAGCGCAGTCGACCCTCGAGGGCCTCTTTGGGAGCGAAGCAGCGCAGCTCGATGACGTCGGCAGAGGTCCTCTGCCCAGCGGAGCGCAACAGCTCACGCTGCTCCCCGGTGGAGAAGGACGCGTCGACGACAACGGTCTCGCCAAGAGCCAGCAACCGCTCGGCCTGGTCTGCCAGGCGCTGGTAGGTCTTGCTGGTGGACTCCGGGGTGTAGATACCCTCGCCAAACCGTGCGGGCATGTGCTGAGTCGGCGGGATGCCCGACAGCTCTTTGCGCACACGGTCACTGGACAGCACGGCTGCGGGAATCGCATCGCCCAGACCCTCAGCAAGGGTGGACTTGCCTGAGGCAGGACCCCCACCGAGGAGTATCAGCCGGACCCGTCCGGCACGCAGGTGGCTCAGCCCAAGGAGCGCCAGGGTGCGGGTCTGCTCGGCGGCGGCAGCGGAGTCGGCCTGGGCGGATCCGCGTTCGACGATAGCTGCGACTTTCGCCCGCATCACGGCCCGGTAGGCGATGTAATGATGGCTCAGGGACCCCGGCTGGGCGACCCCGGAGAACTCGGCGTAGTCGCTCAGCCACGACTGCGCCGCCTGGAGGGCGCCGAGCCGCTCGAGGTCCATCGCAAGAGTGGCAACATCATCGAGCACATCCATCCAGCGCAGGCGGTCGTCGAAGTCCAGGCAGTCAAGAGCCCGGGGGCCATCAGCCAGGCAGAAGATATCTTCGGCCAACAGGTCCCCGTGCCCGTCCCGCACGAGCCCCGCCCGCATGCGCGAGCTGAGCAGCGGTTCCCGCCCGGCGATGTAGCGAAGGGCTAGTTCCTCGATCTCGTCCAGAGTGGCTTTGGTGACCAGCATCGGGCCCAGCTCCCGCAGACCCTCGGTGTTCGACCTCCAGCGCGCGGTAAGCGCCTCCGCACTGCCGCAGGACGTGATCGCCTGGTCCGTTGGGGCGGAGGCGTGGAAGGCGGCCACGTCCCGGGCCAGTTGACGCAGGTCGCTGCGCACCTCCACGCCGTTGCGCACCAACAGGGCCAGTCGACTCTCATCAGGCATCCGGTGCATCACCAGCACGTGTTCACATGGCGCACCGTCAGGACCAGTCACGTCGGCCACCCCGATATAGACGTCCGGGGTCATACGTCGGTTCAGGGCCAGCTCGCGGTGGCAGGCCTCGCGGCGCGACTCAACACTGCGGAAGTCCAGAAAGCCAAGGTCGACGGGCTTCTTGATCTTGTACGCGCGGTCGCCCAGGAGAACAACCACCGCTGAATGAGTCTCTCGTACCGCAGCGCCGGGCCCCAGCGGAACATCCGACCAGTGGAAGAGTCCGTCTCGTGCCGCATCCATGACCTCTCCCTCCGGCAGCGTCGCGCTGGATGGTGGGCTTTGAAAGTTGATCCTCGGTCCTGTGCCGCGAGCTCGAGCGGTGGTGTGTTCAGTATCGCGTGCCGGGCACAGCAGCGCCATGGATCCTTCGCAGGGGCAGCGGCGGCAGCAGTAACCTGAATACCTCACCGAGCCGACCGCGGAACGGGGCGCGACGGCAGGAGATTCCTGTCCCATATGGGGCCCTCACCGGTCGGGCATCCCCTTACGAAAACCTGGTCAGCGCCTTCGGCAGCGCAGCTTTGAGGCCGAACTGGCCTCAGGCTCCCGCTGAGGTGATGATGGGCCTATGTCGAAGAGTGCCGCCCGAGGCCGGGAGTCCCACACGAGTAACCCAAGGTCGTCCGGTGCTGCGACCGATGTGCTCTCGATCCTGCAAGCGGCGGTTGGCGGACCGTTGCCGATCCGGATCAGGTGTTGGGACGGATCGATAGCAGGTGCCCCTGATGCAGCGGCCACGGTGGTGTTTGTGCGCCGTCGGGGGCTGCGTCGACTGCTGTGGGCTCCGAGCGAGCTCGGTCTGGTCCGCGCCTATGTGTCGGGGGACGTGCACTTGGAGGGTGACATCTTCGCCCTGCTCGATCTGCCAGACGTGATCGAACGGGTCGCGCATCATGAAGGGATTGGTCTGAGTTCGCGGCAGCGCCTCGCAGCCGCGGTGAGCGCTGTTCGGATCGGTGCGGTGGGACCACCGCCCCGCCCACCCGCGGAGGAAATTCGTCGGCGCCGCGGCCGACT